>RRZU011932730.1_pt1 | contig 10934 bp, 7 predicted proteins | sample 2165561 | NCBI WGS metagenome assembly RRZU01 (sample SAMN10456909, study PRJNA506462) | wastewater metagenome | isolation source: wastewater sludge | place: USA: Moscow, Idaho | reverse complement strand
AGAAGTTCTTAACAGCTTCTATTTTATTTAAAGATTTACTAAAAAGTGAAATTAAAACACAAAATGTAGGACTATTATTACCTTCAACTGCTGCTGGTGCGTTTATAAACTATTCTTTATTATTGATGGGAAAAACAGCTGTAAATTTAAACTATACTAGCGAAATAGAATCAATAAAACAATCTATAAATGAAGCAAAAATAAAAACATTAATCACATCAAAAAAGTTTGTAGAAAAACTTGAATTAAAAGGAATAATTTTAGAAGAAGTTTTTCATATGCTGGAGCTTAATTATCTTGAAGATTTAAAACCTAAGATTTCCAAAAGAAAAAGTTTATTTACATTTTTATCTGTGAAGTTTCTTCCTAGCTTTTTATTAAAAATTATTCACCTAACAAAAACAAACAAAGATGATACTGTCTTGATTTTATTTTCTTCAGGAAGTGAAGGAAAACCAAAAGGTGTAGAATTAAGTGGTGATAATATTCTAGGAAATGCCCAACAAATAGCAAATATCATAAATGTAAATGATGAAGATATTATGTTAGGTTCTCTTCCTTTATTTCATGCTTTTGGTATAGTTGTTACAACTTATCTTCCTTTAATAGAAGGAATAAAATGTGTAGCACATCCCGATCCAACAGATGGTTTAGCAATAGCAAAATTAGTATCTAAATATAAAGCAACTATTATGTTTGGAACTTCAACTTTTTATAGATTGTATGCAAAAAATCAGAAAATCCATCCTTTGATGTTTTCAAGTTTAAGAATAGCTGTTTCAGGAGCTGAAAAATTAAGAGAAGATGTAAGGCTTGAATTTAAAAAAAGATATGGGAAAGATATTTTAGAAGGTTTTGGAACAACTCAAACTTCACCTGTTGCAACATGTAATCTTCCCGATGTAATAGCCCCTGATTATACTGTTCAAGTTGGTCAAAAAAAAGGAAGTGTTGGAATGGCGATTCCTGGAACTACAATAAAAATAGTAGACCCTGAAACATTTAAAGAATTAAAAGAAAATGAAGAAGGAATGATATTGATTTCAGGAATTCAAGTTATGAAAGGTTATTTAAATGATGAAGAAAAAACATCAAAAGTTCTAAAAATAATTAATTCTAAGATCTATTATATTACAGGAGATAAGGGAAAAATTGATGAAGATGGATTTTTAACAATTGTAGATAGATATTCAAGATTTGCAAAACTTGCAGGAGAGATGATAAGTCTAGGAATTATTGAAGAAAAAATTTCAAAATTAATAGATTTAGAAGAAAATAATTTAGTTGATTTTATTATTACTACAATAGAGGATGATAAAAAAGGTGAGAAGATAATTCTATTGATTTCTCATGTAAATGAAGAGTATATTTCACTACTAAAAGAAAAAATTTTAAATTCTTTTGAGAATAAACTAATGATTCCTAGTAATATAAAAATTATAGATGAAGTACCAAGATTAGGTAGTGGGAAGAAAGATTTTGCAAAGGCAAAACTTTTAGTTTAATATTTAAAATTTAGTAAAATCAAAAAAAGAGTCATTTGAGAGTCATTTGTTAGATACAATTTTTATAATCTAGGAAAAGCAGAAAAGATTATTAGATTAGGGATTACAAATGAAAATATTCGAACTTAAATGCAAGGCATATTTAAAAACAAATATAGAGTTAAAAAATAGTTTTGATGTATTATCAAAATATTTAAATTATTCTATATATCAAAATGAAATTTACAAAAATAAAGATACTTCAATAAAAAACTACTGTTTTGGAAATTTTTATCCAACAGAAAATGACAAGATTTATAAACAAAATAATATTTATGAATTTGTTATAAGAAGTATAGATGAAGAGTTTATTACTGAGTTAGAAAAAGCTCTTATTTTAAATATGAATAATAGTTTTTTAATAGTTTTATCAGCTATAAAAAAAGAAATTGATCAATTTTTTATTAAAGAACTTTATAGTGCAACGCCTGTAATTGTATCTGAAAGAAAAGATGATAATGGAAGACAACTTTATTGGTCTATGGATTATAATGGTGATATTGAAATATTACAAAATCAACTTCAAAAAAATTTAGAGAAAAAATTAAAACTATTTTATCCTGACGATAGAGATATTATGGATAATTTTATTGATAAAATAGAAATCAAAAATCAAAAGCCTCAATCAATATATTTTAAAACAGTAAGAAATCAAAAAGAAAAATTAGTTAGATTAATAGGTAATAAACTTAAAATTGTTCCAAAAAAAGATGACTTATCTCAAAAGTTAGCATTCTTATCATTAGGAGTTGGACTTGGAGAAAAAAGTAGTTTTGGTGGAGGGTTTTGTTTAGGTAGAGGAGCTTAATAAAACAGAGAATTACTCTGTTTTATTTCCAATACACATAAGATTAACTATATCATCTTGCATTGAGCAAAAACATCCATTTTTTTCTATTAAAAGTAAATCTTTTGCATAACCTTTTGAAGTGTGAAGTTTCGCACTTTCAATTTCTACATTAAAATCATCAAAAATCTTAGCAATATAAGCAAATAAACCTTTTTGATCTTTTGCAACTATATGCATAGAAGCTAGGTATGTTGTATGATTTGTATCAATTTTTATATTCTCTTTTTTAATAATAGGTGTAAGTAAATTTGTTGTTTTATTCATATCAAAAGAGTCTTTTATTATTTCTTCTATGAAATAAATATTTTCTTTGTCTATTTTTTCGGAAAATGAAATCTCGAAAGCTTTTTTATTATCATATAATTTAAAAATATTCATTGATGCAATATTTAGAAATTCTAACTTCCCAAGTAAATAACCAAGATTTAGAGGTGATTTTCTAATAATTCTAATGGTTAGTTGTGAATCATTTGTTATTTTATAAATATATGTATCAATATCTTTTGCTTTAATTGCAATATCTAAAATATCTTCTGCTTTTAATCGTAAGAAAATTTGATTCGAAGCTATATACATAATCTTTTTTTGTAACATAATAGGTAACTTTTTATATCTCTCTAAGTTTTTTATTGTGTTTTGCTTTGCTATTCTTCTTGTGCTTTCTTTTAATAAATCTTCATTTTCAAAAGCAGGTAAAGATTGAGTATAAAGCTGTCTTAATAATGATGAAGTAGAGCTATTAAAGATATTTTCTCCCACAGCAGAGATATCTGCATAGGTAATCACATAAAGCATTTTAAGAGATTCTTTTGTTTTTATAAGACCTGTAAAGTTTAATATAGTTTTTTCTGAATATATATCTTCCCTTGTTGCTATATATGACATCATATTGTGATATCTTACTAGTCTAGCCCCAATTTTTATAATTTCTTCATCAAAATAAAAAGATTTAAGCATACTTTTGAAAAGCTTTTCTCCGACAATATGATGATCTTCTGTTCTACCTTTTCCTATATCATGGAAAAATGATACTAGTCTTACAATTAATTTTTGTTCATTTGTTAGTTCTTCATAAATAGTTTTTATTTCGTCTTTTTTAATTTTTTCTGAAAATTTTAATGCATTTATTGAATGAACATCAACAGGATGTTTATGATAACCATCAAACTGAGGTTGATCAATAATTTTTTTTGTACTTGGAAGAATTGTTTGAAATAATCCTGCATTATAAATCAATTTCATAATTGGATATAAATTTGGTTTTGATAATAAAGCTTTAACGTTTTTCTTTAAATCTTTTCCTTGAATTTTAGGAAGTTTTGCACGACTAACATAATAAATATAAGATCTATCAAACTCTTTAACGTTTGTAGGAATATCTATTAATTCTTTTATCAAATTATTTAATGTTTGTGGTGTAGTATTAAATGAACAAAATAGTTTATTATCAATTATATAAAGATTTTTTTTATATCTTAATTCTTTTAGTTTAGGTATATTAGAGGCTTCAAATAATACTTGTCTCGTGAATTTTTTGACCATAGTAGCTGTAAAATTATGAATAATATGAAGAGTTGATAATAATTTTGACATGCATTGTCTATCTTTTGTATGTCTTGGTTTATTTACAAATCCTAATTTAGTACTTAAGTCAGGTAATATATCAAAGGTAACTTGATCTTGTTTTTTTCTTGCAATATTATGTAAGGCATTTCTTACTTGAAAAATAAACTCTAATGCTTGTCTATATTTTTTATATTCTTCTTCTGTAAACTGCTTACCAATTAAATCTTTTGTATTAGTCACACCATATAAAATATTTGCCATCCAATACATCATATTGGACTCTCTAATTCCACCATATCCATCTTTGATGTTTGGCTCCATTCTTAGAGGATATTTTAACAATCTTTCTTTATGTTCTTCAAGTTTATCAAGTACAAATTCTTTTTGGTTAGTTTTTCTAATTCTATTTAAGACATTTTCATATCCAAACCATAAAATTTTTGAACCATAAATTAATCTTGATTCTAAAATGGAACTTTTTATTGTAATATCTTCTTTTACGGCTTCACTTATTTCTTTTAATTCATGAACTCTAGAACCTAATTTTAAACCACAATCCCATGCAAGAGTAATAAACTCTTCCATAATAACTTTTAAGTTATATCCTTTTATATTTTCATATAAAATCATAATATCAATATCAGAATAAATACATAATTGCTCTCGGCCATAAGATCCAAGGGCTACTAAAGAAATAGGTATTGAAGTACTCATAGGTTGGTGTGAACTGAAGTTTTTTCGTAAGATGTACTTATAAAGTAGAATTAAAAATTTATCAGTATGTTTTGTGTGTTTTATAAAAAAATCTTTTCCACCTGTAGTTTCAACTCTTGTGTCAATGGATTCTAAATAATTCTTATAGTAATTTTTAAATACTTTTGAAATCTGAAAATCCGTAGCATTTTTAGATATTAATTCTTCTACTTGTAAATTTAGTTCAATCATAATAATTCTTTGTAAATCTCCAATTTCTTTCTTAATGTAATTCTATTTAATCCAAGATGTTTTGCCACTTGAACCTGTGATTTATATTTTTTTGTGGAAGCTTTCAATAAAGGTACTTCAAAAATATAAGATAGTTCTTTATAAGAGTTTTCTCCATGTAAATTTTCACTGATATATTTTTCTAAGAACATTAAAATTTCATGTTCACCAATTGTTTCAAAAAGGTAAGAAAAATAAATAGATTTTCTTAAACTATGAGTATTGTTTGATATATTTACAATTAATTTTGACTGTGAGATTAAAGTCATATCTAAAATAGTGCTAGCTTCTTGTGAGAATTTTGTCACTAATGCTTTTGTATCTTCTTCTCTTTTACATAAAGGTGGAATTTCTAAATTAATTGAAAATATATCTTTTAATTTTTGATTTAAGTTTTCAGTATTAGATATTGCAATAATTCGTATTGAATTATCTTCAATCCATTTTAAGAATACATCAATATTTGTGATTTCATTGATTTTATCTATTATAATTGCACGATTTTGAAGTATTACGATATCATCAATTATATCTTTTTGTAAATCTTTTGCATCATAAACATCTGAATTTGGTAGTATATATTTTGCTAAAGATTTTTTCCCCACACCACTTTCTCCTAGTATTAAGGCATTTACTTCAACAGCTTGTAAAAGTTTGGCTGAATTTAATATCTCTTTTGAAATACCATCTTTTGCTATGTATTCTTGCATTTTATATTACCTTTTTCTAAATCTTAAAAAGTTACAGTTAGAAAATATTATACTGTATAAAAATGAAAACTTTATAAAAAATTGTATATAAAATAGACAAATATATCATTAAAATAAAAATAATATTTTAACTTAGTATATGCCATAATATAAAAACTAAAAAAGAGTATATCTTGGAAAATAAAAATACATTTCTTATTAAAAATCTTGTTCTTCTTATTTCTATTTGTGTTGTAATTATTTTAGCAGGAAGTAATTGGATTTTAACAAAAGAAAAAGAGTTGTTATCCCAAAAATACACTAATATAACTTCCAATTTACAAGATAAAATTAACTCTTTAATCGAAACAAAAAAAAATGCTACTTTGGCTATTGCATTAACACTTGCAGAAAATGATAAAACAAAAAATGTACTTCTTCATGAGAAAAATTTAGATTATGATTTAAATGAATTATCAGAAAAACTTAAAAATTATACTGACTATAAAAATGTATGGTTTCATATTATTGATAGTTCTGGAGTTTCAGTTTATCGTAGTTGGACTGAAGATAAAAATGATAAAATAAAAAATTATAGATTAGATTTACAAGAAATATTATTAAACCCTAAAGTAAAAAATAGTATTAGTGTGGGAATTTATGATATTACCTTTAAATCTATGATTCCTATTTATAAAGATGAAAAATTTATAGGAATTTTAGAGTGTATAACTCATTTTAATTCTATTACAAGAGAGTTAAGAAATAATCAAATGTTAGAACCAATAATTTTAGTTGATAAGTTATTTACAAATCAATTAAGGGAAAATAGTTTCACAAAAATATTTTTACAAGATTATTATGTTGCTAATTTATCAGTTTCAAATGAAATATTGAAATATTTAGATTCACAAGATTTAGAAGAGTTTTTAAAAATAAAAGATTATTTAATAAAAGATGAAAATTTAGTGATAAATATTCCAATTATGGAAGATGGAGTAAAACTAGCTGATATGTTGATTTTTCAAAATATAAATAAATTAAATGTATCAGAAATTAGTGAATTTAAAAAACGTTCATTTTCATATCTAATCTTTTTTGTGCTTATTTTATGTTTAATAATTTCTATTTGGAATTATTATATTTATACTAAAAGATTAAAAGAACTCAATAATATTTTACAAGAAACAGTAAATGATGCTGTTATTAGAAATGATGAAAAAAACAAAATACTATTTCAGCAAAATAAAATGGCTGCAATAGGAGAAATGATAGGAAATATTGCTCACCAGTGGAGACAACCTTTGTCAGTTATTACAACAGCTGCTTCATCAATAAAATTAAAAAAAGAATTAAATATTTTAGAAGATAATGAGCATAAAGAATCATTAAACTATATTATTGAAGCATCAAATTACTAATCAAATACTATTGATGATTTTCAATATTACTTTTCTCCAGATAAATCAAAAAATGTTTTTTATACAGAAGATTTAATAAATAAATTACTAAAACTAATAGGTGCAGAGTTTAAAAAAAATAATATAAATGTAATTAAACAAATAGAAAACTTAGAAATACTTAATTATGAAAATGAAATATTACAAGTATTAATTAACATTTTAAATAATGCGAAAGATGAATTAAAAAAAGATTCTAGTAAATCATTTGGATATGTTTTTATTGATTTGTATAAAGAAAATGAGACTTTAATAATTAAAATAAAAGATAATGCAGGTGGAATTAAAGAAGAGATTATTGATAGAATTTTTGAACCATATTTTACCACTAAACATCAAAGTCAAGGAACAGGAATTGGACTTTATATGTCAGAAGAGATTATTGTTAAGCATATAAAAGGAACTATTAAAGTATCAAATGAGAAATTTACCTATTTAAATAGAGATTTTATTGGTGCAATATTTGAGATTACTATACCTTTATAGGTAATTCTAAAATAGAATTACCTAACTCTCTTTGTTGAGAAATAAATAAAAATTGTTAAAGAAATCAAAATTAATGCAATTCCTGCGATTAAATAAAATGCATTTATCATTTGAACATAATCATTTAAAGCTATTTTAAATACAACAATTAAAGCTTCAATAGAAAGTGCAATAATAATAGTTGTTAAAAACTTAGTTAATATTTTAGTTTCAACTTTAGCATTTTTTGAATAGGATTTGAAAAATACCTCTTGTTCTAATATGGTTTTAGCCAAGTCAAATATTGCAATACTCAAAGTCAATGCAATAATAGGTTTGAATATCATCTCTAAAGATAATTCATGACTAGAAACAAGATACATAATAAAATCATATAAAGAAAATAAAATAGTAATTATTGATAAAACTATCATTGAAAATCCAGCAAGAATATAAAACCCTTTTGTTATACCGTGGAATGGTTTATTTAATTCTATTAAGTTTAATTTTTGTAATAATATATCAATTTGGAAATCAAGAAAATATATCTCATCACCTTCTTTAACAGTTATTGTAACACAGTTACTTCTTGTGGCACTACTAATATATGGTTTAGAAAATGCTATATTAGATTCTTTAAAATGTAATTTAGATATTAAATGTGATCTATCTTTATCTTTTGCATTTATGTCATTTCTATATCTATAATAATTACAAGAAGTTTGTATCTTAGTCTCTTTATTAACAATATATACAAGCTCTAAAGATGGAAATACCTTATAAAGCTGTGCAAAATCATTTTTTTTATGACCATTTAAATTTCCAATATTTTTTATACTCTCTTGTAAAAAATATTCTATATCTTCTTGATGTTGTATATAGGTTTCGAAAAATTCTCTCATATATATCCTATGTATTTTTTTCTAATTATATGAAAAAATTTACTAACTAAGATTTATTTATTGTATATTATTTAAACATATGTTTGTTTTATATTTCTATATTAAATTCTTTAATCATATTATCTGCCAACTGTTGTAAACTATTTTGGTCTACAGTTTTATCAACATTTTCCGTTATCTTAATAATATTTTGATGGTACTTTTTAAGATAATCTAATATCTTAGGATCTTTTTTATATGGATTATTAATTAAAGCTCCTGAATCTAACATTAGAATTACAAGATCTTTTTTCCCCATAAATGCAGCATAATTTATGGGTCTAATTCCAAATAAATCAGGTATATTTATAATCTCTTTATTATAATTATATATAAGTTTAAAATATTTAGTTGTATTCTTCCATATGCAAGTATGCATTATGGTTCTGCCTTTATTATCTGTAATTGTACAATCAGCTCTCATTTCTAATAATAACCTAATTGTATATTCACATTTTCCCCCAACTGCTAAATGTAAAGCTGTTAAGCTTTCATTGTTTTTAGCATTAATATCTACTCCTGAATTAATTAAGCTTTTTATTGTATTCAAGTACAACTTTTTATCTTTTATTAAATCCTTATTGTCATAATCCATTAATCTAAAAATTATATTATTTCCATCTTGATCTTTCTCATTTATATTAATACTTTTAGTTCTAAGTAACTTAAATAGTTTAAAATTAAAATTTAATATAGAATCAAAAAATAAAGGTCTTCCCTTTGAATTAAGTTTATTCATATTTGTATCTGATGTTTTTAGAATATTTTCTAATACAGTTGGATATTCAGCATTTTCATTTAATAGCTTTATATATTTATTTTCTAGAGTTCTTTTATTTTCTATGTATAAAATTATGTCAATTAATATTTCAATAAGTGATTTCCCAAATATGTTTTCAAGACTTGGATTTGCTCCATTTAATATATAAAAATTAATTAAGTCATTATTTCTAATACCATTTAAAGCTAAAATAGATAATACAGTTTCTCCATCATCATTATTATGATTCATATTAAAGTTAGATTTTTCTAAAAATATATCTATTAATTCTCTATTTTCACTTCTTGTCGCAAGAAAAAAGGCATTTTCATTTTTATTATCTAAAGCATTTAGATTGACACCTAGTCTAATAAGTTCTTTTACCATTTCTAAATGACTAGTTCTTAAATCTTCTCTATCTTTTGTAGTATTTAGATAATGAGAAATTGATTCCATTAATAAAGTACTTTTATGTCTATTCTTTACATTAATATCATGACCTAGTTTAACTGCTTTCTCAATTATTTCTAAGCTAGAAATTCCTTTTGAAATAGCACTAAATAAATAACAATTACCTTCTTTATCTGGAATTGTTGGATTCGCACCAAGCTCCATTAATAAAATAGCTAGATTATCATTTCTTAATACACTTTCTTTGTGCATAATTGTTTGACCATCTACATTTATCTGATTAATATTAATTTTATCAATACTTCCAATTCTTCTTATAATATCAATACTACCATTTGCAATTGCATCAAAAATTAGATTATTTCCATGAATATCGCAATTTGAAAGATTACCAGTTACTTCAATTAAGTAATTTACAATTCTATTGTTTGCACATATTACGGCATCTTGAATGGCAGTTCTATTATAGATATTTAAGTGATCTATATTTATCCCATTTTCTACTAGTACTTGTATAATTGCAGTAGTTTTGGATTGGGTAGCATAAAATATGGCAGTTTCTTTTTCACTGTTTTCTAGTTCTAAATTTATTTTTTTATCAATAAACCAAAGAACAGCTTGAAATAAATCTTTTTTACAGCAAATGTGAAAAAGCAATTCTTCTTCTATATAAAGATGATTTACATCCACAGGTACTGAATTAACAATTTTATTTATCTTGTCTAAATTAAACGAAGGATTCAACAACTCTTTGATTAATTCTTCTTCATTATATTTATTATTGTTAAGAAATTTTTTAAACATTTTCTACCTATATTTTCTTTTTATAATATTATCACGATTATATTGTAATTATATTAATATAAAACTTTTTTGTATATAAATATCTAGAAAACATTAATAATGTATATTTTATATACAGCTATCTGTTTACAAATTATTTTTAAACTTCTATAATTTACCTATAAAAAAATGACAAAGGGGTCTTATGGAAAATTTTGCAGATGTAAAATATATATTAGATGGCTTTCTGTTTATATTTGCAGGAATCTTAGTAATGTGGATGGCAGCTGGTTTTGCCATGTTAGAAGCTGGTTTAACAAGAACAAAAAATAATGCGACTGTATTAACAAAAAATATGGCATTATTTGCTATATCTTGTATTATGTTTTATTTTATAGGTTATAACTTAATGTATGGTGAAGGAAGTGCTTTCATTGGAAGTGGAGCAATGTTATCTGGAAAAACAAATGAAGCTATGGGT
>RRZU011017149.1_pt1 | contig 10935 bp, 12 predicted proteins | sample 2165561 | NCBI WGS metagenome assembly RRZU01 (sample SAMN10456909, study PRJNA506462) | wastewater metagenome | isolation source: wastewater sludge | place: USA: Moscow, Idaho | reverse complement strand
GGCGTGAACGGGATGTGCCCGGTGGGCGCCTGCTGGCCCTGGCCGATGATCTCTTCGACCTGCTCGCGGACGGCCTCGAGCGAAATGCCCAGCGCCTCCAAAGCCTTGGCGGCGACGCCTTCACCCTCGTGAATCAGCCCGAGCAGAATGTGCTCGGTGCCGATGTAGTTGTGGTTCAGCATCCGGGCCTCGTCCTGCGCCAGGACGATGACCCGTCGTGCACGGTCGGTGAACCGGTCGAACATATTCCGCACTCCTCACTCCGGCCTGCGCCGGGGGGCGCTCCGGCAGGGTCGGCCGACCCGGCCCGGGCACCATCAGTCTATTCAACTCACGCGAGCAGAGTTCTGTTCCGGCTTCGCCCACGGCGAACGGCCCCGGAATGACTCCGGGGCCGTTGCGCTGCGTCAGGTGTGGCTTGGTCAGCCGTGCGCCCGGTCGTACGCCTCGCGCACCTCGGCCGGAACCCGTCCGCGGGCCGAGACGTTGTAGCCGTTCTCGGCAGCCCAGACCCGGATCTCGCCGGCCGAACTGCCGCCTGCGCGCCGCCGCCCGGCGGCCTTGCGGCGCCCGCCGACCCGCCGTCCGGACGCCACGTAGGGCGCCAGCAGGTCGCGCAGTTTCTGGGCGTTCGACTCGGACAGATCGATCTCATAGCTGACCGAATCGATACCGAAGACAATGGTCTCGGCCGCTTCGCTGTTGTCCAGATCGTCTTCGAGACGATAGACGATGCGTTGCGCCATATGGTTACCTCCCACGTTGATGGATTGTGCCACTTCGAGCTGTTCCCCCGTTCAGCCTCAGTGCAAGATCACCCTACATGCAAACAAATATCATGCAAAGTGACCGGGCCCGCGCACGCAATGCAAAATCTTTCCTTCAGCTGTGCATCGCCTGAGACAGTGGACGGGCGCCGGACGCGCCGACGCCAATGCATGGGGCGAAATCGACCATTGCGGCCCCGCACAAATGCGCGATCAGGCGGATTGCGGCACAAGCACGACCGAAATGCCCGCTGGTTCGCCCACAGCTGCGGACGCGGGCTGCGATCGGTGAGGAGCCGGCCCATTCGCGCCCGCCGCCAACACCGCCTGCAACTCGAGTTCGACCCGGAGTGCCTCGTGATTGCCGCGCAAGGTGGACAGTTGCTGCTGCAGTTGAGACGAAAGCGCGCGGGCCTGATCGCGCTCGTCACGCAACTCGCCCAGCCGAGAACTCAGCACCCGCAGCACGGCCGACTGCCGAGCGCGTTCGGCGTGCAACTGCTCGGCGTGCTGCATGGCCTGACCGAGCTCGGCGGCCAGGCGGGCGCGCTCGATGAGGCGCCGCTCGCGCCAGGCCAAGGTGCACACCAGCAGGGCGCCGGCCAGCAGGGCGGCCAGCGCCACCCCGCGAACCGGAAGCGCACCGAACACCACCGCCGGCGAGGCAACGCCGGCGACCAGCGCGAGCATCGTGGACGCGAGAATGCGGACGGCCGGAGGCCGGCTCAGTCGACCCGTTCGAGGCTTCACGAGCGCAGCCTAACCGGGGCTGGGCGCGCCCCCCGGCTGGCCCTTGGGCGCGTCGTCCGAATCGTCGTCGGGCGGCACCTGGCAGGCCCGTTCGAGTGCCCAACCGGCGCCAGCGAGGCCCACGCTGAGCACCGCGACCACCGAGGCCACCAGCACTCGCTCACGCGGCAGTGTGGCGTCCACGTTCGGCAACTGGCGCAGCACCAGCACCAGGTAGCCCGCGGCCAGCGCCGTGCCACCGAGCAGCGCCGCCTTGCCGGCCAGCACCAGACCCACCGCCCGGGCGGGTTCGATGGTCCTGCGGCGGACCTGCACCGTACGGTGCGTCCAGCGGGCGGTCAGCCAGGTGGCCAGCGCGAGCACTGCCACCACGACGGCGGCCAGCACCGGAACAGTCGGCAGTGGCCAGGCGAAACTCTCGGCCACGGACAGCGCGATCCAGGTCAGGCCCGCGCCGATCAGTGCGGCGACCGCCAACGCCGTGCGTCCGGTCGGGTGCACCGTGGGGCCGGGTTGTGGCATCACAGCTCGATGACGAGATCAGGACGCAGCCGGATGCCCGACCGGTCCAGTGTGGCCACGAGATCCGCCACCAGACCCTGTTCGGGAAGTGTGGCGGCGGGGTCGATGTCGAGCCATGGCACCAGCACGAACGCCCGCTCACGCGCACGCGGATGCGGGAGGGTGAGCACGGGGGTGTTCTTGATGCGCTCACCCACCACGATCACGTCCACATCGAGCGTGCGCGGGCCGCCCGGCAGCTCGCGGGTGCGGCGATAGGCGTTCTCGATCGCCTGGGCCCGTTCGAGCAGCACCAGGGACGCCAGCGCGGTGTCGGCGCGCACCACGGCATTGAGAAAATTCGGCTGGTCGAGCACCGGGCCGACCGGGTCGGTCTCATAGACCGGCGACACGTCGACGACGCTGAGGTTGGGGGTGGCGCGCAGTGCGTCCACAGCGGCCTGCAGATAGGCAAGCCGGTCGCCGAGGTTGGACCCCAGTGAGAACACCACCGGCCGGATCGGCACCATGCCGACCAGGGTGTCGACGTCGAAATCCAGGTGTGCGTTCGGGTAGAAGTCGGGCTCGCTCATGCCTGGCGACTCCTGCGGATGGTCACGGCCACATCGCGCAGGTCGACCGGCATGGCGGCGTCCGGCTTGTGGACGGTCACCTCGACGGAGTCGATCCGCGGGTGCTGCAGGCAAGCGGCCGCGATGCGTTCGGCGAGCGACTCGATCAGGTTGACGGGATCACCCGTGACCGCGGATTCGACGGTGCGCGACAACTGTGCGTAGTCGACGGTGGTGGCCAGGTCATCCGAGTGGGGACGGGGGGCCAAAGCACAGTCGAGGTCGACCTCGAACGCCTGTGGCTGGGTGCGCTCGAAGTCATGAACGCCGTGAATTGCGCTGAACCGCAGACCGGTCAGCCGCACCCGATCGGGAACGGTTGCTGCCATGCACTCACCTCCGCACCGACCCTACTGCACGCCGCGGACGGCCTCTGAGCCCATCCGCCGGACCACCGCGATGGCGTCACGATGGGCCCGGGCGGCGTGCGTACGCACCGCCCACACGCCCTGTTGGGCGAGCAACGTGGTGAGGGCGAGGGTGGCGTCGTCGCGCTCCTGAGGCGGACGTCCGCTCAGCAACTCACCGAGGAACCGCTTGCGCGAGGCGCCCACCAGCAGCGGGTGCCCGAGCCCCTGCAGAGCGTCCAGGTGAGCCAGCAGGCTCCAGTTGTGGGCGGCGGTCTTGGCGAAGCCGAGTCCGGGGTCGAGCACCAGGTTGCGGGGTGCAATGCCGGCCGCCAGGGCGGCATCACGTCGGGCGGCCAGTTCGGCGCACACGTCGGTGACCACGTCGTCATAGACCGCGAGGCTCTGCATGCGGTCGGACTGGCCGCGCCAGTGCATGGCGATATAGCCGACCCCGAGCCGGGCGACGGTGCCCAGCATGGCCGGGTCGCCCAGGCCGCCGGAGACGTCGTTGACGATCGTCGCGCCGGCGCCGACCGCGGCCTGCGCCACCTCGGCGCGCATGGTGTCGACGCTGACGATTCCCCCGGCCGCGCTGATCGCCGAGATCACCGGCACGACCCGATTCAGCTCTGTCTCGACGCTCACCCGCACCGCGCCGGGCCGGGTCGATTCGCCACCCACGTCGACGATGTCGGCACCATCGGCAAGCAGGTCGCGTCCGTGGGCGATGGCAGCTTCGGCATCGAGGTACGCTCCGCCGTCCGAGAACGAGTCGGGGGTGACATTGACGATGCCCATCACCAGGGTGCGCCCCTGATCGAAAAGCTGCCGCACGCAGGCAGCCTAGTGGCAGGGCAGAGAGAGTGCGCCCGGCAGCCGTCACGGCTCAGTTCAGACAGCGCGCGACCCGCTCGACCACCACCTCGGGGCGCAGCATGATCTCTTTTGCCTGCCAACGGACCATGGCGTACCCCTGGTCGCGCAGCGCCTGCTCGCGCTCCTTCTCGCGGACGTACCCCTGCGCGTCGGCGTACTTCACCGCGCCGTCGCACTCGCCGATCAGCATCTGCTCGGGCCAATAGAAGTCGGGGTACAGCTGCCCGATAGGTGTCTCGAGCCTCGGTTGGCACAGCGGCTCCGGCAGACCGGCGAGGGCGAAGTGGCCGGCCGAGAGCGACTCAGTCGCCGACTCGCGCCGCGGGTCGGCCAGGTCGATCGCCAGTAGCAGCGTCGCGGCGCATCGGCTTGGTGCCGACTGTTCGAAGAGCTGCCGCACCGCGGTGCGCAGTCGCGGGTTGGCGTAGTCCGATCGCCGCGGCTGAGCCACCACCGCGGCGCAGAGCAGCCGCGCGGCACCGTCGAGAATCACCAGGCCGTCGGGCAGCGACCGCCCGGCAGCCAAGTCGACGGCGGTGCGGGCGAGTGAAGTGACCGGACGCCCGCCCGCGTCACGAGTGACCTGCGCGGCGGGCAAGGGTGCGACGTGGTGTCGAGCCGGCTTCACCCGGGACCGTGCGGCTTCGGCCCGGGGCAGGGTGATGCTGACGCCAGACTCGTACCACTGGCTGAAGCCGGGGTGCGGCAATCCCCAGGCGGTGGCCGCCGATTGGTGGCTGAGCACCCCGGTCGGGTGCAGGGTCAGCTCTGCAACGGCCCGCAGCAGATGCTGCTCGCGCGGCTCAGGTGGCCACATCGCGGCTTCGATGTAGACGCCCTGCCTGATCCGATGCAGTCGCCCGGCCACCAATGCTGAGCGGATCATGGCGTCGGTCACTCCCGAGGAGGTCAGGGCAGCTCGGCTCATCGGCTGCTTCGGCAACAGGCACGGGCGAGGTGTTCGCATCCCCACAGGTTGCCGGTCTCCACCGGCGGAAAGCCGCCCCGAGGGATCGCAGCGGAGAATCTGTGGATAACCTTCCCTCGACTCGGAGTCAGCACGACCTGGCGGGGGGCGGCCATGCCCTCATCGCTTGCGCGGCCCAGTTTCTGGTGGTTATGGCGCAGACTGGCGCTCTACTGGGACCCACCGCCTTCAGGCGCCACTATTTGGTTGCAATAGATACCCCCCAGGGGTATTGGTATCAACCATACAGTGGCGTCGCCGGAACCCGACCGACCATAACCACGGAAAGTGGCGCTCAGCCGATGATCAGGCTCATCGCCTCGGCCCTGGTGGCCGGGTTGCGCAAGGCACCCCGGACGGCCGAGGTGACGGTTTTCGACCCCGGCTTGCGCACGCCTCGCATCGTCATGCACAGATGCTCGCACTCGATCACCACAATGCCCCCCCTGGGCCTGAGGTGCTCGACCAGGGCGTCCGCGACCTGCGTGGTGAGCCGCTCCTGCACCTGGGGGCGCTTCGCGAACACATCCACCAGGCGGGCGAGCTTACTCAGGCCCGTGATGCGGCCCTCGACGGCCGGGATGTACCCCACGTGCGCCACCCCGGTGAACGGCACCAGGTGATGCTCACAGATGCTCCACACCTCGATGTCCTTCACCAGCACCAGCTCGTCGTGGGCGATGTCGAAGGTGGTGGCCAACACCTCGTCCGCGCTCTGGTCGATGCCGACGAACATCTCTGCGTAGGCCCGGGCCACGCGGGCCGGCGTGTCGCGCAGACCTTCGCGGTCGGGGTCGTCGCCGATCGCGACCAGCAGTTCCCTGACCGCGGCGGCGACCCGCGGCTGGTCCACCGCCACCTCAGCGCCCCTGCGAGGGCCCCCAGCCGCCGTCCGGCTGCTGGGGAGGCGTGGCACCGTCCGGGCCGGGCTGTCCGGGGCCGTACTGCCCCTGACCGTAGGGGGTCTGCCACGGCGGCGTGCCCTGCTGGCCATAGGGCGGGCCGGAGGGCGGCTGCGCCTGCGGGCCGGACGGACCCACGTCGTAGGGCGGCATGGGGCCGCCGGCGCCGGGGCCGGTGGGCACCGGGACCTGGATGTTGCCGTTGGGACCGAGCAGCGGCGGCCCATAGGTCGGATCAGGCTTGGGTGCGGGCGGCGGCGGGTCGACCGGCGGAACCTCGGAGGGCACCCGGGTCTGCGATCCGGTCCAGGCCGGACGCTTCGGATGCCGCTGCAGCTTCTCGAAGATCGTCGCGACCTGCTCTTTGTCGAGGGTCTCCTTCTCGAACAGTTGGCGCACCAGCTCGTCCAGCACCTCGCGGTTCAGCACCAGGCAGTCGAACGCCTCCTGGTGGGCGGTGTTGATCAGGGCGGCCACCTCGTCGTCGATGGCGGCGGCGACCGCGTCGGAGTAGTCGCGGTGACCACTGCCCATGCCGGCCTGCATGCCCAGGAACGGCTCGTCGGAGTCGTTGCCCAGCTTGACGGCACCCAGCCGCTCGGTCATGCCGTACTTGGTCACCATCGCGCGAGCCACGCCGGTGGCCTTCTCGATGTCGTTGGCGGCACCGGTGGTGGGGTCGTGGAACACCAGTTCTTCGGACGCCCGTCCGCCCATCATGTAGGCCAGCTGGTCGAGCAGTTCGCCGCGGGTCTTGGAGTACTTGTCGTCATCGGGCATCACCATGGTGTAGCCCAGCGCACGCCCGCGCGGCAGGATCGTCACCTTCTGCACCGGGTCGGTACCGGGCATGGCCGCCGCCACCAGGGCGTGCCCACCCTCGTGGTAGGCGGTGATCAGCAGCTCGCGCTCGTTCATGATGCGGCTGCGCTTCTGCGGGCCTGCGATCACCCGGTCGATCGCCTCGTCGAGATGGAACTTGGTGATGTAGCGCTGGTTCTGCCGCGCGCACAGCAGCGCGGCCTCATTCAGCACGTTGGCGAGGTCGGCGCCGGTGAAGCCAGGCGTACGCTTGGCGACCGACTCGAGATTGGCGTCGGGGGCCATCGGCTTGTTGACCGCGTGCACCCGAAGAATCTGCAGCCGACCCTTCATGTCGGGCGCCTCGACGGGAATCTGGCGGTCGAAGCGGCCCGGACGAAGCAGGGCCGGGTCGAGCACGTCCGGACGGTTGGTGGCCGCGATCAGCACCACGCCGCCACGCACGTCGAAGCCGTCCATCTCGACCAGCAACTGGTTCAGCGTCTGCTCACGCTCATCGTGGCCGCCGCCCATGCCGGCGCCGCGGTGCCGTCCGACCGCGTCGATCTCGTCGATGAAGACGATCGCGGGGGCGGCCTCCTTGGCCTGCTCGAACAGATCGCGGACGCGGCTGGCACCCACGCCGACGAACATCTCGACGAAGTCGGAGCCCGAGATCGAGAAGAACGGGACGCCCGCCTCGCCGGCCACCGCGCGGGCCAGCAGGGTCTTGCCGGTGCCGGGCGGACCGTACAGCAGCACGCCCTTGGGAATCTTGGCGCCGACGGCCTGGAACTTGGCCGGTTCGGAGAGGAACTCGCGAATCTCTTGCAGCTCTTCGATGGCTTCTTCACAGCCCGCGACGTCGGCGAAGGTGGTGCGCGGAGTGTCCTTGGTGGCCAGTTTGGCCTTGGACTTGCCGAAGCCCATCACCCGATTGCCGCCGCCCTGCATCTGATTCATCAGGAAGAAGACGATCAGGCCGATCACGATGAACGGCAGGATCGTGAACAGCAGCGTGGTCCAGATGCCCTGCTGCGGCACCTCACCGCGCCAACTGTCGAGGGTGCCGCCGGCGACCCGCTGGTTGAGCCGGCTGATGATCGCCTGGCTCTGGTCGCCGATCCACTTGGCCTGAATCTTGGGGGCTGCGGCGTCCTTCTGCTCGACCCTGATGGTCTGCTCGCCCTCGACCAGCACCACCTCTTTGAGCGGGGTGTCGCTGTTGATCAGGGCGACCACCTCAGAGGTCGGCTTCTGCTGAAACCCGTTGGCGCCGTTGATGTAGTCGATCAGCAGCGCGATGCCGAGAAACGCGAGAATGATCCACAGAATCGGTCCACGGAACAGTCGTTGAGCCTTCATTACCCACCTTTGATGTGCGCGGCGACGCCGCCCGACCCCCAAGAATAGACGGGTGCGACGCCGTTACCGCACGTCCCAGGTTCGCTCACAGATGACTGGGGCCGGGCGAGCACCCACCCACCTGACCGAGCGCTCAGGAATAGACGTGAGGCGCCAGCGTGCCCAGGTCGCGCAGGTTGCGGTACCGACCGGCGTAGTCGAGGCCGTACCCCACGACGAACTCGTTGGGCAGGTCGTAACCGATGTACTTCACCTCGACCGGGCTGCGCAGCGCCTCGGGTTTGCGAAACATCGCCATCACCCCGATCGAGGCCGGGTTGCGCGACTTGAGGTTCTGAATCAGGTAGGCGAGCGTGAGGCCGGTGTCGACGATGTCTTCGACCACCAGCACGTGCCTGCCTGACAAGTCGGTGTTGAGGTCTTTGAGAATGCGTACAACGCCCGAGCTCTGCGTACCCGAGCCGTACGACGAGATCGCCATCCAGTCCATCTCGCAATGTCTCTTGAGGCTGCGCGACAGGTCGGCCATCACCATGATCGCGCCGTTCAGCACCCCGACCAGCAGCAGGTCGCGGCCCGCGTAATCGGCCTCGATCTCAGCAGCCAGCTCGTTCAGCCGATTCTGTATCTGGTCGGCGGTGTACAGCACGTCGGAAAGGTCGGACTGAATGTCGCTGGCGTCCACAGCCGAACCTTACCGAAACTCGGCCGGGTACGTTCACGGCGTTCTGTTCACCGGTCAGCCACCGCCGGCCGGTGCGGCTCGACGACCAACACCCCCGCTCGACGCAGCACCCGCAGCCCGGGCACCTCGACCCAGCGCTGCCCGTGCCAGTCGGTGACCAGCGCCGCCACAGCCAGCACGTGCCGCTGGTTCACCTCGTGCGCACCCTGCGCGAGCAGCCACTCGCGCAACACCCGGTGCCGGACGGCCGGCGCCAGCCCGGCCAGTACGGTGCAGTCGGGTGGGGCCCCGGTCGGAGTGAGCGCGTCGAGGGCGTCGGCGTCGTAGCGGGCGAGGTCGGCGGTGCGGGCCAACGCCTCGGCGACCCCGGGGCCCAGTTCGGCCTCGAGCACCGGCAGCACGCTCTGCCGTACCCGTACCCGAGCGAACCGGTCGTCGTCGTTGTGCGGATCGTCCCACCAGCTGACGCCCTGCTCTCGGCAGGCTTGCCGGGTGACGCTGCGGCGCAGTCCCAGCAGTGGCCGGACGAACCGGTCGCGAACCGCGGGCATACCGGCGATCGACCGCAGCCCCGAGCCGCGAGCCAGGCCCAAGAGCACGGTTTCGGCCTGATCGTCGAGGGTGTGGCCGAGGTAGCAGCGCTCCCCCGCACCGAACGCGGCGGCCAGGGCGTCGTAGCGGGCGTCGCGGGCCGCGGCCTCGGGGCCTTGACCGCCGGCCGTCACGGTGACCGTCGCCACCTCAGCGGGCAGCCCCAGCTCGCGCACCTGCTCGGCCACCCGCTCGCTGTGCTCTGCCGAGCCGGGTTGCAGGCCGTGGTCGACCACGACCGCGCGAGCCGCGCACCCGGTGCGCGACGCCAGCACCGTGACGGCAACAGCCAGTGCCAGCGAGTCGGCGCCGCCCGAACAGGCCACCAGCACCGGCTCGCCCTCGTGGGCGGCCTCGACCGCCTGCACCACGGCCAACGTGGCCGGGCCGAGGGCTCGACGCGCCATCAGCCCACCCGCGCCGGCACGCGCCGCAGCCAGCGATTGGGGTCGTGCAGCTCGGCCGGGTCGGGCAGCAGGTCGGGTGCTGCGAAGGCCAGGTTGAGCGCGTCCACGCCGGCCGCGTCGAGCACGGCGCGGCAGAACCGTGCGCCGTCGCGGTACTGCTCGCGTTTCGCGGTCAGCCCGAGCACCCGAAAGATCAGGTGCACCAGGCCGGGTGCGTCACGTCTGGCCTCCATCGAGCGGCGCAGCAGGTCGACCTGCGGCACCAGGCCGGGAGCGGCGCGGTCCATCATCACGTCGGCGTGCCCCTCGAGCAGTGACATCACCGCCGTGATGCTGTCGAAGGTGGCTCCCTGGCCGGCCGACAGCAGGCCGACGTGCGGCTCGTCGTCGGTGAACATGCGCCGCATCAGGCCCAACAGGTGGTCCGGCAGCCAGGGTGCGGCGTCGAACTGTGCCCGGTGGGTCTGCTCGTGCAGGCACACCCACTGCCGAAAGCCGTGCGGTTCGAGGGCCATCGCCCGCTCGGCGGCAACGATGTTGGGGGCCACCAGCAGCAGCCGTCCGGGCGGTGAGTAGGGGTCGAACTGGCCGAGAATGCGGGTGGCCACGAAGGCGAGCGCCGCCCCGAGCTGTGCGCCGGCCAGCCGGGCGGCGACCTTGTCGCCCAGGGTCGCGGGCGGTTGCTGCCCGGTGGCCGCCAGCATGGTCTGCGACATCGCAACTGCGGCCCGTACCCAGGCCACCCGGTCGACCACGAGCACCTCGTTGGCCCGCGTGACCGGCAGTGCCGACGCCTCGGCAACGGCTTCGACCGCACGCGCGGCGGCGGCGCGCAGGTCGGCGACCGCCTCGGCGGCCTGCTCGCGCCCGACCTCGACGCCGGGCGGCACCAGAAAACCGCCCACTTGTGTGCTGACCCCCCAGTCGACGCAGGGCACCGCGCTCATGCGGCGCAGTCTAGTGGCGCTCACGTGACTGGCTGTCTGGCGGTGGCTGAGGGTGTGCATCGCAAGGCCGACCAGAGAGGTGTACCGGGTCGTCCATCGACCGAGGAGTGGCGACGCCGTGGTCGGCTTCACCACCATCGTGGCGGTCGATCCGACGAGCACGACCGTCGCGGCTCAGGCACCTCGAAGCGGCAAGGGACTTGGGCGACACGTCGCTAGGTGGTCGGCTCGGCGGGCAGCCGGTAGACCGTGACGTGCGAGGGCGACTCTGCGGTGAAGGCGGCGCCGGTGAAATCTGCCCACCGCGACTCGCGTCCTCGCTCAAGACGTGCTTGAACACCCGCCCGAACGGGCCCGGAGCGGCCGATCGCAAGGCGGAAGACGAGTCGCTAGC
>RRZU010014591.1_pt1 | contig 10935 bp, 11 predicted proteins | sample 2165561 | NCBI WGS metagenome assembly RRZU01 (sample SAMN10456909, study PRJNA506462) | wastewater metagenome | isolation source: wastewater sludge | place: USA: Moscow, Idaho | reverse complement strand
TTTGAAGAAATCTTTAATAACATCATCAAATAAATGATTACAAATGCGATTTTGATAGATATTTGTGGTACGCTATTCTATTCAAATACCACATTTGATTTTTTGGATTTCTACATCACAAAGAAATCCTACAAGCAATTTCGCAAACTGATGAAAACGCCCATCTGGCGGTATACCAACAGCCTCATATATCGCCTATTTCATCTTGATTTATCACGCAAAATTGCACTTTCCTACCTAAAAGGCATACCGCATGCAGAGTTGCTTAACAGGGCGGATGCGTTTTACGACAACTATTTATCACCACGTCGCATACACGAAACCTGGGATTTGATAGAATCAAAACGTCCTACCAACGAATTAATACTCGTATCAGGTACCATAGATCCTATAGCAGAAACCGTAGCAAAAAAAATGGGCATACAACACTATATTTCTTCGTCATTGAAATATAACAAAAATATCTGCGAGGGGAAATTGGAATATGATGCACTTCGCAAAAAATCGGAATACTTGACTACACTCAACATTCAGAAACCATACACACTGGTGATTACCGATAATCCTGGCGATGTTTCACTTATTGAAAGTGCCCAAGAAGCAACCATCATTTTATATAACAACCTGAAACGATGGCAAAAGTTGACCAACAAACAGAACCACATCCATTATATAACACCTACTAATGATTATACATTCCAAAGATAAAACGATGGCATCACTCTTTTGGATTCCCATGAACTACAATTTTCAGATTCGTTTGCAACATAACAATCCGAGAATGACGTCATGGCTCTTTATCAACTTTTTTACCACCATCTATTACGCTTTAATTTGTACAAGCGCCATACATTGGACAGAAATAGTAGCATTATGTATTTTTTCATGCTCCATATTTTATCTCTACGAATGGGGATACATCTATAATGATATAAAAGCAGTACACCACGAAACAGCCCCAACATTAAGGCTCAACAAAGCAGAAATGGAATATGGGAATAACCATTTCCGACAAATTACCATTGCTAGATTCGCTATTTTTACCGTTGGTTTATTAATTACCTATTTATTACTACCAACAACTAATGCATTAATAGCAATAGGTTTAGCCACTACATGTCCCCTATTATTTTTCTGTTATAATCAGTGGCGATCAAAATACAACGCTTTTTTATATTTTTGGTTAGTTGCATCCCGATTTGTCCCGTTCGTATGGCTCATCGAATCGGATCAGCAAGTCTTGAAAACCTTATTAATACTATTAGTTTATCCGCTAGAAATAGGAATTGAGCGATTTTCAATGCAGAACTATCGTTACTCAATAATAAAGAAAATAATACCTAACGAAAAGGCGAAACTTACATTTAGAGTCCTATATTATTCCATTGCGCTAATTATGCTCTGTTGGTTGCTTAGCACATCAAGCATCAACCTTGAATTAGCATTACCATTTTTCGTATTTTGGATTTACCGTTGTGTGGTATATTTTAAACAACGAAAGGGCGCTGACAGCTTGTCATAATTCACCTGCCAATTGTGACAACAACAGACATTGGCATACAATGTGATAAATTTCTACCGCTGAAGCAAGGCTTCGGCATTATAACCATTATCTATAACATCAATAAATAAACTTTTAAACTATGAACATTAAACCATTAGCAGACCGCGTACTAATTAAACCAGTAGCGGCAGAAGAAAAAACCGTGGGTGGCATTATTATCCCCGATTCAGCCAAAGAAAAACCTTTAAAAGGGAATGTCGTTGCAGTAGGTAAAGGAACTAAAGACGAAGAAATGGTACTTAAAGCTGGTGACAGTGTACTGTATGGTAAATTTGCTGGCACCGAGTTAGAACTCGAAGGTGAAAGATTCCTCATCATGCGTCAAAGCGATGTTTTAGCAATTCTTTAAAATCAACAAATCGTTTAACATTAAACATTTTAGTATTATGGCAAAAGAAATTTCATTCAATATTGATGCCCGCGACGAATTAAAAAAAGGGGTTGACGAGTTGGCCAATGCGGTAAAAGTAACACTCGGACCTAAAGGTCGCAACGTAATTATTGAGAAAAAATATGGTGCTCCTCATATCACCAAAGATGGTGTAACTGTAGCAAAGGAAATAGAATTGGACAATGCGGTTCAGAATCTTGGTGCACAATTAGTAAAAGAAGTAGCTAGCAAAACTGGCGAGCAAGCGGGTGATGGAACAACTACGGCCACCGTGTTGGCACAATCGATTGTGGGTGTTGGTTTAAAAAACGTAACTGCGGGAGCTAATCCTATGGATTTGAAACGCGGTATCGACAAAGCAGTTGTAAAAGTAGTAGAAAGTATCAAAGCACAAGCGCAAACAGTCGGCAACGATTTCGATAAAATTGAACAAGTAGCTACTATTTCAGCGAACAATGATGCCGTTATCGGTAAACTCATTGCTGATGCCATGCGCAAAGTATCAAAAGATGGCGTTATTACCATCGAAGAAGCAAAAGGCACCGACACCACTATCGAGGTTGTAGAAGGTATGCAGTTCGATCGTGGTTACATTTCTCCTTATTTTGTGACCAATACGGAAACAATGGAAGTAGAAATGGAAAAACCATACATCCTGATTTACGACAAAAAAATATCGAACCTCAAAGAGTTATTACCTGTATTGGAACCTGCCGTACAATCAGGCCGTCCTTTATTAATTATCGCAGAAGATGTTGATAGCGAAGCATTAACCACATTGGTAGTAAACCGCTTACGTGCACAACTCAAAATTTGTGCTGTGAAAGCTCCAGGATTTGGTGATCGTCGTAAAGAAATGTTAGAAGATATCGCTATCTTAACTGGCGGGGTCGTTATTTCAGAAGAAAAAGGCGTTAAATTGGAAACTGCCACGTTAGAAATGCTTGGTTCTGCAGAAAAAATAACCGTTAACAAAGACAATACAGTTATTGTAAATGGTGCTGGCTCAAAAGAAGCTATTGCTACACGTGTCAATCAAATCAAAGCACAAATCGCTGCTACCACATCAGATTACGATCGTGAAAAATTACAAGAACGTTTGGCTAAATTAGCAGGTGGCGTAGCTGTACTGTATGTTGGGGCTGCATCGGAAGTAGAAATGAAAGAGAAAAAAGATCGCGTAGACGACGCTCTAAGTGCTACACGCGCTGCCATAGAAGAAGGAATTGTTCCTGGTGGTGGCGTAGCATATATTCGTGCCATCGATGCTTTAGAAGGTCTTAAAGGCGATTGCGACGACGAACAAACTGGTATCGATATCGTAAAACGTGCAATCGAAGAGCCACTTCGTCAAATTGTAGCAAATGCTGGTAAAGAAGGCGCTGTGGTAGTGCAAAAAGTGCGCGAAGGACAAAAAGATTTCGGTTATAACGCACGCACCGACAAATACGAAAATATGTTGGCAGCTGGTGTGGTTGACCCTGCAAAAGTAACGCGTGTTGCTTTAGAAAATGCCGCATCCATTGCTGGTATGTTCCTAACTACCGAATGTGTAATTGTAGACAAAAAAGAAGAAAACCCAATGCCGGCTATGCCTCCAATAGGCGGTGGTATGGGTGGTATGATGTAAGAAAAATCATCATAGATATAAAAAGGCTATCTAAATTAGATAGCCTTTTTTATTATATTGTTAATTCCACAAAAAAAAAGTATCTTTGTACCCCCCCAAAAAAAAACATTTTTTTTAAATATTATGGAGTTTTACAAAAGACTTTGTACTGGTATTAGTTACTTAAATATTGCTGCTGCTTTGTGGGTTAGTAGTACGTTGTTATTTTCCTTTAAATATCAATATTGGGCGCTTATTGTTTTCTTCTTTTCCTATATTCTTGATTACACATTAAATAAACGCTGGAAAAACTTTACTTGGAATCGTGACAAATGGGAATATATCGCTTTTATTATTTTCTTTCTACTCATCCCTCTACGACATCTCTTTGAACCGATAACAACACCACGCTATAATGCTGTCATTGAAAGATACCTACCTTTCTTAGGATTTGGAATTATTGGTATACTGGGAATTAATGAAAAATACAAACCACAATACTTTGGATATGTATTTATTACAACTGCTATTATAACATCTCTATACCTTATCGTCGATAAAATTGGGCTAACTAATTTTATTACAAGTGCAGAGAAAACATATCTTTTCGGCAGTGCGCGGATCACCTACGTCAATGCGCATATGACGTTTAACCTATATTTAAACACTGCTCTCATTTTCGTTGGTTTTATTATCACACGTAAAAAAATAAATACTTACATACGTATTGCAACCACAATTTGTGGATTAATGATATACTATTTATTGTTTATTTCCGAAGGTAGAACAGGATTTATAACTGCAAATCTCATAATCTGTATATTCTTTTTATATCGTATCTGGTTCTTATCACGCAAGATATTTATACCTAGCATAATTTTATCAGGAATATTGCTTCTAATTGCTGTCTCAAGCCATAAACGAATTGCACCAAACGCTCTTAACAGTGATCCTCGGAGTATAATTTGGGAAGTAACTATCGAACTTATAAAAGAAAAACCTTTTTTTGGCTATGGAGCTTCTAAGGGACGCCAAAAGTTTGTAGAAGCAGGGATGAATAATCAAGAGTTTGTAGATAGATATGCAGGACCATTCATTATCAACAACCCTCTTTGCAATGGTGAGAAGGGTTTGTCTATGATGCACCCACATAACCTTTTTTTAGAAACACTTCTTGAATTTGGTATTGTAGGACTTACAGTTCTTCTCTTTTTATTATTTTTCCCTTTGACAACAGGTGAGATCAACAAACGTATTTATATATGGATGTTTATTGGTGCATTTAGTATACAAGCTATGTTTGAAACCCTAGGGAACCACCTACTACCAATTTTGTTTGTGCTAATTGTTGTATTGTGGAATCAGGGGAAGGGTGAAGATTATAATAATAAAATAGAGGATTAAACTTTACCTATTAAACCTGCCAAAATTGCGATTTCTATAATCGCGCCATCCCCAATACATATACTTTAATTTTTCGAACTTATGATCGGAATCATACAAGACACAGCGTTTAAGACGCTTACGAAGTTGTTTTGTAAAGTATTTAATATGTTCTGGATATAACTGACGCACCTCTAATAAATTCCGAACTATATAATAATGACGTAAAACAGAGTGCTGCACAAACGTTTTTTTAAAAAAGCGATTGACACGAACAAAGCCGTTACCTAAAGCATGAGTAAGGATAATTTGATTTGTTTTTACAACGGTAAAACCATTACGATATAACCGGCAACAATATTCATCATCAACCAAATCTATGAAAAAATCATCACGAAAACGCCCACATTTGAGATATGCCTCAGTGCGCAATAAATTCCCTGATGTCATTGTTATGAAAATGGTCTGAAAACGTTCACGTTTCTTCCTAGATACCTCACCACAATAATGATAAGGCGAAAAGATGCCTACCTGCTTGAATGTTGGACACTGATTAGCTTCTTCAACAAATTGTGTCAATGAAAACCTATCAAACTTACTATCTTGATCCATAGTAAGAATCCATTCTGCGCCTGCTTCAGCAGCAGCTTCACAGCCAATATTCAATGCCGTTGCTATACCCTTGTTTTCGTTTAATGGTACATATGTAATTTTATCTTTAGGCAATGCCTCCAACAATATCTCATTCGACAAATCAGAGTTGTCCACCACAAACAAGTGCTTGATTTCTGAAATGTAGGAGTTTATTGCCGCTACATTTTCTGTTGTTGGATTATACCAGACAACTACGCCACATATCTTATCATTTAATATCATCTAAACAAATTTCTTATATACATTCATTAGATTATTTGCAACCTTCGCATCACTGAAATTTTCAGCAAACAAGAGTCCATCGGCACGCATCTTATGTTGTAATTTTTCATCCGACATCACCCGTTCAATTGCAATTGCCCAAGCATCTGAATCCGTCGGATTAACATAACAAGTCGAAGGGCCACCAACTTCATCAAAACAGCTTCCTTCTGAAGCAATCACTGGCGTACCAACCGACAACGCCTCCAATATGGGAATACCAAAACCTTCGAACAGCGATGGGAAAACAAATAATTTTGCCAAAGCATAAATCACAGGCAATTCAGATGTTTCAACGCTATGCAAAAAGAAAACTTGGTTTTGCATATTATATGTTTCAATCAGTGCCTCCAACATTTTTTTGTAAGCTGTTGGTGCGCCAACCAACACAAACGGCATAGTACTTTTTGAACGATGCAATGACTCAATAATTACCTCCGCATTTTTACGACGTTCTATAGCACCAACAGTCAAAAGAAATTGTTCGGGCAAATTGTATTTCGCACGAACTTGCTCCTTCTGCACATCAGAAATTGGTTGTCTAAATATGGTATTACAACCTTGATACACCACATCTATTTTTGATTCGTCAGCATTAAAATAGGTTATTATATCGCGTTTGGTCTGCTCGCTAATAGCAATAATACGATCAGCGTAGTCGCAAGCAAATTGATTTTTTTTTATGAAAATATGACGATAATTTTTTGAGTACAACTCTGGATAACGCATAAAAATAGCATCGTGCATCGTCACCACAGTTTTAACGCCTGCTTTCTGAATCCCCCAAGGCAACTCTTGACTCAAACCGTGATACACCGCAATGTTATGTTTCGGAAACTGTTTTAGCATACCACGACTACGCCAAAGCGACGGCAAAAGTTTCCCCATAAGATTTGTTGGAAAAACTTCTTCACAAGACTCTGAAGGCATCACAAAATCAACCGTATTCTTTTTCGAAGGATTAAATAACACATACTTATTCTCCGAAAAATAGGTTGACAATAGTCGAATAACATCTCGACTGTAGTTGCCTAATCCTCTGCGATTATGGAAAGCTCGTTTGGCGTCAAAACCTATTATCATAACATCAATTATTGCTGAATATATATTTAGACCAAAAGTTCAAACGATTGCCTTTATACCAACCGTGGCAGCCAAATGGCAACTGTTCATTATTAAGCGCAAAACAACGTTTCGGGTGTAAATCGAACGAAAATTGCAGAGCTTCTGCAGATGATGGAAATAAAAATTCATCCACCTGTGTGGCAAAAAACACATCTTCGTTAAATTCTGTATGTTGTTCGCTTTTCTTCAGAAAGTCCTCAATCAGTGCAGCACGATTTTGAACGGCTTTCAAATGAGTATCAACCTTTCTGAGCGACAAACCACCATTCCCAACTTTATTGCCCAACCACGCATAACGCGAAGGTTTCCCTTTAAGCTTATAAATAAACGATTTAATAGCCAAAACAGGCTTGTAAATCGGATTTTCATACTTCTTTTTTATTGTCCAAGGCGCGCCAACATAATCGAAGCCTCTGTTGCACCAAGCCGTAAGTTCGTCTTTGAACACATAAGCATCTAACTGATAAATCAGTAGATATTTTGAGTTCAAAAAGCGCTCGTAAAATTCAGCCGATAACATCAAACGATTATAACCCAAAATACTTCCAAAATAGCTATCGTCAAAACTTTCAATCTGTAATTCTGGATATTGTTGGAGCAAGTTGGTCACATCCAACGTTTGTGGTTTAACCAAAACAATAGCATATGTGCCCAACACCTTGCAACATTGTTGCAACGATTGCGCCTCATAAGCCGTCAATTCGGACTTATAAATAGGAATTACTACTGTTACCAATTGATTATTCATAATCGTATAGTGTACGATCGTGCGTTTTCCAAAACTCACAACGGTACTTCATTATCAATTCACGACAAGCTGTTTTATCAAAGCCGCGCGCTGCTGCATATTCATCAGCCAACAATTCAAAAAAAGCAGATTTGCCCCACAAACGCGCAAAATTGCGACAACCTTTGTCCATATCAACTGCGCCAAATTCCATACGATTGATATCTACAATCGTGAATTGTGGAACATCATCAACTATATTAAACAAGATATTGCCTGGAGAAAAATCTTTGTGATAAACACCTTTTTCGTGCAATTGAGCAGCAAATTGTGCCAACCCTTTTACAATACTTTCACGACCATTCAAATCGCCTTTGCCAAATTCGTACAACATACGATTTTGCGCTGCTTGCTCAGTTATCAAATAGCTATGTGCAATAAAACCACACGTTGTGTCTAAAATATAAGCTATTGGTTGTGGCGTGGAAACGCCAAGCTCTTTAAGTTTTACAGCATATTCGTAGGCACGCAATACTTTTGGCTGACGAAAGCACGAATAGATCAAACGATTAAAAAACATTGGCACACAATAGCGCTTTACATTCACTTCCGTTCCGTTTGGCAAGGTAAATACACGAATTTGATTGCGAGCATCGTAGATAATACGGCCCTCGTGCGCAAACTTTGCAGGAATTGACTCTACAAAATCGCGTAACGCTTCAAATTCGGGATTAATTACGATTTTTCGTGCCATAATTAGCTTCAATCTTTTCTACAATCAACTCGGGCGCCAATTCATTCATACAGGCATAGTCGCCACGCAAGCAAGGTTTGTCACCAAAAACAGAACACGGACGGCACGACAAATCGAGTTGTACAGCGTTATTCGCCGATTGTTGCCAACCCATAAAGCCTGCGAACGGATGCGTTGCACCCCAAACAGAAACCACGGGCGTACCCACCAACGACGCCAAATGCATATTGGCAGAATCCATCGACAACACACAATCGAGTTTTGTCATAATTGCCAACTCCTGCTCCATTTTAAATTTACCAATAAGCGAAATGGTGTTGGGATATTTTTCGCACCACGCCTCTACTACACTTTTTTCTTCTGGACCAAAACCGAAGAAAAAAAGGGCAACTTGTCTGTTTTTTGCGAGCAATTCCACAACGCGCTCCATCTTTTCCAAAGGATAAATTTTCCCTTTATGTTTCGCAAATGGCGCAATTCCCACTAAAAATTGTTTGTCGGCAGAGATAATTTCTGCCACGTCAGCAGTTGGAGCAAACTCAAAAGGCGTTGTGTCTTTTTTCAAGTCGATTGAAAAGCCAAGCGATGCAAACACATCGGCATAACGCTCGAACGAACTTTTGAGTTGGTGAAATTGTTTATTGTTTTCGCGTGTTAATGCTTTCTTTTCGGAGCGACCTTTGTCGATAGAAGCGATTTGTTTGCCTGCCAATTTACAACGCAGGCGCAACCATTTTGTGCGTAACACATCGTGACAATCGGCAACGTAATCGAACGAGCGAAAATCAATGTCGTTCAACAACGCATTCAAACCACCAATACCTTTGTGTTTGCCTTTCAAATCGGCAGCCACAAAATGCACATTGGCAGGTAAGGTTTTGAAAAGAGAAGCGCACATCGGCTGACTCAACATAGTAATGTCGAGTGTAGGATGTTGCAAAGCAAGCGCGCGCAATACGGGCACCAACATAGCAACATCGCCCAAAGCCGAGAAGCGTATGACAAGCAGTTTTTTCAAGCCAAAATTATTTTTGTCCGTACAACACTGGGTTCAACGCAGGGTCGTTGTACATCTTCATTTGCTTGTAAACTTTCATAATTTTTTCGCCCGACTCAAAACCAGCCAACAATTGGTCGATTGCCAACGAAAGGTCTTGTTTTTGCTCCAAAAGCACATTCAATTTAGTTTCGCATTGTGCTTTGTGTTCAGCAGAAGTATCGGTACGGTTTACCTCCATTTGCATATGATAGATCTTGAGGTGCAAAATAGACAAACGGTCGATTGCCCAAGCAGGACTCTCGGTGTTGATGCTTGCATTTTGCGCAGGAGCTACTGCATTGTATTTATCCCAAAAATAGCTATCGATAAGTTCAACCAAGTCTGTACGATCTTGGTTTGAATGGTCGATGCGACGTTTCAAAGATAAAGCCGCCACAGGGTCGATATTTGGATCACGAATAATGTCTTCCAAGTGCCATTGCACAGTATCAATCCAGTTTTTGAGATAGAGATAATATTCGATAGTTTTAAGTTCGTAAGGATTCTTGATTGGCTCGTCGATATAATCCGTTTTGTGATAATCGAGTACCGACTCGTTAAAAATCTTGTTGCTAAGTTCTGTAAATGTCATGATTTTATTTTTAATTTATGAATTGATATACATTAATTATTCCAGATAATGCCACGTTTTACAACTGAAAACATTACACCATACGAATTACCAAACTGCGTGCCCAAATCAGCACCCAACGAGAGTGAAAAATCTAAATCCCACCATTGAGGAACGTGTTTATTTACTTCCAATAAAATAGCTGTATTAGTCGATTTCAATGCATCACCATCGCGATAACGCCCATAATTTTTGGCGTACGATACCAATGTGCGATAACGATAACCAGCAATATCGCCTCGAATACCTAAGTGATGAGCCATCGCACGATTATTAAGCGTAGCTATGCTACCATCGGTATTGTAAATCGGCGACGTAATAAACGGTGTTCCCAACGTACGGTTAAAATAATTCCAACCATTAGCATACACACTATTGGTAAAATACGAATCGTTACCACCAAAAACTAAACCGTCTTTATCGTGAAAAGGTCCTGATTGGTCAGTAGTATTAACAAATTCATATAAGAGTCCACTAACATAGGGAAATTTGGATTGTTTAATAGAAATTCCCCAAACACCATCCGATATATTCATCGCTTCCCAAAGTGGTTTAATCGGGCCATCTTCAAAAATATTTTGCCAATACGTCGACACCGTCCAAGAACCCACTTTTACATCTAAACCCAAACTTTGTGAACCCAAATGATTTCCATAGGCATTAATCTGGTCATTACTCATAGTTCCACCTGAGCCAGCAAAAAAAACCGTTACCAAATCTTTAAACGACGAGCCTAATTCTCCATAAACGGGCGATACACCACCCCATTGAGCCGCATGATGAAATTCATAATTCAC
>RRZU011428030.1_pt1 | contig 10937 bp, 8 predicted proteins | sample 2165561 | NCBI WGS metagenome assembly RRZU01 (sample SAMN10456909, study PRJNA506462) | wastewater metagenome | isolation source: wastewater sludge | place: USA: Moscow, Idaho | reverse complement strand
TCTCTCAACAAGCTGCGCCGTGGTATTTTTGCAAGAGTCAATTGCCACCACGATAAACTCTTCACCGCCAATTCGACCGAAAATATCAGTAGTGCGCATATTGTCACTAACAATTTTAGAAAACTCCTTAATAACAAAATCACCCGCTTGATGACCAAAATTGTCATTAACAAATTTAAATTTATCATATTCTTTTTTATATTAAGCTGTTCATAAATTAAGGATCTTTCGTAACTACCCGATACCAGACCCGCAAAAGTCTTCGCAATATAAACTTCAGAATGTTGCCATTTACGAGGCTTTAAACATTCATCAAAGCCGACAAAGCCCTTTATCTCACCTTTTATAATAAGAGGGTATACTACTAAAGAAATTATATCTTGAGACTTTAAAATTTCATGTAAATCAATCGGTAAATCAGAAATTGCATCGACAATGATTGCACCTCTATTGAGAAATAGTTTCCATGAAGGTACATCGGTATATGATATATTCTGTAAATTGTTAATTTGCTGATTGATATTTTCATTACACCATTCAAAAACATTATTAGTCATTTTACCATCAATTGTATCTAAAAAAATATAAACTCGACTTAAACTTAAATATCTACCAATAATCTCCATCGTTTTGTTAATTTGCTGACTAAATGGTTCGGAATTCGTAAAAATCAAAGCAATTTCAGCTAAAATTTCTATATTACGCATGAATATACACCTCATTATTCAAAATGCAATTACAACAGCAGCTACTAAAATTATACAATATTTTCTAATAAAAACAAATAATAAAAGCTACTTCGTATCAACAAAGTAGCTTTTATTATTTATTCAATAACTTCGGTAAAATATATTACTGTTACAGTATCTTCACGAGTTATTTTTTTATTGTAAATATTTTCAAAATTTTCAATTAATTGATCCACTGTTTTTATGTCAGGATTTTGATTACCTAAATCCTTAGAGGTTAATTCTGCAATTGTTTTAACTTGCACCTTATCTAAAAAAACACTATACAGTTTACGTTTAGTCGTATATTTAACACCAGTCGTTATCCAAACTATTGAGTTTTCACGATAAATACTACTAACATCACCTAAACGAATTGTACAGTTTTTTTGACGATCCAATAATAACTTTTCATGCTTTTGCGATTGAAAATTAAGAGCAAACATATTACCTCTCCTTTTGTAAGTTGCTAAATTTAGTATTACACTATTAATTTAGCACGATTTATTAAATTAATAAAGCTTTTTATCGGCATTTTATTACTTTAAGGACTATTTACATTTTATTGCTGTAATTATATTATAGTAACATACCGGTTTGAGAGGTCAACTATGGAAACTATTTTAATTAATAATAATCATTTTTATTATTCGGTCGAAGTAAAGAAAAGAAAATCCATGCAAATAAAATTAATAAAACCTTATACCATAATCATTACCACTCCTAATATTCTTAACAATGATATGGTTAAGAATATTTTGCTACAAAAAAGTTCTTGGTTAATAAAACACAATTTAAATATCATATCTTGCCAATCCAAAACTAGCGCCCTAGTAAATAAAGTTTTATTTTTAGGAAAGGAATATACCCTTACTTTTGAAGATGTTAATTATGTAATACTCAATTCCGACACCTTAGTTTTACCAAAATCTTATACTAACAAAGCTAATCTAATTCTAAAAAAATGGCTGCTACACCAAGCCACTTCTTTCTTAATGGAAAAAACTAATTTTTGGAGTAACCAGCTTAAGGTCAAACCAAACCGTATTAAATTAAAAGATCAAAAAACACGTTGGGGTAGCTGTTCTTCCAATGGTAATATAAATTATAATTGGCGGATTATTATGGCCCCAGAAAATATTATTGATTATTTAGTTATCCATGAATTGTCACACTTAAAAGTGCCAAATCATTCCGTAGCTTTTTGGAATACCGTCTCTTCTTTCGATCCCAATTACAAAAACAATCGTAATTGGTTAAAAGAACATGGTTTAATATTAACTAATTTTTTAAACTAAAAGGAGTTTTTACAAAATGAAAAATTTTAAAATTTTATTATTATCTCTTTGTGTTTTGTTGTTAACAACCACTGCTTATGCTAATGGTGATGGTTCTAACCAAAACATTCACACTATCACCATTGAAGGCTCTAGCAACTTAATAGTAGAACCAGATACAGTTTCCATCAATATTGGCATTAGTACAGTTTCGGGTAATGCTAAAGTTGCTCAAGAAAATAACGCGAAAGTTGTAAGCTCTATCTATACTAATTTATTAGCTTTAGGTCTTGCAAAGGAAAATATTGAAACTGCCAATTACAGTTTTACCCCTACCTATGATAATGAAAATAACAAAATTAATGGTTATGCGGTTAACAACACCATTACAATAACTACTACCAATTTATCACTAATTGGCACAATAATTGATACCTCCTTAAAAGCTGGAGCGAACCAAGTTAATGCTATTACCTTTAGCCGTAAAAATGTAGCTTCATTAAAACAAGAAGCATTGCGCCAAGCCGTAGCTGATGCTAAAAACAAAGCTACTGCTATTGCTAAAGAATTAAATGTAGCCATTGTTAATGTTATTTCTGTAAATGAACAAAATGTTTCTGTTTACTCCAATCGTTTAAACTCCTATGCGGTAAAATCTGCTGAACTTGGAACAACAATAAGTGCTGCTAATGTTGATGTAAACGCTTCAGTAAATATTGTTTTTGAAATAAACTAAGGAGCTTATAATGAGTAAAGAAAAAATACCCGCTCTCGATTATATGAGAGGACTTTCGATGCTTGGTGTTATCGGAATTCATAGTGGCGCTTATTATTTATCTAATCCGGTGGTAAACATTCATCTTTTTGCTTTTTTTGATATTATTACACGCTTTTGCGTGCCGATTTTCTTTTTTATTTCAGCCTTTGGTCTGTTTTATAATTTGAAAATAAATGAACCGTTTGACTATAAAACCTTTATGGTCAAACGGTTTAAAACTGTGTTGCTACCATATCTAACTTGGTCTGCTATTTATATAACTTACTATGTTTTAAGGTTTAATGATTCCTCAATCCTAAACTTTGATACATTATTTCGTTATTTAATCTTTGGATTATGTTCTTACCAACTATACTTTTTAGTTCTTTTATTATGGTTTTATTTATTAATGCCACTATGGATAAAAATTATAAAACATCTGACAGCTTGGGGGTTAGTCTTATTATTTATTTTCCAAATACTATTTAATTATTATTCTAGCTATTTTCTTAATCTTCATTTCAATACTGCATTTTTTAACAACCTTATTACTTATCGCTTAAATTATCTGGTATTATATTATATTTTTATTTTTTTATTTGGTGCCTATTGTGCGGTGCACTATCAAAAATTCTCTGTTTTTTTAAAAAAACAACCCAAAAATTTAATCAGCTTTGGTTTTTTAAGTTTAAGCGGTATGCTTTCGTATTATTATTATTTAGTTTTAATCAACCACTACACTGTTGGAGAAGCGATTAATATTGCTCAACAATTAAGCCCTCCCGGAGTAATCTACACTTTAGGAGCAACCCTAGCTTTGTTTGCTTTTTTTAATAATTATCATTTACCAAAATATATTACCAACACTTGTGCTATATTAGGTAAACATTCTTATTTTGCCTATTTAGTTCACCCTTTGGTTATGTACTTTATTTTTGATTTAATGGCAGTTTTTAATAAAATGATGACTTTTACAAATGCAATCTTATTTTTCAGCGGAACAATTTTATTTAGTTTATTAATTGCCGAATTATTCAGTAAAATATATTATAAAATACCAATATTAGGACTATTGTTAAACGGTACAACAAAAATAAGGTAAAGAGCAGTTGCTCTTTACCTTATTTTAATTCTAACCACTTTTCTCTTAACAACGTTATTATATTGTTATAATCAGTGACTTCTTCACAATTTAGCAATAAATGAATCTGTTCAATCACATTTTCTTTAGTTGTTAAATTTTGACTAACTTTAATAAATTCCAGTAACAATACTACTTTTAAGCTTATTTTTTCATTTATAGTACTTTTAGTAAATAATAATTGCAATAATTTAAATAATATTACTATCTCAAAAGCTTGTTCTAATCCATATTTTTCAATAATAAATTTTGTTAATCTGATAGTTTCATTGACCGTCTGTACTGCATTAAATGTCAGTGCTCTCTTTGCTAGAAATTCATAAATAAGAAATGACATTACAGTAAATTTATTATCTAAATCACGTTCTATAAACAACATACTGTCTTTTATTTTAGTAATTATTCTTAAAGCACATTCTGCTGAAAAATCATCTTCTTTAATATTTTCCAATAACATAGTTTTATAAGAAATGATAAATTCCACATTATTTTTCTTCGTAATATAATAAAACCATATATTTAATATTTCTGATAATTCAAAACTCAAGTTAGCTTTAAATAAATAACTGCGAATTTTAGTTAAACAAACTGAAATTTCACAAAATAAAGCAAAATCATTTTCTTTAATGGCAATAATCCCAATATTTTGTACTAATTTAGCCACAGCAATTTGCAATGGCTCAATTTTGCAAAAATAATCAATGTTTCCTATTAACAAAGTTATTATTTTACTGACAAAATAATTTTTTTGTTTATCTTTGTTAAGTAAGCTCGAAAGAGTATTTAGATTATTGATGATTTCAATAATTTGATTAGTTTCAATATTTCGCACCAAAGGCTTATACGCATCTAATAAATAGCTTAATATAACAGGTTTCTTTGCTTTTATTAACTCATTGCACAACGAAAACAAATGTAGCGGTTCTTCTGGACGGATATATTTTTCGCCAAAAGCTAATTTTAATAAATCAATCACTAAATAGGATTTTTTTTCATCTGCAATTTGTACAGATAGGGTAATGAGAAAATATAACTTTCTCATTACCCTATCTGTCTTAGCATAATTAATTTTAGAAGCAGTTATCTCTTTTTTTATTTGCCATAGCATAAAATTAAAAGTAACTTTATAAAATTTAAGCAAACATTTTTTTATAAATAACAAAATACTTCCTCCACTAAATTATTGTGCAATATCTTCTCCTAATATGTTAATTCTCAACATATTAGTGGATCCAGCTTTTCCTACCGGAACACCGGCAGTAATAATAACCATATCACCTTTTTGAACAAGGCCTGATTTTAGTGCAGTTTCTGCTACTTTTTTAGCCATATTATCGCTATTTTCAAAGCTTTCGCCTAAAATTCCTTGAACACCCCAATAAAGTTGCATTTTTCTCATTACTTTTTCACTTGGTGTAACAGCAATAATCGGTTTAGATGGACGATATTTAGAAATCATTCTTGCAGCAAAACCAGTTTCACTAGCAGTTAAAATTGCTTTTGATTTAGTCTCGTGAGCAACTTGAACTGTAGCATGGCTAATTGCATCAGTAACATTATTACCAATTTCTAAGCCTTTTGCTTTTAATATTTCAGTATATTTTAATTCTTGTTCCATTCTTTCAGCAATAGTTGCCATCATTTGCACTGATTCTACCGGATATTCACCAGATGCAGTTTCACCACTTAGCATAATAGCATCCGTTCCATCCATAATGGCATTAGCAACATCACTAGCTTCCGCTCTAGTTGGACGCGGATTAGTAACCATTGACTCTAACATTTGTGTTGCAGTAATAACAGGTTTACCAATTTTATTGCACTTTTCAATGATCATTTTTTGTACAACCGGCACTTCTTGAGTTGGTATTTCAACTCCTAAGTCGCCACGAGCAACCATAATACCATCAGCAACTTCTAAAATTTCATCAATATTTTTAACGCCTTCTTCATTTTCAATCTTAGCAATAATATCCATAGTATAGTTATGTTGATTTAACAACTCTCTAATTGCTAAAATATCAGCCGCTCTTTGTACAAAAGACGCAGCAATAAAGTCCATATTGTTTTTAATTCCAAAAACAATATCATTTTTATCTTGCTCCGATAAAAACGGTAAATTAACTGCCACTCCTGGTACCGCTACCCGTTTACCGGTGCTGATATCACCACTATTTAAAACAGTGGTAATAATATCATCGCCCTCAACTCTTTCAACATTTAAGCTTATTAAGCCGTCAGATAAAAGAATTTTATTACCCGGTACAACTTCTTGCGCTAACAGTTTATGATTAACCATTGCGATTTCTTTTGTGCCTTCAAGTTCTTTTGTTGTTATTATAAATTGTTCGCCTTCAGTTAAGCGAACTTTTCCATCTTTAAATTTTCCAAGGCGCATTTCCGGACCTTTTGTATCTAATAACAATGCTACTGTTTTATTAACTCTTTTAGCAGCATCTAACAACATATTCATTCTTTCCAATTGGGCTTCGTGGGTACCATGCGAAAAATTACATCTACCAACATTCATGCCCGCTTCTAACATTTTTTCAAGTATTCCTGGTTTATCGGTACCAGGCCCTAGTGTACAAATTATTTTGGTTCTTTTCATTAATAAATCCCCCTTTATATTACTGTTTAATTAACCGCATGTTGACAAATTATAGCATGCGCCTCATCGACTTCTGACTCCAAGACAAGAATTTCAAACATCCCATCAGATGATGCTGCATTTCCTACCGCTCTGGTATTCGCCAGTACACCTTCGGAGCATAATAAATTTTTTAAAAATTCAGCTTGTTTTTTGTTAGATGCTATATATATAACTGTCCACATAACAGGTTCCTCCTGATAAATCTTTCTCTAAGTATTGCTTTCTCTAACTAAGCATGTATTCCTGCTTATAAGTAAAATTTTATAAATAATAACATAAATACAATATATATTATGACAAATTAATGCGATTATAGCAATTCTTATTTTATTTGAATGCTGTTTTCTCCTAGTATTTTAGTAATATCTCGTTTAAATTTTTCTGATAAATCAACCCAAAATCTTTTTTCCGTTTTTATTATTTTTTTACTGCTAACAAAATAAAGATATACAATGTTTTCCCCTTTATTTTGTAACATAATATTTTTTACGGCATCTAGGCATTCAGGGGTTTCCAACTCAGGTAAAATAGTGATTTTTACATCTTTCACTTCATCATCAATCGCCAAAATTCTATCTGCTAAAATTTTGGCAGTTTCATCATTGGCATTTACTTTACCACTAATAATCACCGGCACATCCACTGCCAATAAGTTTGTTGATTGATAAAATATTTTAGGGAATACAACAACTTCAATTTTATCGGTAAAATCTTCAACCTCTAAAAAACACATATTATCGCCTTTTTTAGTAGTTAATCTTTTTAGACTAGTGATTAAACCGGCAATTTTTACAGTTTTCCCATCATAGTTCTCATTATTAAGCTGATTTATATTACTGTATTTATTTAATTTTTCGCGATATTGATCTAAAGGATGTCCGGTAATATAAAATCCGGTAATTTCTTTTTCTAAGGCCAAAATTTGATCTTTCGGCCATTCCGGAATATTAGGTAAAGCAATATCATCGGCCTGTTGCATTTCAACTTCACCAAATAAGCCTAGTTGTCCAGTTAATTCATCCTTTTGCTTTTGCGCTGCAACTTCTACTGCTTTTTCCAAGATAATAAATAATTGCGAGCGCTTATTGCCAAATGAATCAAAGGCACCACATTTTATCAAACTTTCAATAACTCTTTTATTAACCAATCTCATATCAACTTTAGTACAAAAGTCAACCAGAGAAGTAAATGGCCCCTTATCTGTTCGAGCTTTTATTAAATTGACAATCGCATTTTCTCCAACATTTTTCACTGCTGCCAATCCAAATCTAATCGATAAATTATCAACACTAAATGATGCTAGGCTAGCATTTACATCCGGTGGTAATACCGCAATTCCCATGTGTTTACAACGTTCAATATAAAAGCCAATTTTATCATTAGTCCCCATAACACTCGATAACATCGCCGCCATAAATTCTTGGGGGTAATGAGCTTTTAAATATGCAGTTTGATAAGCGACTAAAGCATAAGCAGCACTATGTGATTTATTAAAACCATAATCAGCAAAATGAGCCATCAATTCAAAAATTTCTTCGGCTAGTTTTTTATCTAGACCATTTTGTTTTGCCCCATCTAAGAATGTTTCTTTTTGCGCTTCCAACACATCATGTTTCTTTTTCCCCATTGCCCGACGCAATAAATCAGCTTGCCCTAAGGAAAAACCACCTAAAACAGAGGCAATCTGCATTACTTGTTCTTGATATAAAATTACCCCAAAAGTATCTTTTAAAATCTCCTCCAGCAACGGGTGTAAGTATGAAACCTCTTTCCGTTGATGACGACCATCAATAAAATCAGCTACCATTCCACTGCCAAGTGGTCCCGGTCGATATAAGGCTACTAACGGAATTAAATCAGCAAAACATTCTGGTTTTAACTCTTTAACTAAAGCAGTCATGCCTGTTGATTCCATTTGGAAAACTCCGGCCGTATCACCTGTAGCCAACATTTCACCGGTTTTAGCATCATTTAAATCAATTTCATCAATATCAATACTAATCCCTTTATTTTGCTTTATCAGCTCTAAGGCATCACTTATTACCGTTAAGGTTCTTAACCCTAATAAGTCCATTTTTAATAAACCCAATTCTTCAACACGATCTTTATCATATTGAGTAATCGGAAAACCATCATTAGCATTGTTTTGTAATGGCACATAAGTATTTAATGGATTTTTGGCAATAACAACGCCGGCAGCATGAGTTGAGGCATGCCGTGGCAATCCTTCAACCTGCTTAGCTAAATCAACCAATTTCTTTACATTTTCATCACTGTCATAAAGTTCTTTCAGCTCTTGATTATTATTTAAAGCTTTATCAATGGTTATTCCAAGTTCGTTAGAAATCATTTTAGCAACTTTATCAACTTCACTGTAAGGTAGGTTAAGCGCTCTACCAACATCTCTGATTGCTGCTTTTGCTGCCATCGTACCAAAGGTTATTATTTGAGCTACATGATCTGCGCCATAACGGTTAGCAACATATTCAATAACTTTTGCTCGCTTAACATAGCAAAAGTCAATATCAATATCGGGCATCGTCACCCGCTCTGGATTTAAAAAACGTTCAAACAGCAACCCATATTTCAAAGGGTCAATATTGGTGATTCCTAAGAGAAAAGCAACAATACTACCTGCTGCTGAACCCCTCCCCGGTCCTACCGCAATATTATTTTCTTTTGCATAATTGATAAAATCCCAAACAATTAAAAAATAACTGGCATAACCCATTTTAGCAATTACCTGCAGCTCAAAATCTAACCTGTCTCTAATTTCATCATTATCAGTTTTAAATCTTTTTAAAATACGTTCTTGACATAACTGTCGTAAATATTCATTGTCAGTTTTGTCAGCTGGCATTGGAAACTCTGGTAAATGTAAATGTCCAAAAACAAAGTCCACATTACAGCGTTGAGCAATTTTAACGGTATTACTTAACGCTTCTTGATATTTCCCGAATAATAGCTTCATTTCTTCGGTTGATTTTAAGTAAAACTGATTGTTAGGAAATCTCATGCGATATTCATCTTCAACCGTCTTACCAGTTTGAATACATAGTAAAACATCATGAAACTCACTATCATCTTTATTAATATAATGTAAATCATTAGTGGCAACTAAGCCAATTTGATATTTATTAGCAAGCTCAATTAAAATAGGATTAGTTGATTTTTGTTCAGGCAACCCATGATCTTGTATCTCAATAAAAAAGTTATCTTTACCAAAAATATCAAGATATTCTTGAATAACAACTTCTGCTTTCTCTTTATTTCCGTTTAATAACAATTGAGGAATTTCACCAGCAATGCAGGCACTTAAACAAATAAGTCCCTCATTATATTCTTTTAATAATTCTTTATCAATTCTAGGCTTATAATAAAAACCTTCGCTATAAGCCTTTGATACTAATGCAATTAAGTTCTGATAACCAATTTGATTTTCCGCTAATAAAACTAAATGATATGAGGACTCACCTTCAATCGCGCTTTTCTCATGTCTTGATTTAGGTGCAATATATACTTCACAGCCGATTATGGGCTTTATACCATGTTTTTTAGCACTTTTATAAAAATCAATCACACCATACATCGAACCATGATCCGTGATAGCAATAGCCGGCATATTTAGTTGCTTAGCTTTTTGTACTAAAGTATCAATTCTGCTGGCACCATCTAACAAACTATATTCAGTATGCACATGAAGATGGACAAAATTTTCTTCATTTTTATTGTTTTCTATCATAAAAATTAACCCTTTTTCAAAATTTAATAGATATTTTCATTATAATTCATTATAATGATTAAAACAAATTTATCATTTAGCAGGAAATAATCTTAAATTGGTTGAATTTAATAAGTTTAATAATATTTTTAAAGAGGTGTAAATCTTGTTTAATATTGGAATATTACAATTAACACAACATCTTGATGATGCTGTAAAAGGTTTTAAAGAAGGTCTTAGAAACTTAAATGTAGATGTTACTTATCACTATTTAAATGCTGATGGTAATATTGCTGAATTACCAAAACTTGCTGATATTTTGGCTACTAAAAAAGTCGATTTAATCTTTGCTTGTTCAACCCCTGCTGCTAAAGCAGCGGTTGCATTAACGGAAAACATACCGGTTTTATTCACCCCAGTCTTTGACCCGGTTAGCGTTAATTTAGTTGAGTCTATGAATAAACCAAATGGCAAAGCTACAGGAATGTCGGGAATGGTCGCAGCCCCGGACAAATTAGCGTTTATCAAAAACATTTTACCTAACGCCAAAAAAATTGCATTATTATATCATAATGCTGATGATAATTCAGTTATCGAAAAAAACAACATCCTGAAAAACAATACTACTTTAGCAATTCAAGAAATTGCTTTAACCTCCGC
>RRZU011334500.1_pt1 | contig 10937 bp, 9 predicted proteins | sample 2165561 | NCBI WGS metagenome assembly RRZU01 (sample SAMN10456909, study PRJNA506462) | wastewater metagenome | isolation source: wastewater sludge | place: USA: Moscow, Idaho | reverse complement strand
CCCTGTGCACCGTCATTGCCAACTGCCTTGCCGAGATTCACCGAGTTACCATCGCTGTATGTTATAACAAGCTCGCCGAGAGCATTTATTTCGCTGCTTGCAACGCCTACGCCGTCGGTGCCGTTCGTGCCGTCTTTACCGTTGATACCTGCGTCGCCTTTTTCACCTTGGACGCCTTGGTCGCCCTTGTCTCCTTTTTCGCCTTTTTCGCCCTGAATGCCTTGGTCGCCCTTGTCACCCTTTTCGCCTTGAATGCCTTGGTCGCCCTTTGCGCCCTTTATGTTTCCGAGATTAAGTGACGTTCCGTTCGTAAGGGTAATCAAAAGATTTCCGTCGTTTGAAATTTCAATATTATTTATACCGGTGCCGTCTGTTCCGTTGAGACCCGCGTCACCCTTTTCACCTTGAACGCCTCTTTCACCTTTTTCGCCTTTTTCACCCTGTACGCCTTGGTCGCCTTTGTCTCCCTTGTCACCTTTTGCACCGACAACGGGGCCGAGGTTTTCGGTAAGGTCGTTTGTATATGTGATTACAAGCTCACCTGCGCTGTTGATTTCGGACTTTTTAACTCCTATACCGTCCGAACCGTTAAGACCGTTTTCGCCTTTTTCGCCCTTTTCGCCTTTTGCTCCCTGCAAGCCTCGCTCGCCTTTATCGCCTTTTTCGCCTTTTGCGCCTACAACCGCTCCTACATTGGCGCGCTGACCGTTAGAGAACGAAAGCACAAGCTCACCCTCCGAATTGATTTCGGCGGAAGAAACGCTTATGCCGTCTTTACCGTTTGTGCCGTTCACACCGTTTATACCGTCGGAACCTACTACTTTACCGAGGTTTGCCGTCGTCCCGTCCGAATATGAAATAACAAGCTCACCCGACTCATTTATAACCGCTGCGGAAATGCTTATACCGTCCGTTCCGCTCGTACCGTCTCTGCCATCTTTTCCGTCAGCACCGTTTTTGCCGTCACGACCGTCTTTGCCGACTACTCCGCCGAGGTTGGCAGTTTCGCCGTTTGTATAAGTCAACACCAGTTCGCCTTTTTCATTTATAATCGAAGAAGCAATACCGACTCCGTTGTTTACTGTTTCACCGACAACCTTGTCAAGATTTACGCTGTTGCCGTCGGAATAGGAAATGACAAGCTCGCCCTTATCATTGATTTTTGCCGATTTTATTCCTATGCCGTCCTTACCGTCTTTGCCGTCTTTGCCGCTTGCACCGACTGCCTTACCGACATTGATTTTTGTTCCGTCGGAAAGCGTAATTACAAGGTCGCCTTTTTCCGAAAATGCTGCGGAGCTGATATCGGATTTGTCTTTTTTCGACATTGCGGTAAGAGTTTTGCTCCAATCCTTTTCACTGCCCGAATATCCGTTATCGACGGCAATCTGATATGCCGATTTACCCTGGAGAGAAACAAGCCAATCATCAAGGCTTCCCGCATATCCCTGCTGCACCGCAAGCTCGTATGCGGACAAGCCGTTTTTAACGCTTGATGCCTGCACGCTTTTTCTGTTGTGCACAAAATTTGCGACTGCGAACGATATGCCGGTCATTATAGCTATCAGCAATACCGCCACAATCACTTTGATTGCCGCTTTACGTTTTGATGACGTTTTCTGTTTTTCCATTTATTTACAACTCCTTCTCAATAATAAAATACTTCATTTATGATAATACTCAATTATTGAGTATATGTCAATACTCAGCTTTTGAGTATGCTAACATTTTCACAAATTACAATGGAGGTTTTGTGGAAATGGATTACAGAACAAGGATGAGAAACATCAGGGAAGACAGAGATTTAACACAAAAGCAAGTAGGTGAAATCATCAACAAATCCCAACAGGGCTACAACCATATCGAAACCGGAAGAGCGGAATTGAAAATCGAGGATTTAATCAAGCTCTGTCAATTTTATAATGTTTCCGCCGATTATTTTATAGGTTTAACCGACCGAGAGTAAGTTCGGTTACCTCAACGCATAATTTAGCGGTGCTTTGCGATTTTTACACTACTTTGCACGATGCGGTGCTCAAATTTATCATATCTGTATATTGATGTTAATTTTTTTGGTGATATAATTGTGTTGCGTCCTACAAGGCGACACAGCTAAAAAAACAATACCGAAATAAAAAATACGTAAATGCAAAAAGGATAATTATGCCGAAAAAGACGAAGTTAAAAAACAGTAACAAAATGGATATGATAAACGGCCCTATATGGAACAAGCTTCCGCGATTTGCGCTGCCCGTGGCCGCAACAGCAATACTTGAGCAGCTTTTCAACGCCTCGGATATAGCCGTAGTCGGAAACTTCACGGGCGCAGCCAAAACAGCCTCGGTTGCCGCCGTCGGAGCGAACAGCCCGGTAATCGGGCTGATACTCAACCTGTTTATAGGTATAGCCCTCGGTACAAATGTAATAATAGCGAACGCAATAGGCAGGGACGACAGAGAAACCGTACAGCGTGCGGTTCACACCTCGGTGCTCACCGCAATAATCGGCGGTTTTCTTGTAATGATACCCTGTGAAATTTTTGCCGTGCAAATTTTATCGGTTATGAGCATTCCGGAGGATGTACTGCCGTATGCCGTTCTGTATCTTCGCATATATCTGCTCGGCTTGCCCGTAATACTGTTGTACAACTTCCTGTCGGCCGTTTTCAGAAGCGTAGGCGATACAAAAACGCCGCTTATAGTGCTTGCGCTCTCCGGCTGCCTCAACGTACTTTTGAATTTATTCTTTGTAATAGTTCTTAAAATGACCGTAAACGGAGTTGCCATTGCCACCGTTATATCCAACGCAATCAGCTCGATTGTGCTGTTTATTGTTTTAATGAAGTCCGACAAGTACATAAAGCTGTCGCTCAGGGAGCTGCGCATAGACAAAAGAGTACTCGGTCAAATTTTGGAAATCGGTCTGCCGGCAGGCATACAGAGTGCTGTTTTTGCCATTTCAAACATAATAATTCAGGCGGCTATCAACAGCCTCGGAACAATAGTTATAGCGGCGTCAAGCGCGGCATTTAATATAGAGGTAATAGCTTACGATGTCTTTAACTCGTTCAGTCAGGCGTGCACGACCTTTGTGGGTCAAAACTACGGCGCCGGCAAGCTCGACCGCTGCAAGAAAACCCTGCTTCTGTCGATTGCGGAGGACACAATCGCAACAGCCGTCACAATAGGGCTTGTTCTTTTCTCGGGACGATTCCTGCTCTCGATATTCACAAGCGACCCACAGGTAATAGAGCTCGGCTACACCAGACTTTTACTGATTTTCTCGGCATACACGTTTTCAATGCTTTACGAAATTATGTCGGGGTATCTTCGCGGCTTCGGCATATCCTTGGTACCGGCTATTCTCACAACAATAGGCGTTTGCGGCACAAGAGTATTTTGGATATACGTCGTTTTCCCGTCGTCACCTACCTTCAAAACCATTATGTATGCGTACCCGATAAGCCTGTCGCTTACGGCGGTACTGATATTTATAGCTCTGCTCGCCTATCACCCGTCGCGCAGGTTTAAAGGCGCCGTATCCGCCGAATAATCCGGCCGCGTAAAATTATATCTTAATGTAAAAAAGGCACGTTAGTTAAAAAATAACTAACGTGCCTTTGCCGTGTCTGCAAACGGAGCCGATGCTCATTCGGCTATAATGTTGTCATATATCTGAACATTTCTGTGGACATCCTTGACGGGCTTCAAAAGACAAATAGGCTCAAACTTAATCGGGTCTTTTTTAGAAAACGTGTTGTCGTGAATTTTCATATTCCTGCACGGGCCGCTCTCGTACCAATCCCTGCAATCACACGAGATGTAAATATCGGGCATACCGACGTTCCTGAACGTGTTACCGAAAATCTCCGACTCCTTATCGGTAGTACAGAGAATGCCTCGCGTCGGAATCGCATTAAAGGTACATCCGCTCACGGTGAGATTCGGGTTATACGTGATGTTCTCAAAGACATACATTTCCGGCTTCATCGGCGGCAGCTTTTCTTTGAATTTCACAATGACCGTCTTTTTATCAATGTTGTCGTCCGTGCTGTCTACGGTATAAACGCCGTCAAGCTCCGACAAATCGGTTCTGCTGTATATTTTCACTTTATCGCCGGAGTAAAACGCCTTGTAACCTCCCTGCTGATGATGTACAAATTCAAGCTCGGCGGTTCGCTCGTCGCAAGCCTTTCTGAACCTTAAAAATGCGCCGTGCACATTGATTGCGTCATCGTGCGGGTGTTCAAAGTGCGAGTCGGTTATTTTCACATAGCCCTTGCAGCCGCATACGTGAATCAAATCGGCAAACGAAGAAACTCTGTAACCGCTCGCCGGCTTAAATGTCAGCTTATCAAAGCTCAGGTTTTCGCACATCTGGGACAGCCACCCGAAGCCGTGCATATAGTTGACGGTTAACCTCTCGCAGAAGATATCGGAGCAGTTCTCGAAAAACAATCCGCAGTTGTCGCGCAGCTTATTACGAGACATCGCAACGACGTCTCCGACCTTGAATTTAGGCGACACAAAATATCTGCATTCGACGGTATGAGCCCCCGTTTTTTTGATTTTTAAGGCGGTTTTCGTAGGTGAGCGCGACGTTCTGAAAACCTCGTCGCCTCTGTGAATTACGTTGCAGTAGCACTCGCCGTTGGCTGTATAGGTATAGTAATTCTCTCCGCTGAACGGACTTTTTTCAAAGAACGTAAGATTATTATTTTTGACCTCAAAGTCGCTTCCCGTCGGGATTTTATATGTAATTTTATTGAGCGAACGCTCTACGACCTCCATTTCAAAATTCGTCGGGGAGGCATATCTTACGGTGAAATTTACAAGCCTTACATTTTTACAGCCGCGCAGAGAAAACGCACACATATCGCCGTGAATTACAAGGGTTGAACCGCAGCCGTCCACGGTAATATTCTCCTTATTCTCGATAAGCACCGCAAAATACTTGTCGGGTGCCTTAAAGGAGTCCGTATTTGTCATATGGCAAACCTTGTGAATACAGCGCTCCTTGTAAAAATGATACTCATTCTTCGGGAAAATAAGAGTGTCTCCGCTCTGTAATTCATTTATCGCTTTTATAACGCCTCCGGCAGAATTTGAGACGTCGCAGAAATCCGTGGTTTTAATATTCAATGTCATCCTCCGATTGCAAATTATAGCATAAGCTGTTTAGATGGTTTTTAACTATGTGCTCGTTTTCGGCACATTCAGGTTTGATTGCATCACCGTTTGAGTCGGATTTTCAAGATGTAATCCCCGCTTTTTTAAGCTCCCTCTTCAGTCTCTTGACTGCCGCTGCAAGTATGATTTCGGTGTTTGTTCCGGTTGAAATAAGGCAATACACCTCGTGATAAACCGCATAAAACGCACACTTCAAATCACACTTTTCCGAAACGGGATATTTCCTTTTATATGCTTTGTAAAGCCCGAAGCACTCCCCGGTCAGGTTTCTCAGCTGGAACAAATCAAATTCTTTGTCAGCCCACTTGCACTCAAGAGGGTCGATTATCGCGGTGATATTAAGTCTTTTATCGGACATTACATTCATAACATTCAAATCGCCGTGGATAAGAGACGCCTCTTTTACGGGCTCGCTGAAAATGTAATCAAAATTTTTCCACGCTGTTTGCATAACATTAAGCGTGCTGTCCTTCAGCCGTTTTTTTCTGTTAAGCTCTGCGGCGGTCTGTAAAATATCCTGCGCAAACGGTCGGTAAAAATCAAGCCAATTATCGTACTCGGGGAAATCGAGGCTGCCGAATTTGTTGCAGGTAATGTTGTGCCAATTTGCAAGACAATCCGCTATTGCATCTGCAAATTTCGCTTTTCTTTTTTTGCTTAAAAACAATTTCGAAAAGTCGGTGAAGCAGTCTGTTCCGTTCACAAATTCCTCAATTATAAAATCCATGGGGATTTCGTCGGTTGCGTCAAAGGTAAAATAGACCTTGGGAATATGAACCAGCGAGCTTTCGGCAAGCTTTTTCAGCGCGGCGCTCTCATTATGCTGCATACCGGCGACGCGGCAGGCCTTTACCGTAAGAATGTACGGCATCACGGGCAATTCGGCCTTGTAAACATATCCGAAGGAGCCGCCGCCTATGTATTTAATCTGCGTTGCTCGGCTCCCGTAATGTCTGAAAAGCACTTCCTTTGCAAATTCGCATGTCTGTTCTTTTGTGTATTTGCTGACTGTTTTTTGCTGCATAGCTACCTCCCCTTTTTCACACTGTTTTTCAATTTTGTTAATACCCGTTTGTTTTCGACGTACCGATTTACACATTTATGTTTTAAAAATATAATATCAAAAAAAATAATAAATATCAATAAACATCTCTGTACAAAAGAGCCGTCGGACACATAGCCCGACAGCTCTTAGGTCTTATATGTATTATGGTGCTTTCGACGTCCGCAAGGCTCGCCGAGTTCCTTTTCAATTTGCTTTTTAAGCGCAGCCAGCCTGTTTCTGACCGTTGACGACGGCATATTTTTTATCTTGCCGATCTCTCTGCTCGACCAGCCGTAGCTTTTAAGAGTCACTATTTCTCGGTCGATCTCGCTCATTTTCAAAAGTATCTGCTGAATTTCAACAGATGTGATATCATCAAACACCTCAAGACATTTAATGCTTTCAAGCTCATCAAACGAGTCGGCAAAATTGTTTTTACGAAGTCTGTCGGCAAGCACATTCTTTGCGATTTTAAAAATCAAAGACTTTTCTTTTTTGATGTAACCGAGCGTCGGCAGATAACCCCACAACTTCATAAAGGTGATTTGAGCCAAATCCTCTGCCTCGTCGCTGTCAAATCGCCTTGAAAAATACGAAACTATGCTTTTATAATACTTTTCATAAATTTGGTTAAACAGTTCAATGTTATTCATTTTTTTCCGTGATTTTGTTGCCTACGGTTGAATTAACTTTAACATATCCCAAAATACTTTTGCCGCATTTTACCTCGTTGCCTGCCGCAAATGTTATCTTTTTATCGGAGAGCATTTGCTCGGTCACGTCATTGTCAATATCGACATTGTTGCCTGCGGCCACCAATGTATTGTAATCGAAGCTCCTCACCGTATTGCCGTCGATTTCGATGGTGTTAGGGTAAGGCTTTATTACGACGTTATCCTCAACCTCAACACTTCTGCCGTTCATTCGCGTCATCTCATAGCGTGATTTTTTTCTTTTAAGCAGAAGCCCGTTCACGCACAAATCCGGAATCTTTTCAACGGTCTCAAGAATAACAATGCCGTTGACAATATAGAGGCAATCATCGGAAACATTTTTATCGTTTAATGTAACCATTCCGTTTAAAACGCTGTATTTGCTGTAGCTGACCTCTATAATGCTTGCAACATTTCGGATTGTTATCTTGGCATAGGCATTTTTCCATTCATCACTCGCATTTTTCGGAATAAGAAGCATCGCACAGCTCTCGATTTTCTTAATATCCCTTAACGCCTCGGCAGTAAAATTTTGCAAATCAAGAAGCGCTATGTTTTTTATGGTTTTTCTAAGCATAAACATTCCCCTTTAAAAGCTTTGAAACACACTTCGTTTATTAAGACGAATTCAAAATAAAAACTGTCCGTATTATTTCAATTTATTTTTACTTGCGATTACACACCCAAACGACATGCAAAGTAACGCTATTATCCGCACAACTCCGTCGGCGAACTGAATTAAAACAATTTTATCCATAATTCAAATTTCCTCTTAAAAGTTATTGAAGCGCGTTTCACTTATTAAGACGAAATTGAAGAGGAAACTGTCCGCATTATTTAAAAATTTATCGGAGTCCGCAAAATGCGGTATCGCAAAATAAACAATAAGGGCTCCGTTTTACGAAGCCCTTGAGCAAGTGTGTTCATATCAAGCGAAAAATCAAAGCCGTGCGATTTTACGTTCATTTATCCTCGGCGGACATATTTTTGCGACTGTTTGCATGCAAAATCACTTTATTTGAAATATCCTTGATTACAATCGGAACCGCTACCGCCAAAATCACATAGAAAAGATAAATTCCGGAATCTCTCCACGGGTATGCGTACCACAATGTGCTCTTTGAAAACCTTGAAACCCTTGATATTACTGGGGTTTCAGACTTTTTCAATTCATTCCCACTCCTAAGTACAAAACAGACTTTAACTGTTTTTGTTTAGGAGTTTTGACTTTTGCTATCAAAAAGCTATCATTTAGATGCTATCAAAATTTCTATTTGCATATATAATCATCTAAGTCATCCTGAGTTTTAACAGTCATTTTATCAAAATGTACAATATGCTTTTTTATACCAATAATTTTTGTTCGATATTGATAAGAAGTGTTAATAAGCTTTTATTTTACAAAATATACGCTCGCTAAATTTACTTGAATATCCAGAAAAGGATTTTTGGGTAGGCAATGAGGTTTCTTGCGGAGTAGGTATGCAGCGAATAGATATATTGATAATGCAAGAAAGCAACGATAATATTCACTTTAAAATAATTGAATTAAAAGACGAACAGCCTACAGCGAATATTGTGGATTATCAACTTAACTGGTATATAAAATGGCTATTTGATTATATTATTCCGAACTATGATAGAAAAGCAGTAGAAATAACTCCTTGCATTGTTGCTGCTAAAACAAATGATATGGGATTGATAAAATATATTGCCGGAAAAAAGTTTAACAATCCGTATTCATATGCATCTATTCATAAGACCGAGTATTATGCTTTTAATATAAGCAAAGATGATATTGACTTTGAGAAAATTGTATAATCGATTCGTTATAGGTAAAGTGATTTTAATCACTTTACCTTTTTAAATACAAAAATATATTCGTGTTTGAATATGTAGAAATCGCTGGCTAAGGCACGATATCGCCAAATGCCTTGTTTATTTGATTTACCTTTTGTTTCACCAAAGTTTTTAACTAAAATAGCTTTCAAAAGCAACCCTTTTTCCATCATCAAATTCATGCAGTAGAACCCAAGGGGAATTACTTGACTGTTAGCATATTTATCGCCAATAACAACTGCACAATATCTATTTTTCTCCAAAACACTTAACGAGTTATCGATTACTTTGCTAAAAGAATCCAAAAACTCATTAATGCTGTCGCAATTTGACAAATCATTGGGATTTTCAGAAAACTTCACAATATCCCAATATGGAGGATGCATTATTACAAACTGTACTTTGTTTATGCCCTCTGATAGTAATATCTTATTCATATCACATGTTTGACTATCAGCAACCACAACCTTTGTTCTTACAACATCATTTTTTTCAGTGTTAATTCTGTCATAAGCTTCTTTCGCAACATCATGTTGAATTTCTATTCCAATTGAATTTCTACCCATGCGTTGTGCTTCTATTAATGATGTTCCGCTTCCCATAAACGGGTCTAAAATCCAATCCCCTTTTTTGGTATACCTAGAAAATAACTGGTGCGGAATTTGTGGAACAAAATTTCCATGATAATGTCCACTATGCGCACCGCTATTATCTCTTTTGTCGATTATCCACAAAGAATCCGTTTCGATGTCCGTGTATTCTCTCCATTGAGATAAGTCTAAATCATTATATTTTCCCATTTCATTCCTCTTTTATTAAACAATGCAAATACTCAGTCGTTTCTTTTCCTGAAATATTTCTGTTTTTGTCTTTATCTGCCTTAAATCGCCTATAAGATTGAGTGAAACATCTATATGTTCCGTATCTCGACATTATATTTTTTATTGCATCTACATTCATTAAACCTTCATTATTATAGCTTAAAAAGATGTATCTAAAATTCGCATTAGCAATCAAATTTTCAAATTCACTTTCCAATGTTCTCTTAGAACAATACTTGCTTTTCTGTCCATTGGGCTCTCTCAAACCGGTTTTGCCTTTCAACTCAGGATAATCATATCGCGCAATAGTTTCAAGTACGTGATAATTTGAACAATATTGTCTAGCATTATATGGTGGGTCAAGATATAAAACATCCCCGTGAATTCTCGTTATTAGTTTATTAACATCCTCATTATAAACTTCTCCTTTTGGTCCCTGAATTCTTGGCAGTAACTCTAACTTAAATTGTTTTTGAGCTGATTTTTTTATGTGTTTAAGAAAAGCTCCGTATACCGATGCTGTATTTGCGTACTTATCTATCGAATTCACAAGACCTGCTAAAAGTCCAAAATATGTTTCTTCAGATATCAAATTCTGATTAAAAAGTCTTTCGATTTCTATCCTTATAGCATCACATTTTTTGCCATTGCTATCTGTAAAATAGTTTCTACCACTACCTGATCCTGCACAATAGTTTTCAAATATGAAGCCATCAACATCATCCAATAAATCCAAACTGCTTATCAATGATTCGTCTATATTTTCTGATCCCTCAATTAAATATTTATTAATTACATAGCTATAGTATTGAATGTCGTTTGAAATGACCTTACAGCCTTCTTTTCTATAACTCGCTCCAACAACCCCGGTTCCCGCAAACAAATCTGCAAAAATATAATCATCACCTGACTTGTAACCGGTAACATCCGATATTGTTCTATGAATAAAATCAAGAAGCGAATATTTGGATCCTATATAATTCATTGCTTTTCAACCTCGTCAATATGTTCAATAATATCGGAAACATCGCATGAAAAATGAGAACACAATCTATCTAATATTTCCATTGACACTTTCTCGTTTCTTCCCATTTTATCCATTGTGGATTTTGATATGTTGGTTTCTTCCATCAGTTGTTTTTTGGTCATTTCTTTATCAATTAACAACTTCCATAATGGCTTATATGTAAAAGACAAATCCATCACTCCTTTATATGTTGTGATTATATAACAAAAGTACTGCAAACGCAATACTTTTATAGCTATAACTAAACAAATCGGAAATAGCATAAAAAACTCGGCAGGGATTGCTCCCTGCCGCCGTTGTGTT
>RRZU010643157.1_pt1 | contig 10937 bp, 9 predicted proteins | sample 2165561 | NCBI WGS metagenome assembly RRZU01 (sample SAMN10456909, study PRJNA506462) | wastewater metagenome | isolation source: wastewater sludge | place: USA: Moscow, Idaho | reverse complement strand
TATGATGAAGTGGAAAAAATAGTATTTAAAAAAGATTAAGATTTTATCTTTTTTTGTAAATACTCAGAGCATACCCCCGACCGTCCACGCCTGTCAGACTGTGTCACAATTGTTTTTATTAGAAATTTCGCACTATATATAGTGCAATTTCTAACGAAAATACACTACATGTTGTGTTAAAATTTTGAAATTTTGAATTGTGACACAGCCTGTGTGGTGCGGACGGTCGGGTGGGAATTTACGGGGCTTTGCCCCGAACCCCATAAAAACAAACGCATTTTATTTGTTTTATTTATAATGCCTGATCAGTTACCTTTTTTTAAATTACATATTTCAATAAATCAAAACATTTTACCGCTGTTGGGATAAATAAACAGAGGATGTCTAAGCAATGTCATAAACTTAATAAAAATTATTTTTTAATCTGGGCGAACACACAGGTTCGCCCCTACAAAATTATTTGGTTCTGTAGGGGTAGACCTGCGTGTCTACCCTTAAGTTATGCAATTTCAGGTACAAATACTCACTAAGGAGGGACTAAAATGAAAGAAAAAATATATACTTTGGAAAATAGTTTCAAACTACTTGGAAAAGACTGGGCACTAATAACAGCAAAGGTTGGAAATAAAATCAATACTATGACTGCTTCTTGGGGTGGTTTTGGGCATTTATGGAACAAGAATATAGTTTATATTTATATTAGACCTCAAAGATACACTTATGAATTTGTAGATAATAGTGATTATTTTACTTTATCTTTTTTTGATGAAGAACACAAACAAAAACTTTTATACCTAGGAAAACACTCTGGTAGAGATGGAGATAAGATTAAGGCTAGTGGGCTAACTCCCTTATATGAAAAAGACCATGCTTATTTTAGTGAAGCAAAATTAGTATTAGTGTGTAAAAAAATATATAAGCAAAAACTAGATCCTAAAGGATTTATTGATGAAAAAATAGAAGAGTTTTATAAAAATGATTATCACACAATGTATATTGGAGAAATTGTTGAGATAATCGATAGAAGATAAGTGAGGTATAAAATGGAAATTAAACAAGCTGATTTTGTGAAATCAGCAGTTCATGAAAAGGATTATCCAGAGATTATGGGAAATGTTGAATTTGCCTTTGTAGGTCGTTCAAATGTCGGGAAATCTTCTCTTATAAATAGTCTTACAGGAAGAAAAAAACTTGCAAAAACATCAAAAACACCAGGGAGAACACAACTTGTAAATTTCTTTGTTTGCAATAAAGAGTTTTATTTTGTTGACTTACCAGGTTATGGATTTGCAAAAGTTCCTATGGAAGTGAAAGAATCATGGGGTAGAACTATGGAAAACTACCTTAAAAGCGAAAGAAAAAAACTGGTATTTGTATTACTTGATATAAGAAGAGTTCCAAGTGCTGAGGATATAGAGATGCTTGAATGGCTTAGCCACTATGAAGTAGATTATTTTATAGTCTTTACAAAATGTGATAAATTATCAAATAATGAGAAATTTAAGCAACTTAAAGAAATAAAGAAAAAATTAGAATTTAATAATGATGATGTACTTTTCCACTCAAGTTTAACAGATTATGGAAAAGATGAAATAATGGATTTCATAGGAGAAGTTCTTGAAGAAGAGTCAAAGTAAGACTCTTTTTTTTATGAAAATATGAAAAATTGAGGTATAATGTAATTGAGGTGAATTTTCATGACTAATAAAGAAAATATTAATAGGTTTATAAAAAAGTTTATACTTTTTTTATTTTTAAGCATAAATATATTTAGTGCAAATAAAAAAATTCTTATAATTGGTAGTTACCATAAAGAATTTCAATTTCAGCAAGATTATATAGATGGAATTAAAAACACCCTTGGGAAAAAATATGATTATTATGAGTTTTTTTTAAATACAAAAAAAGTACCAGAATCAGAGTTTGTAGCTATGTCTGATAAGGCCTTTGATTATTATAAAGAAATAAAGCCTGATTTAGTTGTTTTAGGTGATGATAATGCTCTAAAATTATTGAAAGACAGGTTTATATTAGAAAAAATTCCAGTGGTATTTTTAGGAATAAATGCTAATATAAGGAAATATTTTAAACAAAGACCTAATAATTTTACAGGAGTATTAGAAAGACCTTTCTATCAAAGAAATATAGCCTTTGTAAAGGAAGTTGTTCCATCTTTAAAAGAAATTCTTATTATTTTTGATGATAGTGAAACTTCTAGAACTATACTTCAAGAAAGTTTCCAAGGGAAGTTTACTACGAAATTATTGAATATGAATATAACCATTAGGCTTACTAACTCATATGAAACTTGGAAAGAAATAGTAGAAAAAGAAAGTCCTAAATATGGAGCTGTAATATTGGGATTGTATGCAACAGTAAAAGATAATAAAGGTAAGCACATAGATGAAAATTATTTAATTGATTGGACTTCTAAGAATGTTCAGAAACCCTTGTTTGGAACATGGTCCTTTTCTGTTGGGAAAGGGAAAACTATAGGAGGTCTTGTTCTTAGCGGAATAGATCAAGGGGTAGAGGCTGGAAAGATAATAGAAAAAATCCTAGAAAAAGGACAAAAACCCATATCAATTTTCCCTGTAACTGCTGATAAGGGAGAATATATTATTAGTAAGAGTGAATCAAATAGATGGAAGGTTAAAGTACCCTCAAAGTATAATCCAATTATAAAGCTAGTGGAGTAACCCACTAGCTTTATAATTTTTTAATAAGTTCTTTATTTTTTTTGAAAAAGTTATTTAAAATTTCAAGATTTAGTTCCAAAGCATCTTTTTCAAATTTTTCTTTTTCTGTTTTTCTTTTATGGAGATTATCAAGATTTTCTATAGCTAGAGCATAAAGTTCCTCATTATTTAAAACCTTACTAAATTTTTTAACTTCTGATTTTGAAAAGTAATCATCAATAATAAAATCAGTTCTAATATTTTTATTATGAGCATCAATAATTTTAATATTTAATTCTTTTTCTTCTGGGCTTAGATATTTTGCAAGTTCATTTCTCACACCAAAAAAAGGGACAGCTTCTCTTTTAATTATGCTGTAGTTATTAGTATCTGATAAGTTTATAAGAGCAGGGGTTCCGCAGCCTGAAATTCTTTGGCTTTGGTGGAATAAAATAGAATCAATTAAAGGCACCTTATGACTTTTAAGCTCTTTGCCATTACCACCTTTGGAAATATCATCTTTTCTGCCATCTTCATCTAAAAAATAGTTTATTTTAATTTCTTTCATATTTTCATACCTCCTAAATTTCTTGACTAATAAAGTCAAGAATAGTTTACTATTTTAGTAGAGAATTGTCAAAGGAAATTTCCAATTTAATATTGCATATTTTCAAACAATCAACGTGATATATTTAATATATTGACATTTTGTGCTAATTGCTGATATATTATAATTCGCTAGAGCAGTAACTTTAGTCATTTAGAATAAATGAAGGAGTTTTATGAAAAAAAATTATTTGATATTGGGATTTGCATTGTTTTCTATGTTTTTTGGTGCAGGAAATCTTATTTTTCCACCAACTTTGGGACTTATGGCTGGAAGTAATTGGCTTGGGGCATTACTTGGTTTTCTTACTACTGGAGTAGGGCTAACCTTTCTTGCTATCTATGCTCTTACAAAAACTGAAGGATCAGCTTTTAAATTTGGAGAAAAAGTTTCAGGTAAATTTAGTTTCGTTTTTAATTCTCTTATAATACTTGCCATAGGACCTCTACTTGCTATGCCAAGAACAGGGGCTGTAACTTATGAAATGGCCATAATGCCATTTTTTCCAAAACTTAATCCTTGGATTTTTGGAATTATTTATTTTGGACTAACAATATTTTTAGCAATAAAACCTTCAAAAATGATGGATAGACTGGGAGAATTTCTTACACCGATAATACTTATAACGGTAGTTTTGATAATAGGAATAGGAATATTTAAGCCCTTTGGAAATATAAATCCTGAAGTTACTTTGGATAACTCTTATTTAAAAGGTTTCCTTGAAGGGTATCAAACTATGGATGCTGTAGGAGCTATAATTATGGGAGTTGTGGCTATAGATGCAATAAAATTAAAGGGTATAAAAAAAGAAGAAGAAGGTAGAGCACTATTTTGGACATCCATAGTAGCTGGAACTTTATTAGCCTTAGTTTATGGTGGACTTACTTACATAGGAGCAAAGTCTGGAAGTATTTATGCAGGAACAGAAGTGGGAAGGACAGCTCTTTTAAGTGGCTTGGCAACTCTTACTTTGGGAAATGCTGGGAAAATTGTGTTAGCTTTATTGGTGGCTAGTGCTTGTCTTACAACATCTGTAGGTCTTGCTGCTACAGCAGGTAATTTCTTCGGGAAACATACAAGGCTTAAATATGAAACTGTAGTAATAGTTTCATCAGTATTTAGCTTGTTTATGGCAAATTTTGGAGTAGATAAAATAATAAAAATTTCTGTACCATTATTACTTTTGATGTATCCAATGGCTATGGCACTTATATTCTTGAATAGTTTTTCTGAGAAATTTAAGATTAGAGGAACATATATTGGAGCAGTAGTTGGGGCTGGGTTTATAGGAATAATTGAAGCACTAGGATTCTTAGGAGTTAAAATAGGACTTTTAGACAAGATATATAACTCAATACCTCTTGCTAAAGCAGGTTATGGATTTATAGTACCAGCAATAGTAATGGGAATTATCTTTACTTTTATAATTAAAGAAAAAGTGTAACTTGACAAAAAAAGTTAAATTTGATATGCTTTAGAGAGTATAATTTAGGAGGTTTATTATGTTTAAAGTCGTGGAAGTCAGAAGAAATAGGAAAACTATATAAAATTCTGGCTATAATTTTGACTTTTTACTTTTAAACTTATATTTTGAGTTTATAGCCGAATTGTTTCGGCTTTTTTTATTGTTTTAGATATTGGATAAAACTGTGGCTTTTGAAGTCACCTCGCACCATGAACAATTGCTGGACACCTTGAAAAATCAATTAGAAATTAGCAGTTAGGAATTAGTAATTAGTTCGTTTGAGGTAAGAGCAAATTTTATATTTCTTCAAATATATTGGGGTCAAGCGTCCGACGCTTGTAGATTTTTTAGAAATTATTAACTTTTGAAAGAAATTTTTATTATAATTAAAAAAATATAATCATATAGGAGGATTAGCTATGAGCGAACTGAATAAGACATATTCGCCAAAGGAAATTGAAGACAAATGGTATAAAACTTGGGAAGATAATAAATATTTTGCCGCAAAGGTAGAAGAAGGAAAAGATAGCTATAGTATAGTAATCCCACCACCAAATGTAACAGGTATACTACATATGGGACATGTGCTTAATAATTCAATTCAAGATACTCTTGTAAGATGGAAAAGAATGCAAGGTTTAAATACTCTTTGGATGCCAGGAACTGACCATGCAGGAATAGCTACTCAAAATAAAGTAGAGAGAAAACTTGCAGCAGCAGGTCTTACAAAAGAAGACCTTGGAAGAGAAAAATTTATAGCAGAAACTTGGAAATGGAAAGAAGAACATGGTGGTATAATAACTAACCAACTTCGTAAACTTGGAGCTTCTCTTGACTGGGATAGAGAAAGATTTACTATGGACGAAGGACTTTCTGAAGCAGTAAGAGAAATATTTGTAAAATTATATAATGACGGACTAATTTACCAAGGGGAATACATGGTAAACTGGTGTCCAAGATGTGGCACAGCTCTAGCAGATGATGAAGTTGAACATAAAGATAAAGTAGGAAAAATTTGGGAAATCAAATATCCTATTGAAGGAACAGAAGAATTTCTTATAGTTGCCACAACTAGACCAGAAACTATGCTTGGAGATACAGGAGTAGCCGTAAATCCAAATGATGAAAGATATAAAAACTTAGTTGGGAAGAATGTAATACTTCCATTAATGAATAGACCTATACCTATAGTTGCAGACGAATATGTTGATATGGAGTTTGGAACAGGGGTAGTAAAAATGACTCCTGCCCATGACCCTAATGACTTTGAAGTAGCAGGAAGAACAGGGCTTGCAATACTTAATGTATTTACACCAGATGCCAAAATTAATGAGCAAGGTGGGAAATATGCAGGCCTTGATAGATTTGAAGCAAGAAAAGTAATTTTGAAAGACCTTGATGAATTAGAACTTCTTGTAAAAACAAAAGACCATAATCATGCTGTAGGAGAATGTTATAGATGTGATACTGTTGTTGAACCTAGAGTTTCTAAACAATGGTTTGTAAAAATGAAACCTCTTGCAGAAAAAGCTCTTGAAGTTGTAAGAAACGGTAACATAGAAATCAAACCAAAAAGATGGGAAAAGGTTTATTATAACTGGCTTGATAATATTAGAGATTGGTGTATATCAAGACAAATTTGGTGGGGACATAGAATACCAGCATACTACGGACCTGATAACTACATGTTTGTAGCAAAAGATTTAGCAGATGCAAAAGAACAAGCTTTCAAACATTATGGAAAAGAAGTAGAACTTACTCAAGAAAATGATGTATTAGACACTTGGTTTTCTTCGGCTTTATGGCCTTTTTCAACTATGGGTTGGCCAGAAAAAACAAAAGAACTTGAAGCTTTTTATCCTACATCAGTAATAGTTACAGGAGCAGATATACTTTTCTTCTGGATAGCTAGAATGGTAATGATGGGTATGTATGAAATGAAAGAAATACCTTTCAAAACAGTTTATCTACATGGGATAGTAAGAGATGAGCAAGGTAGAAAAATGTCAAAGTCTCTTGGAAATTCACCAGACCCATTAGATTTAATAGAAGTTTATGGAGCAGATGCAATAAGGTTTACTATGATTTATAATACTTCATCAGGGCAAGATGTACATTTCTCTGAAAAACTTCTTGAAATGGGAAGAAATTTTGCTAACAAAATATGGAATGTATCAAGATTTGTACTTATGAATCTTGAAGGTTTTGATGTTAAAGCTGTAAACAAAGAAGAACTTGATTTCCAACTGGTAGATAAATGGATTTATTCAAGATTAAACGAAACTATCCAAACTTTAAATAATAAGTTAGAAAACCATACTCTTGATGAAGGGGCAAAAGCAGTTTATGAATTTTTAAGAGGAGATTTCTGTGACTGGTATGTGGAAATAGCAAAAACTAGATTATATAATTCAGATGATGTTGTAGCTAAAAGAACAGCTCAATATGTATTATGGAATATATTAGAACAAGGATTAAAACTACTTCATCCATTTATGCCATTTATAACTGAAGAAATTTGGCAAAAACTTGGAGCAGAAGGAGAGACTATTATGCTTTCTCAGTTCCCAATATTTGACCAAAGTAAGGTAGATACTGTATCTGAAAATGCTTTCATATACCTACAAGAACTAGTTTCTGCCATAAGAAATATTAGAGCTGAAATGAATGTATCTCCAGCTAAGGCTATACATTTAGTGCTGAAATCTGATGACGAAATAGAACTTGATACTTTGGAGAAAAACAAAGCTTTCTTATGTTCTCTTGCAAAGGTTGAAAAACTTGAATTTGGAAAAGAGATAACTAAACCTGAAGGAGCAGGATTCAGAGTAGCAGGAAAAACTGAAGTTTATGTTCCTTTAGCTGATTTACTTGATGTAGAAGCTGAAATAGCTAAAATTAAACCTCAAATAGAAAAAATTAAAAAAGACTTAGAAAAAGTACAAAATAAATTAGCAGATGAAAAGTTTACTTCAAAAGCCCCTGCTCATATACTTGAAAGAGAAAGAAAAATCGAGGCTGAATACCTTGATAAACTAACAAAACTTGAAGAAAATTTAAAAGCGTTTAGTAAATAACTTAAATTACGCATCCAAACGTCCACGCCGAAGGCGCGTATGAAAGATTAATGTTCCAAGTTTTTTAGTTGGCTGAGTAGTTACAAATTAAACTATAAAAGGGATTCCGAAAGGGTCCCTTTTATAACGTGAAAAATATAATGAAAAGCTAATCATAAGACCTTTGCACAGTTCGATTTTTTAGTATAAAACATAAAAACCTAAGCGTGGGACGCTTAACCCCATAAAATGAAACAATTAAAAACTCAATAAGATAAATGAGTCCAGCGTCACGCTGGTTCGGTTAAGCTGAATAAGCTTAGGTTTTATTATTTTATGTCTTTTATAGACGAACAAATTCTGTAATTATGCAAAGCTCTTAATCATATATGTAAAGTTATATTCAAATTCATTTTATGAATTGATATTATTGAATTTTTATATTGAGAAAATTAGCTTTATCATTGACGATTAATAGAATAAATGATACAATGGTATATGATTAATAATTATAAAGAAAGAGGTGTACTTTTATGAAAAAATTAGCTTTTATATTAGTTTTATTATTAACTTTTGTAGCATGTTCAAAAGAAGATACTAATGCAAAAAAAGTATATAAAATAGGGACAGACGTAACTTTTGCTCCTTTTGAGTTTGAAAAAGACGGGAAATATGTAGGAATTGATATTGAAATAATGGAAGCAATAGCTAAAGCAGAAGGATTTGAGTTTGAACTTAGTCCAATGAATTTTAATGGTATCATACCAGGGCTTACATCAAATCAATTAGATGGTGCAATAGCAGGGATGACTATTACTGATGAGAGAAAAGAAGTTTTAGACTTTTCTGAAGGTTATTATGAATCAGGAATATCAGCAGTAGTTAATGCAAATAATGATAAAATAAATACTGTAGAAGATTTTAAAGGGAAAACTTTTGCTGTAAAAAAAGGGACAACAGGTTCTTTATATGCTGAAGCAAATCAAAAAGATTTAGATGCTAAAATTAGATATTTTGATGATTCTCCTTCAATGTTTCAAGAAGTTGTAAATGGAAATGCAGATATAACTTTTGAAGATTATCCTGTAATAGCTTATAAACTATCATTAGAGGAAAGTCCTACACTGAAAATAGTAGGAGATAAATTATCTTCAGCAACATTTGGTTTTGCAGTTAAAAAGGGACAAAATCAAGAATTACTTACGATGTTTAATTCTGGTCTTAAAAAAATCAAAGAATCTGGAGAATACGACAATATTTTAAATAAATACAAATAAAGTATTTTGAAAACTCAGTATTCTTAATGGGGAATACTGAGTTTTTTTATTTGTAACTAATTAGGCTATCTCCAAGCGTCCACGCCGTTGGCGTGGACGCTTGGATGGGGAACTACGGGGCTTTGCCCCGCACCCCAAAAAATAATGGATTTATTTAATTGTGCTTGAGTAAATACTTTTATTTTAGAAATTAAGGAGTGTGAATATGCTAAATCTTTTCTTAAAAAGTCTTCCATCCTTTGGTATGGGAGTTTTAATAACTTTACAAATAACAATAGTAGCATTAATTATTGCAACTATTATTGGCCTAGTTGTAGGCCTAATAAATATTGGAAAAAATAAAATACTTAAATTTATTGCAAAAATCTATATTGATTTGATAAGAGGAACTCCTCTTATAGTTCAAGCATTTTTCCTATATTTTGGAATGACAGGAGCACTAAATTTCAGAATTTTACCTGAAACAGCAGGAATTGTAGTTATAAGTCTTAATGCAGGAGCATATATGTCTGAAATATTCCGTGGAGGTATACAGTCCATAGATATTGGACAGATGGAAGCAGCAAGAAGTCTGGGTCTTTCTTATGCAAAGGCAATGATAAAAGTAATATTACCGCAAGCTTTTAAGAATATGATACCTTCAATACTTAATCAATTTATTATTTCTCTAAAGGATACTTCGATTCTGACAGTTATAGGAGTAAGAGAGCTTACTCAAAGTGGGCAAATAATAATAGCCTCTACTTATAGATCCTTTGAAATCTGGACTATGATAGGAGTTTTATACTTTATACTAATTTTTACTTTGAGTACTATTTTTAGAAAGATTGAGGTGAAATTAAGCGTATGATATCAGTAAAAGGTTTAATTAAAAAATATGGAAGCAATACTGTTTTGAAAGGGATTGACTTTTTGGTTGAAGAAAATCAAGTAGTTTCTCTTATAGGACCTTCTGGTTCTGGAAAAAGTACTCTTCTTAGATGCTTAAACGGTCTTGAAGAAGCAACAGAAGGGCATATATTTATAGATAATAGTGATATAACGGATAAAAATCTTAATATTAATAAATTCAGAGAAAATGTAGGAATGGTATTTCAATCATTTAACCTTTTTCCTCATTTAAGTGTAATAGAAAATATAACTCTTGCTCCAGTATCTCTAAAAAAACTTGAGAAAAAAGAAGCAGAAGAGCTTGCATTAGAGTTATTAGATCAAGTTGGACTTAGGGAAAAAGCTTATGTATATCCAAACAGTCTTTCTGGAGGACAAAAACAAAGAGTAGCTATAGCTAGAGCTCTTGCCATGAAGCCAAAAATAATGCTATTTGACGAACCGACATCAGCTCTTGACCCAGAAATGGTTGGAGAAGTACTTGCAGTTATGAAAAATTTAGCAATAAAACATGGAATGACTATGGTAGTTGTGACTCATGAAATGGGATTTGCTAGAGAAGTTTGTGATAAAGTTGTGTTTATGGCTGATGGATATATAGTAGAAGAAGGAAATCCACAGGATATTTTTGATAATCCTAAACATGCTAGAACTAAAGAGTTTTTGTCAAAGATATTATAATTGAGAGCTTTGCATAATAAGGTATTTTGTTCATCTAGGAAAGACATAAAAATATAAAATCGAAGCTTATTCAGCTTCACCGAACCTACTCCACTTTGTTACGCCTTAAGATACTCTAAGCTTTTCAAGCTAAGATTATCTAAAAGCGTGACGCTGGATTCATTAATTTTTATTGAATTTTAATGAGTGTTATTTTTCGGGGTTAAGCGTCCTACGCTTAGGTTTTAGGTTTTGTACTAAAAAATCGAAGCGTGCAAAGGTCTTAAATTATATAAAAAGGAG
>RRZU010112123.1_pt1 | contig 10941 bp, 11 predicted proteins | sample 2165561 | NCBI WGS metagenome assembly RRZU01 (sample SAMN10456909, study PRJNA506462) | wastewater metagenome | isolation source: wastewater sludge | place: USA: Moscow, Idaho | reverse complement strand
TGGAGCAGATCGTCATCAACCTGCTCAACAACGCCATCAAATTTACCGAGCAGGGCTCGGTGACCCTGGACTGCCATCGCCAGCAGGAGCGGTATCTACTGCGCGTGGTGGATACCGGCATCGGTATGCGCCAGGAAGAATTGAGTCGCATTTTTCAGCCCTTTCATCAGGTGGAATCCGGTCTGGCCCGCGCCCATGAGGGCACCGGCTTGGGACTGGCCATCTGCAAGCGGCTGGTGGGGCGCATGGGCGGCACCATTACTGTGGAAAGTCGGCCGGGTGAGGGGAGCGTGTTCATCGTCAGCCTGCCCCAGCAGCTCCCCACGGAACAGGGGAAGGGGAACGGAGGAAGAGCGGCATGAAGCGACGATTGTTGATCATCGAGGATAATGCGCAGAACATGTACATGATGCGCTTTCTGCTGGAGAAAAGCGGTTTTACCGTCATCGGTGCCGAAGATGGCCGCCATGGCGTGGCCACCGCGCTCAGCTGTGATCCCCTGGCCATTCTGCTCGATATCCAACTGCCGGGCATGGATGGCTATGCCGTGGCCGCTGAACTCATACGTCATCCCCAGTTGGCCGGTGTACCGATTATCGCGGTCACCTCCTACGCCATGGTGGGTGATCGTGAACAGATCCTGGCCGCCGGTGCCACCGGCTATATCGAAAAACCGATCAACCCGGAGAGCTTTGTTGCAGAAATTTGCCGCTACTTTCCACCAGGATGGGACAAGGGAGACGACTGAGATGCGCATCCTTAGTGTGGACGACAAGCCGGAGAACCGTTACCTGGTGGAAGCCCTGCTCAGAGGCCATGGCCTGACCGTCCTTTCTGCGGCCCATGGTGCCGAGGCCCTGGAGATATTGGCACGGGAGTCCGTTGATTGCATCCTCAGCGATATCCTCATGCCGGTGATGGACGGTTTTGAACTCTGCCGTCGCCTCAAGGCCGATGCCCGCTACTGCCATATCCCCTTCATCGTCTTCACCGCCACCTATACCGGACCACAGGACGAGGCATTTGCCCACAAGATCGGTGCGGCCAGATTTCTGCTCAAACCCTGTGAACCAGAGGTGTTGGTGGCAGCGGTGCGCGAGGTGCTGGCCACCGTTGCGCCTGAACCGGTCCAGATCAAAGCACAGGTTGATACCGGTGAGGAGGAGGTGCTCAAGCTCTACAACGAGCGGCTGGTGCGTAAACTGGAGCAGAAGATGCTGGAACTGGAGCAGGAAATCGCCGCCCGCACCTCGACTGAGGAGGTGTTGCGCCGGAGCGAGACCAACTACCGATTGCTCTTCCATTCCATCCGCGACGCCATTTTGGTCTCTGATATTGATCGCAATATCGTCAACTGCAACCGTGCCTTTGTTGATCTGTTCGGTTACAGCTTGGACGAGGTGCAGGGCTGTTCGACCCTGATGCTCTACGAGGACCCTGAGTGCTATCCGCAACTGGGTGAAACTCTGAGTGCCCTGATGGATGATCCCACCCAGATCCACCAGATTCGATTTCGCAAAAAGGATGGGCAGATCTTCCCCGGCGAGGTCAACCTTTTTCGCCTCTTTGATGAGCAGCAGCGCATGACCGGCTATATCGGCCTGATCCGCGATGTCACCCAGCGCAGCCAGGCCGAGATGCAACGGCACCAGTTGGAGGCGCAACTGCGGCAGGCGCAGAAGATGGAGTCCATCGGCCGTTTGGCCGGCGGGGTTGCCCATGATTACAACAACATGCTCAGTATCATCCTTGGCTATGCACAGATGGGGCTCAATAAGAGTCAACAGAGCCAGCCCTTGCACGACTACCTGCTGCAGATCGTTGATGCGGCCCAGCGTTCGGCGGAGATGACCCGCAAGTTGCTGGGCTTTGCACGCAAGCAACCCATCGTCCCCCGCGAAATCGACCTCAATGAAACCGTGGCCGGTATGCTCAAGATGCTCAAACGGTTGATCGGCGAGCGTTTCCACCTGCACTGGCAACCCCAGGAGGAGCTGTGGCCGGTACTGATCGACCCCTCACAGGTCGATCAGATCCTGGCCAATCTCTGCGTCAATGCCCGCGATGCCATGGTCGAAGGAGGAACCATCCGCATCACCACCGCCATGGTCACCCTCAAGGAGGGGCGCCGCCTCAGCCACGGCCGCTTGCCCGCCGGCGAGTGGGTGGTGCTGAGTGTCGGGGACGAGGGCTGCGGCATAGAGCCCCTGATCCAGGAGCAGATGTTTGAGCCTTTTTTTACCACCAAGGAAGAGGGGCAGGGCACCGGGCTGGGACTGGCCACTGTCTACGGCATCGTGCAGCAGAACAACGGTTGTATCGATGTCAGCAGTCGGCCGCTGCAGGGCACCACCATCTCCCTCTATCTGCCGCGCTTGCAGGCCAGTCGCCAGGAAACGAGTGCACAGGAAACAACCATCCAGCGCGGCCAGGGTGAAACCATCCTCCTGGTCGAAGACGAAGAAGGTATTCTCCAGTCCACCAGCGCGCTGCTTTCCGGCCTGGGCTACACCGTGCTGGCCACCACCAGACCCTCCGAGGCCATCCGGCTGGCCCATATCGAATCAGGTAGTATCCACTTGCTCCTGGCCGATGTGGTGATGCCGGAGATGAGCGGCGACGAGTTGGCCCTCTTGCTCCGCAGTTTTTACCCGCAACTGCCCTGCCTGTTCATGTCGGGCTATGCTGACTGCCTTTCTGTCCATGGCACGGAGTTGTCTGCCGGCGAGTGTATCCGTAAACCCTTTTCCATCAAGGAGTTGGCCGCCGGCGTCTACGGGGCACTGCATCGCTAGCTTTCGCGATGACATCGTCATGGCGGGTCGTTCCGAGGGGGGCTAGGGCGTCATCTCGACCGCAGGGAGAGCTCGCATCTTTTTCAGCGAAGTTCGGTGGTAAGCAAATTATAAAAAAAGCCGTTTCCTTGCCCAAGATGAAGGGCAAGAAAACGGCTTTTTTGTTGTCAAAGGCGGCGCGGAAGATTGCCGTCCGCCGAGGTGGACATCAGATCTTGAACTGCCCCACCATATTCTTAAGTTTGTCGGCCACCTTGGACAGAGCCTCGGCACTGACCTTGACCTGACCACTGGCGGTGTTCATTTCGTTGGCACTGTGGTTGACGGTGGCAATATCGGTGGCGATTTCCGAGGAGACCGCCGAACTCTGCGAGACGTTTTCGTTGACCTCGCTGATCCCCTGGCTGGCCTGGTGGACGTTCTCGGCAATTTCCTTGGTGGTGGCTGACTGCTCCTCCACGGCGGCGGCGATGGTGGCGACGATCTGGTCAACGTCGGTAATGACCGAGCTGATCTCATTGATCTCCTTGACGGTGACGCCGGTGGCCTGCTGGATACCTTGGATCTTGTTCTTGATATCCAGGGTGGCCATGGCCGTTTGCTTGGCCAGATCCTTGATCTCGTTGGCCACAACCGCAAAACCCTTACCCGCCTCACCGGCACGGGCGGCCTCGATGGTGGCATTGAGCGCCAGCAGGTTGGTCTGCTCGGAGATTTCGGTGATGGCCTCGGTGACCTTGTTGATCTCATCGGCAGCGCGGCCCAGTTCGTTGACCCGGTCCGAAGCCACCTGCGATTGCTGCACCGCCTTGGAGGTGATCTCCTTGGCCTTGCCGGAATTCTGCGCGATTTCGGTGATGGTCGAGTTCATCTACTCAGCAGCCGAGGCTACCATATTCACATTCACCGCCGCTTGTTCCATGGCCGCAGCGATGGAACTCTGATTGGCGCTCATCTCCTCGGCCGCCGCCGCCACCTGGGCGGAACGGGTCGCCGTGGCCTCGGCTCCGGAGGCCATCTGATTGGAAATGGCCGCCAACTGGCTGGAGGAGTCATCCACGCTGGTGACCCCCTGATGGATCTCGCCGAACATGCGCCGCAGGTTCCTGGTCATGTCGTTGAGCGACTGGGCCAGCATGCCGATCTCATCCTTCTGGTTGACATCCATGGTCTGGGTGAGATCACCGCTGGCCATGGCCTTGGCCAGATCGACTCCTTTAAAGAGCGGCTTGGTGATGAGACGGGTGAGGATGAGGCCGAGCGCCACCGCCAGGGCGAAGCCAACCACCAGGCAGATGATGGTAATCAATTTGCCTCGACTGGCGCTAGTCTGGGCAACGGTGACCGAGGCGGCTGCGCTCTCTTCCGCTTTTTTGACGATCCTGTCGATGGCGGCAAAGGTGTTTTTCTGATACTGCTCGCCGTCCTCCAGGAGCAGCTTGTTCATCTTGATGAATTTTTCATTGGCCTGGTCGGCAAGGGCGGTCATCTTATGCACCAGATCAAAGACCTGCTGCGATTTTTTATAGAGGTTCTTTTCTGTCAGTTCCCGAGCATCCTCATGACGTCCGGCTTCGACCAGTTTTTTCAGCTGGACCGTGTCTTTGTGGAGATCGTCATGGATGGGTTTCAACTCCTTGACCATGGCCACCATCTGCGGATTGGTGGTGTCCATGTTATTCATCCATTTGCCCAAGGCGCAAGCATTGGGGTCAGTTCCCCCTTCAAAGGGGACGTTGAACATCAAAAGGTTACCCACTTTGGCCAGCAGGGCGTTATGGGCGATTTCAAAATCCGCCATGTGTTGTTTCATAATATCGGGTTTGATCATATCCATGGTGATCAGTTCCTTGGATAATTCAACCGCTTGGTTGTTGACTCCCACCCACTTGGAGATGTTGGTGTTAAAATCCTGCCATTCACTGGTCACTTCCTTAGCAATGGGCAGGGTGGTGAATTTTTCCTTGGCAGCCCCGTAGACCTTGCGCGCTTCGAGCAGGTTCTCATGGGAATAGGTGCGTTGCTCCTTGGTGGCGTAGGGGGTGAGCAAAGAGCGCATCAGCGCGGCGATGGAAGCGGCTTGGCTCTTCACGACCAGGATGTTCTGCACTGCCGGCAGGTTTTCATTGCCCAATAGTTCCACATCGTGACCCAATTCGCTCTGCTGCTTGATGGAGAGTAATCCCACCAACACAATGATGAGGGCGGTCATAAGAAATCCGCCCACCAACTTGATCCCCAGCCTGAAATCGTTCATTCCTTTCTCCTTTGCAGCGGTAGCGTGCCCGATAACACAATCGAATGTGGAAGACATTTACGGTGATAGACACTTGTTAGGCTTTGATTTGTTTCGATTATCAGGAAATGGTCAGAGAGAGTCAAGGAAAAAGGCGGCAAAAATAAAGCCGTATTGTATGGCCACTAGGTGGGACAAATGCAGGCGAAAAATCAGAAAAAGGCGCGGTATCAACGCTTGGGAGTACGCAGGGCCAGGGCGATGTTGGCAACAAAGATGATCAGCGCCCCTGTCCATCCTGACCAACCCAGTGAAGGGTCGGCAACCAGCAGGGGACCGAGCAGGGCGGCCAGCAGGATGCGGCTGGAGGAGATGACCGCACCCTCCACGGCGGTGACGTAGAGGAAACCGTAGGTGAGCAGGTACTGGCCGGCCACCCCGGCCAGCGAGCAGGCCAGCAGAAAAAAAGCCTCGATCGGGCTTGGTAGGATCAGGGGTTTGTCCAGCAGCGGCAGCATCAGCAATGCTCCCGGTCCGAACATGAAGAGGAGGATGGTTTGCGAATCGTGGTATTGGCGGCTGAGGTTGAGATAGATGATGGCAAAGCCGGCAAAGATGCCCGAGAGCAGACCCCACCAGCTCTGGCCCTGTATGCCGCTCATGCCGGGGGCGAGGATCAGCCAGATGCCGATGGAGGCCAGGGCGACAATGCCCAGGGCAACCACATCGCGCTGATGGCGCAGCATGAACCAGGAAAACAGGGCCACAAACAGGGGGTAGGTCATGTTGAGGATATTGGCCTCGGCCACGCTGCCCACGTCCACGGCCTTGTAGAAACAGTAGACGGCAATGGTGTTGGTGAGCGTGCGGCCAATGATGTAATGGGCGTGGTGGCATTGCGGTCGTTGGCCACGCAGCAGCATGCTTGCCGCAACGATGATAAAGCCGAGCACGAAGCGCGCAAAGGTGTAGAGTGAGGCCTCGAGCTGCACGAAGGATTGGCCCCAGTGGATGACAGCGGTGGCGAGATAGAAGCACAGCGCTGAACCGAGTACCGCCAGTCCACCAAGCAGTCGTTGCCGCTGGGCAACAGTCAGCATAGGAAGCTGCATTGGCGGCAGTGACCTGGGGTCGGGCGCAAGGTGTCCGGCCGTTCAGGCGGCTGGCGCGTCATCGGTTGATGATGCAGAGGCGCCGCCAAAGACCCGGCAGGCGTGGATGCCCGCCTCGTAGAGGGCAAAGAGCGGCAGGGCCACCAGAACGGTGGCGGTGGGATCACCACTGGTGAGAAGGAAGGCAAGGACGATGATGGCCAGGGAAAAAACGAGCCGTTTGCTGCGAAAATACCCCTGTTTGATCAGGCCGGTGCGGCTGGCCATCACCATGAGAAAGGGGATCTCAAAGGCCAGGCCAAAAGTGAGCACCATGCGGGCGGTGAAACTGAGATAGAGTCCCAGCTTCAGCTTGGGGATGAGGGTTGGCCCGGCATAACTCATGAAGAAATGGAGCATGCGCGGCAGGGCCACGAAATAGGCAAAGAGCGCACCACCGCTAAAAAGCAGGGTGGCCCAGGCGAGGATGGTGCAGATGGACCGTTTCTCTCGTTCGGTCAGCCCGGGGGCCACAAAGAGCCAGAGTTGATAAAGCATGAAGGGCAGCGCCACAATGAGCCCGGCCAGTAGTGAGAGCTTGAGGTAGCTGAGAAAGGCCTCGGTCAGTTTGGTGTAGACCAGTTTGTCGAGTTGGGGATAGGCGCGGTAAAGGGGCTCGATGCACCAGGCGGCCAGATGATCCTTGCCCAGGTAGGCCAAAGTACTGGTGATCGTCAGCACCAGCACGCAGCGCAACAGCCGCTGTTTGAGTTCCTGATGATGGGGCCGGAACTGCTCCAGCGCGTCCAGCATCATGGGGCGCTGTCCTCAGCGGGCGGGGTTGGCGCAGCCATGGTGGGCAGACGACGGCGGGAGGCCGGCGGCGGTGCAGGATTGTGCTCGCTCTCCTCAGGCGTCGCCTCACTAGGCGATATGGCCTGCTCATCGGGCGGGGACAACGGCTGGATCTCGGCATCGATGATCTCTTCCTCTGTCTGCTTTCCCTTGCCCGAGGCCGGATGCCAGTGGGAGGGATCGGTATCGATCATCTTGGCCTGCAACTCCTCGGCAGTGGCCCGCAGCTCCTTCTGCACCGAATTGAGCTGTTGCTCCTCTTCGGTGAGACTGTCTTTGAACTGATTGAGGGTCTTTTTCATCTCCATCATGCTCTTGGCCAGAGTACGTGCCAGGCCGGGGAGTTTCTCCGGGCCGATGACGATCAGGGCCACGGCAAAGATGACGATCATTTCCGGAAGACCGATTCCAAACATAGAGTTATACCGCAAGAGTGTTGGTCTGAGGGGGGCGGGGCAATAGTGAGCGAAACTCTACGGGATTTGCCCGGTGGTGTCAAGCCGGGTGGATTACGGCTGCTTCCTGGGCTTGCGCAGGCCATCGAGCAGATGCAACAGGGCCAGGATGGGATGGGAAAAGAGCATGCGTGGCCCCGCATGACGCATCACCGCTTGAATGCGTTGCCGCTGCTGCGGCGCATAACAGTGGACCGAACATTTGCCGCAGGTGGGTTTGTTTTCCTGAAAGGGACAATGATGCAGCCGCTTGCGGGCATAGGCCAGCAGATCGGCGCATTCGTGGCACAACTCCGGGCTGTGATGGTGATCGCGGCAGTAGCGGCGGATCATTGCTTCCACCGTACGTGCCTCCCGCTGTAGGCGGGGTGGGAAAATGTGCGTGTCCATTGGAGGAGAGCGTCTCTACCAGAATTGTGGGTGCATGAGTGCCTGGCAGCAGCGCGCCGTTCCACGCAGCGCGGCCAGGCTGCCGGGTTGCAGGTCCTGGGCCATCCAGGCCTCGGGATAGGGCAGGGGAAAGGGCGGGGCAATTGCATGACCGGCGGTAAATCCCAACCGTTGGTAATAGTTTGGATCTCCCAGTACACAAACCGCTGCCATGCCCGAGGCGGCCAGCATGTGCAACCCCTGTTGCACCAGCCGGGTGCCAAGACCACGGCGCTGTCGGCTGGAGGCAATGGCCAGCGGTGCCAGGATGGAGAGAGGGGGGTGGTCGCCCTCGTCAAGCTGCACCACGCTGAATAGTACATGGCCAACGATGCGGCCATCCTCTTCTGCAACCAGCGACAGTCGCGGTTCAGCAGAGGTATCGCCGAGCATGGCGCAGGCAAGATCGGCAACAATCGGACCCTCGGGCTGGCCAAAGGCCTCCAGGTGCAGGGCGTGTATGGCTGCTCCTTCGTTGTCAGTGGATGGGCGGATGATCATGGCTCGTGGAGGCTGGAGTGGGGAGAGCTGCGCTACAGGCGCTCATTATTCTCTCAATAGTCGAAAGATGCAATGATTCCGTGGACAATAGGGAACAGCGAGATCAAGTTGAAATGTTACCTCCTGGTAGCAGTCGAGCGGTTGATATGACACCGTATGGTAACACCTGCGGCGGATGAAGGGCGCATACTGCTGAAGTTACCTGATTCCGCCATCTGGTATGCGATTTGCCACAACAAATACCATATGTGATATCGTTTCAAGAGGATGAGGAGAGCAACTCAGAGGACCAACCAGCGTGAGGAGGGACATGAGACAGAGAAAACGAGGAAGACCAGCGGGGCGTCAGGAACGCGCACCCGCCTGGGGAGGAAGCAGGGTCGGTTCCATGGGCAAAGGGAGGTGTCGATGAAGTATTTGGCTCTTTTTTCCGTGGTGGTGGCGATCGGTGTCTTTGCCAATCTGGTCAGTGCATCGAAAATGCTGTCCTACCTCTCCAGTGATCCCAAGGTGTGCATCAACTGCCACACCATGAACGTGCATTACGACACCTGGCAACACAGTTCGCACCGCAGCCGTGCCACCTGCGTCGACTGCCATCTGCCGCGCGACAGCTTTGTCAACAAGATGCTGGCCAAGGCCCGCGACGGCTATCATCACAGCATGGCCATGACCTTCAAGACCTACGGCGCCAACCTGCGCATCAGCAACGATGCCGCCAAACGCATTCAGGAGAACTGCATCTCCTGCCATGGGGCGGTGGTGTCGCAGATGCAGGAGAATGCCGCCAAGTACAGCCAGCTCAAGGACACCACCGTGCCCATGGGCCGCCGCTGCTGGGAGTGCCACCGGGGTCTGCCCCACGGCACCATGCGCAATCTCATGGCCACCCAAGAGAATTTCACAGTCGCGCCGAAATAACGATTATCCCTTTGAACAGGAGCAGATACATGAAGAAAGCACCCATTGTCTTTACCCTCTGTGCGCTGGTCACCGTGCCCATGGTGCTGCTGACCGTCTCCATCCGCGAGAATAAGGCCGAGGAGAAGGCCATTGAAGCGGTACCCGCCATCAAGGACGGCGAAACCCGCGCCTCGGAATGGGGCAAGCACTATCCCCGCCAGTACGACACCTACATGCAGACCCGCAAGAGCGACAAGATCGACGATGTGCTCAAAGAGGACTCCGCCATTGTCGTGCTCTGGGCCGGTTATCCTTTTTCCAAGGATTACAACAAGCCGCGTGGCCATTACTACGCCTTGGAGGATAACATCAACACCCTGCGTACCGGCGCTCCCACCGATGCCAAGACCGGTCCTCTGCCCACCGCCTGCTGGACCTGTAAATCCCCGGATGTGCCGCGCCTGATCAAACGCGATGGCGAAAACGAGTTCTTCACCGGCAAGTGGGCCAAGTACGGCAACGAGGTGGTCAACACCATCGGCTGCGGCGACTGCCACGACAACAAGACCATGAAGCTGACGCTGACCCGTGACTACCTCAAGCGCGGTCTCGATGCCGAGGGCAGCCTCAAGGTGGCGGATGTCACCCATCAGGATATGCGCTCACTGGTCTGTGCCCAGTGCCACGCCGAGTACTACTTCAAGAAGACCGAGTGGGAAGACAAGGGTGAGAAGAAGACCGCCATGGTGGTCACCTTCCCCTGGAACAAGGGTTTTGCCCCCGAGCAGATGGAAGAGTACTACGATAGCTACAACTTCAGCGACTGGACCCATCAGTTGAGCAAAACCCCGATGCTCAAGGCCCAGCATCCGGATTACGAGACCTTTGTCACCGGCGTCCATGCCCGCAACGGCCTGGCCTGCGCCGATTGCCACATGCCGTATGTGCGTGAGGGCGGCGTCAAATACTCCAATCACAAGGTGGGCAGCCCGCTGGATAACATCGCCAACACCTGCCTCAACTGCCATAAGGGCACGGAAAAAGAATTCCGCGCCACAGTCGAGCGCAAGCTGGAACGCAAAAATGAGTTGGCCCGCAAGGCCACCGATGTCCTGGCTCGGGCGCATCTTGAAGCCGCCAAGGCCTGGGAAGTGGGCGCTACCGAGGAGGAAATGAAGTCAGCGCTGCAAGATATCCGTCACGGCCAGTGGCGTTGGGATTACGCGGTCGCCGGTCACGGCGCCTTCTTCCACGCCCCTGAGGAAACCCTACGGGTGCTGGCCGGTGCTATCGGTAAGGGACAGGATGCACGCGTCAAACTGCGTATCGTTCTGGCCAAGCACAATGCCGCTGAGTACGAGGCGCCGGACTTCACCACCAAGGAGAAGGCGCAGCAGGTGATTGGCATGCCCGACGCCAAGCTGGTAGAGGAGAAAAAGACATGTCTGGGCGGTCTGCGTCAGGAGTGGATCAAGCAGGGCGAGGCCAAGGGATTGTATGATCCGGATAGCCGCAAGGAAATGATTTTCAAGGCTTCGTATAGCGATAAGTAGGATTTGTTCACCAGCACAACAAAAAGGGCTTCGGCGGGTTGACTGTCGAGGCCCTTTTTTTGTTCACCCCTTGCCGGGCTTGGGTTTGACTCCGCGCAGGGGCGGCGCAACCAAGGGGTCATC
>RRZU010978145.1_pt1 | contig 10942 bp, 10 predicted proteins | sample 2165561 | NCBI WGS metagenome assembly RRZU01 (sample SAMN10456909, study PRJNA506462) | wastewater metagenome | isolation source: wastewater sludge | place: USA: Moscow, Idaho | reverse complement strand
CTCTTTATAAGCCTCTTTTGGCATAAACTCTTTTTTAGCTTTTAATCTTTTTTTATAAGATTTTATTTCAGATTCTTTTTGATTATCTCCACCAAGCTCTTTTTGAATAGCTTTAATTTGTTCTTTTAAGAAATAATCTTTGTGAGTTTTTTCTATTTTAGAGTTTACTTTTTGAGTAATCTCTTTTTGAATTTTAAATGACTCAATCTCTTTTTTAATTACTTCAATAATATCAAGTAATCTTTGCTCAATATTTGCTTGTGAAAACAGTTTATAAGCTTCATCTTTTTTAACTTTTATAACAGAAGAGATTAAATCTGCAATCCTAGTTGCATCATCATTTTCTTCAATAGTTTTTACTAAATCAGCAGGGAATTTCATATTTAATTTTGAAAGTTTTTTAACATTTTCTATTAAAACTTCAATTACTGATTTTATACTTTCTTCATTTGATTCTTCTACTTTTAGAGTATCAACAGTAGCAAAAAGTGGCTCTTCTAATACAAAATCTGTAATTCTTCCCTTTGCTAAACCTTGGAAAAGTACTTTTATTTTACCATCAGGTAAAGATACTTTTCTCATAATATTTCCAATAACTCCAACATCATAAAAAGAGTCTTTTTCTCTTTTCCCTTCTTTTCCATGCTTTGAGACAGTTACTATTACTAACTTATTATTATCAATTGCGTATTCAACCGCTTTTATATTTTGCTCATTATTTAAAAAAAGAGGAGCAATCATAAAAGGGTATAAGAATATATCATCTTCAATAATTAATGGTATATTTTGTGGGAATTCATCATAATTTTCTAATTCCATTTAATTTAACTCCTAAAATCTTCATATACTTATGTAATCTTTAATTTATTATATTATTCAAAAAGTGATCTATACCATGGAACTTTAACTGGCTCTATTTCAGCTGGATTTACCCAAGATTCTTTAACTTTTTGCTCATAAAATCTTGCCCCCATCTCTTTATCTTTTCTTTCATATAGTTCAGCTATTTCTTTATCCATAGATGCTTTTCCCATGTATAATCTTGAATTAATAGTATCAACTAATGGCATATATGGTGAGCTTGGATATTTTGTTTTGAAGCTTTCTACTTCTTTTAAAGTTTCTTCAATTAGCTGTTGATCTCTAAATTGATATTTAAATCCTAAGAAATTTGCTTTGATTTTTAAATATCTTGCATAATCAATATCTTTACTTAAACCAAATCTTTTGATGTACTCATCTAAATAGAAATTTGCTAAAGCATACTCTTCCTCATCTATGTGTGCATTTACTAAAATTAACATCGCACTTGGAATAAAAGGTGAATTTCTATGTTCACTCTCTAACGAAGAATAAGTATCATCGGCTTCATCTAAATCTCCATCTGATATTTGTTTCATCATTTTGTTATACCAATAGTTTGCAGGTTTGTTATATTCTTCCTCTGTTTTCGAAGAACAAGCAGTAAATACGAAAGCTGCACAAGCAATCAATAATAAATTTTTCATCTTAAAAACTTTTATCATTTCAATATCCTTTCTCATAAAAGTGTTATTCTATCCAATAGTACCTTAGGAATTATCTGCTATAATAAATCAAAATAATTTAAAAGGTAATATAAATGAAACTTACATTAATCGGTAATGGGATTATGGCTCAATCATTAGCAAAAGGTCTAATCAAAAATCATGAGGTTGAGATTATTGGAAGAGATATAGATAAATTAAGAAATATTAAAGAAAAAATGCCTCAAATAACTATAAAAGCACTTGATGACCAAGAAGATATCACTGGGAAAAATGTTATTTTTTGTGTTAAACCTTATGCTTTACAAAGTGTATCAGCTAGACTTTATGGAACTGCAAACATATTATTATCAATATTAGCTGGAACAAAATTAGAAACACTAAGAAAACAAATTAAAGCAAAACACTATATTAGAACTATGCCAAACATTGCCGCTTCTGTTCAAAATTCAATGACAACAATCACAGGAGATAATGAAGCTAAAAATTTAGCAATTGAAATTTTCAATAGCATTGGTCAAGCTGTGTGGGTGAATACTGAAGTTCAACTTGATATTGCAACTGCTATTGCTGGAAGTGGACCTGCTTATTTAGCTTTAGTTGCTGAAGCATTAACTGATGGTGCTGTAAAAGCTGGACTTGAAAGACATCTTAGTATGCAATTAGTTCAAGGTTTATTCAGTGGAACAGCTTCATTATTAAAGCACTCTCACCCTGCTATTATAAAAGATTCTGTTATGAGTCCAGGGGGAACAACAGCTGCTGGATATGCACAACTTGAAGAACATAGTGTAAGAAACGCCATGATTAAAGCTGTTGAAGAAGCTTATAACAAAGCTCAAGAACTTGGTAAAAAATAGTTTTACTCTTCTTGAAACTTTAATTAGTATTACTCTTTTACTGATTGTAATAAGTGGATTTTCTTATTCTACTTATTATGATGAGAAAGAGGATACAAACTTTATGCTTTTAAATGAACTTGAAAATAAGTTCAATACCAAAAACTACACATCTTTTTCAAACTACAAAACAATAATTCAAATTACAAAAAATAAAGAAACAATAGAAAATATAACTGTTTCAAAATATCAATTTGAAAATGATGACATAAAGATTTTTAAATATGAAAAATAGTTTTTCTCTTTTTGAAGTTATTCTTACACTTATTGTTTCATCAATTGTAATAATTTATTCAACCTTGTATCTAAAAGAGATTTTTTATGTAAATCAAACTACCCAACAACTAGAAATTGATAAAATAAATCTTTTATCAACAAAAATATTTATAGATAAACATAAAAATGAACTAAATTTTATTTCCTATTCAAACAATAACTTATACTATAAAAACAGCCTACTTTTAGAAGGTGTTAAAGAATTTAATATAAATAAAAAAGAAAAAAGTTTTAGTATAAAGATAAATTTCAAAGATAAGGTTATTCAAACTTGGGAGTTTGTTTTATGAAAAAAGCTTACACACTTTTGATTACAATTATATTAATCACTTCATTTTCAGTTTTAGGTGTTTTCATAATGCAAACAAAAGCTTTAAAAAGTCAAAATCTTACAAATCAATATTTGAATATTCAAGGAAAAAATCATCTAAACTTTTTTAAAGAGTACATAAAAGAGCTTGATTTAAAAGATACAAATCATCTCCAAATAGAAGATGATTTATTTGATATTTATGCAAGAATTGAATCAAAAAATTCTAGTTATATAGCCCATATTTATGTAAAAGCTAAAGATTTTGATATTTCACTTTATGAAAAATTGATTAAAGAATAACCTCTAAAACTTTTTTAGCTAAAACTAAAGCTTTACTTCTGTGTGAGAATTTATTTTTTTCTGCATAATCTATTTCTCCTAAAGTCTTATTAAAACCTGTAGGAATAAACATTGGGTCATATCCAAAACCACCCTCACCTATCTCTTTATTTATCACATCTCCATGCATCCAACCATGAACTGTATAAACCTCACCTTGATAAACTATTGCTATACAAGCAGTATAAAATGCTGGTGTCTTTTCTAAATTTTTTGCATTTAAATTTTCAATCAATTTTGCATTATTTGATTTATCAGTTGCGTTCTCTCCTGAATATCTTGCACTATAAACTCCTGGTTCATTATTTAATGCAGGAACTGAAATTCCTGAATCATCAGAAATAACCACTACATTTTTATAACCAATTTTTTGAAGTTCATCATAAATCGTTTGTGCTTTTTTAATAGCATTACCTTTAAAAGTATCTTTATCCTCTTCAATTTCAAGATTTCCTAAAATTTGACTAAATGCAATAACTTCATCATTTGGCATTAATTTTTCAAACTCTGCAATTTTTCCTTTGTTTCCTGATGCTAATACAATCTTCACAATTATCCTTTTCAACCTATTATCAACTATATTTGACTATAATCCGCGCAGATTATATTATGTTTAGGATTATAGATGATTAAATCAGTTTTACCTCTTAGCTTGATTATCGCGCTAAGATTTTTCGGTTTATTTTTAGTTTTACCTGTTATATCTGTATATGCTTTAAGTTTAGAAGGGGCAACTCCTACTTTAGTGGGAATAGTTATTGGTGGATATGCCTTAACTCAAATGCTGTTTCAAATACCTTTTGGAATTATGAGTGATAAATTTAGTAGAAAAGGCACTATTGTTTTTGGATTAATAATTTTTGCTATTGGTTCACTAATTTGTGCACTTTCAACTGATATTTACACTTTAATAATTGGAAGATTTTTACAAGGTGCGGGTTCTATTGGTGCAGTTGTTACTGCTATGATTAGTGATTTAGTAAAAGAGGAACAAAGACCAAAAGCTATGGCATTAATGGGTTCTTTCATTGGTTTAGCATTTGCTCTTTCTATGATAGCAGGGCCTACAATAGGTGCATTTGCTGGTGTTGAGTGGTTATTTTATATTACTTTATTTTTAGCACTTATTTCAATTTTTGTGTTAATAAAAAAAGTTCCAAATCCTCCACACATAACTCATACTTATAACAAAAAAGCAAATTTATCTGAAATTTTATTAGAGCCAAATCTAATAAAAATGAATTTAACAAACTTTTTACAAAAAGGTTTAATGACTTTTGCATTTATGATTATCCCAATTACTTTAATAAAACACTTCGATTGGCAAATGAGTGAATTATGGAAAGTATATCTTCCAGTTATGATTTTAGGAATTATTGCTATGGGTCCATCAGCAGTAATTGCAGAAAAAAAAGGAAAATTTAAAGAGATTTTATTAATTGGAATTATACTTTTTGGTGTTTCTTATTTAATTATTGGTTTTAGTTCAACTCCTGTTGTTTTCATAATTGGTGTTGTTTTATTCTTTATTGGATTTAATATGCATGAACCAATTATGCAATCTTTAGCTTCAAAATTTGCGAAAGTTCATCAAAGAGGTTTAGTTTTAGGAATATTCACATCTGCTGGTTATGTTGGAACATTTTTAGGTGGTATGCTTGGTGGTATGTTTTATCAAGAAGTTACTTTAAGCACTTTAGTTATTGTTATTGCACTAATTTGTATTATTTGGGCTTTTTTAATTATGAAAATGCCAAATCCTGCAAAGAAAAAATTTGCTTATCTTTCTTTAAATGAATTTCATTTAGAAAATAGTGGAAAATTAAATATTGATTCTATTGATGAGTGGTATATTAACAACACTGAAAATGTAATAGCAATTAAATATGATAATGAAAAAATTAGTGAAGAAGAGATTAAAGCTCTTTTAAAATAATTTTACTTTAAAGATAGAGAAATAATGTATAAAAAAATTTATAGTTTTATCATTTTTATTTCTCTATTTTCAACTCCTTTATACTCAAGCAACCTATCAATGACTACATTTTGTGAATCAAATTATCAATATATAAAAAATTACTATAGTACAAATGCTTTAAAAAAGTTAAACTTTGGAATAAACATGTCATATTAAATTATTTTTTAAACTAAATTCATAAGTAATAATTCTAGATAATATTGAAAAAGATTTAAAACTAATTTCAAAAAGACCCTATTTACAATACAGTAACAAATATATTGACAAAAAAGAAATATAAACTATTTTTAACTTTTAAACAATTATTAGCTAATATTATATAAAATTCAGATGGAGGGTAAAATGCATAAAAAGTTATTTATTTCTTTTATACTTATCCTTCTTACATCTCTTATTGTTACAGCATCAAGATATTTTAATATTTCAGAACAACAACTAAGTGCCATAGAAAATAAATACGGTTCAAATGCTAAAAAAAGAGTCGAACTTTGGGACTCTATGCTTGAATCTTCAAAAGATGAATCAGTACTTAACAAAATAAAAAATGTAAATGATTTCTTCAACAGAATCACTTATAAGACCGACCAAGCCCATTGGAAGAAAAAAGATTATTGGGCTACACCTTTTGAATTTATGGGAACTGGTGCTGGAGATTGTGAAGATTACGCAATAGCAAAATATTTTTCCCTTGTAAAACTTGGTGTTTCTGAAGATAAACTAAGAATAACATACGTTACTTATAGGGGAAAAGGAAACTTTGACCAAGCCCACATGGTATTAACGTATTACCATACACCAACAGCTACTCCAGTAGTTTTAGATAATATTGACAAAACTCTACAATTAGCAACAAACAGAGATGATTTAACTCCCATTTATAGTTTTAATGCTTTAGGTCTATGGCAAGCGAAAAACAAAGGGGAAGCAAAAATTGGAGATAACAACCTTAAATCATGGAAAGATTTAATGAGTAGATTTTAAAAAAGGAATAAAAAATGTCTTTATCAAAACAGTTGTATTTAATCATATCAATGATATTTCTTTTAATTTTTACTGGTAATTTTATTATTAGTGTAAAAAATACAAAAGAGTATCTGGAAACAGAGTCGATTACAAAAGCCCAAGATACGGCTACATCATTGGGAATGAGTTTAAAATCTTTATTGAAAGATAAAACAAATCCTGAAATTGAGTCAATCATAAATGCAATTGGGAATAGCGGTTTTTATAAAGAGATTAGGCTAGAAGATTCACTTTATACAATAAAAGAGAGTGATATTATATCTTCTATTAAAGATTTAGAAATTAGTACTTGGAAAATAAAATCAATCAAAATTGATGAAGCTATTGGAAAAATACAAGTTTTAAACTCTAATGATGATTTTACGAAAGAGTTATTATCACTTGAAGAGCCATCACAAAATAGTGATTTTACTGAGACTTCTAGTGATGTAATCTATAACTTTATTCCTAACAAAAAAATCAGTAATTCAGTTAATTTAAAAGTTGATTTAACACTTATTAATAATAAAAACAAAGAAATAAATACAACAACAAATTTAAACCTAAATAAAATACTTGTTCAAGTAATAAGAGATGAAAAATTTGCTTATGTTCCTTCTTGGTTCATAAATTTTATTCATATAAATTTAGAAGAAAAATTTAGTGAAATAAGTGATGGTTGGCAAACTACTGCAATTATTTATGTAAGTGCAAATGCAGGTGAAGCTTATGCAAAACTATATGAGCAGGTAAAAAGTGCAATTATTTATGCAATCATTGCATTTCTTATTTCAATGGCTGTATTATTTGTATTTGTTCAATACTTACTAAAACCATTAAAAAGATTAGAGAGTCTTGCAAATGATATCTCAAATGGTAAATTTGGAACAATCACTAAACTTCCTTGGACTACGGAAATAAAGGCTGTATCTATTGCATTTAATGATATGTCAAGAAAAATAGAAGCTGTTATTGATAGACTAAACAATACTTTAGGAAATTTAACAAAAAAACTTTCTAAAGATGAAGTAACAGGACTTGCACTAAAACAAAGTTTTGAAACTGATATGAAACAAATGTTTATAAATAAAATAGATGGTTATGTGTTTGTAATTAAAATTTTTGACTTAGTTTCATTTGCTAAGTCACATACAAATAAAGAGGTAAATGAGTTTATCTCAAAATTCGCAAATATTTTAGATTCAACAAAACTTGAAAATAAAAGTTCAACTGCATACAGATTCTTTGGTTCTGAATTTGCATTAATTGGTAGAGATTTTAATTTTATTGATGCTAAAAACTTTGTAGAGAAACTGCAAAAAAAGTTTGAAAAACTTGGAAATGAATATAATAAAACTGATATTGCCCATATTGGAGGAGCACCTTTTAATCCAATTGGTACAACTCCTGAAATCTTACAAAGTGCAAATCAAGCTTATGAAAAAGCGACATTAATTGGTTCTAATGAATCATTTGTTACAAATTCAAATGATTTAGTAAGAGATATGGAATCATGGAGAGAATTAGTATTTGATATTATTGATAACTCTAAATTTGATGTTAGATATATTGGTGATTGTAAATTATTAAAATCTGACAACAAAATAATAATTCAAGAAGCATTTACAACTATTATTGATAAAGATAACAACATAATTCCTATTGGAACATTTGTTTCAATTGCTGAAAAATATGAAAGAATTATGGATTTTGATAAAAAAGTTATTTTAAAAGTAATCAACCATATTTTAATTAATAACGTAAAACATGATATTTCAATCAACTTATCTTTAGAATCTATAAACAACACTGCATTTATTGCATGGCTTGAGAAAAAATTAATCGAATACAAGGATATTTCAAATCAACTTGTATTTAGTGCTACGGCTTATGCTGTTGCAAAAAATGTAGAGAAATTCAAATTCTTTGCAGATGAAATGCACCAATGTGAAGCAAAGGTAATCATAAAAAGATTTGAAACTAAATTTATACCTCTAAGTAATCTTAAAGATTTTAATCTTGACTATATTAGATTAGCAAGAGATTATACTTGTGATATTAGTAAAGATAACTCTAAACAAAGCTTTGTTGAATCAATCTCTGAATTAGCAAATCTTATAAATATCAAAGTTTTAGCTGAAAATGTTCAAAGTGATGAGGATTTTGAGTTTATACAAAAACACAACTTATATGCAGCAAGTAGATAAAAATCTACTTGCATCCCCCATATATTAATATACCATTTAAATTTATAGACTATAATTCTTCTTTATTTTAAAGGAATAGGATGTTTGAAAGATTTTTGAGATTTTTCGTTGAAAATTCTCGTATGAATTACACGTTATTTTTATTAGTATTTGCTATTGGAATTTGGTCATTTACAAAAACACCAAAAGAAATTTTCCCAAATTTTGATTTAGATATGATATCAGTTAAAGGCTCTTACGCTGGAGCTTCTGTTGATATTTTAGACAAAATGGCAGTAACAGAAATTGAAGATAAACTAAAAAATTTTGATTCAATCGACACTATGTCAACCATCATAAGTCCTGGTAAATTTTCTATTGTTTTAGAACTAAAAAAAGGTGAAGACAAATATCAAATTGCAGATAAAATAAAAGATGCAATCTCTCTTGTAAAATCAAATCTACCTTCAGATATGGATGAGCCATCAGTTAATACCCTTGATAGAGCAAGGTCTTTAGTTGATATTTCAATTACTTCAAAAAAGTATTCAATCGATGAATTAAAACCATTTGCTGATAATCTAAAAAGTAAACTTTTAACAATTAGTGGAATAAATGAGATTACTATATTTGGTGATTCTGATAAATATTTTGAAGTATTACTTGATGACAAAAAGATTGACGCACTTGGATTAAATAAAAGTGATGTATTTAATGTGATTTCAAATCTATCATATATTTTTCCAATAGGAAAAATTGAAGACCCTAAAAAACACTACTATATCTCTACAAAGAACGGTGCAAAAGATGCCCAAGAGTTTGGAAATACTTTAGTTAAAATTTCAGGTAAAAGTGTATATATAAGAGATATTGCACAAATTTCTAAAAAGTATGAAAGTTCATCAACTCTTTATTCATTTAATGGGCAAAATGCTCTTTCTCTTGAAATTGTTCAATCTGATAGTGCCGATGCTATAAAAATAGTAAATGAGATAAAAAAACTTCTTCCAAATATTCAAAACAAAAATCCTGATATAAATATCTCAATTGCTGATGATGATAGTGAAAGAATAGTTGATAGATTAAATGTTGTAACTTCAAATATCTTGCTTGGAATTATTTTAATCACTATTTTGGTTGCACTTTTAATCAATGCAAGGATGTCATTTATTATAGTAATAGGTATTCCAACTTCATTTGTAATTGCTGCTGTTTATATATATCTTTCAGGTTATACGATAAATATGATTTCTCTTGTTGGTGTCTTAATTGCTATTGGTATTGTAGTTGATGATGCAATTGTAGTAAGTGAAAATATTCAGCAACATATAGAAGAAGGTCATTCTCCAAAAGAAGCAGCAATAATGGGTGCGAAAGAGATGGTAAAACCTGTAACCATTGCTTCATTAACAACTCTATTTTCTTTTTTACCAATTTTGATGATTAGTGGAACGATGGGAGAAGTAATGAAACTAATTCCAATTGCACTTAGTGCTTTGGTTATTGCTTCATTAATAGAATCATTTATCTTCCTTCCAATTCACGCAGCACATACACTTAAAAATGGTTCAAAAGTTACATCTTGGGAAAAAGCAAACGCTATTTACAACAAAATCATTCATTTTTTTATGAATTGGAAAAAAACATTTATTACAATTTTTTTAATTGCTGTTCCTATTTTGACTTTTAAATTTATAAGTGATTCAAGATTTCAGATGTTTCCTGAATTTGATTCAACAGATGTAAAAATAACTCTAAAAGCAAATTCAAATACAACACTTGAAGAAGCCTTTAAAATAGTAAGTTCAATTGAAGCTGATTTACTTGAAAAAGGTGAAGAGTTCCAAATTAGAAATATCAATTCAATCGCTGGATTTAGAAAAGATGTGGGAAATAATACTGAAAATTTCCCTTATGCTATGTATATGACAGTGGAGCTTAAAAAACTAAAACCTATGAATATTTTAGATGAATATGTTACTCCAAATCTTAGTTTTTATTATGATGAAGAGGGAAGAAGTAGAGAAGAACACTCAAAAGTTATCTCAAATAAATTAAAAAAATATCTACAAGAGAAAAACTACAAAGCAAAATATAATCTTGATGAAATAGAGGTTTTAGAAAAAAAAGCAGGTCCTATTAAATCAGATATTCAAATAGGAGTTGTTACTGTTGATAACCAAAAAGCTATAAATGCAGTTGAAAAAATAGATGCTGAAATTAGAAAGATAAATGGTATAAAATCAGCTTCAAACTCTTTAAAATTTGGTATTGATGAGATAAAACTAAAAGTAAATTCTTATGGTGAACAATTAGGTCTAACTGAATCTTTTATAGGAACTTATCTTTCAAATCTTTATTTACTAAAGAAAAAAGCTGTCTCTTTTGATGAAAAAGAGATGTTAGATATAAAAATTGAATCT
>RRZU010754052.1_pt1 | contig 10942 bp, 8 predicted proteins | sample 2165561 | NCBI WGS metagenome assembly RRZU01 (sample SAMN10456909, study PRJNA506462) | wastewater metagenome | isolation source: wastewater sludge | place: USA: Moscow, Idaho | reverse complement strand
CACCAGACTCAAAAACGTAATCTCCACACTTGAAGCGGCTGGGCTGCGTCCACGCATACAAGATGCGTGGCGTTCGCCTGCTGATCAAAAGAAGGCTTACGACAGCGGGCACTCAAAACTTCTCTATGGGTTTCATAACGTCACGAGTTCCACTGGCACCCCCGAGTCGCTCGCGGTTGATCTCCTTGACGATGATTCTGCGGTAAACCCTGGAAAGCCCTATCTTCTACAACTGGCGGCCGCTGCCGAGAAAGCCGGTTTAGTAACAGGCATTCGTTGGGGGGTTCCTGCCAAGCTTATTCCAGGCATAGATACCGCCATTGCAAATAAAGACTGGTCTGCACCGGTTAAGGTAGGCTGGGACCCAACACATGTTCAACCAACAGATGTCACTGTTGCTGAAGCAAAAGCTGGCAAACGTCCGGCTTAGGCCCAACAAGGCACTGCAGCCGACGTATTTGCCACCGCTTCGCTGCGTCAAATACGCGGCTGAGCTTCGGCGTTAGCGTGCGGCGCATACGGTTTTCGCAGGAGGTGCGCAGATGATCTTGCAGAAACTCCTTCGCATAGAGATCCCGATCATTCAAGCCCCGATGGCGGGGACGCAGGGTAGCGCCTTAGCCGTTGCGGTTTCTAACGCGGGCGGGCTTGGCTCGCTCCCCTGCGCCATGCTCGGTGTGGAAGCCATGCGCCAAGAACTAACGACGATCCGAGGGCAAACCACCAAACCTTACAACGTCAATTTCTTCTGTCACACGCAGCCCGAGCCCGACGCCAGGCGCGAAGCGATGTGGAGACAGTTGCTTTCTCCTTACTTCCGCGAGTTCGGAATCGACGCGAGCGCCATTCCCGCGGGGCCGGGGCGCGTGCCCTTCAGCACCCACCGCAGCCGCCGACGTGCTGGAGGAATTCAAGCCCGCCGTCGTGAGTTTTCATTTCGGCCTGCCTGCACCCGAACTGCTGGAGCGGGTACGCAGGTGGGGCGCGAAAATTCTTTCTTCTGCAACAACTGTCGACGAAGCGCTCTGGCTGGAGGCGCGTGGAGTTGATGCCGTCATTGCGCAAGGGCTCGAAGCGGGCGGGCATCGCGGTAACTTTCTGTCGGAGGATCTCAACACGCAGGTCGGCACGTTCGCATTGGTGCCGCAGATCGTTCGGGCGGTGAAGATCCCGGTCATCGCAGCCGGCGGCATCGCGGACGCCAAGGGTGTCGCGGCAGCCATGGCGCTCGGCGCTGCCGGGGTGCAGATCGGGACAGCCTATATGTTGTGCGCCGAAGCCACCACGAGCGCGGTGCATCGCGCGGCCCTGAAAAGCGACGCGGCTCGCGTCACGGCGCTCACCAACCTGTTCACCGGACGGCCCGCTCGCGGCATTGTGAACCGCCTGATGCGCGAAATTGGGCCCATGAGCCCCGCCGCCCCGGCTTTTCCTCTAGCGACTGCAGCCATCGCTCCCTTGCGCGTGAAGGCTGAAAGCCTGGGCAGCGGTGAGTTCTCGCCCTTGTGGGCCGGGCAAAATGCGAGCAGATGCAAAGAGGTTTCCGCAGCTCTTCTTACGATAGAACTGGCGGGCGCACTCGAAGATGCACGCTAACCCGCCAATCAACACGGACCTGTGCCAGCGGCGCTGCGCACCGCAGACACAGGCTGACTAGGAACAGCGCGGCGATACGTGATTTGTCACAACTCATTCTGTTTGATGGTCGTCATTCGCCCGAGCACGGGCCGACATGCATTGGCTTCTCACCGAAGGCTTCTTGCTTGCGTTGGAACTGCGGTGGCTTGCATCATGTCGTGTCTCTCGCGAGCGATTGGCGTTTTGCGAGAGCACGGCTTCCAACCCCGATGGCGAGCGCGACGACGACCAGAATGGCCGCGACGGCGAACGTGATCCTCATACCTGCGGCAACAGCCTCGGGACGCGCCGTTGTGATGTCGGTCGTCGCGGATGCGAATACAAACACTGCGCCCATAACGGATGCCCCGGTGATGAGTCCAATATTGCGCGATAGGCTGAGCAAGCCAGAAATGACGCCGCGCTGGTCTTGCCGGATACCAGCCATGACGGTGGTGTTGTTAGCGGTCTGGAACAGCGCATAGCTGGCGGTGATAATGACGAGGGGGGCGATGTAGCCAGATATGCCGAGCCACGCCGGCACTATGGATAGAATGAAGGAGCCTGTCGCTACACCGATGAGCCCGACGATGGTCATGCGATCAGAGCCAAAGCTATCCACACTGCGGCCAGAAGGAACTCCGCTCAATGCGGCGGCAAGCGGACCGACCGACATGACGAGTCCGACAAGGGTCGCATCGAGACCGAGCGCACGAGATAGATAGAACGGGCCGACCACCAGCGTCGCCATAATCACCGTCGATACGAGCACGCTCATGGCGAGATTCGTACTCAGCATTGAATTGCCGAACATCTGCAATTGAATCAAAGGTGATGCTACTCTCGTCTCGGCACGCATGAAGAGGCCGACTCCGAATGCAGCGGCCAACAACAGAGCCATGTTGAGAAAACCGAAACTACCGTGCCCAATTGTCATGGCGAGCGCATAAGCCAATAGCGCCAGGGCAAGAAGCAACGTGCCCACATGATCGAAGCCGACCCGATCGGTCTTCGGCCCTTGGCGATCAACGGGCAGGTAGCGACGCGCGAGAAGAAAAGCCAGGATACCCAGCGGTACCTTGACGAAAAAGATTGCCCGCCAACCGAATCCGGCGATCAGAACACCACCAAGCGACGGACCGAGCGCGGTACCAATCGCAGACATCGTTCCGAGCAGCCCCATGGCGCTACCGGTCTTTGCCTTTGGAACCGTCTCGCCGACAAACGCAATGGTAAGTGCCATCATGATGGCCGCGCCGAGGCCCTGCACTGCCCGGGCCGTTATCAGCAGCCAGAGCGTGGGAGCAACGCCGCACAGGACCGAGGCCACGGTGAACAGGAAGATTCCGGCGAGTAGCAGCCTCCGGCGACCGGTGATGTCACCGAGCCGTCCGACACTGACGATCAGGGTGGTGATGGCGAGAAGATAGGCGAGGACGATCCACTGGACTTCCTGGAAAGAGGCAGCGAACGCTTGTGCTAGCGTTGGCAAGGCCACATTGGCGACGCTGGTGCCAAGCGAGGACAACAACATCGATAACGAAAGGCTGGCGAGCACCCAGTGAATCGACGGTGCCTGTTCCACACTTCCAACTACTACCTCATCTTGTTCCGCAATGGTCGGATTCATCATGAACTCCTTTTCCCGACGACTCCCAAAATGGAGCGGTCAGAAACGGACTCTATTCCTATGTCGGACATAGCGGAAGGCACATTGTTTGCACTTTATTCGTGCGTTTGACGCCACATCATAACCAGGCTGTGCTATGGTCGATGCATGTCGAAACCAGATTTCAACCTGCTGGTTACTCTTGATGTGTTGCTCGCGGAAGGTAGTGTTGCACGCGCCGCCCGACGGTTACGGCTTAGCCCGTCAGCTATGAGCCGGGCGCTGGCGCGGTTGCGTGAAACGACGGGTGATCCGCTGCTGGTGAGAGCTGGACGCGGTCTCGTCTCGACGCCAAGGGCGCTCGAACTGCGCGAACGTGTCAGTCAGCTTGTGCAGGATGCTGAAGAGGTTCTACGCCCGGCAGAAAAGCTCAACCTCAAACAGCTAGTCCGAACATTTACACTGCGGACCAGCGAAGGCTTTGTGGAGAACTTCGGGCCAGTCCTTATTGCTCGCGTCGCCGAGGAAGCGCCCGGAGTGCGGCTGTGCTTCGTACAGAAGCCAAACAAAGATAGCACGTCACTTCGCGAAGGAATTGTCGATCTGGAAACAGGAGTTGTTGAGGAAAAGACGGCCCCGGAATTGCGTGTACAAGCACTATTCATAGACCGTCTCATCGGTGTTGTGCGAATCGGCCATTCGCTGTGCCAAGGCGAAATCACGACTACCCGTTATGCGGTCGGCAGGCACATCTGCGTCTCGCGACAGGGACCGGACAAGGACCCAATTGACGAGGCTCTCAAGCCATTCGGGTTGGAAAGAAAAATCGCCGTGGTCCTCGTCGGTGGCTTTTCGACCGCGCTCGCTCTGGCTAGGGCCTCCGATCTGGTTGCCAGCGTTCCTGAACGACATACTGGAAACCTTCGCGCCGGAATGCATAGTTTTCCGATTCCGGTCTCCACGCCGGAGTTTACAATTTCATTGCACTGGCACCCGCGGATGGATTCAGATCAAGCGCATCGTTGGCTGCGCGGGTGCGTTCGGAATGTATGCGCGGAAAAACTCACGGATTCGTCGATATGCAGAGAATCCGCCGCCGAGTGAAAGGACGTTACGAGATTTAACTACCTTTCTCGGCCTCTCGTCAAAATGACCCTAGTCGCCAGTGAATGTTTGTTCCTGGCGCACATCGGTCAACAAGGCAGGAGGCAAACGACCGCTTATGGGAATTTCCGTGAAGGTCCGTTCCTGGCCGACAGCACGCACACGTAATGGATCCCAAGAGCTGCCGTTGCTCTTCCCATCCATTGGCGAATTACCGCTGCCGCACAGCTTGCAGTTGCAAGCGGGTTGCCAGTGAAATCCTGGCTCAGGCGGTGGCTGCACATTGTGCGGCCGCTTTCCTGACAACTCCAGCCTGATGTCTGACGAGGTGCCAGCGGCGGCAACGGCCGAGAAGCCGACCGTCGCCACGGTGGGTTGAAGGTCGGCTCCTGGTCGTTGGCGTCAACGACGGCGAACTTCAAGCGCCAGAGGCGACAGCCGGCCATTCGCCAAACACGCGACGATTCGGCGATGAAGCGTTCCGTGCCAATGAAATCGCCCCGGTCGCCTCCAATCTGCCGGATCTCAACGTCGAGGGCGCAGTCGCCGTCTCGTCTCGCTCGCATACCACCGGCAAACCTGCGACACTCTGACAAGGGCCAGCCGGGTTCCCGGAAGGTCGCTCCGATGGAAAGGCAAGCATTGCGCGCCCCGCTTCACCGGGACTACTCCACCGCCGTCGCCGCTGGTGATGGATCCGTTGGCAGCCGTTCGCCTTCGTCGCTCTCTTTCATGATCTGATCGATCTTCTCCTGCAGCGGATCGCCCGAAGGTTCAGTGGGCGATACGACCGGCGCAGGCGCTGCCGGTTCCTGGGGAGGTTCCTGTTTTCGAGCGGGCTTTACGATCCGTTGCGGCTTGGGTTCGGCGACCGGTTCTTGCGACAGGAGGCTTCGGAACCAGCCCTTGATGCGCGCCCAGAGGCCGGTATCTTCCGGCGCCACGAAGCGCGCATGCGGATCGATGAGGCGAGCGCGCAAGGCGTTCCGGAAAAACTCACCGACCACCGGCAGGGCGCTGTGCGCCCCCTGACCCCAGTAGTCGCTGCGCAGCGTGACGCGGCCGTCGTTGAAACCGACCCACGCCCCGGCGACCAACTGCCGGTGCATCAGGATGAACCAGCCGTCCGCGTTGTCCTGCGTCGTGCCGGTCTTGCCGGCCACGTCGGCGCGGATGCCATAGCGGCTGCGGATGTCTCTGCCGGTGCCGCGGTTGATTGCGCCGCGCAGGTTGTCGAGCAGCGTGTAGGCAACGTCGCGTTCGAGCGCAATGTCGGGATCCTGCGGGCTGAATTCTTCGATGACCCGGCCGTCGCGGTCTTCGATGCGGCTGACCAGCAGCGGCTCGAGGTAGCCGCCACCGTTCGCGATCGTCCCGTAGGCGGCAACCATTTCCTTGAGGGTGACGGGGCTGGTGCCCAGGGCCAGCGATGGCACGGCCTCGAGCTTGCTCTGGCGCACGCCCATTTGGCGGGCGAGGCTCGCCACCTTGGCGGGGCCGACTTGCTGGATCAGTTGCGCGGTGATGGTGTTCTTCGAGTAGGCGAGCCCGTCGCCCAGGCTCATCGCCTCGCCGCTTGGTGGCGCGCCATCGGTGGGCCGCCAGACCTCGGTACCGCCGACGTCGATTTCCACCGCCTGGTCGATCAATCGGTCGTTCGGGCTGGCGCCCTGACGGTACGCTTCGCCGTAAACAAAGGGCTTGAAGGTCGATCCGGGCTGGCGACGCGCCTGCTGCACATGGTCGAAGGCCTCCTGCTCGAAGTCGCGGCTGCCGACCCAGGCCTTGACGTGACCGTTGCGCGGATCGATGGCCAGGAAACCGATCTGTATCTGCGTCTTTTGCTGGCGCAGCACGCGCATGAAGTCCTTGTCGGCCTGCAGTTCCTGCATGGCCTGGGCAGGCGTCCGGCCCTTGGCGATGGCGGCGGCGTACTCCGGCGATTCGCGGATGAAGGCCTGGATCAGGCTGGAGTCGTTGCTCCACGCCGAGCGCTTTCCCCAGGCCGCGTTGGCGAGGTTCTGCAAGCTGTTGCCCTGGCGCGTCACGGCCTGGTTGGCCGCTGCCTGGAGTCGGGAATCGATGGTCGTGCGTACCACCAGCCCGTCGCCGTAGATGCTGTAGTCGTTGCGGTCGGCCCAGGCAATCAGCCACTTGCGCAGTTGCCTGGCGAAATGCGGTGCCGGCCCAGGGGGCTCCGTCTGTCGCTCGAAGTCGATACGCAAGGGTTTCTTGCTGAGCGAGTCGAACTGTTTCGCGGTCAGTTTCTCGCGCTTGACCATCTGTTTCAGCACCGTGTTGCGCCGCTGCAGGGCTCGCTCGGGATTGAGCACCGGGTTGTAGTAACTGTTGCCCTTGAGCATGCCGACCAGCGTCGCGCTTTGCAGCACGTCGAGCTGGTCGGCCGAGGTATCGAAATAGGTGCGCGCCGCCATCTCGATGCCGTAGGCGTTGTAGAGGAAAGGCACGGTGTTGAGGTAGGTCTCGAGGATTTCGTCCTTGCTGTGGATGGCCTCGATCTTCAATGCCGTGATGGCTTCCTTGATCTTGCGCGTCAGCGTCGGCGCCCGGCCGATCGCCTCCGGATACAGGTTGCGGGCTAGCTGCTGCGTCAGGGTCGAACCCCCCTGGCGATCGCCCCTCAAGCTGTTGAGCGCGGCGGCGGCGGTACGTCGCCAGTCGAGACCGAAATGCGCATAAAAGCGGTGATCCTCGGTGGCGATCAGGGCGTCGATGACCTGTGGCGAAATCTCCGGGAGTGCGACCCATTCCCGGTTGGATTGCTTGAACTCGGCGAGTTTCCTGCCATCCGCCGAGAGGATCTGCGCCGGTTGTTCCGATGACGCCTTGCGGATGCTGCTGATGCTTGGCGTGAAAGGGATCAGGATCAGCACATAGAGCAGAAACAGCGCGGGCACCATCACGAGTGTCCGGATCACCCCGCGCCGGGTGGGGCGGCGGAGGGAGTCGAGTGTGCCGGCGAAGCGGGCGGAAGGGCCCGGGGCAATCCGGATCGCCGACTGTTTCAGTTCGCCGAGCAAGGAGCGTATTGATGCCATGAAAGGTTCATTTCGGGCCCGAACGGGCTGGTGCGCAAGCGTTCTTGCCAAGGTTTTTCGGGTGGGAGACCCAACTTCCACAGGACAGTGTATCGGTATGTTCTCCCGCTTCGGGTATTTTTTCACGACGTCGCTGGCGTTCGCCGGGCTGGCGCCGGCGCTCTGCCATGAGCACGCGGCGGGCGAGGGTCGTGAACGGCCGGTCTCCTTCGGCAGCCGGTGCGCACAGGCTAGCGACCGGCAGGCGGTCGGCGTTTGACCTTCCCCGGAAAGGCCACCTATACTCGTGCCGATGCCGCTCAACTTCCGCTCCCCGTCCTTTGCCGCCTGCTTCCGGGCACTTGCCGCGATCCTGCTGCTTGACCAGATGGCAGCGGTCCGAGCATGCGCCGGGAATTGTACGCGGGGTACGCGGGGTACCCGCCGCGCCCCTTGCAGGAGAAGGCGGTCAGGAAATCGTGCCCGCATGGTCCGCACCGGGCACGGGCAAAGCCATGGGCAAGAAGACCACAACAGTTGGCCCCTACGACATCCGGGGATCGTCGCCCGTTATCGAGACATTTTCCAGGTCCGACCCTGATGGCCGACTATCCGCAGGGCCTGGTTCGCACGCGTGAACTGTCCGACGGCAGGGCGGTGACCATCCGTCCCATCCGCCCCGAGGACGCCGAGATCGAGCAGGATTTCGTGCGGCACCTTTCGGAAGAGTCGCGGTATTCCCGTTTCATGTCGCAGTTGCACGAGCTGTCGGCGAGCAAGCTGAAGTACTTCACCGACATCGACTACGACCGCCATCTGGCGCTGATTGCCGTTGCCGTCGAAGGCGACCGGGAAATCGAAATCGGCGTCGCGCGCTATGTCGGCCTGCCGAAACACGACCGCTGCGAGTTCGCGATCGCGGTCGACGATGCCTGGCAAGGTTCGGGCGTCGCGCGGATACTGATGACGGCGCTGATGGATGCCGCCCGCGAGCGCGGCTTCCGGAACATGCAAGGTACGGTGCTGGCGACCAACCATCGGATGCTGGGCTTCGTCCGGCGGCTCGGCTTCTCGGTGCACAGCGATGCGGAGGATCCGGGCACGGTCACGGCCGAGCGACAGCTCTGACTACGGGCGGCCTGCGCGAGCGGCATGGGCCGGTCTGGCGGGGCAGGGCATTCATTGATTTCTGATACCAGTATGTCATCATGTCGTCTCTCCTCGGAAAAAATGGGAAACCGCCGCGACGCGGCGGCCCGAGGAGGAAGGGAGATACGGGTGCGCAAGCTTTTTGTCAGTCACAGTTCCAAGACTCCCGATAACATCAAGCTGCTCCATGCCCTCTGCGCTAGGTTGGGGCAGGCCGGAACTGGTTGCGAGGTCGTCTTCGATCAGGGCGGCATGATCGTCGGCGGCGCTGACTGGTACAACACGATAAGCCGCTGGATGGCCCAGTGTCACGCAGCGGTGATCCTGTTCTCCAAGGCCGCCCTGTATGACTCGGACTGGGTCAAGAAGGAAGCCAACAATCTCGCCTGGCGCAAGGAACTCCAGAGCAACTTCATCCTCATCCCCGTGCTTCTGGATGGACTGGAGCCGAAGGATCTCGAAGCGGAACTGACCGGAATTCTCAACATCACCGTCAACCAGTGCATCCGGGAGGTAGACGATACCGAGACTCTGGCTCAGGCGATCCTCGCTGCAATCGCCTCGCAGAGTGCGCTGGTCGGGTGCGAACCGATCGACCCATCCGAGCCCACCTTCGAGCCAAACGAGGGTTCGATCGCGCACCTGCTGCATCGGGCGGCGGGCGCAGACGACCTGGCGGAGGTGGCCGGACGGATCGGGGTGAAGCTTCCCGCCTGGCCGCCAGACGCAGGCAGGCAAGCAGCACTCGGCCTCGCGCGATATCTGCTCGAAGAGCCGAATACAGGCATCGAGCGCCTGCAGGAAGTGCTGGACAAGTTCGCGGTCTACGCCGAGAAGCTCGACAAGCGATACGCCGACGAACTTCTCCAGCACCTGCAGGCGCGATGGGTGTCGACGGAGGCCGCGCGTACGCTGCCGGCAACAGCGGTCGAGCGGCGCTTCGCAGCACTCAACGGCCAGCACCTCGGCGGCTACACAGCGTCGCGTTATGTCGAGCGAGCCTGGCCCCTGACGCGCCGCCGGGAAGTCGTCCCGGTGGCTCCGGGCAGCCGTACCTACGAGGCCATCCGCCGTGACATCGAGGACCATTTCGCGCGCGGCCGCGTCCTCACCCCGGAGGCCAGAACCGATCGGGTCAACAAGCCGACAACGCCGATCGTCGTCCTGTTGCCGACGCTATGTATCGAGGGACATTCGCCTCATCGCCTGCTCGATCGGCTGCGCGACACCTTCAAGCGGGTGATCTTTCTCATCGATGCAGGTCCGGTCGTGCCGGCGTGGTTGCCCGATGATGTGAGCTTGCTGGAACCCGCCCTCGACATTGGCACCGAGCAGTCCCAATTGGACCTGTTCGACGACGCCAGGGACTTCATCGACCATCAACTCTACGGAAGTGTCAGAAATGGGTGACGAGATCTATCAGCCAAAGCATTTCCGTCTTCCGGCAAGCAACGTCTGGCCGGGGGGCGCCGACTTCCCGCCTTATGTCTTCAACGAGGAGATCACGATCGCCGCCGACGTGGCGTTCGCCACGGGCCGGCCGCTGCTGGTATCGGGCCCGCCAGGCAGCGGCAAGAGCATGCTCGCGCCGGCACTGGCGTCGCTCAAGAGATGGCGTTATCTGCAATACACGTTTACCTCGCGCAGCCGGCTGGAGGATCTGACCGGCGATCTCGATCACCTGCGCCGGCTCAACGACGCGCAGGCCGCGACGCCCGGGCAGAGCCTGCCGCCCCGCTGGACCTATCTGCAGCCCGGTGTGCTCTGGTGGACCTTCGATCCGGCAGGGGCGGGCACGCTGGGCGCCAGCGAAAGCGAGCGGCGAAACCATGCACAGCACTTCGAAGCCCCGCGACATCCGGAAAGCGGGCGGACGCAAGGCAATGTAGTGGTTTTGCTGGACGAGATCGACAAGGCCGAGCCCGATTTGCCGAACGACCTGCTGGAGCCGCTCGATCGCCGACGATTCCAGGTGCCCCAGGGGCCCGAGGTGAAGGCAGGTGGCAGACTGAAGTATCTGGTGCTCATCACCACCAACGGCGAGCGCGAGCTGCCGCCGGCCTTCCTGCGCCGCTGCGTCTGCCTGTCGATCAAGGACCCCGACAAGGACCGGCTGCTCGCCATTGCGGCCCAGCATTTCCCGAAGGGGAACGAAGACCTGCACCGGGGCGTCGCGGAGCGGCTTCTGGAGCATCGCCGTAGCGCCAAATCGATGGATCTGCGCCCGCCGAGCACCAGCGAGTTCCTCGACGCCATCCGGGCCTGTGCGCAACTCGGCATCCAGCCCGACCCGCAGGATCGGGTATGGCAGCAGATCGCCAAGGCCACGCTGGCCAAAAGGAGCTTCGAGGATGAGCGGGAACAGGATGTCGGCACGGCGTGGTGAAATCGGGCTGGGCGATCTCGCCACCGCCCTCGCCAGGCT
>RRZU013037154.1_pt1 | contig 10945 bp, 7 predicted proteins | sample 2165561 | NCBI WGS metagenome assembly RRZU01 (sample SAMN10456909, study PRJNA506462) | wastewater metagenome | isolation source: wastewater sludge | place: USA: Moscow, Idaho | reverse complement strand
GGTTGCGTTTCATGCTGTCAGTCCCTCCAGCGGTTTGCACCACAATTGTTTGAGAATCAGCGCCGCCGAACGGCAGGTTTCCGGCCGCACATGACCGGCAATGTCCTTGCGGACATCCAGTTGCCGCGCCTGCGGCCGCAAGAGAGGCATCCCGCTGGGGTCGTACAGGACCCAGACACCGGGACGCTCTCCGCTGCGCACGCCATTGCGGAACACGCCCACTTCGCCACCATGAAGCCGCACCAGCGTGCCCGGCGGATACGGGGTGAGCGTCTTGATGACCAGCCGCACTGCGGCCGGCGAATACAGCACGCCACTGGCCAGATAGAGCTCCCGCAGTACCTCCTGCGGAAACCGGCCCTCGCGGTTGGCACGCGACGTCACCATGGCCGCGTAGGAATCGGCCACGGCCAGCAAGGCGCAGGCAGGATGCAACTGGTCACCGCGCAGACCATGCGGATAGCCGCTGCCGTCGTAACGCTCGTGATGGTGCAGCATCATGTCCAGCCACATGCCGTCCTGCACGCCCGCCGTGCGTACCAGCCGAGCACCTTCCTCCGGATGCCGGCGGATGAGCTGGTGCAGCTCGTCACTCAGCGGCCCGGTCCACTTGTCCAGCTGCGGCTGGACCGGTACCAGGGCCAGATCCCGCCCCAGTGCAGCACATGCCAGGCTTTTCTGTGCCGTTTCCGCCATGCCGGCCTCGCGTGCAGCCCGCACAGCCACCACGGCCCCCAGTACCTGTTGCACATCAATGTATGCAGCCTGCCGCTCCAGGTGACAGGCCGCCAGCAGGGCATCCTGGTCCCGGTCCAGCCCTGCCAGCAGCATGTCAGCCAGTTGCGCCAGCTGCCCTGCCAGCCGGGCCCGGGTCACGTCTGCCTGTACCTGCAAATGCAGGCGACGCAGCGCCTGCATCAGCCGGCCACCGATCTCGTAAGCATGAATGTCGGGGCGGCCAGCCACCCCGGCAGCCTCCGGTACACGCTGATGCCGTTCCGGCACCGCTCCGGCAGGCTCTGCATGAAAAGAAGAAACCATGGCCGCAGCACTGGTTTCCGTGGCAGCAAGCATCCCGCTGTCCTCGTCATGCACGTAAACGCCACGATGCAACAGCATGTCTACATGGCGCGGAATGCTGAGCACAAACCCCTGTCGCAACAGAAGGTTGCCCTGGGCGTCGTACAACGACCAGGGCAGAGGCTGGTGAAGCTGGAGCTCGGATTGACGGATTCGTCTCATGACCAGTGGGTGTCCCGAGACTGCGCAAGATGAAGGAGCGGCTATTCAGCCATAAAAATCATTTGTCATAAATAGCCGTGCATTCAAGATCAATGCCCATGGCGTTATATTTGACTTGGATCATGCTGAAATGAATGGGGCGCGCCTGCTGTGAGCAGATACAAGCACAACCCGGGCAAAGAAATGCACTGAAGCGATGATCTGGTTTGTTGTCATGCGTAGCCAGACGGTGGAACTGTTCGAGCCGGTCTTGAAGATGTGCTCGACCAGATTGCACGCTTTGTCGAGCGATGCCAGTCAATGTGTTGCGGCATTTGTCGATAGTGGCGAGGCGGAATCACCAGCTGAGTACTGGTTTGTTCGATAGCCTTACGCTTGGTAATCGCCTTGATAAGGGCTTTGCTCCGGGAAATGTCAGTCTTCTCGCCCCGGGAGAGAATCTTCCGCAAGGGATTCCCCAATGAATCGACCGTGGTCTTCAGCCCGCCTTGTAGTGACCAATCATCAGCATTTTTTGTGCTCCGGCAGCATGCTGGTGAGCATTGACAATGATTGAATCAATGAAGAGTTCTTCCAGATCAGCCTGATCCTGCAAGGTTTCAGCCATCCGGTACCAGACGCTACAGGTTTCCCATCGGGATAAGCGAGCATGGACCGAATGCCAGTTACCAAATTCCCAAGGCAAGTCACGCCATGAACTGGCCGTGTGAGCAATCCAGCGCACAGTCCTCACAAGCCGGCAGTTATTGACCTTCTGACCAGTGAGTGGCCTGCCGGGCCGCAGGTGCTCAATGCGCATCCATTGCGTGTCGCCAGGCAGGTATCACGTCATTTGCTGGCTACAGAAAGTGAAAATGAGGCCATAAACCTAATGCTGCGAACATGATCGGCTGTTCACGGGAGCAGTGGGGCGAGTCACGATCTTCAAATATGAAAGGAAAATCCACTGTTTGATGTCAAGAGTGATCTTCTGGATAATCGTAGTGATGGATTATGTTCGTTTTCGTTTTTTATGGCAGCATCGCTCCCCTTTGTATGGAGTGGGGCTTGCGCTGGTGTTGCTGTTGAGTGGTTGGGGTGGTTTGTTGCTGCTGGCGATACAACGTCCTCCATCGAATCAGGATTGGATTGCCAGAAGCCTGGCATATAAGGAGGCTGCTGCATCTGCGCAAGATGGGCCACGGCTGTTGCTATTGGCTGGTTCCAACGCCATGTTTGGTATGCGCTCGCCGACTTTGTCAGTTGCATATGAGCGGCCAGTTGTCAACCTTGGTGTGAATGCTGGTCTGTTGCTTCCTTATGTACTTGACCATGGGTTACGCACGATTCGTGCGGGAGATATAGTGCTGGCCCCGCTGGAATACCACATGTACACATGGAATGGCGAACTCAGCGAAGTACTTGTAAAGCATATTCTGGAGAGTGACCCCGGTTGGTTAATCCAGCGGCCATGGATGGCTGCCAAATTTTCTGTACAAGTCCCGGCTGCACAGTTAATCCGCCAGATATTTTTGCCTCAGATGAAATCAATGCCTGATGGCATATATGGACCACATCACCTTGATGAATGGGGAGATCAGACACACAGCAGTCTCACCGAACGCTCGGATGCTATGCATGACTGGCTATATGGGCATAGTCCACCGCATGATTATGGGCATCAGCAGTGGCGTAACAGCTTGGCATGGAAAGAATTGAGAACATTTTCAGACAAGCTGGTTGAACGTGGAGCTTGTCTCATATTACTGCCAGCGGCAATGGCATTTGAACCACAATACCAAGACGATGTACTGGAGCGGACGTTTTATAGTGATTTGCCTTTGGTAGCACGCGAGCATGGTTTGGTTTATGTGGGAAATCCAAGGAATTTCATGTATGACAAATCATTGTTTTTTGATACTGAATACCATCTGAGTGCAGAGGGTCGTACACTGCACACCCGCAAGCTGATAGCCTTGTTGGGATCCGATTTACAGGCATATTGCCCACCATCTTTCATATCCCATGCTGTTCAATAGCACTATATTTCTCTTTGTTTTTTTGCCCTTGTGTGGATTGGGCTATTGGCTGATTTTGCGTTTCATTGGCCGCTATGCTGCATATGCAATGTTATTGTTGGCATCATTAACATTTTATGCTTGGTGGGATATCGGCAATTTGTTGCTACTACTGTCTCTGATTTTGGTTAATTTTTTTCTGGGAGAGCACTTGCGTTCACCTGCATCCCAAAATAGTAAGGTCAGGCGTGGTTGGTTGATTGCTGGTGTCACACTTAACCTGGCTGTGCTGGGGGTGTTCAAATATAGTAATTTTATTTTGGCCAACTTGGCTCTTGTCGGTGTTGGTAATGGCAGCGCGCTCTCTTTGTTACTACCGTTAGGAATCTCGTTTTATACTTTTCAGCAGATTGCCTATTTGATTGATTGCTGGAAAGGAAGGGTTCGCAATGGCAGGTTGGTTGATTATTCTTTGTTTGTATTGTTTTTTCCGCAGCTGATTGCCGGACCGATTGTCCATCACCGTTATTTTTTCCATCATCTGCGGCGAAGATTGGGTGAGAAGCGTATTGCTTTTGCTTGGTGCGGGCTGGCGTTGTTATTGATTGGCTTATTCAAAAAGGTTGTATTGGCTGACAACTTTGCATTAATAGCAGGGCCAGGTTTTGATCAGCCACAGGCGGGACATTCTATCTGGATGGCCGTTATTGCATATACGCTACAGATTTACTTTGATTTTTCAGGTTACAGCGATATGGCAATTGGGTTGGCTGCCTTGTTTGGGGTGAGGCTGCCTTTGAATTTTTCTTCACCTTATCGAGCCACATCTATCGTTGAATTCTGGCGACGCTGGCATATCACTTTATCGACCTTTTTACGTGATTATTTGTATATTCCTCTCGGTGGAAACCGTAATGGGCGCTGGCAGCGTCAACGCAATCTCATGCTTACCATGCTGATCGGAGGGGTTTGGCATGGAGCAAGCTGGAATTTCATATTATGGGGCGCGCTGCATGGTTTTTATTTGAGCCTTAATCATGGCTGGTATGCGTGTGGGAAACTACGTCAATTATGGATGCGACTGCCTGGTCATTCTTTGCTTGGCTGGACGCTAACCTTATTGTTGGTTGCATGGGCATGGGTACCATTTCGGGCGCCAGATCTGTCCACTACTCTGGTGATCTGGCAGGCCCTGCTTCAGGGACCAGCGGGTTCATGGGCATGGCCAGCATTTGGTGCGAATTTGCTGCCCGATCTGCTAGAGGTTCACGCCTCTACTCATATTGTGTGGGTGCTGGCTGGCTGTAGCATTGTTCTGCTTTTGCCTAATAGTCAGACTGTCGTAGGGTACCGGCAAGATGGGGTTTTACCAGAGATGCCATCAGCAGCATTGATGTTTGGTGTCACCATATTGGGGCTGCTGGCGATCAAGGCCATCATCAGTGAAGTCCCCAGTGTATTTCTGTACTTTAATTTTTAAAGCCCCCGGTAGTGGCGCTTGGAGATGTGTATGATTCGCCTTTTGTTTGATGCTGATGCCATACGCCCGCCTCTTACTGGTATTGGCTATTATGCGTTAGCACTGGCTCGTGAGTTTTCCCGTTTATCTACGGACATCGAGTTGCATTGTCTTCAGTGGGGACGGCTTACGGAATTGGAGTATGTAGAACGGGGGTTGTGCCAGCCGGTGAATCCACTGGCAAAAGCCGGGCGTTTACCATTCAAACCGCTGTTGCGTGCGACATACCAGAGATTCAAACGGTTGAGCCTGCGTCGGGTGCTGGCTGAACGCGCAGCAGACCATATACTGCATACGCCTAATTTCATTGCACTACCATATGATGGGCCACTCGTCACGACGGTGCATGACTTGTCCTGTTTCGAGTTTCCAGAATGTCATCCCGCTCACCGGGTCCGCTGGCTGGAGCGGGAATTACCGCATACCTTGGAGCGTGCGGGGCGGGTTATAACCGTGTCGGAGCACGTTCGCAAACAGTTGCTTGATCGTTTTTCCCTGCCAGAAGATAAAGTTGTAGCCGTGCTCAACGGTTACGATCCGGCATTTTGTCCACGTCCTCCGGCTGCTTTGGCGATGTTGCGGGAACGCTGGAAATTACCAGAGCATTATTTGCTGACTGTTGGAACCCTTGAGCCACGGAAGAATCTGGAGCGACTGCTAGAGGCCTATCTGGGTTTGCCGCGTGCTGACCGCGAACGTTGCCCGCTGGTGCTGGCCGGGGGGAATGGCTGGAATGACGAAACACTTCTTGCCCGCCTGGGTGATGCCGAAAGGGATGGGACCGTACGCCGGTTGGGTTATGTGCCGCAGACCGATTTACCCGGGATAGTTGCTGGTGCCCGCGGGTTTGTATTGGTATCTCTTGACGAAGGCTTCGGCTTGCCCTTGATAGAGGCGATGGCTTGCGGTGTGCCCTGCCTGACCAGTAATTGCTCGGCATTGCCTGAAGTGGCTGCCGGTGCAGCCTGGCTGGTCGAGCCGCGTGATGTTGATGCCATTCGCGATGGTTTGCGCATCCTTCTGGATGATGAAACGTGGTGTGAACATGCACGCCGGCATTCGCTTGCACGTGCAGCACAGCTGGGTTGGGCACAATGTGCACGGGAAACGCTGGCGGTTTACCGCGCCTTGGCACCGGGCAAAATCTGATGGCCCGGTAGACTCTTTACTTGCTTGAACAGGCAGCCGAAGTCAGGGATTTCCGGCTTCAGGGGGAGCGGGCCGGAACTTGCCCGGGTTCTGCTTCTGGTGAACTGTGCGGTCTGGGTTCGTTGTAATCCACTTACCGGCGCCCGATCTTGTTTCGGGCATAGTCGGCTGCTGTCCGCATGAAATCCACCATGAGCGGCAGGTCCCCCGCCAAAATGATTGACTACAGTCAACGCTGCGGATTTTCTGGCCGTTGAACCGTTGAACCGTTGAACCGTTGAACCGTTGAACCGTTGAACCGTTGAACCGTTGAACCGTTGAACCGTTGAACTGCTGACCAGTGACCAAATCCATGCTCCGGCAGTCGCTCACACCAGAGACTGCCGGTCGTAGCTGTCTCCATCTGCCGCCGGAGGCGTTTGTAACGCAGGGTTCAGTCCATTCTCGTGACAAGGGTCGCTAACAAACCCTGCATGCCGCAGGTGCCAGGTTCCCCCGGCATGAAGCGGAGTATTGTCGGTCAGGAATCCCTGGAAATCGTTACGTCCTCACCTGTCCGTTGCAGCCGGGGTGGGCCGCACGCCAGGATGGTCGGGCAGTCCTGAATGGTATCCTGTTCTTCCTTACCCCCGCTATTTCAGGGAGGATCTCCCGCAAGGGCAGGGCTTTGGCAGCAGCATGACCTGCCGGTTTCGCACCTGTGCCGGGAAATGCCATGAGATACAGGGACAAATCCGGAATCCATCCCGGCACATCATGAGCAGCCCAAGGCAGAAAAAACTGCCCTGCGGGCAGATGCTCGCAGGGCAGTTGAACCGGATGATGCCGGCTTCTGTCGCAACAACCAGCGGAGAAGCCGGTCAGACGGTCGTCGCCATTATCTATTAGACCGCGGCAACCCCGGATACATCAGTCAGGGTCAGGTCGATCTTGCCGGTCAGGGTGATCAGCAGGTCATTTGCGGCAGAGTAACCGGCCGTATTGTCATTGACCAACACGTAGGTATTGTCACCGTGATGGAAGTAAACAATTCCATCTGCCTTGGCGCCGGAGAGGGTATTAGCCAGATCGACAGACCCGTCCTTGTTCAGCACCAGTTGGCTCGTGACATCACCGCCGAAATCTGTGGTCTTCGTCAGGCCCACTGCGAGCTTGTCCTGTCCGGAAACAAAATCGCTGATGCTGAGGGTGCCTGTGGCTTTAGTCAGGTCAAATAGATCCTTGCCTTCACCGCCGGTCAGCGTGGTGTTGCCTGTGAAGGAACCATCCAGCGTGATCGTGTCATTGCCGGCGCCGCCGTTGATGGTCAGTGAGGCCCCATCTGCAGGGGTGGTTCCATTTACATTGCCAGTAAAGGTGATCTTGTCATTGCCGGCACCAGCATCGATGGATTGTGTTCCGGCCAGCGTGTTGCCGGCTTTGGCAGCCAGATCGCCTTCAATGGTGATCTTGTCATTGCCGGCACCGGTGCTTACCGAGGCGACGGAAGAGTCGGCAGTCAGATCCAGCGAGCCTTTGGAGGCGCTGGCATTGATGCTTGTCAGTTTGCTGGCACCTGTCACATCAAGCGTCAGCAGGCTTTCATCCAGGGGGGTAGCTGCGTCATCAACGGCGACATTGTTGATTACCAGCTTGGTCAGGGCATCCTGATTCAGCTCCACCGAACCCCCCTGTTTGGCCGTCAGCGACAGCAGTTCGTAGCCATTTGCCGTCAGCGTGGCATCGCCGTTGGTTTCAACGACAGCGTAGTCGGTGGCACTTGCTGCTTTATCAGTGAGCGTGACATTGGCGCCGTCAAGCAGGGAGACCAGCGTGCCGTCGTTCAGCGTAACCGTGGACGTACCGGCAACCTCGACATGCTTGATACCGGAGAACAGGGTGACGTCCTGATCAATGCCGCTCTTGAGTTGCAGGGTTTCGAACCCCGAGAACTTGCTGGCATCGGTCTTGTCGACGACCGCTACTTCCAGACGCAGGGTGTCGCTGCCCGTGCCGCCACTGATCGACTTGTAACCATCCAGGTTGCTGCTTGCATTCAGTACCACGACGTCGTCGCCACTGGATGCCTTGGCCTCGAAGGGGGCGGTGGTGTCGCCAGTGCCGATCACCAGTTCGTTGGACTGTGCTGCCACGCGTTCTGCTTCGATCTGCACCTGGCTCTTGAACAGTTCGAATGCCACCGGGTCGGTCGGAACGTTCTTCAGCAGGTCATTCAGTGCGTTTTTTGCATCGACGAAGTCAAAAACACCGTTGCCATCCATGTCGGCATCGGTCATCTGGATTTTCAGATCGTTTTGCAACTTGGCATACATGTCAGAAACGGTGGACTTGTTGGCGATCAGCTGGTGATCGTCACCGACTGCACCACCGACGATGTCGATGATGATGCGGCCGACAGCATCCTTGCCACCTTTGGCCAGCACGTCAGACCAGTAGGCCAGACCGGCAGCATCCGGGGCGCGGCCGAACAGGTTTTGGTAGACATCGGTCAGGAAGTCTTCGCGTTCTGCTGCGCTGGCAACCAGTGCCGGGTCGTTCAGCAGGCGGTACTGGCCCGTGGCTTCAACCTGGTCGGAAAACGACTTGGCGATGACTTCCAGTGTGACGCCTTCCTTTTGGCCTTCGGCCAGCCAGTAGTCGAGGCCGGCCTTGTCGGCGGCACGACCAAAGTAAGCGATGTACAGCTCGTGGATGTTTGCGGCAGCTACAGCCATTTTGTGACTCCTTGCGTGTCTAGACCTAGTCGAACATGAGGTGAAACAGACGCCTGACCTAAGCGGTACATCCTTGCTTCGGCTATCGGATCCTGCTTTGGCAGTAGGTGCACCTGCACAAAACGGTAAGCGACCCGAGGGGTGGCGTCTGGCCACTGTTGTAAAAAGTGGCAGCGGATTGTAGCTGTTTGTTTCATGGATGGCAAAATGCAAATCAGTTTTTTAATTTAAAAAAAATGGATTTTCATCATTTAAATCAACATGAAGTTATTTTTTTTCATTTTGCATTTGCATATATCCTTTTTTGAAATAAATAAACTGTCAAATCGGGAATAAAATTACATTGGCATATTGAATTTGAATTTTTATACAGGACATTAGGGTGGTTGAATATATTTCTATTTGTTTGGCATTGGTTTTTGGGGTAAACGGCCGGATTTGACGTGTCGAATAGCATATTTGTCATTCGTTATTTTATTTGTATGTTTATGTCATTGTTGTACATGGAGCGGCGTAACCGTGCTTGGCGGTGCTGATTCGGGTGGATCCTGGTTGGATAATGCATATATGGCATAAGCATTTTAATGATGATTTACGGGTAAAGCATTGTTTTGCAATGTGTAAAATATAAAATATTCTTTTTTTTTCAGTATGTTATGAATTTACATTCTTGGGGTTTTTTCTGGTCTGCGAGGCCGTTTACCGGAATGGTGCATGATTTTTATGTTAATAAGTTCGTTTTTCCGTATGTGCATTACATATTCATGAGCAGTAGCGGTCTGGCTAATCATTGATATGTGTATAGTATAAAAAAATCTGATTGGTTGACGTAAAAATGACAAAAATTATGAAAAACGTCATGTTATTTCATGTTTGTCATATTGCTTTGTCGTGCAATTGAGTGGGTGATTCACTTTGCTGGCTGAGTTGAAATATGCGACTATGCGAATAGTCGTAAACGAGTGTAATTAATGTGACCATGATCATATTGATTTGGCATTTTTACATCTGTTGAATGACACTGAGCGAGTAAATCTGCTTGCTTTTGAAAATGGCAAGTTGTTCGATTCGCCCACACTGACGCCTTGCGCTGTGCGGTAGCGAACGGGTAGTCACCACCCGCTTGCTTCAGCGCAGTGGTGGTTCGCGACAGAGGTGCACTGGCGCGGACACAGTGTGCGGTTTTTCCTGTCTAGACTTAGGAGCTTTACACATGGCAGTTCCCGCAAAAAACATTCACGAACTCTACGTTGCTTACTGGGGCCGTGCTGCGGATCCGGATGGTCTTGCTTACTGGTTGGCTGAAAGCCAGAAGGAAGGCGTCACACTGGAAGTCATCGCCAAGTCGTTTTCCGACCAGGCTGAAGCCCAAGCCGCTTATCCGCTGCTGAAAGATCCGACGCTGGTAAACGATCCGGTTGCTCGTGAGGCTTTCCTGACCCAGGTTTATCAGAACCTGCTTGGCCGCGCTCCGGATGCTGCCGGTCTGGCTTACTGGTCTGACGTGCTGGCTGCAGGCGGCAAGGATGCCGTCGGCCGCATCATCATCGACATCGTCGGTGGTGCACAGGGTGACGATGCCCAACTGATCGCCAACAAGGTTGCCGTTTCCGACAACTTTGCGTCGGCTGCCGACAAGGCCGGTCTGGACCACACTTCCAACGGTCTTCTGGACGCTGCCAACGGTGCGCTGAATGGCGTGACCAAGGACCCGGCATCGGTTGACGCCGCCAATCAGGCTAACCAGGGTGCAATCGACCAGATCGCTGGAGATATCAATAGCCAGACCATCTCGCTCACTGCAAGTGCTGACAGCGTTAACGAAGATGGCTCCGTCACCTACACCGTCACTGCCTCCAAGGCTGTAACCGAAGCGACCAACGTCGTCTTCACCCTGGTTCCGGGCAGCACCACCGCAGCCGACCAAGGCACCGCCACCACCAACCTGAACGACTTCGGTCAAGGTGCGTTCAATCCGGTGACGGTACCCATTCCGGTGAATGGCACGACGGCCACTTTCACCATCACCCCGCCGAACGACGACAAGACCGAACTGGCTGAATCGTTCTCGGTTCAAGCTGTGGTTGCCGGTACGACCCTGACCAAGACGGCAACGCTGCTGGATGGGACTTCTGGTGGTGGCAAGACTTACTTGCTAACTAAGGGTATGGACAACGTCGCCGGCACCGCTGGCAACGACACGATCATTGGTTCGATCGACAACACCGGCGTTGGCGCCAACGCCGAACTCCAAACCCTCAGCAACCTTGACATCGTCAATGGCGGTGCAGGCATTGACACGCTGAAGATTAACGTCACTGGCG
>RRZU010488631.1_pt1 | contig 10945 bp, 9 predicted proteins | sample 2165561 | NCBI WGS metagenome assembly RRZU01 (sample SAMN10456909, study PRJNA506462) | wastewater metagenome | isolation source: wastewater sludge | place: USA: Moscow, Idaho | reverse complement strand
TCTGCGCTCCTACAAGATCTGGAAGCATGTCTTTCATGTGGGTAATCGTTTCCGGTCGTTCCTTGTAAGCGTCGTACGCTGGGCCACTGGGATCACTCGCGACCGCCGCTTGCGCCACCAGATGTAGGCGCCGGTGACCGAGAGCATGGCGACGACGAGTCCCATCACCGAAATCGCGATGCGCCCCGGCAGGCCGAGGATGCGGCCGGAGTGCAGGGGGAATTGCGCCTGCACGAAGAGGTCTGCCGCCGTGCCTTTCCACGGCAGGCGCTCGCCGATCAGGCTGCCGTCCTCGCCGTCGAAGTAAAGGTTGGCGGGGCCGACGCCGGCTGCGCCGTGGTCGCCGCCCGGATGGAAGAACTGCACGCCATAGACGCCGAACTGGTTGGCGTAGAAGACGCTGCCGACCGGTTCCTCCCAGTTGCGTCGCGTTCCTTCTGCACTTGCCTGCTCGATGATCTCGGCGAAGCCGACGCGTGCCTCGATCGGCTTCAACGGCCCGGTTGGCGTGCGCGTGTCGAACGGTGTCGGCGTCACCTGCGAGAACGAGGACATCACCGGGTAGAACACCTCGCGGTACAGGTTTAGTGAGAACGCGGTGAAGGCGAGGATCAGCAGTAGCAGCCACGGCCACAGGCTGCCGGCGCGGTGCAGGTCGTAGTTGAGCTTGTAGATGCCGGCGTTGCGGCGCACGCGCCAGGCTGGTTTCCAACGTTGCCACCAGGAGGGGCGCGTCGGCGAATCGCTCTTTCGGTTGGCCGGGAAGGTGAGATAGACGCCGGTAAAGCAGTCGATTGTCCACAGTATGGCGATGACGCCGAGCAGCCAGATGCCCCAGCGGTCGCTGCCCCAGAACTCGGGAATGTGCAGGCTGTAGTGCAGCACGTAGAGGAAGGAGACGAAGTTCTCGCGGGTGACCGGCCAGACGGCACCCCATTCGCGGCGGCCGAGTTCTTCGCCGGTTGCCGGGTCGATGAAGACCTGGTTGTAGCCGGGGCTGAACAGCCGGCCGGTCGCCGGATCGACGCGCGGCTGCACGCCGAAGTGCAGCGACTCGCCGGGCTCGGCGGAGAGCGGGATGAAAGCGACCTGCACGCGCGGATCGCGCGCTTCGATCTCCTGGGCGAGTTGCAGCGAAGGGATCGCCGGGCCGCTGCCCTTGGCTTCCATCAGGTGCGGGTTGAGCAGGTCGTCGAGCTCGTAGTCCCACGAGATGATCGCGCCGGTCAGCCCGGTGATGAAAAGGAAAGGCACCATCAGGAGCCCGACGTAGCGGTGGATGAGGACGAAGAGGGGGCGCATGGACGACTTTCTGCGTGCGTGGAAATGAGTCGTCACCCCGGCGAAAGCCGGGGTCCAGAAAAACCTACGAACTGGATTCCGGCTTTCGCCGGAATGACGCGGGGAACGTGATCCAACGGCTAGAACTTGTACGTCATCTTCAGCGTCGCGCTGCGCGGGGCGCCGTAGGTCATCTGGTCGTAGGCGTCGAACATCGCGAAGTACTCCTCGTCGAAGACGTTGTTGATGTTGAGCTGGGCGTACAACTGCTTGGTGAAGTCGTAGCGCGCCATCAGATTGACCACCGAGTAGGCGTCCTGCTCGATGCGTTCGACTTCGCCGAGCGGATTGCTCGCGTCGGTGTAGGTCTTGCCTTGCCAGTTGACGCCACCGCCGAGCGTCAGGCCGGCGAAGTCGCCGTGCAGGCGGTAGGTGGTGAACAGGCGCAGCAGCTTGCGCGGATAAATGGTGTTGACGTCCTCGCCGTCGGCGTCGGTCGCCTTGAACTGCGTGTAGCCGGCGCTGACGTTCCAGCCTGGCAGCACTTCGCCTGAGACGTCGAACTCGAAACCGCGGCTGGTGGCGCCTTCGGAAGCCTTGTAGGCGGTTTCCGGCGGCGTCGTGCCGGCGATGATCTGACCGGTGCTCTGCGCCAGATTGTCCTGCACGATCTCGAAGACGGCGGCCGAGGCGTTCAGGCGGTCGCCGAAGAAGGAGCCCTTGAGGCCGATCTCGGTGCTCTTGCCGAGAATCGGGTCGAGGTAGTCGCCGTTGATGTCCCGTGCCTGCTGCGGCTGGAAGATGTCGGTGTAGCTGGCGTAGGCCGAGTAGGTGTCGTTGATGTCGTAGACGACGCCGGCGTACGGTGTGAGCTGGTTGTGTATTTTCAGCGAGAACGGCGTTTCGCCGATCTCATCGGCGGATCGCTTGTAGTTGGTCAAGCGGGTACCGATGATGAGGCGGAGCGGATCGGCCAGGCTGAATCGCGCTGCGCCGTAAACGGCGTCCTGCGTGGTCGTGCCTCTGCCGTAGAAGGCGAGTGATCCCCAGGTCGGTTCGGGGTACGAGGTATCCCAGTTGTTGAAACTCGGCGCCGATCCGCCGGCGGCCGAGCGGCTGTCGGAAGAAAAGTCGGTCTTCGAGTGCGTATAGCCGACAGCGAGTTCGTGTTTGCGGCCGAGCAGTTCGAAGGGACCGTTGGCTTGCAGGCTGACGTCGTCCTGCGTCGTATTGACCAGGTAAGAGCCCGGCCAGGTGTACATGCCGAGCCCGGTCGTGCGGTCCGGCGCGCCGTAGAGATAGAGCAGGTGGGAGTTGGCGTCGCGCTCGCCATGCGTATAGGAGGCCTTCACCTTCCAGCCGCTGTCGAACTGATGTTCCAGCGAGGCGAAGTAGTTCTCGTAGATCGAGTTCCAGCTGACCCAGTCGGCCGAGGTGGTCTTCGAGCGATCCCAGTTTGTGCGCGTGCCGTCGCTGAACCAAACCGGCAAGCCGCCCCACATCGAACCCGTCGGGTTGTTCTCCTGACGGCTGTAGCCGGCCGACAGGAGTGTATTCGGCGTCAGATCGGCTTCGATCGTCGCGAACAGCGTTTCGTGTTTGTTCGAGAGGTTGTCGACCCAGCTGTCGCTATCGGCATACTCGCCGACCACGCGTGCGCGAAGGGTTTTGGCTTCGTTCAGCGGCGTCGAGACGTCGGCCATCAGGCGCTTCTCGTTCCAGCTGCCGATGCCTGCCTCGACGGTGCCGGTGAATTCCTTGCTCGACGCACGCTTGCGCACGAGGTTGATCGCCGCCGAGGGATCGCCGGCGCCGGTGGTGAGCCCGGTCGCGCCACGCACGACTTCGACGCGGTCGTACATGGCCAGGCTGGTCATGATCTCGCCGGAACTCCAGCCCTGTTCCCAAGACGTCGGGACGCCGTCGATCATCAGCGTGTTGATGTCGAACCCGCGCGCAGTGAACTGGCCTCGGCTCGTCTCGTACTGATGCACCGAGACGCCGGTGACGCTGTTGAGCAGGTCGGTGATGTTCGAGAAGTTCTGATCCTCGATGCGTTGCTGCGTCACGACCGAGACCGACTGTGGTGTCTCGCGTAGCGACATGCTGAGCGGTGTCGCGGTCTGCGTCTTGCCGGTGGTGTAGGAGCCGGTGCCTTCAGTCGTTTCACCGAGGCCGTGGCCGGAAACGGAAACGGTCGGCAGGACGATCTCCTTGCTCGCCTCCTGAGCATGGGAGAGCGCCGGCACGGCAAATGCCAGCAGGAAGGGAATCGTCTTGAGCTTGAAAGCGCGGTCGCTCGAAATCCGTGATCGCATGTGAAGTAGCCTTTCTTGAGAATGGTCAGATGAAGCGTGTTTGCGGGATAAAGTGGTGGAGTTGCCGGTATTCGGACGAAGTGTTCCCCTTGGCGGTGAAGCCAATGCAAAAAGCACGGGGTGGGGGAGGTCTCGGTGGGCCCGGCGGATCGGGGGGCTTACGGGATCGTCATCGGGCGGGAACCTCGCTCGGATCGGTGACGAAGCCCAGCCGCGTCAGGCCGTTGCGTGATGCCGCGCTCATCACTTGGGCGACCTTCTCGTACGGCGTCTGGCGGTCGGCGCGAAGGCGCAATTCGGGGGTGTTCGCTGTCGATTGAACGGCGAGCGCGGCTTCGCTCAACCGCGTTTCGAGCATGTTTGTGTCGACTGACTGCCCGTTCCAGAACACCTGCCCGTCACGGTCGATCGACAGCTCGATCGCCTCGGGGCGCGGCTCGCTCGCCGTCGACGCGGCCTTTGGGAGGTCGACCTTCACCGCATGCGTGAGCAGCGGTGCGGTGACCATGAAGATGATCAGCAGCACGAGCATCACGTCGATCAGCGGCACCATGTTGATTTCGGCGAGCGGTTCGGCGTCGTCGCCGTTGCTGTCCAGACTGGCGAAGGCCATTTCATGCTCCTCGCAGGGACGGGTTGGCGGCACCATCCTGCGCGCGCGCCAATGCGATGACCTTCTCGCTGGTCGCCCGCGCGTCGGTCAGCATCGGCGAGGTCTTGACGCCGGTGGCGAGGAAGGCAAAGACGTCGTAGGCGAAGGCGTTGAGACGCGCCAGCGTGTTGCGGTTGGCGCGCGCGAAGGCGTTGTAGGCGACGGCGGCGGGAATCGCGACGGCCAGCCCGATCGCGGTCATGATCAACGCCTCGCCGACCGGTCCGGCGACCTGGTCGAGCGTGCCCTGACCCGAGCTGCCAATGGCGATCAGCGCGTGGTAGATGCCCCAGACCGTGCCGAACAGGCCGACGAAGGGCGCCGCCGAAGCGACGGTGGCGAGCAGCGTCTGACCGAATTCAAGACGGCTGCGGTCCTCGTCGATAGCGCGTTTCAGGGCACGCGTCAGCAGGTCGTCGGGCGCGCCGGCTTCGAGCAAGGTGGTCCCCGCTTCGCCGCGCTGGCGGCGGTTGTTCTGCTCGATCGCCGTGAAGCCGTGATGCACGAGGTGCGAGAACGGCTCGTTGGCGCCGTTCTCACGAATGCGCGCGGCGACCGCTTCGAGGTTGGGCGCGGCCCAGAACGCGCTGAGAAAGGACGCGCTCTGGCGCTGCACGCGCCACAGGCGGAAGCCCTTGGTGGCGATCAGGGTCCAGGTGCCGATCGAGGCGAGCAGCATCAAGGCAAGGACGCCGCGCGCGACGAAGTCGGACTGGGCGAGGAAGTGGGCGAAGCCCATCGGATTTTCCATGTGGTTTCTCAGCTTGTTTTCAGGTTAAAGACGATGGGAACGGCGACCCAGGTGGCGACGGCTTCCTCGCCGCGTTTTGCGGGAACGAACTTCCAGCGCCGAACGGCGTCCTCGGCGGCCTGGTCGAGGCGCGGAAAACCGCTGCTGTTCTTGAGCTCGACCTGTTCGGGGCGTCCATCGATGTCGACGAAGACGCGCAGCACGACGCGCCCTTCCTCGCCGAGTCGGCGCGACATGGCCGGGTAGGCAGGTGCCGGGTTCCTCAGGTAGTTGGCGTCGAAACGCGCCTGCGTGGTTTCGATCAAGGCTGGCGTGGCCGCAGCCGTCATGGCGGACTCCGGCTGCGGCGGTGCGCTTTCCGGGGCGTTCTCCAGCGGGCTGTCGGCGACCGCCGGCGCGGCGATGACTTCGCTTGCCTTCGGAGTCGGCGCTGGTGCCTTCGTGATCTGCCGCTTCGCACGTGGCGCCATTTCGCGCTTGACCGGTTGCTGCGGCGTGAAGAACTTCTCGACGCGAGCGGGCGCGACGGGCGTCGCTGGCGCGGGCGATATCATGTCGACCTGCATGGTGACCGTCGGCGGCGAAACCTTCGGCGCGGACGGGTGACCGGCAGCGGCCACGGTGACGACCACGCCCGCATGAACGAGCGCGATCACGATCAGCCAGGGCAGGGATATCGCTTCGGATCTTGTCTGGAAGGCGAATCCAGCGGATAAAGTAGGAGCGGGCACGAATGCGGAATTCGCTGGTTAATTGATAATGGTTCGCATCGTAAACGATAACGATTATCAACGCAATCGCTGAGATGCCTCTGTTCGTAGTCTTGGTGTTCGAGGAAATAAGCGCTTTCTGGCGAGTCCGCCTCGCCGACGTCATGGTGTGGAACGAAAATTCGCGTCGCCATCGCTAAAGATTTCGTCGTCTTTTCCGTGAATTGGTGGATGAGAAAGAAAACGTTTGGCGGGAGACCAATCATGCGCTTCAAGTTCTCCACGGCATTGGTCGCGGCGGTTTTCCCGGCGCTGGCCTCGGCCGCGTGGCAGGTGGTGTTGAGCGAGCCGGGAAAACAGGTCGAAATCGACCGTGACTCGATCGTCGTCGACGCAGCGGGCGGGGCGACGGCCGTCGGGCGTGTCGTGCTCGAACGGCCGATTGTCGACCCGAAGACCTCGGCGTCTTACCGCGTCATCGAAGTGCAAAACCACTTCGACTGCGCCGGACGCACGCTGGCGACGCAAAAGCGGACCTATTACAAGGAAGAGGGCGAGGTGTTGCGGCAGGAGGAGGTGAAGTCGCCCTTCGCCATGCCCGTGCGCTCAGGAACGCCGGACGAGAAGCTGTTCCGCGAAGCCTGCCGGCCGAAAGGCGCGAACGCGACGAACGGCTCGTCCCCTTCGGCGACCAAGACGGTCGAGAAGATCAACGAAATGACTGCCGACGTGCGCAAGGCGAACGACGAACTCGTGGCGAAGGCGGTTGAAAAGGATCTGAAGAAGATGATGACGGCTAGCGCTGCCAGGAAGGAGTCGCCGAAGCCCGTCGCCGCGTCCGAAGAGCCGCCCGTCAAGCCGCAGGCAGCGCCTCGCGCCGCACCACGCATCGCCTCACGGCCATCATCCGCACACGCCGCAGCACAGCAACACGCTGCGATCCACTGGGGCTACGATGGCGCGGGCGCGCCGGAGAACTGGGCTCGCCTCAGTCCCGAGTACACGCTCTGCGGCAGCGGCAAGCGACAATCGCCAATCGACATCCGCGACGGCATCCGTGTCGATCTGGAGCCGATCCAGTTCGACTATCGCCCGGCAAGATTCCGGGTGATCGACAACGGACATACGGTGCAGGTCACGCTACCCGGCGGCAGCATCAGCCTCTTGGGCAAGAGCTACCAGCTGATCCAGTTCCATTTTCACCGTCCGTCGGAAGAAATGGTGGAAGGGAAGGCCTTCGACATGGTCGTACACATGGTGCATCGGGCGGACGACGGCAAACTCGCGGTCGTCGCTGTCCTACTCGAAAACGGCGCCGAGAACCCGTTTGTCCAGATTGTATGGAACAACCTGCCGTTGGAAAAGAACATGGAGGTCGCGCCGCCGTCGCTCACGCTTGATCCGGCGCAGCTTCTGCCCGAGAACCGCAACTACTACACCTACATGGGCTCGCTGACGACGCCGCCGTGTTCCGAAGACGTCCTCTGGCTCGTGCTCAAGCATCCGCAACAGATCTCGCCGGAACAACAGGCAATCTTCGCGCGGCTCTATAGAAACAACGCCCGGCCCGTGCAACCGGGGTCCGGGCGTTTGATCAAGGAGTCGCGGTAAAGGGACTGCGCGATCCTGAGTAGGAGCCCGATTTATCGGGCGATTGGGCGGTCTCTTCGCAGAAATGCCGTTATCGCGCAGCGAAGCTGCGCTCCTACGCGTCAGGCGGCGATCGCTTGCGTTGCCAGATGCGCCTGGCAGCCATCGTAAATGGCGGACACGGTCTTCAGGTAATCGGCGATCGGCACACCGTCGACCGAGACTTCGTTCTTGCGCGTGCAGCCATCGACCGCACCCACGGCGACCTGCGCTTCGAGCACGGCCAGTTCGTCTTCCGGTTTGATCAGGATCGGCTTGCCAGAGAGGACGGCGAGCGACGCGGCGAGTGCGTAGGCGCCCCAGTTCGAGATGCCGGCCGGGATCACGTGATCGGCCTCGGTGTCGCAGAAGATCAGTTCGCCGAGGTTGATGCGGTCCATCAGTGAATCGCGCAGATGGCCCATGCCCAACTCGTTGCCGCCGTCGCCAACGGCGATCGTCGCGTAGCTGCGCTCACCGGGCGGGGTGAGTAGTCGATCGGCTGAAGGCACGAGTTCGTCGAGAATTTCGCCGCGCATCGAATAACGATGGCCGTCGATGGCGCTGCCCGGCCGCTCGATGGCGACGACCTGGGTCGGTGCGAACGAGGCGAGCAGTGCGTCGATGGCACGATCCGACTCTTCCTGTACCGGGCTCAGCACGGTGATCGGGTACGGCGCGCCGAGCACCTTGGCACCGGCTTCGAGCAGTCCGTCGCTGAACTTGTCACTGACCAGTACGACTTCCTTGCCGAGTTGGCGCAACGCGTGCGCGACGGCGAGCGTGCCGGACGGCCCGTCGGTTTCGCCGATCATCGCGGCGCGGATGCAGAAGCCGGTGACCAGGATGACGCGCTCGGCGTCGAGCAGGTTGGCCGCTGCCGAGTACAGATGGCTTTCGGCATCGGACGAGGCCAGACCGCGGCCGCCCGGGTCGTGGCGGGCGAGCAGTTCGAATTGACGAATGGTTTCCTTTGCAGGCATTTCAGTTTCCAGTGCAGTTATTGCGAAAAGCGCTTACGACTCGGCCAGATCCTTGTCGCGAATATCGGTGATAAACATGTGGCCCGGCGCGTGCGTGATGACCAGATCCGGCTTGGCGCGTTGCAGTGCCATCTGTGGCGTGACGCCGCAGGCCCAGAAAACGGGCACTTCGCCGTCGCGAATCTCGGGCGCATCGCCGAAGTCGGCCTTCATGATGTCCTTGATGCCGATCGCCGCTGGATCGCCGACATGCACCGGCGCGCCGTGCGCGCGGCGATAGCGCGCGGTGACGGCGGTCGCCTTCTCGATGAACTCGGGCTTCATCGGCCGCATGCTGACGACCATCGGGCCGGAGAAAATGCCGGCCGGCTTGCATTCGCGGTTGGTGATGTACATCGGCACGTTGCGGTCGAGTTCGATATGGCGGACCGGCACGCCGTTGTCGAGCAGATCCTGTTCGAAGGTGAAGCTGCAGCCGAGCAGGAAAGTCACCATGTCCTCGGTGTAGACATCGAGGATGTGGTCGACTTCCTTCTCGAACTGACCGTGGCGGAAGATCTTGTATTTCGGAATTTCGGTGCGGATGTCACCGGTCGGCCCGGCCACGGGCGGCGCGATGACGCCGGCTTCGGCCACGTCGATCACCGGGCACGGTTGCGGATTGCGGTCGCAGAAGAGCAGGAAATCGAAGGCGTAGCGTTTGGGCAGGATAACCACGTTGGCCTGAGTGAAGCCGGCGGCGACGCCCGAAGTCGGTTTTCTCCATTCGCCGCGCGCGATTGCGGCGCGGATCTCGTGAACTGTTTCGACGCCCATGGCGCGTCCTCCTAGATTGATTGACGAAAGGGATGCCGGATAAGCGGCGCAGACTTTAGCATGGGAGAAACTGGTGCGTCTTGATGATTTACCGTAAAAAACAATGGCTTGCCGGCGTTTTAGGAGTGCTCATGCGCCGCTGTCCGCACCAAAGTTGTGCATTGAGGAGGCCGGGTTTCGTACCCGCGCCCGCCGGGTCGAAGCTACGCTGAGCGCGAAAACCCCGATGATTCAATCGCTTGCCGGCACGCAGCCATTTCGCTGATGCGTATGGCACGCAAACTGCACATCGGATCGCGTCTGAAAATGAAGAAACCGGCGTTCCGGCAGCAAATGGCGCATTAATGTTTCTAATGCAGTCGGTCAGGATGGTCTTTTTGTCTCCTTTTCGCTAATCTGGCGGCTGTTTTGCCGCCACCATTGCCTTCTGGGGGGTTGGCGCCTGACATGCGCATGTTTTCTGTGCCTTCCTCGCGTTGTTTTGCCGCCGGGTTTGCTTCTTTTCAGCCATTCCCCGTATCAACGTTACTAGCCGACTCATTACAGGAGAGAGACCAACAATGAAGAAACTGACCCTGATTGCCGCCGCTCTGGCGCTCAGCACCACCTTTATCAGCCCGGTGGCTGTTGCCGAGCAGAAATTCGTCACCATCGGTACCGGTGGAGTGACCGGCGTGTACTACGCGGCCGGTGGCGCGATCTGCCGCTTGATGAACAAGGATAGGGCCAAGCACGGCATCCGCTGCTCGGTCGAGAGCACCGGCGGGTCGGTTTACAACGTGAATACCATTAAGGCCGGCGAGCTCGACTTCGGTGTCGCCCAGTCCGACGTCCAGTACAACGCCTTCAAAGGTGAGGGCGCATTTAAAGAAGGTGGTGCTCACGCCGATCTGCGCGCCGTTTTCTCGGTTTTCCCCGAGCCGCTGACCGTGCTTGCACGCAAGGAAGCCGGTGTGACGAAGTTCGAGGACTTCAAGGGCAAGCGCTTCAACGTCGGAAACCCGGGGTCCGGTACGCGTGACACGATCGCCACGCTGATGGTGGCGATGGGCATGAAGACCAGCGAATTCTCGCTGACCTCCGAACTCAAGCCCGACGAACACGGTGCCGCGCTCTGCGACAACAAGATCGACGGCTTCGGCTATGTGGTCGGCAGCCCGGCCGCCAACATTCAGGACCCGACGACGACCTGTGGTGCCAAGCTGGTGCCGATCACCGGCCCGGCCGTCGATAAACTGATCAAGGAATATCCATATTTCGTCGCGGCGACGATTCCGGGCGGCATGTACCCGAGCAACCCGGACCCGATCAAGACCTTCGGTGGTGTTGCCAGCTTTGTGACTTCGGCCAAGGTGCCGGATGATGTTGTCTATGCGATGGTTGCCGCCGTTTTCAACAACTTCGAGGAATTCAAGAAACTGCATCCGGCGCTTGCCAATCTCGACCCGAAGGACATGATCAAGAACGGCATCTCGGCTCCGATTCACCCGGGTGCCGTCAAGTACTACAAAGAAAAAGGCTGGATGTAAGACTCGCCGGGGCTAGACCCGGTTGAAACGAGGACGGCTCCGATCGGGAGCCGTCTTTGCGTTTGTATGGATCGGTTTTTTTGATGTTTGCATGAGAGGTGACCTGTGAGTCAGAACGAAGTTAACAAGTCGGAAATGACCGACGAAGAGATCCGGCAACTGGTTGCCGAATCCGACACGGGAGGGCGGCGTCCGCAGGGGCTGTCGGCGAAGATCGTGATGTACGTGGCGCTGGCGTGGTCGATGTTCCAGCTGTGGATTGCCTCGCCGCTGCCG
>RRZU010252820.1_pt1 | contig 10946 bp, 6 predicted proteins | sample 2165561 | NCBI WGS metagenome assembly RRZU01 (sample SAMN10456909, study PRJNA506462) | wastewater metagenome | isolation source: wastewater sludge | place: USA: Moscow, Idaho | reverse complement strand
CCGTGCGCGGCATTCCCAGCCACACCGTGAGCCAGGGCCGCGTGGTGTTTGCCAACGGCGACCTGCGCGCCGAGCAAGGCAAGAGTCGCTACATCAAGCGCCCGGCGTTTGGCGCCAACTTCCAGGCCGTGCAGAAACGCGCGCAGGACCTGGCCCCTGCGGCAGTGGCGCGCAGCTGATGCAGGCGCTACCGCAGGCAACTTCCCCAGCCCGTTCAGCCTGAGCTTGTCGAAGGCCTTCACTGCCCCGGCTTCGACAGGCTCAGCCCGAACGGGTAGTGAAGGAACTGGCGTCTCATACACCCCCGGAGAACACCATGGACACCCAAGTCAAACCCCACATCGAAAACCTGCGCATCAACGGCCAACGCCTGTGGGATTCGCTCATGGAACTGGCGCAGATTGGCGGAACCCCCAAGGGCGGCGTGTGCCGCCTGACGCTCACGGACCTGGACAAGCAAGGTCGTGACCTCGTTCTGGGCTGGGCCCGTGAGGCGGGCATGAGCGTCACCATCGACAAGATCGGCAACGCCTTCATGCGCCGCCCCGGCCGCAACAACAGCCTCCCGCCCATCATGACGGGCAGCCACATCGACACCCAGCCCACGGGCGGCAAGTTTGACGGCAACTACGGCGTGCTGGCGGGCATCGAGGTGGTGCGCACCCTGAACGACCACGGCATCGAAACCGAAGCCCCCATCGAAGTCGCCTTCTGGACCAACGAAGAAGGATCGCGCTTTGTGCCCGTGACGATGGGCTCGGGCGTGTTCGCCAAGGCCTTCACGCTGGAGCATGCCTACGCAGCCACCGACACCGAAGGCAAGACGGTGAAGGGCGAGCTGGAGCGCATCGGCTACATCGGCGACCAGGAGCCCGGTGACCACCCCATCGGCGCCTACTTTGAGACCCACATCGAACAAGGCCCGGTGCTGGAAGACAACGACAAGACGATTGGCGTGGTGGAGGGCGTGCTCGGCATCCGCTGGTTTGACTGCACCGTGACCGGCATGGAGGCCCACGCGGGCCCCACACCCATGGGGCTGCGCAAGGACGCGATGCTGGCCGCCACGCGCATCATGCAAGACGTGGTGGCAGCAGCCCACCGCCACCCGCCCCACGGGCGCGGCACGGTGGGCATGGTGCAGGTCTTCCCCAACAGCCGCAACGTGATTCCGGGCCGGGTCAAATTCAGCATCGACCTGCGCAACAGCACCGACGCGCTGGTGGACCAGATGGCCGCCGAGGTCAAAGCCTTTGCCGACCAGGTGGCCAAAGAGCATGGTGTGCAGGTGCAGATTGACCTGGTCTCCAGCTACCCGGCCCAGCAGTTCCACGCCGAATGCGTGCAGGCCGTGGGCCGCGCTGCCGCCCAGCTGGGCTACAGCCACATGCCTGCGGTGTCGGGTGCGGGGCACGACGCGGTGTACATGGCCAAGCTGGCTCCGGCGGGGATGATCTTCATCCCCTGCAAGGACGGCATCAGCCACAACGAGATCGAAGACGCCCAGCCCGCACACATCACGGCCGGGTGCAACGTGCTGCTGCACGCCATGCTGGAGCGTGCTTTGGCCTGATTTGCTATTAAAAACATAGCTGCTAGCGCTTTTAAATAAAGCGCTAGAGCCTGTTTTTATTGAAATTTCTGCATAAACCGGCAAGGCCTGTGGGGTGGGGAAGAGGGTGCACGTTTGCGCCGCGCCGCCCGGGGGCGCTGGGCCTGCGTAAGCAGTCCCCCGCTGTCTTGGGTCAAAAAGTGCGTGGAAAAATGCGCGGGTTATGAGAGTATGTAAAAGCCTGTAACGGCTTTTGGAACAGGTTCTCAGAGCAGGCCTTTGGCCTCAGGTGTTCTCTCCGCCCTTTTTGCGTACCGACTGCGCTGCCTTCCCATGTTTGTTCCTGCTCCTTTGCCTACTTGGTGGGATGCCCTTGTCTGTGTCCGGCCCTTGGGCTGGCGGGCGTGAGGCTGGGCACCGTGGTTTCCCCCATCTCTCCTGGCGATTCTCCTGCGGCTTTGACCATCCCCCTGAGCGAGCCAGACCCCTCGGCGCTGGCTGAACGGGCCCAGCGCTACGCCGCGCTGGAGTGGTTGTCGCGCCCCGTGTGGGTGTTTGACATCGACCACAAGCGGGTGCATTGGGCCAACACGGCGGCGCTGTCGGTGTGGCAGGCCCCATCGCTGCAGGCGCTGTGCGCCCGAGACATGGGGCGCGACATGTCGGGCTCTGTCGCCCAACGGCTGGCCCAGTACCAGAGCGACTTTGCCGCCTCGGATGCGCGTTTCAACGAGCAGTGGACCGTGTACCCCAGCGGGGTGCCGGTGTCACTCAATGTGCGCTTCAGTGGCCACCGGCTGCCCGATGGGCGCATGTGCATGCTGTGCGAGGCCGAGCCCGTGGGCAGCGTGGCGCCCGAATCCCTGCGTTCGGTCGAGGCACTGCTGCACACCGCGGTGATGATCACGCTGTATGGGCAAGACGGCCATGCGCTGTATCGCAACCCGGCTGCGCGCGCCGCCGTGTTCCAGCCCGACGAGCGCCTGGAAGACCGCGTGGGCGATCCGGCCGCCTATGCCGCGCTGGCCGCCAGCCTGGCCAGCCGGGGTGTGGGCACCTTGACCTTGTCGGTACCCACGCCCACAGGGCAGCGCTGGCATGAGCTGTCGGCCCGCCAGTGCCGCGACGCGGTGACGGGGCAGCACGCTGTGCTGGTGAGCGAGGCGGACATCAGCGCCATCAAGCGCACCGAAGAGCGGGCCAACTTCCAGGCGCTGCACGATGCCCTCACCGGCCTGCCCAACCGCACGCACTTCATGCCGCGCTTTGCCTGGGCGGTGTCCGAGGCCCAGGCACAGGGGCAAGAGGGGGCGCTGCTCTTCATCGATCTGGACCACTTCAAGGACGGGAACGACACCCTGGGGCACGCTGCGGGCGACCAGTTGCTGGTGACCATGGCCCAGCGCCTGCGCCACGCCAAGCGCAGCACCGACATGGTGGCGCGCTGGGGGGGCGATGAGTTCTTGGTGCTGGTGATGTCGGCCGACATCCGCAAAGACCTGGCGGCGCTGCACGACCGCATCTCTGCCGCCGTATCGACCCCGGTGCGCATTGGCGATGTGGACGCCCGCGTGACGCCCAGCGTGGGCGTGGCGCTGTACCCGCGCGATGGAGACACCATCGAGATCCTGCTGCGCAACGCCGACCTGGCCATGTACGCCGCCAAGGACCAGGGGCGCGACACCATGGCGTTTTATGACGAGCACATGGCACAAACCGTGCGCAGCCGCACCGAGCTGGAGGCCGAGTTGCGCCACGCCCTGGCGCGCCAGGAGTTCGAGGTGTACTACCAGCCGCGCGTGGCGGCTGGTAGCAACGCCATCATGGGGGTGGAGGCGCTGGTGCGCTGGAACCACCCGCGCATGGGGCTGGTGTCGCCCGAACAGTTCATCCCTTTGTGCGAAACCACTGGGTTGATCCGCCAACTGGGGCTGTGGGTGTTTGCCCGCGCGGCGCTGCAGCAGGTGGCCTGGGCTGCGCAGGGGTTTGACATGGTGGTGTCGGTGAACCTGTCGGCCCGCCAGCTCATGCACCCCGAGCTGTTGGCCGACCTGACCCGGGCGCTGCAGCAAGCGGGGGCCGACCCCACGCGCCTGGAGGTGGAGATCACCGAGTCCATGCTGCTGGGGCACGACCCCCGGCAGCTGGCGGTGCTGCAGTCCATTGCCGCGCTGGGGCTGTCGATTGCGCTCGATGACTTCGGCACGGGCTACTCCAACCTCGCCTACCTGCAGCGCTTTCCCATCCACACCCTCAAGATCGACAAGACCTTCATCCAGGGATCGGACGCCAACCGCTCGCTGGCCGAGCTGATCGTGTCGCTGTGCCAGCTGATGAAGCTCACGGCCGTGGCCGAAGGGGTGGAGACCCAGGACCAGCTGGACTGGGTGGTGGCGCAGGGCATTGCGCAGTACCAGGGCTACCTGTATGCGCGGCCTTTGCCGGTGGCGCAGTTCACGGCATTGCTACAAGCCAGCGATCGTGTTGGGCACTTTTAAGGTTTGCGTTTGCGCAACTCGTCGATAAAGCGCTTGGCCCAAGGGGAGGCTGCTTCCACCTTTCGTGGCGAGATAGCGCTCAAAAGTTTGAATGAGTGGGCGCCTTTCCCGTAGGGCGCTTTTGTCTTGCAGTGCTTTGTCGCTGTTTGAAGCGATGAATAAACGTTTGCCTTTGCGATGGCTTCAACAGCGCCAGCAGGCAGCGCAGCAGTATTGAAATCCCGTCCGTAAAAATTCTCGATGCAGGGCCAATCAGCCAAGAGCCAATTTTCCATGCACGCGACCATCAAGTGACAGTCCTCATCCGTTGCCCCAGCGGGCATGTCCCAAGAGGCCTGGGCTTTCAAATGAGCCCATGGTCGCCAGCTTCCAGGTGCTGGTGGTTGGTGTAGAGGGCTCACAGGTAATTCGCTGTCCACCAACAACATGGCGTTTTGGCCTTGTGCAATCGCTGTGCAAAAACTCTGAAAGGCTTGCTCCCGCCCGCCGCAAGCAACGACTCGGGGGCGGCGAGTTTTTCCCAGATCCGTTTTCGCAAAGAACTCTGAAAATGCCTTGCGAAGCTCGGCTTGCAGTTCGGCGCTGTGCGCGCCGCTACCACCACCTTCGGCATAAACGTACACGTCGTTTTTGATTTTTACCACCGGGTCCCCCCAATCTGGCCTCGGGTCCACAACTCGCCCAGTCGGTACTTTTCAAGCCATGGTGCGAGATGCTGGGGGTCCAGGCGTTCTATGCGCGTGCCGTTTTCATCGCGCTCGCACACCAAGACCGCTGCGGGGTTCTCGGAGAACGCGTCTACCAGACTTGGCGCATGCGTTGTGATGACCAACTGCGTGCGTGTACTGGCGTCTGAGAGGAGGCGTGCCAAGGTCGGGAGCATGTCGGGGTGCAATCCCAATTCAGGCTCTTCCAGACCGATCAGTGGCGGAGGAGATGGATCACACAGCAAAGTCAAGATGGCGAGATAACGCAACGTGCCATCAGACAGACGTGTAGCGGGAATGACGCCATTCGCTTCAATGAGGAAGACCTGGGCGGTTCCGCCCTCCACCCTTACATCGACGTCCTCAATTCCTTCATAGACTGATCGCAGTGCCTCCAGCAATTGTCTACGGGCATGAACATTCATTCTCAGGCGGTTGAGCACCAAGCCCAAGTTGGAGCAATCCTGCTCCAAGCGATCATTGGGCTGATCTGTTTTCTGGGGTAACCGAGGTGCTGAGTAGCGTCCGAAAGTCCATTCTCTGTAGAGCCGCATGGACTGAAACTGTTCTGCGACCCATGTCATTTCAGGGTAGAACTCCGCGTCTTTCTTTTGGGAAAGAATCGACTGCTCTGGCTTGATGGACTCACGTAGCAACTTGCGCTCGCTTGGGCTTCCTAGCGCTGTGGTGTTTAGTACAGGTCGGCCTTCATTCCATCGGTAAAAAAAGTACGGTTGAGGCTTCCCGTTATCTGCCGTTTCGTTTTCCAGGTATTCGTCTCTTACTTCAAATCGCCCGCCGACCTCGTTGAAAGCCAAGCCGTACCGAAAGCTCTTTGCTCCTTTCGGGTTATGTATCACCGCTTCAATTCGTGCGTCTTTTGCGGGGCCGCTCCCCTCGCGCTTGTGCAACCAGTCTTGTATTCCTCCCCCCCCATCACGGAAGGGGCGCGTAAGTTGTTCTGGCGCCGCCTGTAGGAGCGAGATGGCTTCTAGGAAATTTGACTTCCCGGAACCGTTTGGTCCGATCAGTATGTTCAGGTTTCCGAGTTCAACCACTCCGGCTTGTTCGCCATAGCTCAGCAAGTTGGATATCTGTAGGCTTTTGATCAGCATGGCATTCTTTCAACATGGAGCTGGGAGTACGCTCCCTGCTTCCGGTGCTTCTGTTTTCGAGTCTATTGCTATTTTTTGCGCTGAGGCTCATCCGAGCCGAGTCTGCACCGTGTTGCATTCAGATGGCATTGCTGCTCCTGATTCCTGTGGTCATGACGTTGGTGCGAAATGGTGGCAACTGCACAGCCTCAATCTTTTCGCGTCAGGTGAGGCTCAAAAAGTGGTCCAGCATGTGGAAGTGGTCTTCAAAGAACTCCTCCTCCATGCCCGCCAGCTGGTCGATGGGCGTCCACTGCACCAGCGCCGCGTCGTCATCGGCCTGCACCACGGGGAAGGGCGCATCCCCCAGGTCAAAGTAGTGCGCATGCGTCAGCGTGCGGCCGCGCTGGCTGCGGTCGGGGTGGTCGAACACGGCCACCGATTGCAGCGCGGCGCGCATCGCGGCTTCGGGCAGATGGCAGTGGGTTTCTTCCACCAGCTCGCGCAGGCACGACTGCCACACGGTTTCGCGCTGTTCGATAAAGCCGCCGGGCACGGCCAGTTGGCCCTTGCCGGGGGCGTGGGCGCGGCGGATGAGCAGCACGTGGTTTTGGCAGCGCAGCACCGCATCCACGGTGACGAACACCGGCGGGTAGGGGGCCTTGGCCCAGGCTTCGCGGTAGCCGCGCAGCATGCGCCACTCTTGCTGCAGCGCGGGGTAGTGCGCGGTGTGGGCAAAGGCCTGCAGCGCAGCCAAGGTGCTGGCCGGGATCTCTGCGGCCAGCGGCGCCAGGGCTGCGGCCACGGTGTCGGGCGTCGCGCCAAAGTAGGCGTCGCGAATGGTGGTGGCATCCATGCTGCCCTGGCGCGGCAGGTCGATCAGCGACCAACCGGGGAATGCGCGCAGGTAGCTGCTGGTGGCGTCCTTGAAGTGGCCCACCAGCGCGATGCGTGCCCCCGCCTGCGTGCGATCGGCCACGCCTGCGCGCACGGCTTGTACCCACACGGCTTCGTTGTAGTAGTCGCGCACCGGCAGCACCTGCACGCGGGCTCGGTCGGCTTCGGGCAAGGCCTGCAGCAGCATGGCTTCGCGCTCTTGCCAGGTGAAGGGGTTCTTGGGAGAACGGGCCTGCCACGCAGATCCGACCACGACGATGACCTGCGGTGCCTGGCGCAGCGCTTCTTGCAGCAGGGCGATGTGACCGCTGTGCACAGGTTCAAAACGGCCAATGAGAAGGGCGGTGTCGTGCATGGGTCTCCAGTGCTTTTGAGTGAAATGGGGCTCTCGCGCTCGATGGATAAGCGCAAGCAGCTATCGTTTTTGTAGTGATTTTATGCGGCGGGGGCGGGCTGCTTTGCAGTTCCTCGGCGCTTGCGCATCACCATCCGTTCACGCTGAGCCTGTCGAAGCGCGGCGCAGGGCCAGGGCAGGCGCGACTGGAACAGTGGGAGGATGCCTCCCACGAACCGTTCAGCCTGAGCTTGTCGAAGGCCGTTATGGGCGCGTGCCCAGGCTTCGACAGGCTCAGCCCGAACGGGTGGGGGAGCATGCATGGTGAAGTGCTCCATCACCTCATTACACATACCGCGCCGCTATCGGCATTTGCCGCCCGCTGCCAAAGGCGCGGGGGCGCACACGCACGATGGGCGGGGCCTGGCGGCGCTTGTATTCGTTGCGGGCCACCATGCTGCGCACGCGTTGCACCAGCGCGCGACCTGCCTCGTCGCTCTCCAGCTGTGCCACGAAGGCGCGCGCTGCAGCGTGCTCGGGGGTGGAAAGGCGCTCGCCTTCAATCACCAGCTTGAGCACTTCGTCCAGCACCGGGTAGGGCGGCAGGCTGTCCACATCGCGCTGGCCGGGGGCCAGTTCGGCAGAGGGTTCCTTGTCGATGATGGTCTGGGGAATCAGCTCGCGCCCGGCGTGGGCGTTGACGTGGCGCGACAGGGCAAACACCTCGGTCTTGTACAAATCGCCAATCAGGCCCAGGCCGCCGTTGGTGTCGCCATACAGCGTGCAGTAGCCCACGGCGATTTCGCTCTTGTTGCCCGTGGTGAGCAGCAGGTGGCCGAAGGCGTTGGAGTATTCCATCAGCACCGTGCCGCGAATGCGTGCCTGCAGGTTCTCCAGCGGCAGGCCTGCCAGCGGCTGACCAAAGCTGGCCTCAAACTGCTGTGCGTAGCCCGCTACCAGCTCGGCGATCGGGTGCGTGAAGAGCCGCACGCCCAGGTTTTGGCAGAGCGTTACGGAATCATCGACCGAGCCGCTGCTGGAGTAGCGCGAGGGCATGGTCACGCCCACCACGTTGTCCGGGCCCAGGGCTTGTGCGGCCAGCGCCAGCGTCAGCGCGCTGTCGATGCCGCCCGAGCTACCCACCACCGCCTGTGTAAAGCCGCAGCGCCGGGCGTAGTCCTTGAGGCCCAGCACGATCTGCTGGCGGTAGAACTCCATGGTGGGCAGGCCCTCGGCGGGCACAGGGGCGGGCGCGGCACCATCAGCGGTGCGGAAGTGGCCGTTGTCAAACTGCAGGGTGCGCACATCCTCCACAAACCGGGCGGCCTCAAACACCACGCCCGTATCGGGTTCGGCGGCGAATGAAGCGCCGTCGTACACCAGTTGGTCGTGCCCGCCGATCTGGTTCACGTACAAGATGGGGAGGCCGTGGCGGCGCGAGGCCCCGGCAAAAATCATGTGGCGCTGTTCGCGTTTGCCGATGTGGCTGGGGCTGGCGTTGATGCTAACCACCAGGTCCGGGGCTGCGTCGCGCATGCGCTCGAACGGGTTGGTGGCGTAGTCCGCGCCGTGGTCATTCCAGCCGTCCTCACACACCAGCAGGCCGACTTGCGCGTTGCCGATGCGCAGCACCTTGGCTACGTCGGGGCCGGGCTCAAAGTGGCGGCGTTCGTCAAAGATGTTGTACGTGGGCAGCAACTGCTTGGCGTACTGCAGGCGCACGGCACCGCCGTGCAGCACCAGCAGGCTGTTGTGCAGCTTTTTGCCTGGGCCTTGCGCAGGTGTGGGGGCGCCCACCACCCAGTGCAACTGCGGCAGGGCGGCAGAGGCCTGCTGCAGCGCGGCCAGGCCGGCGTCAATGCGCTGCAGAAAGGCTGACTCCTCCAGCAGGTCGCCAGGGTAGTAGCCGCACAGCGACAACTCGCTGAACACGATGAGGTCCGCCTGCTCGCGGGCCGCTTGCTGCGCGGCGGCCACCATGCGGGCGACGTTGCCTTCGATGTCGCCGACGGTGAGGTTGAGTTGGGCAATGGTGATGTGGAGCATGGTGTCAGTCCTTCACGCTAAAAACTTGGCGGAGGTAGGCGAGGTAGGTCTCATCGTCACATAGCGTCTTGCCGGGCGTGTCCGACAGCTTGGCCACGGGCTGCCCGTTGGCGCGCACCAGTTTCATCACGATGTTCAGCGGCTTGTGGTCTGCACCCATGTCGTTGGTCAGGTTTGTGCCAATGCCAAAACCGAGCTGCGTGCGGTCGCCAAAGTGGCGGTACAGCGTCAGGGCGCGTTCCAGGTTGAGCCCGTCAGAAAACACCAGCCGCTTGGTGTGCGCGTCGATGCGCAGCATGGCGTAGTGCGCCAGCGCCTTTTCGCCCCAGGCCACCGGGTCGCCCGAGTCGTGGCGCAGGCCGTCGAACAGCTTGGCAAAGTACAGGTCAAAGTCGGCCAAAAAGGCGTCCATGCCCACGGTGTCGGTCAGCGCAATGCCCAGGTCGCCGCGGTATTCCTGCACCCAGTCTTCCAGCGCGGCCTTTTGAAAGTCGCGCAGGCGCACGCCCAGGGCCTGGTAGCTTTGCAGGTATTCGTGCGCCATGGTGCCGATGGGCACGAGATTCAGGTCGCGCGCCAGCAGCACGTTGCTGGTGCCTTTGAACCACTGCGGCGCTTGTGTGGCAAAGGTCTGCACCACCTCGCGCTGCCAGGCCCCGCTGTAGCGGCGGCGCAGGCCAAAGTCGAACAGCTCGAACGGATGCCGCAGCGTGGCCTGCTGGGCCAGGGCCTGCAGTTGCTGCACCTTGGCGGCCAGGCGCTCGCGTCCGTTGGTGAGGGCCTGGGCCGTGTCAAAGCGGCGAAAGTACAGCTCGTTGACGATGGCCAGCACAAAAATCTCAAAGCCCATCACATGCACCTGCGGCCCTTGGGCCACGATGTGCAACTGCTCGCCCTCGGCCCAGGCGCGGATGAAGCTGCGCTGGAACTGGAAGATGCGCAGAAAGTCCACAAAGTCGCTTTGGATGTAGCGCAGGCTGGCCACGTAGGCCAGTTCGTCTGGGGCAAAGCGCAGCGTGCACAGGTGGTCCAGCGCGGCATTCACCTCGGGCAGCAGCTCGGCCAGCGGGTAGGCCGGTGTGTTGCGGCACACAAAGCGGTATTCGCTTTGCGTTTGCGGGTGGCGGTGCAGCAGCGCCTGCCACATGGTGAACTTGTAGAGGTCGGTATCGAGCAGGCTGGTGATGACGGGTTGCATGGTGATGCTCATTGATTGATAGCTGCTTGCGCTGGTTGCATAAGCGCTAGAGGCTGATTTCATTCATGGTGGCAAGCTGTGCGCCTGCGGCGCGCATGCCATCGAGAAACGCCTGGTGCTGGGCCTCGAACCCGCCCACGGGGCTCATGCCGTCGGTCAGCAGCACGATGCGGCTGGCCTGCCAGAGCGGCTGCAGGCGGGGCAGGTGCTGCACGATGTGCTCGGTGGTCGACCGCACGCAGTGGCTGCTGGCCTCGCCCGCAATCAGCAGCACATCGGCCTCGCCCAGCTGCTGCAGCAAGGCGGTGTTGAGGGCGGTGCTCTCGTCGGCGGCATCGGGCACTTCGGCCTCGATGGCGCTGTAGTGCTCCGTCCAGGGGTTGGTGCCCTTGAACACGTTGTGCACGGCGCGCTGGCGCTGCAGTTGCCAGGCCCCGCAGGCGGCCAGCACATCGGCATGCACGCCGTGGCCCCAGCTGCCCACCTCGCAGTGCACGGGCCACACCATCAGGGTGTAGCGGCCTTGGGCTTCCAATGCGTCCAGGTACTGCAAGGTGCGGGGTAGGGCGGCGGGGTTGCGCGGTGTGAACCCACCGGCACGCACCTGGGCGGCGGTGATG
>RRZU011013238.1_pt1 | contig 10948 bp, 6 predicted proteins | sample 2165561 | NCBI WGS metagenome assembly RRZU01 (sample SAMN10456909, study PRJNA506462) | wastewater metagenome | isolation source: wastewater sludge | place: USA: Moscow, Idaho | reverse complement strand
TTGGTGCTGCCGCCTTCGATTTCGTAGTTCTGGAAGTTCTGGAAGCTCTTGAACTCGAGGTTGGCGCTCGTGCCCACGCTGGTGGCGGTCACAAAGGTGTTGTTGCCCGTACCGCCGTCCACGCTGATGTTCTTCAGCTGGCCCGAACCCGTGCTCGTGGCCAAGATCAGGCGATCGTCGCCGGCGCCCATGTTGATGCCCAGGCGGAAATCAGGGTCACCTGCAATGCCGGAATCAACGGTGACGTTGAAGATGTCGTTTTGCTTGCTGCCGTCGAAGCTGAACTGCACCGGTGCCGTGGCGCCAGCCAGGTAACGGGCGTCCACGTCGCCGGTCAACTCGATACCGAGGTTCAACTTGCCAGCGAAGTCAGTGCCGTTGATGACGCGAACGTCGGTCAGACCACCGGCAACGCGGCCATCAGGGGCATTAGCCAGAGCAAATGCGCGCTCGCCCACCGTCAGATCGCCCTTGGCGCCAATGCTCTTGAAGTTGACGATTTCCAGGTGCTGCTCTTCAGCGTACACGCCACCCCGCAGGTGCGAGGTGGACTCCATCTCGGTGAGCCAGCTGCTGCGGTCCACGGAGACGTTGAATTGCTCCACGCCACCTTCGCCGAGCGAGCCGATGTCCAGGCCACCGCCAACGCTGGTGCGGCCGACGTTGTCGAGCACCACATTGGTAGTGATGGGCTCGTCCACCAGCGAGGGGTTGCCCACGGTTTGCTGGAACACGATGTTGCCGTCTGCGGGCACCACGCCGTCGATGAAGCCCCATGCGCCCTTCTCGAACACCTTGCCGGCAGGGTCTTCGATGGTGATGGTGGTGTTGGCGTTGAGCGTGACCGTCAGGCCAGCCAGGGCCGGCTGGGCGGCAATGGCGGCTTGCAGTGCTGCAACCAGTTCAGGGTGCGTCTTGGCGGCGCCAATGGCGTCAGACTTCAGGACATACAGCACGCCGTCGAGCTTGAAGGACACGGCGTCCACAGGCACGTCGGTCAGGTCGCCGGGCTTGGTGATGTCGTCGAGCTTGAGCGTCAGTGCGGAGTCTTCGGCACGGGCGTTGTTGGTCAACTGCTCAGGATCGAAGTACACGCGGAAACCCACTTCCGGATCGGTGTTGCGCATGCCGATGGTGGTGTCTTCAGGGCGCGTGCTCACGTCTTCGATCTGGATCGAGGCGCGGCTGTCAGTGATCCACCACTGCTGCACGCCATTGAAGTTCTCGGCGTCAACGTGCGACTTGTTGCCATGAGGGGCGCCCACACTGTCGGTGTTACCCGTTTGCGCACGCAGCTCCACCACCTGGATGTTGTTGGTCGCAGCGCTGATGGCTGGGCCTTGTGTTTGCGTACCAGAGATGGTCAGCGTCAGGTCAGCCTTGAGCGTGTTGCCCGTACCCACGGCAGCGATCACGTCGCCGGATTCGAGGGTGTTGGTGACAGCGCCGTTCTGGTTTTGAACGATGGGTGCCTTGTAGGTCTGGCCTTCGGTCGTGCCGAAGATGTTGTCCAGGCCAACGGTCAGGCTGTTGTTGCCGCCGGATGCGCCGCCGATGATGGCTTCGATCTTGGCGGGTGTGGACACGTCGGACGTTGCCGTCACGCCAGCCAGCACGCCTTGCAGAACGCTCACATCGGTGCTGCCATTGAGCTGCACTTCGGTCACGTACTTGGCCACTGCGACCTTGTTGGCCAGCAGCGTGGAGGTAGCGCCCCACATGGGGTCTGCTGGGTCCTTGGCAGCCAGGTTGGTGAAGATTTGGTAGACGACGTCACCGCGCGACCAGCCAGCGTTCAGGGCGCCGACGATGTCTGCCTGGGCTTCTGCCTTGGCTGCTGCAGAGGCGCTGGAGCCCACGACGTTGTTGATCAGAGCTGCGGCGAATTGCTCGCTCGTGAAGAACGTGGGGTAAGTGCTGGTGAACTGCGCCTTGGTGGTGTAGATGTTGACGATTTGTTGGGTCGTCAGGCCGGCGTTGTAAGCGTCGCTGATCTGGGTCATGTATTCGACGCCAGGGGCCGCGCCGAAGGCGATAACGAAGAATTGATACGCTTCGGTCTGTTGCTGATTGGTCATTGCCATTGAGTACTCCAAATGGTGAATAGAACCGCAACCCAAACTCGGGCTCCGGCTGTTGTCTATTCTAAGGGGCACCCCTGCATCACCCACAAACCCGTGTGATGGGCATCACATGAAACTGCAGATGGCGGCGCAGTTGTTGCACTCCCACCACATCGTGCGCCCTGCCGGACGCGTTTTGACCCGGGAAGACCCGGCTTGCATGTTGCGCAAGACCGGTGGTTTGTCTGCACTGGTGTGGCGGCGGCCGCTGCGCACGGCACCGATTCAGCGCGTGAGAGGGAGTGTAGCAGCTTCTTATATGAATTTCATATAGGGGATGTGCAAATTGTGGTTCTGGTGCTACAGGCGGGCACACTTGTGGCGCCCGAGGTACAGGCGACATGCGGGCGTGCCGCCCTGCCCTTTGCGCTGTGGACGCCGGGGGCAGGCACGTTGCCCGGCCGCCGGCGGGGTTACCACTGGCGCAGCCACGAGAGGCGGATGCCGTGGTCGCGCCAGTCGAACAGGGTCAGGTTGCTCCAGCGGCGGGCGGCGTAGGCGCTGACGGTGGCCTGCCCGCCCCACTGGGGCGCGGGCCAGCGGTATTCGAGTTCGATGTGGGCGGTGAGCAGGCGCCGGGCGGCGTTGCTTTCGAGCAACTGGCTGTAGCCGCTGGTGTCCCATTGCCCAGACACCAAGCCCTGCAGTTGCCAGCGCGGCGCCAGAGGCATGAGCGCCTGCATGCCCCCACGCACCGCGCCTCGCGCGCTGCCGCGCCCGTGTTCGTATTCGCCCCAGGCGGTAGCGGGCCAGCGGTTGGCCACCACGGCACTGCGCTGGGCGCGCACCAGCCAGTCGGTGCGCTGGAAAGCGGAGTCATGGAAGAGGCTGGCCATGAGCTGGGTGCCGCCATCGAGCGCGCGCACCACGGCGGCGCTGTGGCGGCTGCTGCCGTCGAGTGCGCGCTGGGTGCTCAGGCTCCAGCTGTGGTTTTTCAGGCCCAGGGGGCCGCCCAGGGCCACGCGCCCGGAAGTGCTGGCCTGGGCCAGGCTGGAGGTTTGCGCCTGTGCATACAGCTCCAGCCCGCTGGCCTTCTGGTGGTGCAGGGCCACGGTGGCCATGCCGCCGCCCTGGGCCTGCGCGGCCAGCGGCAGGGTGACGCTGCCGTCGGGCAGGGTGAGCGTGAGCTGCGTGGCGCTGCTGGTGCCCAGGGGGTTGCGGGTGTAACCGACACTCAGCAACACCTGGGTGCGCGGGGCCGGTGCGGGTGCAGCGGCTGCGGCGGCACCCACCAGCGCGGCGGCAGCCTGGCGGTAGCTGCCGTCCAGCAGTGCCTGCAGGTGGCGGCGGTGCGCGGGCGGGGTGCGCGGGTCGTGCAGCAGCACACCAATGAGGGCCTGCGCGGTTTCCAGCCGGTCGCGCTGCGCGAGCAGGGTGGCCAGTTGCAGCAGCGCTTCGGCGTGCTCGGGCTGGAACATGAGGACGCGTTCCAGCAGCAGTTCAGCTTGCGTCCATTGCTGTTGCTCCAGGGCCTGCAGGGCTTGCTGGTAGGCGGCCTGCGCCTGCGCGGCGGCCTCGGCGTTGTCGGCGGCTTCGCTGGCCGCTGCGGCGAGGGGGGGGGCCTGGCCCGCTGCATCTTCTGCAATGGCGGGGGCTGCGGAGACGACCGCATGCCCGGCCAGCAATGCCCCGGAGACTGTGGCCCATCTGACCCATCCGACGCACTGGCTCATGGGGCGCTGCGGTACAGGTGCTTTGCCTGGAGTTGGTCGGGCAACAGAAAGCGCCCGAGCGGCTGCAGCGCCGCAGCGCCGTCGGCAAAGGCCTGCGCGGCCTTGGGCCCTATCAGGATGGGGCTGGCCAGCTCTTCGCCCAAGCTAAGCATGCCCATGACGTCGTTGGCCACGGGCCCCAGCAGCACGCTGCGCCGGCTGCCGGATTCGCCCACGATGCCCAGCAGGTAGGCGCCCGCTTCGATGGCGGCGTAGGTGCTCAGGGGGTGGGTGAGGGTTTCGTTTTGCATCAGCGCGGGCATGAGCAGCGCTTGCAGGTGCCGCACGCTGCTGAGCGCGGCGGCCAGGGCCTGGGGCGTGGACTGGGGCCAGGTGAGGTAGAGGGTGCTGCCCTGCGCATGCTCGAGGGAGCCGCCGTGCAGGGTGGCGCTGTGCTGACCTGCGGTGTGCAGGGCATGGATCAGGGCCAGCGCCTGCAGGCTGTCCACCTGGCTGACCCAGCGGTCCATGCCGGCGATGCGCACTGCCACCAGCACACCGTCGCAGGGGTGACCGAGGCTTTGGCCGCTAGGGGTCTGCGTGGCCACCTGGTGGGCAAGGGTGGGGGGTAGAAAGCTCTCTAGGTGGCGGGCGAGGCGTTTGGTGTTCTGGCGCTGTTGCTGGGTTTGCCAGACCAGCAGGGCCAGGCCATGCGCAAGCAGCGTGAGGCTGGGGGCGGCCACGGGCAGCATCACGCCCTGGCTGCGCACCAGTACCGCAGCCACCCAAGGCGCGCACATCCCGAGTGTGATGCCCAGGCACAACCACAGCAGCCGCAGTTGAGTTTTGCCCAAGGGCAGCATGGCCCACCCCACCAGCATGGCCAGCAATGCGGCTAGTACGGTGTTGCCGCGCGGCATGGCGCCGGGCCAGGCTTGGGCGTTTTGCGCTGCAGCCAGCAGTTCGGCATGCACACTGACGCCAGGAGCGCTTGGGTGATAGGGGGTGCTAACCACGTCACCCAGGCCCATAGCCGATCCGCCAATGAGCACGATATGCCCGTTGAGCGAGGGCAAGGCAGCAGCAGGGTCAAGCAGGCGGCTGGCGCTGATGGCTGGCCAGGCCGAGTGGGGGCGCTGGTAGGGGACGGGCAAGTAGCCGTCAGCATCTAGCGCAAAGCGCCACGGCCCTCGCGATAGCCACTGATGCGGCCCCAACGGCCAGGTGCCTGGGGTGGCGTGCCATGGTTGGTCCGGCGTGGCTGCAATGGCGGCGGCCAGGGCCAGTTGAGGGTAGCGATGGGATTGGTAGCAAATGACAGCCGGGATGCGGCGCAGGAGCCCGTCGGGGTCCGGCGTAGCACTGAGGTGACCTACTTGGGTCACCGACAAACTGGGCGAGAGGCCCAAATGTCCGGTGATGGGTGTATGGCGGCTGCAGAGATCGGGCGCCTGCGGCGCATGTTGCAGGAGCCCCTCGCGCGGAGGGGATTCCACCTGGGGGTCGAGAACGGCAATCTGGCCGATCACCACATCGGGATGCGCCAACTCGCGCGCGAGCAATGCGTCGCCCGGGGCTTCGTGTGGCAACGCAAGGTCCCACACTTGCAGCCGAGCGCCCCGCTCGCGCAGGGCATGGGAGATTTGCGCAAGCACAGGTCTGGGCCAAGGCCAAGGGCCCAACTCCTGCAAGCTGCGTTCGTCGATGTCTATGAGCGTTATGCCTTCGGGCGCAGCCACTGGCGCCTGAATACGCGTCAAACCGTCCTGCAGGTATTGGTCGATTGTCTGCAGCACCCGGGTTTGTGCCAGCGAGCCGGCCACCAGACCCGCGACAAACAGCCAGGCTACAAAGAAAACGATCCGCCGCGCCCGCCACTCCCCTTCAGACAGGGTCATTTCGCGTTCCAGAGGGTAATGCCTTGGTATTGCCCTGCACTGTTGTCGATCTTGAACAAATAACCGGCCTCAACGCCATTACGGCTTAGTGCACCCGCAACGCGCTGACCGGACGCGGTGCCGAGAAATACGCCTTCATCGTTCATGCGGCCGCTGACGTTGAGCTGCTGCGCCGGAACGCCTGCGCCCGACAGGCCGATCTGGGTATTGAAGCTCAGCCGGTCAAAATCCACCTGCAGCCGGGGATCGGTGAGATTGACCGCGAGCGTTTTGCCCGCCTGCTGGTAGAAGGCCTCCCCTGCCGCCAGTGCAAACTGGGCCTGGCCACGCAGGGATTTGTCGAGCGGGCCATTGACGCCGTCGCGCCACAAGGCGTATTGCCCCAGCTCTCCCACGGTGGTGTGCCGCCCATCCTTGACATCAGCATAGGCCACAGGCAAGGTGAACGGAAGCTTTTGGGGATTGGAAAACTTCCCCCAAACCAGTTGCGTGGGCAGTTGCACGACGACGGGCGGGGTAACGGGGGGCAACACCTCGGGCGAGGTGACAGGAGGCACCACCAAGGGCGGGCTGGGCAGCTCGGGGGTGTTGGGCACCATCATGACGGACGATTGCACGACGCCCCCGGCCAAGGAGGCGGTCGATTGCATAGACACGCCTGTAGCGTCCCTGTCGCGGGCCGGGGCAAGACTGGCCACAACCGTTTGCTCGGTCCTGTCCTTCTTGTCGGGCTGCGCCGCATTGCCGGCTGTATTGCCTGCCGCCGTCCGGTCGGTGCTGACAGAGGCGGCAATGCGCATGCCAAAAAGTCGCTCCACGTCGTTTTGCCCCACGTTCTGGCGCTCCAGGTTTTTGGAACGGTCCGCGCGGGAGTACTGCACGCCAAAGCCCGCACCGAGGTTGGCCGCAGGGATCTCACCGGGCGTGCCCGCGCCCCCCAATGGGGCTACCACGATGGCACCTTCGTGCACATAGGCCTCGACGAGGCCTTCTCCGGACTTGGCCAGGAAGTCTGTTCCCCGTACGCCGATCGCTGCAATGGGGGTGTTGAGCCGGTATCGCTCGGGCTGTTTCTGGGCTGCGCGGCCAGAAATCTGCCGTACAGTCCCCCGCAAAAGATCTAGCTGCAACTCGGTTTCTGCCCCATTGGGATCCACTTTGTAGCGTCGGATTAGCAGCTCGCTGTCGGGACGCAATGCCACGCGCGCCTGGTCGGAGAAAATCAAAATCACCATAGCGTCCTTGCCGGTGATAATGCGATCCTGCTCAGACAGCTGCGTCCCCAGGGACAGAGGCGTCACCTGCCCGGAGGCACCAATTCGTTGCGCATCGCCTACAGCCATGCTCACCCGTGCAACAGGCTGAGGTCCTGCATGCAGCGCAAACGTCCAGCAGCAAACCGTCGCCAAGAGTATTTTTGGGACTTTTTTCAGCATGATTTGCTCCCAAGGTTGGAACTGAAAAGAACGATTAGAGGTTTTCTTGTATTTTAAGGCCCTGTTCCCCATCATGACCGCCGGAGGCCGTTGAGGTGGCCATCCATCACCTTGCACTGGCACCGTGTGGCTTTTTTACGAATGCCCCTCCTGCTGCTGTGCAATTTGCAGCTTCCCATATGCATCTGATACATCTGAAGCGCCGCGAGGTGCTAGGGGATGGAAAGCAGCCTTTCAACGGCTTGGGTGTTGTTTTGCAAGGAAATCTGCAGGCGGTAGACCTTACTTTAGATGGCCGCGAGGCGGCGCTACTTACGGCCACTTTGCACGAAACATTTGGGCATGCCAACCTGCTGGCAGCCCAACCAGTGTTACTGACATGGGTTGCTGTCAGCCCCTCGACGTCAGTGGCCGTGATGGACAGCCAAGCCGCACAGGAGCTTATGACCTTCCCTGAAATGGCGCTGGGTGCCGCGCGCCTTCTCGCACAGGATGTATGTTCATTTCTGGGCTGGCAGAAGATTCAGGCGGTGCATCCTGTCAGTGCACGGGTGTGTGCATGGATTCAGCACGCAAGCGCGGCCGACTCATCTCTTCGCATTCCTACGCATGCCGAGCTTGCCTGGCGCCTGAACACCACCCGGGAAACAGTGACCCGCGTTCTCCAAAGGCTGCTCACCGATGGTATTTTGCGCCGCGATGGTGATTTATGGCTGATCGAACGTCGCGATTTGCTGAGCGATCTGGCCCGCGGAGAGGAGCGCTGATGCTGTGGGTAGTGGAGGCATGGCGCGGTGTGGCGTCTGCCCTGGTGGTGTGGGCGCACTGGGCGGCTCCGCTGGGCCTGCCCATGGGATTCACGGCGTTTGCATTTACCGGGGTGGATCTGTTCTTTGTGCTGAGCGGGTTTGTGTTTGCACCGGTGCTGATGCAGCGCCCCGTACCGTCGCTGCGCGCATATGCACTGCGGCGCGTGCTGCGCATTTATCCAGCGTATCTGTCCGCGCTAGCGCTGTATGTGGCGCTGGCATGGATGGCGGGGCGCCCGCTGGTGTATTTGCCTGAGCATGTACTCATGGCGCATCTGCAAACGCGCGAAATGGCCTTTTATTACAACCCTGCCTTCTGGAGCTTGCCGGTGGAGGTGGAGTTTTACCTGCTGGTGCCTGTGCTGGGGTTCTGGCTGGCGCGTGAGCGCAGGTTTGCATGCGCCACTGTGGCACAACAGGACGGTGGCGCGCGCGCGAAGCTGCGGCAGTGGCGCTGGGCTTGGGTGCTGACCATGGCGCTGATGCTGCGGCTGGGCCTGGCGTTCTGGGCTGACACAGCCGCCCAGAACTTGGCCTATGTGTTGCTTAACCATGTACCGGGCATGCTTCTGGAGTTTTTGCTTGGCGCCTGGGTCTGGCAACGCGCCCAGCAGCCTGCGCCACGCGCAAAAACATGGCCCTTGGCTGTGGCGGGCTTGACAGGCTGGTGTACGCTAGCCGCCCTGTTTGTGCAATCCCCTTCAAGTATGGCATGGCATGGCAGCTTGCTGGGGCTGGGGGCCGCTGTGTGTTTTGCCACTATGCTGTGGGCCAGTTGTTACTTACCGCCCCCCGGCGCGCGCATAGCGGCTGTTGCGCAGTGGGGTGGACGGCTCAGTTATAGCGTTTATCTGCTGCACATTGCCTGGATAGCGCCGGCGTTAACCTGGAGCGCTCGCTGGGGCACAGGGGTTGGTACGCTACTAGCGCTGGCAGGCTTGCTGGCCAGCTGCCTGGCGCTCCACTGGCTGATCGAAGAGCCCGCCCGCCGCTGGGGCAGGCGCATGGCGCTGCGCTGGGAGCAGCCTCCCCAACCCCTGCCGACCTCGGCAGAAACCGACAGGGGTGCGAAGCGGTAACCCTCTGATTGCCAGCATTTCTGCGTCTGAATCAGATTATCAAAGAGGGCTTGCGCGGCTGACCGATGATGAGGCGGAAGTCACTTGGCAGCATGCCTTGCGCAATGAGGTGCTGCTCCCAATCGACGGCTTCGCGAATCACTGCATTGTGATCTGGGTTGGCAGGATCGAAGTGGTTGACAATGTCGCCGTAGAGCAACAGGTTCACCAAGGTGCCCCCCAGCGCAAGATTGCTGTGCAGCTCGAAATGCTGCTGCAAAAGCGTGTAGAGCTCTGCGGAGCGGACGGCCTCCGAGGGGTCCATTTCCAGCATGGATTGCACGCTGGGGCGGGTGATTTCAGGGATGGGCTGGCCACTGGCATCGTGCCGCAGTGGGGCTGGCACGCGCTGGCGCCAGAACCAGGAGCGCAGGGCCAGCTGGGTGTCGGTCCACTGAAAGCGTGTTGGGCCGAAAAAGTCGATGGAAACGAGCCGCCCATCGGGTTTGAGGCACCGGCGAATCTGCTCGAACGCATGCTCGAGGTTTTCGATGTGGTGCAGGGATGATTTGGCCAGCACCACGTCATAGAGCCCCTGGCCGTAGTCGGCCTGGTTGACGTCGGCGCAGCGCAGTTGTACGCGCTCGGCCAGCGGCTGGCCCTGGGGCGTGATAACGGCTGCAATGCGCGCACTGCCCGCGGCAACACGCGCAGGAGAGATGTCCATACCCGTTACGGCACCGAAGACGCCCTGCTCGACCAGCGCACACTCAAAGACGCCGTCGCCACAGCACAGGCTGAGCACGCGGGATTGCCCCGGGTTTGGCAATTGCTGGCGGATGTAGTCCATGAAGCTGGTTTCACGGGTGCCGAACAGGTGCTCGCATACCCGGCCCACGACTTCCGGGTGATCGCCAAAATCAATGAACGGGCCGCTGGGCTGGGCTGAGCGATGGGCCTGCCACTGGTTCCAATACTCTGCTGCCGCAGCGGCAGCGCTTTGTTGAACTGCTGAGACGGTCATGGTGTTATTCATAGGCGGGGATATTGGGGGCACATCTTGACTGACCTGCCTGCCGTCAGAACACATCGGTGTCGCCGGGCTGGAATTCGGGGCTGGGCCAGTTTTCATAGAACTGGGCGCCTTGCATGGCGGTTGCCCAGATGGGGGTTTCCGAAGCTTGGGCCTGCGGGTGGTGGAGCCAGCTGACCCAGGGGGTTTCTGCCGATTGCAGGGATGTTGACGGCATCAGCGTAACGGGCGGCGGCAAGGCACGCAGGGCTGCAACCACGGCCTGCGGGCCGCCGGGCAAGCAGCTGTCAACCACGATGGGCTGGGGCTGCAGGCGCGTGACGACCCACCCGCACGGTGGCTGACTCCGGCGTCGCAGCAGCCACAGGGTATAGAGCGGCGCACCACCGGTGCCTTCTGCATGTTGCTGCGGGTGCAGCAGGTAGCGCCAGCGCAGATAGGCTGCATTTTTGACGAGGCTGGGGCGGGCGCCAGCGGGGTCTGTCTGCGCCTGGGCAGCCAGTTCGTCGGCATGGCGCTGCCAGATGGGGTCGAGCACGGCATCGCTCCAGAACTGCGCATCGGCAGGCTGCGCCACGGCCTGCAGGGGCCGGCGAGTCACCCGCGCCCACCACTGTGCCCAAAAGCCGCCGGGTGCAAGGGTGGCGGGCAGTGTGTATTGGGTGCAGATCTGCAGACGACGCTGTATGCCCAGACGCATGGCCAGGGTGGCGGGGCGCTGCCCCGGAAAGCCGTACATGAACAGTGGCGCTGCGTCAGGGCCAGCGTCCAGCGCACGCTCGCGCACAGTGTGCATGATGTGCCGATAAACGCTGTCGGAACCCAGTCCGGTGCGTGCCAGCGGACTGACCATGAGGTCGGTGGCATGTGCCATGCGGATGGGCTGGCCGCCGCGCACTCCGGGCAAGATGATGACCCCCATATGGCCCAGCAGCTGCC
>RRZU010412982.1_pt1 | contig 10948 bp, 8 predicted proteins | sample 2165561 | NCBI WGS metagenome assembly RRZU01 (sample SAMN10456909, study PRJNA506462) | wastewater metagenome | isolation source: wastewater sludge | place: USA: Moscow, Idaho | reverse complement strand
GTGTTCCTCGACCAGGCTGTCGACCTCGACGACGTGATCTTCCGGGCCTCGCGCCTCCTCGCTCACCTCACGCAGCAGGTCGCCGTCGTGCAGTACCCGTCGCTCCGGCGGTCGGGGCTGCGCCACCTCGAGCTCGTCCCGGTCCCAGGCGGTCGCCTGCTCGTCGTCATCATCACGGACACGGGCCGCGTCGAGCAGCGCACCCTGTCCCTGAGCGAGGACGTCGACGAGGCGCTGATCGCGATCGTCCGCGGCCGCCTCAACGCGGCAGTCCTCGGGCGGCGGCTCCCGGAGATCCGGGAGGCGTTGCCCGGCCTGCTCGTGCAGTTCGACGAGACGCAGCGTTCGCTCGTCCAGGAGATCTTCGACCTCCTTGCCGACACCCTCGCGGAGGAGACAGAGGAGCGCATCGTCCTCTCCGGAGCCGCCAACCTTGCGCGCAGCGATGCTGGGCTCGAGAGCTCGCTGCGACCCGTCCTCGAGGCGCTCGAGGAGGAGGTCGTCCTGCTCGGCCTGCTCACCGAGATGTCCGAGGACTCACGCGGCGTGGCCGTACGCATCGGTCATGAGACGCAGCACGCCGGGCTCTCCGTCACCTCTGTCGTCAGCACCGGTTACGGTACTGAGGGTGACTCGGTCGCGCTCCTCGGCTCGATCGGCCCGACCCGGATGGACTACCCGGGGACGATCGCCTCCGTGCGCGCGGTCGCCCGATACCTCACCCGCATCCTTGCCACCTGAGCGGACGCGCCCGCACTGCGGGCACGAGCCTCCCTCGACCCACCACCAGGAAGCAGCTTCGTGACGGACTACTACGAGATCCTCGGCGTCCCGCGTGACGCGAGCCAGGACGAGATCAAGAAGGCCTACCGCAAGCTCGCGCGCGAGCTCCACCCGGACGTCGCCGGAGCGGACGCCGAGGACCGGTTCAAGGACGTGACTCGCGCGTACGAGGTTCTGGGCAGCCCGGACAAGCGCCAGTCGTACGACATGGGCACCGACCCGTCCTCCCCTGGCGGCGGTCAGGGAGGCGCCTTCGGCTTCCAGGACATCTTCGAGACGTTCTTCGGCGGCGGTCAGGCGCAGCGTGGGCCCGTGCCGCGCTCGCGCCGCGGCCAGGACGCGCTCGTCCGCCTCGACATCGATCTCGCAGAGGCGACGTTCGGCACGCGCCGCGAGCTACCCGTCGACACGGCTGTCGTCTGCAGCACGTGCGGCGGCTCGTGCTGCCGTCCGGGCACGTCGGTGCGCACCTGTGAGGTGTGCGGTGGTCGTGGCTCGGTCCAGCGCGTCGCACGTTCCTTCCTCGGCCAGGTCATGACGACCGCGCCGTGCTCGGCCTGCCAGGGCCACGGCACGACCGTCCCCGAGCCGTGCCCGGACTGCGCGGGCGAGGGCCGTGTGCGCAGCCGCCGCACGCTCGTCGTCGAGGTGCCCGCCGGGGTAGACACGGGTACCCGGATCAAGATGACCGGGCAGGGTGAGGCTGGCCCCGCCGGCGGACCCGCCGGGGACATCTACGTCGAGATCCGCGAGAAGAAGCACGAGCGCTTCATCCGCCGCGGCGACGACCTGCACTGCACCCTGGAGATCCCGATGACGGCAGCCGCGCTCGGCACGACGATCGAGCTCGAGACGCTCGACGGGCTCCAGGAGGTCGTGTGCCCGCCGGGCACGCAGCCCGGCGACACCGTCACCTTGCGCAACCTCGGCGTCGGTCACCTGCACGTCGGCGGTCGCGGCGACCTCGAGGTCCACGTCGACGTCGTCGTCCCCACCTCGCTCGACGAGGAGCAGGCCGAGCTCCTGCGCCGTCTCGCCGCGCTGCGTGGCGAGGAGAAGCCCGAGGCGAAGGTCACCGCAGCGCACCCGGGCGTCTTCGCCCGGCTGCGTGAGAAGATCGCAGGCCGCTGACCGCACTCGACGTGAGAGGGTGCGCAGATGAGCGCTCCGGTATTCCTGGCTGAGTCCGCCCGCCTCGAGCAGTACCCCGCCGGGTCGGTGTACGTGCTCGACGGACCGGAGGGCCGGCACGCGGGCGTCGTCCAACGACGCCGGGCCGGCGAGCAGATCGACGTGGTCGACGGCGAGGGTCTTCGCCTGCGCTGCACGATCCGCGACGTCCACGACGCTCAGGTGACCCTCGAGGTCGACGAGGTGTGTCGCGACCGCGACCCGGCCCCGCACCTCGTGCTCGTCCAGGCTCTCGCCAAGGGGGACCGGGACGAGCTCGCGATCGAGGCGGCGACCGAGGTGGGCGTCGACAGCGTGATCCCGTGGCAGGCGTCGCGGTCGATCGTCGTGTGGCGCGGCGACCGTGCCGCGCGTTCGCGCGCCCGCTGGGTCGCGACCGTCCGCACCGCCACGAAGCAGGCGCGGCGTTCACGGGTCCCCGAGGTGGAGGAGGCGCTGACGACGTCGCGCCTCGCTGCGCGCACCGCCGAGGTCGTGTCTGGTGGGGGCGCAGTTCTCGTCTTGCACGAGGAGGCGACGACGCCGATCTCCGCCGCGAACGTCCCGGAACCGGGCGCAGAGGCTCAGGTGCTCGTCGTCGTCGGGCCAGAAGGCGGCATCGCTGCGGAGGAGCTCACCGAACTCGCCGAGGCGGGCGCACAGCCCGTCCTGCTGGGCCCGCACGTCCTACGCACCTCCACCGCGGGGCCCGTCGCGCTCGCGCTCCTCGCGGACCGGCTGGGGTTCTGGGGCGGTCGCTGAGCGACCGCTGAGACCGGCGGCTCAGCGCGTCACTCCGCCCAGTGCGTCAATCGACGCAGCGCGTCACTTGACTGTGATCGTCGCCGAGACGAGGTTGAGCGGCTGTCCGTCCATCGCTGACGACTCGAACACCGCAACGGTCCAGCTTCCCGGCTCGAGATCGACCGTGGTCTCGAAGGGGCCGACCTCGCCGTTGGCGCCCGTCATGGTGCTGCCTTCCTGAGAGGGCTCCTCGAGCGAACCACCCTCCGGGTAGACGACCCAGCTGAGGGTGCCCTCGAACGCGGTCGCCTCACCGGTGATGGCGACGCTCGGTCCGGTGACGACGGCGCCGTCGACGGGGGAGGTCAGGATGGTCGTCCCGTTCGTCGCTGACTGCTCGGGTGACGGCTCGCCCTCGGGTGACGTCGTCGTGGGAGCGGGCGTCGTCGTCGGAGCCGGGGTCGTCGTGGCGGCAGCCGACGTCGGGTCGGTCGCGGCAGGCGTCGACTCGTCTGCGCACGCGGCGAGAGACCCCACGAGCAGCGCGACGGCGAGCGCGGAGCGGACGGTCGAGCGGGACATGGTGCCTCCAGAGCGTGTGCGGACATGGCCGTGCCCCCACTCTGCCAGGAGGTCGTCCCTGCGGGGCGGTCGACACGGCACGGCGTCGGTAGACTGCTCGTGACCAGGACCCACCAGCGCGGAGGACGACGGCTCAGGCCGGCCCATGCCAGAGACCACAGCAACAGCAGTACCGGGACGCCCCGACGACGACGCAGCTCCCGCTCGCCCCCGGACGCGCGCCGGTGCACGCCTCGAGCACCGGATCGTCGTCCCGCCGCAGGTCGACATGGTCGCCCTCCTCGGCCCGCAAGACGGCGTGCTCAAGGCGATCGAGGACGGCTTCGAGCGTGTCGACGTGCACGCGCGCGGCAACCAGATCACGGTGAGCGGACCGGCTGGCGACGTCGCGCTCGCCGTCCGCCTCGTCGACGAGCTCCTCGAGCTCGCGGAGGCCGGCACGCCGCTCAGCCCCGAAGTGGTCACACGCTCGGTCGCGATGCTCGCCTCGCAGGGTGCACCGCGTCCCGCTGAGGTGCTCAGCCACGACATCGTGTCGAACCGCGGCCGGACGATCCGACCGAAGACGCTCGGGCAGAAGCGCTACGTCGACGCGATCGGGTCCTCGACGATCACGTTCGGCATCGGACCGGCCGGAACGGGCAAGACGTACCTCGCCATGGCGACCGCCGTCCAGGCGCTCCAGGCGAAGAAGGTCAGTCGTCTCGTGCTGACGCGGCCCGCGGTCGAGGCGGGGGAGCGGCTCGGGTTCCTGCCCGGCACGCTCACCGACAAGATCGACCCCTACCTGCGTCCGCTGTACGACGCGCTGCACGACATGATCGACCCGGAGTCGATCCCGCGACTCATGGAGTCCGGCACGATCGAGGTCGCGCCGCTCGCGTACATGCGTGGGCGCACCCTGAACGACGCGTTCATCATCCTCGACGAGGCGCAGAACACGACGCCCGACCAGATGAAGATGTTCCTCACCCGCCTCGGCTTCGGCTCGACGATGGTCGTGACAGGGGACGTCACGCAGGTGGACCTCCCGGGCGGCGTCCGCTCCGGGCTGCGGGTCGTCGAGGATGTCTTGAGCGGCGTCGACGACGTCGAGTTCTGCCACCTCACGAGCGAGGACGTCGTCCGCCACCGCCTCGTCGGCGAGATCATCGAGGCGTACGCCCGGTGGGACGTCGAGAAGCAGGCTGCGCAGCCCACCGGTCGGCCGTCCGGCCGACCAGAACGCACCCGCCCGGAGAGCCAGGAGAGGCACGCATGACGATCGAGGTCAACAACGAGTCGGGCTTCGAGGTCGACGAGGCGGAGTTCGCCGCGCTCGCGCGCTACGTCCTCGACGCGATGCACCTGCACCCGCAGACGGAGCTGTCGATCCTCATGGTCGGCACGGACGTCATGACCGAGCTGCACGTGCAGTGGATGGACGAGCCCGGGCCGACCGACGTCCTGTCGTTCCCGATGGACGAGCTGCGCCCTGGCCGTGAGGGCGACGTGACCCCTGCAGGTTTGCTCGGCGACGTCGTGCTGTGCCCCGAGGTTGCCGCGCAGCAGGCGAAGGTGGCCGGCCACTCGACGATCGAGGAGATGCTGCTGCTGACGACGCACGGCATCTTGCACCTCCTCGGTTACGACCACGCGGAGCCGGAGGAGGAGAAGGAGATGTTCGCCCTCCAGCGCAAGCTGCTGCTGACGTTCCTCGCGAGTCGATGAGCGAGGTCCCGGTCCCCGCGCTGCTCGTCGGCGCGACGCTCGGAATCGTCCTGGCCGCACTCCTGAGCTCGGGCGAGGTCGCGGTCCAGCGCGTCACCCGGTCGTCGATGGCCGAGGTCGCGGAGAACGGCACGAAGGCGGGCCGCAGGGCTGCGGCCCTCGTCGTCGATCCGCGTCGGACGGCGTCCGCTGCGGCTTTCTGGCGCATCGTCGCCGAGATGACGGCGACCGCGTGCATCACCCTGAGCCTCGAGCATGCGCTCGACGTCTGGTGGCACGTGCTCGGCCTTGCTGTCGTCATCTCGTCGCTCGTCGCGCTCGTCCTCGTGCGGCTGAGCCCGCGCTCCTTCGGCCGACGGCACCCTGCGAGCGTGCTCGTCGCGCTCGGACCTCTGCTGCTGGCTGCCCTGCGACTGGCCGGCTGGACGGCCGGGACGTCGCTCTCGTCGTCGGAAGACGTCGGCGAGCACGAGCTCCAGGAGATGGTCGACCGCGTCAACGAGTCCGAGGTGATCGAGGAGGAGGAGCGCGAGCTGATCCGTTCCGTGTTCGGTCTCGGCAGCACGCTCACGCGCGAGGTCATGGTGCCGCGCACCGACATGGTCACGACCCCGACGACGACGCTGCTGCCCAGCGTCCTTCGCCTCTTCCAGCGTTCGGGCTTCTCCCGTGTCCCTGTCGTCGGCGACTCCGAGGACGACGTCCGCGGCGTCGTCTACTTCAAGGACGTCGTCGACCGTCTGCACGGAGACCCCGTCTCGGGTGTGGTGGACCCGGCTGAGGCGACGACGACCGTCGAGGACGTCATGCGTCCTGCGCACTTCGTGCCCGAGTCGAAGCCTGTCGACGACCTGCTGCGCGATCTGCAGGAGTCGCGCTCGCACATGGCGCTCGTCGTCGACGAGTACGGCGGCACCGCAGGCCTCGTGACGATGGAGGACGCGATCGAGGAGATCGTCGGCGAGGTGACCGACGAGCACGACCCGGATGCGGCGGAGATCGTCGAGACCGGCCCGGGGGAGTACCGCGTGCCCGCCCGCACGAACCTCTGGGAGCTGGGCGAGCTTCTCGGCCTCGAGCTCGAGGACGACGACGTCGACACGGTCGCAGGGCTTCTCGCCAAGGCCCTGGGCCGGGTTCCGCTCCTCGGCTCGCACGCGGAGGTCTCGGGCGTGCACCTCGTCGCTGAACGCGTCGAGGGCAGACGCAAGCGGGTCTCGACCATCCTCGCCCGCCGGGTGGCACCGCCCGAGAACGACCACAGCGACAGCGACCTGCGCGAGCAGCGCGTGTCGCGGCACGACCGTGCCGACCGCAACGACCGCAGGAGTGACTCATGAGCCGCAAGCCCTCGAACGACGCCGGGGAGTTCCGCTCCGGCTTCGCCTGCCTCGTGGGGCGCCCGAACGCGGGCAAGTCCACCCTGACGAACGCGCTCGTCGGCGAGAAGGTCGCGATCACGTCGGGTCGTCCGCAGACGACGCGGCACACGATCCGTGGCATCGTGCACCGCGACGACGCCCAGCTCGTGCTCGTCGACACTCCTGGGCTGCACCGTCCGCGCACGTTGCTCGGCGAGCGGCTCAACACGCTCGTGCGGGACACGTTGACCGAGGTCGACGTGATCGTCTTCTGCCTGCCGGCGGACCAGAAGGTGGGCCCGGGCGACAGGTTCATCGCGAGCGAGCTCGCGGCCCTGATGCGCGGCCGGCGGCCCACGCCGGTCGTCGCCGCGGTCACGAAGGCGGACAAGGTGTCCCGGCAGGAGCTCGCGGACCAGCTCCTGTCGGTCGCGGCGCTCGGTGACTGGGCGGACATCGTCCCTGTCTCTGCCGTCGGTGGTTACCAGGTCGACGAGCTCGCGGACGTCCTGGTGTCGCGGCTGCCCGTCGGGCCGATGCTCTACCCGGACGGCGAGCTGACCGACGAGCCCGAGGCCGTCATGGTCGCCGAGCTCGTGCGCGAGGCGGCGCTCGAGGGAGTGCGCGACGAGCTCCCGCACTCGCTCGCTGTCGTGGTCGACGAGATCATTCCGAGGGAGGGCAGCCGCAAGGACGACCCGCTCGTCGACGTGCGCGTCAACCTTTTCGTCGAGCGGGACTCGCAGAAGGCGATCATCATCGGCAAGGGTGGCGCGCGCCTGCGTGACGTCGGCACCCGCGCGCGCCAGGGGATCGAGCGGCTGCTGGGCAGCAGGGTCTACCTCGATCTGCACGTCAAGGTCGCGAAGGACTGGCAGCGCGACCCGAAGCAGCTCGGCCGTCTCGGCTTCTGACCACACCGGCGTGACGGCGTCCACGGTTCACTCGCCGGGTGTCTCGCCGCGCGAGGGCGGCTGATCCTCGCTAGATTCGGGGCGGCCCGTCGTCGTCGTACGCAGGCGGCGGGCTCCAGGTTCGAGAGAAAGAAGCCTCATGAGCGAGCAGCACGACACTCCGACACCGGACCAGCACGGCTATCCGCCGCCCGCGGCAGCCACGGACGTAATCGACCTGACGGAGGCCCAGGCCCCGGCGAAGCCGTTCGCGGGCGTCCCCGACTCCGACTATGTGCGTGACATCGTGAGCGCCCTGCTGCTCCTCGTGTCGCTCCAGCTCGTCTGGAACGGTGCGGGCGAGAGCGCGGCGGGTGTCGCATGGGTGCTCGCACCGACCCTCCTGTCGGTCGTGTCGCTCGCCCTGCCGTACCTCGCGCGCTTCGGGGCGCTCCCGGCGTCGTGGACGGTTCACACGACGCGTCGCGCCCGCGTCCTGCTCAACCTTCCGTACGTCCTTGCAGTCGTGGCACAGGTCGTTCTCGATGCCGCTGTGCGGTCACGACTCGAAGGAGTCGGCGCGGCTGTCGCCCTCGGACTCGCGGGTGCGCTGCTCGCCGCGACCCCGCGATCGAGCGAGCTCGGCCCGTTCGAGCAGGACAGCGCCGCGACGTCGAGCTGGTCGCGTGTCGCCGCGCTCGTCGCAGCCCTCTCCGGCGTCGGCCTGATTGCATGGATCGTCCTGTACGTCGTCGAGATCTCGTCGCGCACGTCGTCGGGCAACCGGACGGGTATCGTCATCGCCCTCGTGGCGACGACGCTGGTCGCCCTGGCGCTGCTCGCTCCGGTCCTTGCCGCCGCCCTTGGTCGGACGATCGCTTGGTCGCGCGCGCTCGTCGCTCTCGCCGTCGCGCACGTCCTGGTCCTGTTCGTGACGGACGGCGACCAGGTCCGGTCGCTCGTGGAGACCCTCCACCCGGTGCGGGACGTCCTCTTCTTGCCGAACGGATTCGGGTTGTTCCTGCTGCCTGCGGTCGCCGTCCTGGCGGCGAGCCCGGCGGTGCGCCGCAGGGCGTCGCAGAACGTCGCCGTTGCCTGGTTCGAGTCAGTGCGGGTGACGCTCCTGGTCCAGGCGCTCCTCGCCGTCGTCCTCGCGGTGGCGAGCGTGCTGCAGATCTGGATCTCCGGGAGCCGTGTCGCTGACCTCGTCCCGGCGGCGGTCGTCCTCCTGCTGATCGCCGGCCTCGCCCTCGGCGCTCTGTCGGCCGTGGGGCGCAAGAGCCCCGCAGATGCGCGCGGCACGGTCCTCGTGCTCATGGGTGCCTCGCTCGTCACCGGGTGCGTCCTGCTCGGCATGACCGGCGGCCCGCTGCGCGTCTTCCTGCCGTTCCTGGTCATCAGGCTCGCCATCGCGCTCGTCCTGCCAGCTGCGGTCGTCCTTGCACTGACGGTCCCGGACCCGGTCCGTGAGTACATTGCGGCGAACCCACGCACGCCGAGGCCTGGGGACGGCGCAGCCGCGTACCGCTGGACGCCGCGTCCTGAGCGACCGCACGCGGCGGCGCGACCAGCTCCTGCCTCGCCGTCGCACCCGTCCGCCGTGAGCGGCCACGAGGTCGGCTACCCGCCGGCACCTCAGGGCACACCCGCTCCCGCGCAGACGTCCCCGACCGCGCCGGCCCTCGCGCCCGACTCGAGCGGCTACGGGATGGTTCCCGCCGAGGCGCCAGCGCCCGCGGTGCCCGCCGAGGCACCCTCGGCACAGGAGGCGACGACGGTCCTCCCCGCCGCGACCTCGACGGACATCGGTGCTCCTGAGGCGCACGAGATCGTCTCGCCCACCGAGAAGGTCGCGTTGAGCGACCCGATCGACCAGGCCGGTCGGGAGGAGGGGGGCTTCACGTGGGCTCAGGCGGCTGACCCGTCTACCCCTGCAGCGACGCTCGCGCAGATCGTTCAGGACGCCCCGACCCTGAGGGCGGCAGTCGCGTCGAACCCGACCACCTACCCGGCACTTCTCGAATGGCTCGGGCAGCTGGGAGACCCTGAGGTCGATGCGGCTCTCGCCGCTCGGGTGAACTGACTCAGAAATCTCCCACAGGGGGCGCCTTCCGGGCGCCCCCTGTGGGAGCATGGGCATGGCTGACGAGACGGTGAGCCGGACGAGCGTGTCCGCACGACAGGGGAGAACACAGCATGACCGACCAGATCCAGCAGCAGGCCGCGGACCCGCGGACTCCGGGCGAGACTCTTGCCCGCATCGCCTACGAGCGTCCGGACCTTCGCGCGACGATCGCGGCCAACCCGTCGGCCTACCCGGAGCTGCTCACGTGGCTCGGTGCGTTCGGAGACCCCCAGGTCGATGCTGCGATCGCTGCGCGTACGTCGGCCCCCGTGGCCGGTGCGGCTGCGGCACCGGCCGCGGGCGCCCCGGGCTGGTCCCCGCAGCAGCAGCCTGGCGCCGAGCAGGCCTGGAACGCTCAGGCGCAGCCTGCCGGGCAGGGATGGTCGGCACCTCAGCCTCAGCCGGGAGCGGGAGCGTGGCAGGGCCAGGCTGCCGGCTATGCCGGTGCGGGGGAGCCGGGCGTCGTCAGCTATGACTCGGGTGCGCCCGAGCGACGCTCACGCCGTGGTCTTGTCGTCGGCGGCGCGGTCGCTGCCGGTGTCCTCGTGCTCGGCGGCGGCGCCTGGGCTGCCAAGACGCTGATCTTCGACAAGATCGGTGGCTCGGACTCGCCCGAGGCAGCCGTCACCAAGCTGGTCGAGAGCGCGACCGACAAGGACATCCTCGCGATGTACGGCTCGCTGTCGCCTGCAGAGGTCAGCCACATCAAGGCGCAGTACGACTCGTTCGTCGCGAACGCCGAGGGCAACGACGAGTACCAGTCGGCGCTGGACAGCTACCAGGCGGTCCTCGACGCGGTCACGCTCGACGTCACCGGGCTCGAGGTGCGCTCCGAGTCGATCGCTGACGGTGTCGCCAAGGTCTACCTCGACGCCGGATCGTTCTCGCTCGACGGCGACACGGACAAGATCGCGACCGAGGTCGCGGATCTCGTCTACGAGGTCTCGTCGAGCACTCTGGGCAGCAGCATGTCGGGCTCCTTCCCGCTCGAGCTCCCCGACAAGGAGGAGACGAAGGCGGACATCAAGGCGGACCTCGACGAGTCGCTGCCCGCGAAGGGCGACATCGCCGACCTCGATGGCCAGAAGGCGTACGTCGTCGCGGTCGAGGAGGAGGGCTCCTGGTACGTGAGCCCGTACCTCACTCTCGCCGAGTACGCGCTCGAGAGCGCAGGAGGGACGCGAGGCACCCTCCCGGCGGCCTCGGCCGTCAAGGGGTTCGACTCGCCCACGGCTGCGGCCTCGGGGCTCGTGGACGCGACGCTCGCCTATGTGAAGAGCGGGAACCCGCAGGACCTCGCGGTTGCCCTCCCGCTCGCAGAGCGCCGTCTAGCGGCCCTGTATCTCCCGAAGCACGACGGCACGGACCTGGCAGGCCTCACGGTCGAGAACGGCTTCGCCGAGCGGTCCAAGGACGGTGCAGTCGCCAAGGTCGCGTTCGACGGGTTCACGTTCTACTACGGTGACCAGGGCCGGAGCGCGACCGTCACCCTCGACCCGACCTGCGTGACGCTCGACGTGTCTGGCATGGGCTCGGGCGAGATCTGCGTCGACAAGGCGCCGCTCATCAAGGAGATGGGC
>RRZU013011829.1_pt1 | contig 10950 bp, 8 predicted proteins | sample 2165561 | NCBI WGS metagenome assembly RRZU01 (sample SAMN10456909, study PRJNA506462) | wastewater metagenome | isolation source: wastewater sludge | place: USA: Moscow, Idaho | reverse complement strand
CCTTTTTGCTTGGCGGCCATAGCGAGTTGGTACCACCCCTTCCCTTCCCGAACAGGACCGTGAAACGACTCAGCGCCGATGATAGTGCAGATCCCTGTGTGAAAGTAGGTCTCCGCCAAGCCCCCAACATCAAACCCCCTGCTACCAAGTAGCAGGGGGTTTTGTTTTGCATAAAAAATTTTGTTGCAAAAATATGAAATTTTTTTGTTGTCACCTATTTACCATTAGTTTGCGTTAGCATAGCGTTCATCCATCACATGGTACGGTGAAACTCAACACCGGCAACTTGAAAGAGGGAACCTATGAATGCAGCAAAAAAAATCCGTAAGCTCATTGAGTCGGGTCGTGATCCACAACAAATGGAAGTATTAAAGCAGTTGGCGGTAGCTTTAGAAATGAAAAAGCTATTTGATATTAGCCAGCTGTATGAAATTGATATGCGTTATTTTGAGCTCGGTTTGGAATTGATGAACGATTGGCGTTTAGATCAACATTTAAATGCACGTAATCGTTTGACAGAACAAATTCTTGGCTTAACTGCAGATGTTCAAACTGATGGCAATATTGTCCAAGTTCAAACACCTGCAGAATTAACGCTCGAGTCCAATGCTACTGCGAAGCCAACTTAATTAGATTCTGAGCACGTCTAATAGCTCGGCCTGCATCATCAATAAACTTTTCGCATCATTTAACGCCGCGCCGGTGAGTAAAAAAGCATCTTCGGCGCGGCCTCCCAAAGTCATGATTTTGGCAGAATGCACACTGACCTTGTAGCTTGATAAGACACAGGCAACACGTGCTAATAATCCCGGTTTATCTCCCGCTACAATCGATAATACATACCCATCACCTTTATCATCAGCGCGAATATTAACTTGAGGATTGATAGGGAAATGTTTCAAATGGCGGTTAATGCGACCTTGTGAAGGTGGGCATAGCAAATCGCCACCACGTTCAATCGCATGAGTTAATTCAAACTCAATGAAATTGATCATCTCACGGTAGCTGATATCACCGCCATTTTCTGGTACGAAAACATGGAATGTATCTAAAGCGTATTTATGTCTTGTTGTATAGATTTTGGCATCGGCTATGCTGTAAGCGGTTTTATTAAAGAACAAACAAATTCGTGCAAATAAGTCTGGTTTGTCTGGGGTGTAAACCAAAACATCAATGCCTTCGCGATCATCAGACAATCTGGCTCTGACCAAAGGCTGTTCACTGCGTGCAAAGCGATTTAATACCCGCGCATGCCAAGCAATTTCTCGTGCTTCATGGCGTAAAAAATAAACCATATCAAGTTGTTGCCATAATGCTTCTTCTGCACCATCTGGCACCATATTGAGACGCAAAAGAATTCTTGCCTCGTGTTTTCGTTCTTCCAATGCAGAATCTAAATCAAGTTGTTTACCTGAGCCTAAATAACGCAAAGTAGAATGATACAAATCTTCTAATAATTTTGCTTTCCATGCATTCCACACTTTTGGACTGGTGCCACGAATATCTGCCACGGTTAACAGGTATAAGGCTGTCAAACGGCGTGGTGTTTGTACACGATGGGCAAAATCAGCAATCACAGCCGGATCATAAATATCTTGCTTTTGTGCGATACTCGAGAACGTCAAATGTTCTTGCACCAACCATTCCACTAATTCTGTTTCTTCCTCGTTAAATCCATGATTCAGACAAAATTCTCTGGCATCGCTTTTACCGAGTTCAGAATGGTCACCTCCGCGTCCTTTGGCGATATCATGGAACAACCCAGCTAAATAGAGTAATTCCTGCTTCTGAAAATCAGCAATTAACCGACTTAAAGTGGGGTACTCGTGATTAAAAGCAGGAATGGCAAAACGGCGCAGGTTACGCACGACCATTAAGATATGTTCATCTACAGTATAAACATGAAATAAATCATGCTGCATCCTGCCAACAATTTTGCCAAATGCGGGTAAATAACGTCCTAATACACCATAGAGATTCATACGGCGTAAAGTACGGGTTAAACCCTGTGGTTGGGTAAAGAGTTGAATAAATAAATCGCGGTTAGTTTGATCGCGTCGGAAACGATCATTAATCAAACCGCGTGCATGCCACAGTGCCCGTAGTGTGCGCGGTGCAATACCATTCAGTTCGGGATGTTGTGAAAGCAATAAAAAAGTTTCGAGAATAGCACTGGGATGTTTGTCAAAGTAATCTAACCGGCGTAAGGCAAGCATACCGTTCACCGATTTGAAACGGTCATTAAGAATGACCACATTCTGTTTTGCTTGAGAAAATAAGCGATTACGCAGATTAGGCAATAAAATACCGTTTAACTGATGAATAATTCTTGCGGCACGATAGTATTGCTCCATCAGTTTTTCACTGGCGCGCAATTCTTTACTGTCTGTTAATCCCCATTGATAGGCTACTTTTTGTTGTAGATCAAAAATTAAACGATCTTCGCGTCGATGTGCTGTGAGGTGAAGGTCGATACGTAAGGTTTGCAGGCGTTGTTGTGCATTCTTTAATAAACGTGCTTCGGACCGAGTCAGAATATCTTGCTCGACCATGGTTTGCCATTCACTGTTAAGACCAATTGCTTTAGCAACCCAAATTAAAGTATGTAAATCGCGCAGTCCCCCAACATTTTCTTTGATATTCGGTTCTAAATTATTCGTCACACCAAAGGCTTTGGCGTGTCTTTGTTGCTGTTCTAAAACTTTGGCTTCAAAAAAAGCGACAGGATCACGATGTCGTTCTAATTCATTCACCAGATGTTGATATAAGTCTTGATTGCCGCAGAGTAGGCGTGTTTCTAGTAAAGTGGTTTCAATTGTAATGTCATTTTGTGCTTCAGCTAAACATTCACTGACAGTACGGACACTGTGTCCAACATCAAGGCCAATATCCCAAAACAGCGGAATTAACTGACCAATTTGTTCTTGTAGCATTGTTGCTGCACTATCGGGGAGCAACACTAAGATATCGATATCAGAATGAGGAAAAAGCTCACCACGGCCATATCCTCCCACAGCTAATAAAGCTGCTTGATTATCAAAATGATGTGCTGCCCATATTTTTTGGATTGCCTCATCAACTGCAACGCAATGTTGTTGTAGTAATAGGCTAGGGTTGCGGTGCTCATTCCATGCTTGTGCTAGGTCTTTGCGTGTTTGGCTTAATGCTGCTCGCCATAAACTAATTTCTGAGGTCATACGCTATATCTTTCGCGATAGAAGAGCAGTGCGAGGCCGCCGGTTAAAAACAGCACTGTCGGCATTAATGTGATCAAAATAGGCTGCCATTGATACAGTAAACCTAAATGACCAATCAAGCGATTTAAAAAGTGAAATGAGAGACCAATCACAATCCCAATAAACAAGCGATAGCCTAAGCTCACTTGGCGTTGATTAGCAGGGGTGAAACCTACTGCAATAATTGCCATCGATAAGCAGGCTAAGGGATAAAATAGTTTTCCCCATAATGCTATTTCATAGCGGCTGGTTTTCTGTTTATTATTTTTCAGATGTTCAATGTAAGAGAACAAATTCATCGCTGACATCTTTTCTGGTACGACCAGCAAGACATCTAAGATTTCAGGTCGTAATACCGATTGCCAAATACGTTCAGCTTGGTGTTCTATACGAGTTGAGTCGGCACCAAAATAAGTGGTTCTGACCTCTTGTAATAGCCATTTATCTTCACCTTGATATAACCCACGATTGGCTTCTTGCACTGCCGTAAGTCGGTAATCTTGGTCATATTGATAAATACGAACATTTAACAAAGTGTTGTCCGGTAACATAGTTTTGACGTTGATAAAATGGTTATCGTCTTTTACCCACAATCCAGATCGAAAATCTTGGGCAACCACAGAACGGGTGGCTTGTAGATATAAGCGTTCGGCTTCTTGTTCTGCTTTTGGTGCAACAAACTCGCCCATTAAAAATGTCACAACAGCAAAACCACCACCTACCATTAGCAAAATAAGACTGATATAGCGCGCTGATACACCGGAGGTTCGAATCACTGCATATTCTGAACTGGCCGCCAAAAGTGTTAATGCAGCTAATGAACCAATTAACACCGCAAGCGGCAAGAGTTGATAAACGTGCCCGGGGATATATAGGGCAACCACGGTTAACATGGTTTTCCAGTCGTAATGATGACGACCTAAGGCAGACAATTCTCCTAGAACATCAAAGAAGGCAAATAGCGACAATAAAGCCAATAACGTAAATAAGGTCGTTCGGACAATATTGCCGATAAGATAACGTGCGATCAAACTCATGATAAAGACCGGCTTTGCAGTTGGCGACGTAACAAGCGTAGTGGCTTACGGCGCAAGGTGAGTAAAAGCACGAACAATGCCAACATAACAATATGCAGCGGCAAAATAGCAAAAGCACTTTCCAGCTTGCCGTTACCAATCCATTTTTGTGCTACGTTCATGCTTTGGTAATAGAGTTGATAAATTAACAACGCGATTAACAAATTAAAGGTATGTCCACTGCGTGGATTGTAATAAGCAAGAGGAATGGCTAGCAGGGCGAGAATCAACGTAGCAATCGGCATAGAAATTCGCCATGCTAACTCTGCTCGGTCATCTGATTGATTACGTTGCCATAACTCTGGGGTGGTGCGCTGTTTGGCAGCGGTGGCATTGGGCTGTCTTAGGCTTTGGTCGATTTTGACTTGATAACGTTCAAATTCAACCAAACGATAATTGGCCTGCCCTGGTTGTCCATCATAACGGCGGCCATCTTCTAAGATCAGATAACGCTCACCTTGTTCTGTCGTATGTAGGTAACCGCGTCGTGCCAAAATTGTAGAGAGCACGCCGTTTTCCCAAGATTCAACGAAGATGTTTTGTGCTGAACCGTTTTCGCTGGAGAAATTTTCAACAAAGTAAACGCGGTCGGCACTTTTTGATTCTTTAAAGATGCCGGGGGCAAGGGCGCTGACTTCTTCGCGTTGTTTGAGTAAGTCGGCATACTCATTGCCTTTTTTATGTGCCCACGGCGCAATCCAAAGGGTAACACTGGCAATGATGACAGTAATGGGGACGGCAAACATTAACACCGGACGTATCCATTGGGTGGGCGATACCCCTGCTGCCAGCCATACCACCATTTCGTGGTCGCGATAGATTCGCGTTAATACCACGAGAACGGCCACAAACACTGTGATCGACAATAAAGTGCCAAATGACGCCAACGCGGTAAATGCAATCATGGCGAAGATGGCATCGGTCGCTAAATCGCCAGCGGCGGCTTTGTCGAACAAACGCACAACTTGCGTAGTCAACATAATGGCCAATAGCACGAAAAAAACCGCGAAGGTGACCGAGGTCAGTTCGCGGACGAGACTACGTTGAAAAATCATAAAATGTGCCTTTTTGACATCCCGCTGAAATGCTAGTGATAATGTTGCAGGAAGCGGAAAAATGCCGGAATCGGTCTAAAATCGAAGAAATCAGACCAAGCGTCGCAAATACTCTAGAAAATGGGGTATAACTGGAGCGAGTGGTGTTACGCTATGGCATATTTTTTGGATGTCATTCAATGTCAATAAACATAAGGAATCACGAACATGGACTTTAGCATAAAAAGCGGTAGCCCGGAAAAACAGCGTGTGGCGTGTGTGATTGTTGGGGTATTTGAATCGCGCAAACTCTCTTTTGCCGCTGACTTAATAGACCGTATTTCCAATGGCTTTTTAAGTGATGTGCTCAAACGTGGTGATATGGATGGCAAGTTAGGCACCACTTTGGTGCTACATGCGGTGCCTCATACCTTATGTGACCGTGTGATGTTGGTTGGTTTGGGTAAGGAACGTGATTTTCGCGAAAAAGAATATCGTGAAGCGATTAAAGCCTCGGTGCGTGCTTTAGGGGCGACTGCCGCTGTTGAGGCTGTCAGTTACATCACAGAAATTCCAGTGAAAAAGCATGATGTAACATGGATGGTGCAAGAGGCAGTGGTAGCAACGCTGGATGTGTTATACAAATTCGACCGCTTTAAAACCAAAGTGGAAGAACACCCACGCGAATTGCGTAAGTTGACATTGTCGGTTTCTCGCCGCAGTGATTTGGCCGAAGGTGAAACTGGTTTAGCACGTGGTTTGGCTGTTGCCGGTGGGATGAAACTGTGCCGCGATTTGGGCAATTTACCAAGCAATGTATGTACGCCGCGTTATGTGGCACAAACCGCAGAAGAATTAGCGACGGAATATGGCGTTGCGGCTGAGATTTTGGATGAAGCCGCCATCCATGCGTTAGGGATGCGTACCTTTCTCTCTGTCGCCAAAGGCAGTATCGAGCCCCCTCGTCTGATTGTGTTGAAATATCAAGGCGCGTCAGCCACAGTGCAACCGGTGGTGTTGGTGGGCAAGGGGATTACCTTTGACTCGGGCGGCATTTCGCTCAAACCGGGCGAAGGCATGGATGAAATGAAATATGACATGCTGGGTGCGGCAACCGTATTGGGGACTTTCCGGGCTGCGGTTGAAATGCAGCTGCCGTTAAACTTAATCGCGGTGGTGGCGACGTGCGAAAACATGCCCTCCGGTGGTGCCAGTAAGCCCGGTGACATTATTGAATCGATGTCGGGGCAAACCATTGAAATTCTCAACACCGATGCCGAAGGCCGCCTGATTCTGTGTGATGCGTTGACGTATGTGGAACGCTTCAGCCCTCAAGCCGTGATTGATGTGGCGACGTTAACTGGCGCCTGCATTATTGCTTTAGGTCATCAAACAACAGCCGTTTTCAGCAACCAAGATCAATTGGCGCGTGAGTTAGTCACCGCAGGTGAAGAAGCTGGGGATCGCGCATGGCAGATGCCCTTATTTGAAGAATACCAAGAACAACTCAAGAGCCCATTTGCTGATATGGCCAACATCGGTGGTCGGCCAGCGGGTTCAATCACGGCGGCATGTTTCTTGTCGCGTTTTGCCAAGGCCTATGATTGGGCACATTTGGATATTGCGGGTACCGGTTGGAAAAGTGGCAAAGATAAAGGGGCAACAGGCCGTCCCGTCCCCCTTTTGGTGCAATTCTTACAGGACAAAGCAGATGCCTTGAGTGGTCATACTTTACGCCGTGGCCGCCCACGTCGCGATCATGAGGAAAGCGCTGCAGACGATGCGGATTGATTTTTACCACCACGTCACCCGCCCGTTGCCGTTTTGCTGTCGTTTAATTCAGACTGCATGGCAACATGGCAGTCAGCTGATGGTATTGGTGCCTGATCCTGCACAGTGTCAGGCACTCGACCAGTTATTGTGGACCTTTCAGCCACAAGCTTTTATTCCACATTGTGCACCGACGGCGACGTATGCCAATCAAACGCCGATTTGGTTGGCAACCGAGTTACCGCCGGTGGTGACGGGGCGCGTGTTGTTGAACTTACGCTTGTCGCCATTGCCTGAAGCTCAGCAATTTGAACGCATTTTGCAAATTGCCAGTGCAGATGAGGCGGAATTAGCACAAGCACGGCAAGTGGCTCGGCACTATAAGCAATTAGGGGCCGAGATTGTATATCACGATATGACAGGCCGTGGTTAAGGGCCGAGTAACAGACTGAAAGAACATGGGATACCGTTTAAGTAAAATTGCGACCCGTACCGGCGATGATGGCAGCACCGGCCTTGGTGATGGCAGTCGTGTCCCCAAACATGCTTTACGTGTGGTGGCATTGGGTGATGTGGATGAATTAAACAGCCAACTGGGGTTGCTGTTATGTGAAACGCTGCCTGATACCGTTCGTGTCCAGCTGACCGCCATCCAAAATGAGCTGTTCCAAGTCGGGGGTGAATTGGCTGTACCGGGCTTTCACTGGTTGGAAGAGGCTGCCTTGTTGCGTGTAGATAACTGGTTGGCTGAAATGAATGCCGAGCTGCCACCGTTGAAGGAATTTATCTTACCGGGTGGTTGTCGCAGTGCGGCATTAAGCCATGTCGCGCGTGCGGTGGCGCGGCGTGCCGAGCGCAGTGTCGTGGCCTTGGCCGCAGAAGAAGCGGGTGTTTCACCACGGCTACAGCAATATCTGAATCGTTTATCCGATGCCTTGTTTGTGCTGGCACGGTTATTGAACCGCCATGAAGGTGGACAAGAAGTGATGTGGCAAAAACCGCAACCGCCGGAGGTATCCAATCAATGAGATTGCAGGCCAAACATATTCAAGCGGTGTTGACTTTGTTTGGTCAGGCATCGCCTCAACAAAAATTGGCAGCGGCGGTGGTGTTGCTCACCGCTGTATTGGGATGGTGGTTTGGTACCTCGGCTAGCCAAGATACGATTCAAGGCAAAGTGGTTGCGGTGGCCGATGGCGACACGGTGACGGTGCAGGATATCACCATGTCGCAACACCGAATTAGAATGGCTTTTATTGATGCGCCAGAAAAAGCACAACCGCATGGCGACGAGGCTAAACAGCATTTATCTGGACAGGTGCTCGGGCAAACGGTGACGGTTGATGTGATCGAGAAAGACCGCTATGGCCGCACTGTGGGTCGGGTACGCTTGGCCGGGGCCGATGTTAACTATGACATGGTGCGGCAAGGTTTAGCATGGCATTACACACAATATGCCAAAAAACAAGCGAGCAGTGACTATGCCCGTTATCAACAAGCACAAAAGCTGGCCGAGCAGCAAGGCACAGGATTATGGCAACAAGCCAATCCCACCCCGCCGTGGGATTTTCGCCAACAGAAGCGAGCCGCTCAATAACCCCAGCAACGGGGCTTTTTGTTAGAATCGGCCTTTGTGGTTTGATATGGTTCTTTCATGGCTGCTTTGCCTACGCATACATTACATCAGCTCTTATCCGAGGTGATGACCCGAGATTTTCCTGTTCTTAAAGCCCGTTTACGTCAATTACAACAGCGTCTGAAAGCCGGTAAACCTGCGGATCGGATGTTTGCTGAATTAGAACGTGATATACAACGCTCACGTCAGCGTTATCAATCTCGTTTAACTGCCCTCCCTCAACCGCAATTTGACCCTGCTCTCCCTGTTAATCAGCGTTTAGAGGATCTCAAACAGGCGATTAGCCAACATCAAGTGGTGATTGTTTGTGGTGAAACTGGCTCGGGCAAAACCACACAGTTACCTAAGTTGTGTTTGGAATTAGGCCGTGGTGTGCGTGGCTTGATTGGTCATACCCAGCCGCGTCGCTTGGCTGCGCGCTCAGTCGCGCAGCGTATTGCACAAGAACTGCAAACCAAACTCGGCGAACAAGTCGGTTTTAAAGTGCGTTTTACCGATCACAGCTCGGATCGCAGTTATATCAAGCTGATGACCGATGGCATTTTATTGGCTGAAACGCAGAACGACCGTTATCTCAATCAATACGACACCCTTATCATTGACGAAGCGCATGAACGTTCGTTGAACATTGATTTTTTATTAGGCTATTTAAAACAGATTTTACCTCGTCGTCCCGACTTAAAAGTGATTGTGACCTCGGCCACCATTGATGCTGAGCGGTTTAGTCAACATTTCAATGGCGCACCGGTGTTGGAAGTGTCGGGGAGAACCTATCCGGTGGAAATTCGCTATCGGCCCTTGCAAGAACGCGACGAAGACGAAGCGGAATTGGAGATGGAAGAGGCGATTGTCGAGGCAGTGCAAGAATTACAGACCCACGGTGCCGGTGATGTGTTGGTGTTTTTACCAGGGGAACGGGAAATTCGTGACACTGCTGATGCCCTACGGCAAATGAATCGCGGTGCGGGGTATGACATTCTGCCGCTATTTGCGCGGCTATCGAATGAAGAACAAAATCGAATTTTTCAAACAGGGGGTGAGCGTCGCCGAGTGGTATTGGCCACGAATGTGGCGGAAACCTCGCTGACGGTGCCCGGTATTAAATATGTGATTGATACTGGTTTGGCACGGGTAAAACGCTATTCACCGCGTGCGAAAGTCGAGCAATTACACGTTGAAAAAATCAGTCAAGCCGCTGCTCGACAACGCGCAGGCCGTTGTGGTCGCGTGCAGGCAGGGGTGTGTATTCGTTTATACAGCGAGGAAGATTTTAACGCTCGTCCCGCTTTTACCGATCCTGAGATCATCCGCAGCAACTTGGCAGCGGTGATTTTACGAATGGCCAGCCTGCGGTTAGGCGCGATTGACGAGTTCCCCTTTATTGAAGCACCAAGCCGGCGCTTGATTGCCGATGGGGTGCAGCTATTGCATGAACTCGGGGCGTTGGATGATGCACAGCAGTTAACGCCGCTTGGTAATGAATTGGCGCGGATTCCGGTTGATCCGAGAATCGGTCGGATGTTGTTGGCTGGGCGACAATTTCATTGTGTGCATGAAATTTTAATTTTGGCAGCGGCACTGTCGATTCAAGATCCGCGCGAACGCCCCTTTGAAGCGCGAGAAGCAGCAGAGCGCGCCCAAGCCCGTTTTAAAGATGAAAAGTCTGATTTCCTTGCCTTTTTAAATTTATGGCAATTTTTCCATGAAGCCCTGAGCAACAAGACTTCTAACCGTCAGTTGATTAATCTATGTCATCAACACTTTTTGTCCTATTTGCGGCTGCGTGAGTGGCGTGAATTACATGGCCAACTGAAAAATATTGCAGATGAACTCGGTCTGCGTGACAACACCACTCCGGCCACTTTTGAGCAAATTCATTGTGCTTTATTGACCGGTTTGCTTGGCAATATTGGGATGAAAACCTTGGAAGGCGATGGTTATTTAGGCGCACGGGGGATTCAGTTTCATATTTTCCCTGGTTCTGGGCTGCGGCGAACCAAGGCTAAATGGATATTGGCTGCCGAATTGACCGAAACCACACGCTTATATGGTCGTTGTATTGCTGCAATTGAACCTGAGTGGGTTGAAGGTTTGGCCGAACATTTGGTGAAGCGTCACTATTTTGAACCCCATTGGGAAAAAGCCCGTGGCGAGGTGGTTGCCACAGAAAAAGTGACATTGTATGGCTTACCAATTGT
>RRZU010669585.1_pt1 | contig 10950 bp, 10 predicted proteins | sample 2165561 | NCBI WGS metagenome assembly RRZU01 (sample SAMN10456909, study PRJNA506462) | wastewater metagenome | isolation source: wastewater sludge | place: USA: Moscow, Idaho | reverse complement strand
GCCAAGGCATCGCGCACACCGGAGCCACCGGTTTCGAGCAGATCGAGTAGTTGGTATGTGCCGGGACCGGTGCCCGATCCGCGCCAGTCGGTACTTTTCAACACCTTCAGGTCGCCGAAGCCATGCCCCCAGAACTTGCCCGACGATGGCGGTTGGGCAACATCCCCACAGACCATCAGCGGCATCAGATCGCAAGGCTGGGTCGGACTCGGCCCCGCCGTGGCAACCGCCGCGACCCGCTTTTCGCCCAGATCACCCGCACCGATCGAGTCCAGAAAGCGCCAGAAGAAACCGACCAGGCCATGGTTGGCCACGGTCACCCGCACATAGCGGGCGTTGGCCGGCAAGCCGGCGGCGAAAGGCCCGTAGACGCTGGTCGAGAATTCCACATTGGCGAAGTTGCCGACTCCGCCGCGCTCGGCTATCGCACGCGCCAGTTCGCCATTGCCCTCAGCATCGGCATTCAAGCGCAGCGTGTTCAACGCCGCGTCGCGCGTAGCGGTGGCGGCGCCCGCCACTCCATAGGTCTGGCTCAGGGTCTTCGCCCCGCTCAGCGCCGCCGCGTCCACCGCATTCTGCAGACGGCTCTTGTTGAGCATCAGGTGACCGCCGTCGAGCGTCAGCCCGGCCATGGCCAGCAGAGCGACCATGGCGACGGTGAGAAGAATGGCAACAGCCCCCCGCTGCCGGCGAAATCCAAGGGGTTTGCGTCTATGCATGTTCAGGGGGCGCATGGCGGCCTACCTCATCGGTCAGTTACCCACGTTGATCTGGATGGGCTGGGCGACCTGGGCGGCATCGCCCTTGACGCCACGGTAGCCATCCAGCACGGATTCCAGCAGCGGCCCGTCGGTGCCGGTCGGCGATACCTCGGTACCCGGATCGGCCGCCTGGCGCTGATCGGCGATCTGCTGGTACAGGGTGTTGTTGATCGACTCGCCGACGTCGCCGACCCGCGCCTCCCGATAACTCATGCAGCCACCGAGCATGGCCAGCGACAGCAGGAAAATGAGCGTTTTCATGGTTGCCTCTCCTCAGTCCAGGTCATGCCCGAAACGGCCTTCGCTTACCCCCAGGCTGGCCGGCACGCTGCGGCTGCCCGTGCCCTTGGTCTTGCCCATCAGGTAGAACTCCAGATCGCTGGGGGCGACGAAGCGCTCGGTCGGCAGACGCACGCTGCGGGCGTCCACCGGCTTGGCCAGGTGCGGCGTCACCAGGATCACCAGCTCGGTTTCACCACTCAGGTACTCCTGGCTGCGGAACAGGTGGCCAAGCACCGGGACGTCGCCCAGACCTGGGAACTTGCTGACGAAGTCGCGGGTGTTCTCGTTGATCAGACCGGCGATGGCGATGGTCTGCCCGTTGCTCAGCTCCACGGTGGACTGCGCGCTGCGCTTGGTCAGCGAGGGAATGAACTGCGAGACGCTGTCGCCCAGCACGCTGTCCAGACCGGTATCCAGGGTCAGGGCGTTGGCGTTGGAAATCTCGCTGACCGAGACGTTGAGGTTGAGGTTGATGCGCCCGGAGTCCAGCACCACCGGCAGGAACTTCACGCCGACGCCGAATTCCTTGTATTCGATGGTGATGCCATCGTCCTCGGTGATCGGAATCGGGAATTCGCCGCCGGAAATGAACTCGGCCTGCTGACCGGACAGGGTGGTCAGCGTCGGTTCGGCCAGCACCTTGGCCGAGCCGTTTTCCTTGGCCGCCTCCAGCACCATGTCGAAGACGAAGTTGCCCGAGGCGAACTGCGCCAGCAGGCCCTTGCCGTTGCCGATCAGGCCATCTTCCAAAGAGGCACCGTTGTTGAAGCCCCCCCAGTTCCAGCGCCCGGAGGAGCCGAAGTCGAAGGCGGCGAAACGCACGCCGATGCGCTGGGCCAGGTTGCGCTGCATTTCCGCCACCTTGACCTCCAGCATCACCTGCTGGCTGCCACCGACGGTCAGCAGGTTGATCACCTCCAGCGACTTGCTGGGCGCCGACTTGGCCGCCTCGCCTTCGCCCTGGACGATGCTCTGGCTCTGCGCCGCGTAGGTCTTGGCGATCTTGACCGCGGTATCCATCGCCGCCGCGCTGCTCACCTGGCCGCGCAGTACCAGCGCGCCCTGGGCACTGAACACCGAGATAGTTTCGCGCGGCATCAGTTCGTGCAGTTTGGCCTTGAGGGCATTGAGGTCATGCACCACCTCCAGTTCCAGGCTGTCGATGAGGCGGCCATTGCCGTCCCACAGCAGGACATTGGTGCTGCCCAGCGAACGTCCGAGCAGATACAGTTCGCGCGGACTGGTAACCAGCACATCGGCAATCTCCGGGTTGCCGACGGACACCTTGCGCACTGCGGCGCGGGTGGCCAGGACACGCGATTTGTAGATCGGCACTTCGATGGCGCTCATGCCGGTGGAGGGAAGGGCTGTGGCGGGGCCAGCGGCCTGCACCGAGAACGCCAGGAAACAGGCGCCAACCATGCATAGCGTGTATGCCCCCAGTCTGCGAATGGTGTCCATGTCTACTCCTTGGTCTTGTTCTGATGCTTGCCTGCAGCGGCTGTCGAGCCGGCAACCCCCTGCCTAGCGCGGCATGCTGAGGCTTTCGATGCTGGTACCGCGGATGATGGTGATGCGTACCGGTGCCGGCGCCGCGATGCGCCGCACTACCGGTTTGGCGACCGGCACTGGCGCGACAACCGGCGCACTCGCCACCTCTTCCTTGGGTCCCTTGTCTTCGTCGAGCGGGTTGCGCAAGGCCAGTTGCAGGCGCCCCTCGCTCTGCCCCTTGACCAGCTTCTCCGCCTCTTCGGAAGTCATCTCCAGCGTCACGGCGCGTACCACCACCGGCTGGGTCTTGTCGGTGCTGGCGGTCTGGTCGACGGCCAGTACGCGCAGGTCATAAAGGATGGTCTCGGCCTGGGCGTCGTTGTTGTGGGTGGTCTTGGCCACCAGTACGTCGACCCGGTTGCCCGGCAGCAGGAAGCCGCCTACCCCGACCACGTCGTCCACCCGTACCGAAATGGCCCGTTTGTTCGGTGCGCTCAGCGAAGCCAGGGTGCTGCCGCCCAGATGCTCGGCAAGGCGTGCCTCGCGCAGGATGTCGCCCTGTAGCAGGGTCATGGTGGCGATGCGCCCGGTGGCTTGCTCCACCGAGGAGAAGGCATCGGCGGGAGCTGCGCCCTTGGGCATCTGCACCAGCTTCACCTGCTGCGGCTCGACCATCTGCCCGAAAGGAATCTCCATGGCGGCCACCACCACGTTTTCCATGTTGTCGCCTCCGGCATTGAGCCGGGCGGTCAGCCAGGTATTGGCCATCCAGGCAGCACCCAGGCCGAACACCACCGACAGGGCGATCAACAGCAATGTGCGCGAACTCATGATGGTTCTCCTTGCTCGGTGTCCTGCAGGCGGACGAAGTAGTTCTGCCATGCCCATTGCAGCTCATCGGGAGTCAACTGGGCCGATTTGCCGAGGTAGCGCTGGCGATCCAGCGCCATGCCCAGCAGGTCGCGAGGGTGGCAGGGCAGCAGCGGCACCTTTTCGGGCTGGTGCAGCCCTTCGATCACATAGCGCAGCAACAACGGGTCATAAGGCAGCCCCAGCTTCTCGACCTCCTGACGCCAGATCTGCGCGTACTCCTCGCGGGTCAGGTGGTCGAAATGCAGCTTGTAGCCGATGCGCCGCAAGAAGGCCTCGTCCGCCAGCTGCAACGGATTGAGGTTGGTGGAGAACACCAGGATCACATCGAAAGGCAGCTCACAATGGCGACCGCCGCCGAGGTTGAGATAGTCCTTGCGCTCCTCCATCGGCACGATCCAGCGGTTGAGTAACTGCGCCGGCGGCATGGCCTGACGCCCCAGATCGTCGATGATGAACAGCCCGTTGCCAGCCTTGAGCTGCAGCGGCGCCTGGTACTGGCGGGCGATGGGGTCGTAGCGGATATCCAGCTGGTCCATGCTCAGCTCGCCGCCGGTGATCAGGATCGGACGCTTGCAGCGCAGCAGGCGCCGGTCGCTGCCCTGATCCAGACGCAGGCTGGGCAGGCCTGCAGAAACGGTCTCCGCCAGCCGGTGTACCTGCGGATCGAAGATCTCGATGATCGCCTCGTTGATGGCGATGGCATGGGGTACCCAGATGTTTTCGTCGAACAGGCGGATCAGCTTGCTGCTGATATAGGTTTTCCCGGTCCCGGCTGGACCGTAGATCATGATCGCCCGCCCGGAGTTGAGCGCCGCGCCCAGTTGGTCGAGCAGCCCGTTGTGGAATACCACGCCACGAAAGGCCTGATGCATCTGCCCGGCCGTGATGCTGCCGTGATGCACGGTCTGCGCCTTGAGCAGTTCGCGGTAGCGCTCGACCGGGTAGGGTGCCGGGCCGATATAACCACTGCGCGCCAGGGCATCGCGGGCACTGGCACGGCCACGCTCGGTCAATCCGTAGCGCAGGCCCCCGCCTCCTGCGGCCTGCCCCAGCACCTCGACTTGACTGTCCTTGCGCAACAGGCCGAGCAACTCCTCCAGCACCGGCCCCGCCAGCCCCATGCGGCTCATCAGTCGGCCGGTATCCAGGCTGCCGGCGTCGTACAGGTGCTTGCACAGCAGATCGGTCAGTAGCGGCTCGGAAAGTCCGGTTTCCGCCATGCTGCGCGGTTGGGAAATATCGAATACCGGGCTATTCGCCTCGGCACCGTCCAGACTGGCAATCCCCGGCAGATTCATGGCCTGCCCCCTTTGTTTTAATGATGAGCATTTGAACCATCGACATGAAATCCATGCCCCCAGAGGAACGCTAGACCAAGGAGTCCAGATATGCCAAAGCGCGACTGAATGGGGACTCGAAAAACAGGCTGATCACGGTGCCTGCAGCAATTGCCAGAGCATATGGAAATCGATGCCTGGCTGGATCCGCATCGCTCTCAACGGGGATATAACTGCGCAGGCTGGCCATGGCCCAATAGCGTGCAAAGAATTTACCGAGATGCCCCCTGAGCAACAGATAGAGAATACCCAGTACAGTGCCGGCAATCAGGCTGCACGCCGCTGTCCACAATGCCGCAGCGCCGCCAATGAAGCTGCCGACGACCGCCATCAGCTTGACGTCGCCGGCAGCCATGCCGCCCAAGGCATAGAACGGCAGAAAAGCCAGAAACCCCACTGCAAGCCCGCCTGCCGCCGAAAGTAGCCCCCCCCACCCATCCGCCCAGACCTGCAGTACTGCCCCCAGCAGCAGGCCCAGCAGGAGGTAATAGTTGGGGAGTCGGTGACTTACTGAGTCAGTAATCACCGCCCCCAACAAAAAAACAAACAGAAATTCCATTATTATTAATCCCTGATAAAACTAGGCACCCATCGCGGTAGCAAGATCCTGAAGCAACTCAACAGCCCTAGCACCAATATCAGTAAAAATCGCCACCAACCCAGCACTAATCAATCCCCCGGCAATTGCGTATTCAACAGCGGTCAGACCCTCTTCATCACTGGCAAACTTGACCACCACCGCCTTGACTTTTTGAATATCCATTTTTCGCCACCTCGATAAGTTTTTTTATTTACGACATGTTGCCTGTCGTATGGACAAACCTAGCCGTGGCTCGGGATAAGGGTTAGGAGAGTTTTGCCAATCGCTGGCATTTTTTTGCCGGGCTCCAGCAACCGGGAAGCGTCGGAAATACGACGCCATGAATGCACGCTTTGAAAGACTCTGGATACGATGCAAAAGACTCGCAAATACGAAAACATCGAAAAGAGCCGAGTAACTATGAAGATCGGAGAGCTGGGCTGACCACAGCACCGCCGGCAAGGTACGACTGCCACTCTGCCCCCTCCAGAGGCCCAGCGACTTGCCGTGCGCCGCACAGCGGCGCTCCAAGCGCTGCGGCTTTTCTGCTAGAATCGCCGGCTTTCTTTAACAGCCCAGGTGACCCTCCCATGCAGCCCATGCTGAATATCGCGCTGCGCGCGGCCCGCAGTGCCGGTGAACTGATCTTCCGCTCGCTCGAACGCCTGGACGTGCTCTCGGTCAACGAGAAAGACGCCAAGGATTACGTCACCGAGGTGGACCGTGCCGCCGAGCAAAGCATCCTCAATGTGCTGCGCAAGGCCTACCCGAACCATGGCTATCTCGCCGAGGAAAGCGGCCTGATCAAGGGCACCGGCGAGGGCGCCGACTACCTGTGGATCATCGATCCGCTGGATGGCACCACCAACTTCATTCATGGCCTGCCGCACTTCGCGGTCAGCATCGCCTGCAAATACCGTGGTCGCCTGGAGCACGCCGTGGTGCTCGATCCGGTGCGCCAGGAAGAGTTCACCGCCAGCCGTGGCCGTGGCGCCGCCCTCAACGGCAAACGCATCCGCGTCAGCAACCGTCGCGGCCTGGAAGGCGCCTTGCTGGGCACCGGCTTCCCGTTCCGCGACAGCCAGATCGACCACCTGGACAGCTACCTGGGCATGTTCCGCAGCCTGGTCGGCCAGACCGCCGGCATCCGCCGCGCCGGCGCCGCCAGCCTGGACCTGGCCTATGTGGCCGCCGGGCGCTTCGATGCCTTCTGGGAGTTCGGCCTGTCCGAGTGGGACATGGCGGCCGGTGCGCTGCTGGTGCAGGAAGCGGGCGGCCTGGCCAGCGATTTCGCCGGTGGTCACGAGTTCCTCGACAAGGGTCACATCGTCGCCGGCAACACTAAGTGCTTCAAGGCGGTGCTGACCGCCATCCAGCCGCACCTGCCGCCGGCGCTCAAGCGCTGAGGCTCGTTCGCTGCAGCGAAACCCGGCCCTAGCGCCGGGTTTTTTTGTGCAGACGATCCGGCTTGCCTGCCTCCACAGCGGCGCAAGCCGGTACTGGCTCATGTTGCCACCCGGACTTTCGACGCCACAGCGCACGCCAACGCCCGCCCACGAAAAAGGCGCCCGCAGGCGCCTCTTCGTGGCTGGCGAATGACCTTACGGCCGCTCGTCCACCTCGTCCTCGACCACCGGAGGAATCAGGTCGTCGCGGGTCAGCTTCAGCCAGATCAGGAAGATCGCCGCGATGTATACCGACGAGTAGGTACCCACGCCCACGCCGATGAACAGCGCCAGGGAGAAGCCCCACAGGCTCTCGCCACCGAACAGCAACAGCGCACCGACCGCCAGCAGGGTGGACACCGAGGTGGCCATGGTGCGCAGCAGGGTCTGGGTGGTGGAGATGTTGATGTTTTCGATCAGCTCGGTCTTGCGCAGCAGGCGGAAGTTCTCGCGGATCCGGTCGAATACCACGATGGTGTCGTTCAGCGAGTAGCCGATGATCGCCAGCACCGCCGCCAGTACAGTCAGATCGAAGGGGATCTGGAAGAAGCTGAACACGCCGAGGGTCACGATCACGTCGTGAACCAGGGAGGCGATGGCACCGAAGCCGAACTTCCACTGGAAGCGGAACGCCACGTAGACCAGGATGCCGCCGAGGGCCAGCAGCATGCCCAGACCGCCCTGGTCGCGCAGCTCCTCGCCCACCTGCGGGCCGACGAACTCGACGCGCTTGAGGGTGAACGGGGTGTCGGCGCTGACCCGGCGCAGGGCGTCGGCCAGCTGGCTGCCCAGTTGCGGATCGTCGCCCTGCATGCGCACCAGCACGTCGGTGCTGGCGCCGAAGCTCTGCACCAGGGCATCGGCGTAGCCGGCTTCGCGCAGCTGACCACGCACCTTGTCGAGCTGTGCCGGCTGCTCGTAGGACAGCTCGATCAGGGTGCCGCCGGTAAAGTCGAGGCCGAAGTTCAGCCCCTTGATCGCCAGGCTGGCCAGCGACGCCAGGGTCAGCAGCACCGTCAGCGCGAAGGCGACGTGGCGGATGCCCATGAAGTTGATCACACGTTGCATTCAGGCAGTCCTCAGATCCACAGCTTCTTGATGTTGCGGCCACCGTAAATCAGGTTGACCATGGCGCGGGTGACGATGATCGCGGTGAACATCGAGGTGACGATGCCCAGCGACAGGGTCACGGCGAAGCCCTTGATCGGCCCGGTGCCCATGGCGAACAGGATGGCGCCGACCAGCAGGGTGGTCAGGTTGCCGTCGAGGATCGCCGAGAAGGCGCGGTCGAAGCCTTCGTGGATGGCGCGCTGGATCGACATGCCGTTGGCGATTTCCTCGCGGATCCGCGAGAAGATCAGCACGTTGGCGTCCACCGCCATACCCATGGTCAGCACGATGCCGGCGATGCCCGGCAGGGTCAGGGTGGCGCCGAGCAGCGACATCAGCGCCAGCAGCACCACCATGTTGAAGCACAGGGCGACGGTGGCCAGCAGGCCGAAGACCTTGTAGATCGCCATCATGAACAGCGCGACCAGCACGAAGCCCCACAGCGCCGCCTGGACGCCGAGCTGGATATTCTCCGCCCCCAGGCTCGGGCCGATGGTGCGCTCCTCGGCGAAGTACATCGGCGCGGCCAGGCCGCCGGCGCGCAGCAGCAGGGCCAGCTCGGAGGACTCGCCCGGACCGTCGAGGCCGGTGATACGGAAGCTGTTGCCCAGCGCCGACTGGATGGTCGCCAGACTGATCACCTTCTTCTCTTCCTTGAAGGCGGATACCACGACTTCCTTCTCGACGCCATCGACCGTCTGCTTGACGTAGCGGGTCACCGGCTTCTGCTCGATGAACACCACCGCCATGCTGCGGCCGACGCTGTTGCGGGTGGCGCGGTTCATCAGCTCGCCGCCGTGGCCGTCGAGGCGGATGTTGACCTGCGGGCGGCCGTTCTCGTCGAAGCTGGCCTGGGCGTCGGTGACCTGGTCGCCGGTGATGATCACCCCGCGCTCCAACTGGACCGGCGCGCGGCCTTCCTGGCGGAACTCGAAGGTTTCGGTGCTGGCCCGGGCGGCGTCCAGCTCGGCGGCCAGACGGAACTCCAGGTTGGCGGTCTTGCCGAGGATGCGCTTGGCCTCGGCGGTGTCCTGCACGCCGGGCAGCTCGACCACGATACGGTTGGCGCCCTGGCGCTGCACCAGCGGCTCGGCGACGCCCAGCTCGTTGACCCGGTTGCGCACGGTGGTGAGGTTCTGCTTGATCGAATACTCGCGGATCTCCGCCAGCTTGGCGGGCGTCAGCGCCAGACGCAGCACCTGCAGGCCGTTGCGCTCGCCAGCCTGGGCCTCGAAATCGGGGAAGTCTTTGCGGATCAGGCGCTGAGCCTGTTCCAGCAGCGCGGCATCGGCGAAGCCGAGCTGGATGGCGCCGTCCTGTTGCGGCAGCGAGCGGTAGCGCAGGCGCTCCTTGCGCAGCAGGCTCTTCACCTCGCCCTCGTAGACCTTCATGCGCGCGCCAACGGCCTTGTCCATGTCCACTTCGAGGAGGAAGTGCACGCCTCCGGAAAGGTCCAGACCCAGCTTCATCGGGCTGGCGCCCAGGCTGCGCAACCAGTCGGGGGTGGTCGGCGCCAGGTTCAGGGCCACCACGTAATCGTCGCCCAGCACGCGGCGCACCACGTCCTTGGCCGGCAGTTGATCTTCCTGGCGCTCCAGGCGCAGCAGGCCGCCCTTCTCGCCGGCGGTCGCCGACTTGACCGCGATGCCGGCGGCCTTGAGCGCCGTCGCGGCACGCTCGACGTCAGCCTGCTCGATCTTCAGCGCACTGCTGGCGCCACTGAGCTGGATGGCCGGGTCGTCGGGGTAGAGGTTGGGCGCGGAGTAGATGAAGCCGATCCCCACAACCACGAAGATCAGCAGGAATTTCCATAGGGGTGTCTTGTTGAGCATGACGCAGCCCGCTTGCAAAACGGGGCACATTGCGTGCCCCGTCGATGGTAGAGATGGTGACTCAGATCGCTTTCAGAGTGCCCTTGGGCAGCACCGCGGCAATGGCCATCTTCTGGATCTTCAGCTCGACGGTATCGGAGGCTTCGATCACCACGAAATCGTCGGTCACCTTGACCACCTTGCCGGCGATGCCGCCACCGGTGACCACTTCGTCGCCCTTCTGCAGGCCGGCGAGCAGGTTCTTGTGCTCCTTGGCGCGCTTGGCCTGGGGACGCCAGATCATCAGGTAGAAGATGACCACGAAGCCGACGAGCATCAGGATGCTCATCATGTCACCGCCCGGAGCGGCGGCGGCCGGAGCGGCATCGGTGGCGTGGGCGACGGGAATCAGAAAACTCATGTACTACTCCTGTTGCAAGGTCTTGGAAACGCTGGGAATTCAGTCGAGCGGCGGAACCGGCAGGCCGCGCCGCGCATAGAAGTCATCGACAAAGGCGGCCAATGTACCCTGCGCGATGGCATCGCGTAAACCGGCCATCAGACGCTGATAATGTCGCAAGTTGTGAATCGTATTGAGCATGCTGCCCAGCATTTCGCCGCACTTGTCCAGGTGATGCAGATAGGCGCGGGAGAAGTGGCTGCAGGTGTAGCAGTCGCAGGCCGGATCCAGCGGCGAGTCGTCGTGTTTGTGCACCGCATTGCGGATCTTGATCACGCCGGTGTCGACGAACAGATGGCCGTTGCGCGCGTTGCGGGTCGGCATCACGCAGTCGAACATGTCGACGCCGCGGCGCACGCCCTCGACCAGATCCTCGGGCTTGCCGACGCCCATCAGGTAGCGCGGCTTGTCGGCCGGCAGCTGCGGAGGGAGGAAGTCGAGGATGCGGATCATGTCTTCCTTGGGCTCGCCCACCGACAGGCCGCCGATCGCCAGACCGTCGAAGCCGATTTCCAGCAGCCCCTCCAGCGAGCGCAGGCGCAGCTCCTCGTGCATGCCGCCCTGGACGATGCCGAACAGCGCCGAGGGGTTGCCCTCGTGGGCGATCTTCGAGCGCTTGGCCCAGCGCAGCGACAGCTCCATGGAGCGCTTGGCGGTATCGAAGTCGGCCGGGTATGCCGTGCATTCGTCGAAAATCATCACCACGCCCGAGCCCAGGTCACGCTGGGCCTGCATCGACTCTTCCGGGCCCATGAACACCTTGGAGCCGGCCACCGGCGAGGCGAAGGTCACGCCCTCCT
>RRZU013493080.1_pt1 | contig 10951 bp, 7 predicted proteins | sample 2165561 | NCBI WGS metagenome assembly RRZU01 (sample SAMN10456909, study PRJNA506462) | wastewater metagenome | isolation source: wastewater sludge | place: USA: Moscow, Idaho | reverse complement strand
ATGCACACCCCCATCAGTGAGAAGAAAAAAGATGCGCCGAGCATCCACAGTGATTGCATGGGTTTGACCTGATATCCTTGATTTTGAAGGCGAATTTTAGCACGAAGATTGGAAAAAAACGGTAGATGCTTTATAATGCCTGATTACGTTAATCGCTTTGCACACTCGTATTAGTGCGAAGCATCTACTTTATTTAGAAAAAACCATGGAAATCGAACGCATCAACGCCTTATCGAATCAATTGGCCGACCTGCAAGCGCGGATTGACGCGCTATGGGGGTATCTTTGACTACGCTGTCAAAGCCGATCGCCTCGTTGTTGTCAACGCTGAGTTAGAAGACCCCAATGTTTGGAACGACCCGAAACGCGCGCAAGATTTGGGGCGTGAGAAAAAGCTGTTAGAAGGCACCACCCTCAAATTAGACCACTTAAAACAACACAGCTCAGATACTGCTGAGTTATTCGAGATGGCGCAGATGGAGGACGATGTCGATACCATGACCGCATTGGAAGCGGACGTGGGCGCATTGGAGCAAGAAGTCTCGCAAATGGAGTTTCGACGGATGTTCAATAATCCGCTCGATCCACAACCGTGCTTTATTGACATTCAGGCAGGCGCGGGGGGCACGGAAGCGTGCGATTGGGCGAGCATGTTGTTGCGCCAATACGTGCGTTATTGCGAGCGCAAAGATTTTAAAGTCGAAATTCTCGAGGAGACCTCGGGCGATGTTGCTGGCATCAAGTCCGCCAGTATCAAGGTCGATGGTGAGTATGCGTATGGTTTACTGCGCACCGAAACAGGCGTGCATCGCCTCGTGCGCAAATCACCGTTTGACTCATCGGGTGGTCGCCACACATCGTTTGCCTCAATATTTGTCTACCCCGAAGTCGATGATTCGATTGAGATTGACATCAACCCTGCGGATTTGCGCGTCGATACCTACCGCGCTTCAGGCGCGGGCGGTCAGCATATTAATAAAACCGATTCGGCGGTGCGCATCACGCACATTCCGACCAATACCGTGGTGCAGTGTCAAAATGACCGTTCACAACACAAGAACCGCGCCGAAGCGATGTCAATGCTAAAATCGCGCCTGTATGAATTGGAGTTGCGCAAGCGTCAATCTGAACAAGACAAGTTAGAAGCCACCAAGTCCGATGTGGGTTGGGGGCATCAAATCCGCTCGTATGTGTTGGACAACTCACGGATTAAGGATTTGCGCACCAATGTCGAAATCTCTGCCACGCAAAAAGTACTGGATGGCGATTTGGATGCGTTTATTGAGGCGAGTTTGAAGCAGGGCGTTTAACTACCTGCGCGCAGCGCACTTATTTTAAAATTTACGCCAAGACAGTTTCCACACTCAATGCGCTAACGCGTGCTGGATTCCCGCTAAACCCATGCGGGAATGACGGTCGGAGCTGATTGGCATTCACCCATTATTTAATGACTGTTTCATACAAAAAAACATGACCGAACACAACCAAACCCCAGACATTCAGATTGACGAAAACGCCATCATGGCTGAGCGTCGCCACAAATTATCTCAATTGCGCGCGCAAGGCGTTGCGTTTCCAAACGACTTCGTGCCTGAGCACCGCGCCGCGCAATTGCACGAGCAGTACGGCGCGTGGACGCGTGAGGATTTAGAACAAGCCAATGTGCAAGTCTCCATCGCAGGGCGCATGATGCTCAAACGCGTGATGGGCAAAGCAAGTTTTGCCACGGTGCAGGACGGCACAGGGCAAATTCAGTTTTACATCAATGATAAGGGAGTGACTGAGGCGGTACACGAGCAATTCAAGCACTGGGACATGGGCGACATCGTTGCTACCACGGGACAGTTGTTCAAAACCCAACATGGTGAACTCTCCGTGCGTTGTGCGAACTTGCGATTGCTGAGTAAATCACTGCGCCCATTGCCCGATAAATTCCACGGTTTGGCGGATCAAGAAATGCGTTATCGTCAACGCTATGTTGACCTCATCGTTACGCCTGAGACTCGTGCGACCTTTATCAAACGCACTAAAGCCATGAACGCTGTGCGTGAATTTATGGTGGAAAATAATTTCATGGAAGTGGAAACACCAATGCTGCACCCGATTCCAGGTGGCGCATCGGCGAAACCGTTTGTCACGCACCACAATGCGCTCGACATGCAAATGTTTTTGCGCATTGCGCCAGAGTTGTACCTTAAACGCTTGATTGTCGGTGGTTTTGAGCGTGTGTTTGAAATCAACCGCAGCTTCCGTAATGAGGGCGTATCCCCACGCCACAATCCCGAATTCACCATGATGGAGTTCTACGCGGCTTATACCGATTATCAATGGTTGATGAACTACACTGAGGAATTGTTGCGCAATGTTGCCATTCGCGCGACGGGCAGTGCGACTTTGAATTATCAAGGCAAGGTTTTAGATTTGGCCCCTGCGTTTGATCGTCTGACCATCGTCGCCGCGATTGAAAAATACGCGCCGCAGTATGTGGGAGCGGCTTTGGATGATGCGGATTATTTGCGCGCCGAGTTGAAAAAACACGGCGTGGACTTGAACGACCCGCAGGTGAAAAATGCGGGCGTGGGTGCGTTGCAATTGGCGTTGTTTGAAGAGGTCGCCGAGCATTTGTTGTGGAACCCGACCTTCATCATCGACTATCCGATTGAAGTCTCGCCATTGGCGCGCGCGTCTGACACACATCAAGGCATTACCGAGCGGTTTGAATTGTTTATGACGGGGCGCGAAGTCGCCAATGGTTTCTCAGAATTGAACGACCCTGAAGACCAATCCGAGCGTTTCCTCGCGCAAGTCGCCGCCAAAGACGCGGGCGACGATGAAGCGATGTTCTACGATGCCGACTATATTCGCGCTTTGGAATACGGTATGCCGCCGACAGGCGGTTGTGGGATTGGCTTAGACCGCTTGATGATGCTGCTTACCGACAATCCAAACATACGCGATGTGTTGTTGTTTCCACATTTGCGTAAAGAAGATGCTTAATTGTTATTCAATAGGTTTCTTTTGATTACCTAACCATCGCTGGCGAGGTTGGAAGTTGGGGTTGAAAATATCGTTACTCGGCGATTTTTGTGGGGTATTGATGTTTAAAAATGTCAATAATCCCCAATCAAGTATATCCGTTTGATAGGGTTTGTTGAGGTTGCTACGAGCACAGTTAAAATGATCTTTATTGTTGTGCCACGTTAAAAGAGGTACCTGATAACCCGAAACTAAATTGGGTGCGTGACCAGTGTAGTTTTTTGTGTGCGCTACTTCTTGCCCGTGATCCGAAACAAACAAGAGTCGAGCGGGTTGAGGAATATTTTTTAGTTGTTCAATCATTGAGCCAATTAAATGGTCGGTATAGCGAATAGAATTATCGTAATACTTTCGTTGCGTTCTATTCCAAAAAAATATTCCATTTCTTTCCAACTCGGCATCTACTTCATCGTTACCTAAAAATGTTTCAAAAATCTCTGGATAACGTAATTGATAATGTGGGTGTTGCCCAATCATATGGATAACGATAAGTTTTGGTTGTTTGATTTGTTCATGAATTGCGAATTCTATTGGATCAAGCAGATTTTCATCTAGGCTAGAGTTGCTGCGCCCCGTTGCTGAAAGATTGGTTTGTTTTACATAATCAGCTTGAGAGACAAAATTCGCATATAAATAATAATCTTTTTGGTTGGTGATCCAGTATGTTTTATATCCAACTGATTTTGCGAGCATCATCACATCAGCCTCTCTGATGTTTGGATTTGTTATTGTTTTAGTCGAGAGTATTCGTTCTATAGCTGGTTGAGTACTTGCAGCACCTGATAGAACATCGGTAAATACGCACATATTATCTTCGTGGGATAGTGCTTCGAGTTTCGGTGTGGTTTCTCGCTTATAACCATATATTTGCATATTGGATTTGTTTAGACTTTCCCCAAATACCAAAATGACAATTTGATTGTCACGCCCGTCGAATGATGCATTCCACTCTTGAAGTGTTTTTTTGACTTTAGATAGCGTTTCACTGGTTTGCAAAAGTAATTGCTGTTGTTTTTGATAATTTGTAACCTTCTTTGCCCAATAAAACAGTGGGTTTTGTTGTCGATAAGTATTGTTTAGATGTAAGAGGGTCGTAATGACCATGACTGCCCACAAAGTGTTTCGAGTCTGTTTTGAGATAGACTTGATTGTGAGGCATCGTTGAGTAAGCCAGAAAAGTAAAGCACTTAAACTTACAACTTGAAACAGAATGATTGCGTTTTGTGAGATAAATTCGGAGGATTCAGAAGCGTTGGTGTTTGAAAGTGCATGAAACAAGATCATTTCATCCAGTGTGTCTCCATAGGCGACGTAAAATCCCCCCAACACACTTGTGTGCGCTATGAATATGGTCAGTATTGCCCAGATGTAAAGTTTTTTGTATTTAATTGAGCTGTTGTGCAGAAGTTGCAATATTGCAATAATGAATATGAAGAAGCCTATCCATTTAAACCAAGCGTTAATGGGGAATTGAAATCCAAATTTGACAGTGACTAAAATCAAAAGGAAACAGAGTAAACCTTTAAGCAATGGTTTTTGCGTTAGGTATAATGATGATTTTTGCATGTGGGTTAAATTGTTGTGTTTGTGATGATTACAGCTGTTCGGAGATATTGATTTGACAGGGGTTTTGTGTGAACAATTAAAAACATCAAGACCAACAAGAATTATAACCATGAATATTTATTAATGGGTAGCACGAGCACACATATTTTGTAAAAATATGTTGGCTTTAAAATTATATTCCTCAATTTAACCTCATTGGCATAAAGTCAAAATGATATGTACATTTATCACAATCTTTCACTATTGGCTAAAAAAATCTCTGCAACCACCATCGGCAACTTCGATGGTGTGCACACTGGGCATGCGGCGGTTTTGAAACGCTTGGTGGCAATGGCGAACGAGCGTGGACTCACGCCGACCGTTGTCACTTTTGCACCCAATCCCAAAGCCTATTTTGCGCACAAACGTGGCGTACCCGCGCCGACGCAAATTATGCCGCTGCGCGATAAGGTCGTGGCGATGAAAGCCTTGGGCATTGAGCAGGTGGTGGTTTTGCCGTTTGATGCGCATTTGGCGAATATGCTTGCCGAAGATTTTGTACGCGTGGTTTTGCATGAAACTTTGAATGCAAAATTGTTGATGGTCGGTGATGATTTTCGTTTTGGCGCACAGCGCAAGGGCGATTTTGCGCTATTACAATCTTTGCAAAATCAATACGGCTACGCCTTGGAAAATTTACATTCAGTTGAACAAAACGGAGCGCGCGTTTCCTCATCGCTTATTCGTCAGCATTTGGAGCGCGGAGAGATTAACGAGGCAACCCAGTTGCTCGGACATCCGCTGACCTTGTCGGGGCACATCATCCATGGTGAAAAACTTGGGCGCACGATTGGCGTGCCGACCATCAATATCAAAATGCCTGAGCGTTTGGCACTACAGGGAATTTACGCGGCCAGTGTGCAATTGCAATCCGCGCCTGAAAAAACCATTCAGGGCGCGGCGAGCATAGGCGTTCGTCCAAGCGTGAAAACCAATGGACAGTGCTGGTGCGAAGTGCATTTATTTGATTTCAATCAAGAAATCTATGGGCAAATTGCTTGCGTGACCCTACATCAAAAAATTCGTGATGAAGCCAAATTCGATGATTTTGACGAACTGCTCAAAGCCATTCAAAACGACATAGCGCAATGCCGAGCATTTTTCGCTCAAAAATAGCATCTGCAGAATTAACCGTAATATTTAAGCGCGTAAAATATCGACAAACCCAAGCCCAAAGCAATCACAATGCGGCGCAACCACAGCGCGGGCAACCAGCGTGCAATTCGCCCACCCCAGTAACCGCCGATGACCGCGCCGATAAAGGCAATCAATGTGTATTGCCAATGCACCAAGCCAGAGAAAATAAACACCAGCGCGGCGACACTGCTAATCACGGCGGCCAATAGATTTTTCAGCGCGTTGTTCATCTGAATATCGCGCACGCCGAGCATTTGCAAGCCCGCCATCAGCATGATGCCCAAACCCGCGATAAAAAACCCACCGTAAATCGCAATCACCAATTCAAATACATGCGCAAAGCCGCGTCGTGGCAGACCCTGATTGTCCTGAGGATTTTTAGCAAGCCAACCACGAATCACATCACTGAATGCAAACAACAGCGTGGCAAATAAAATCAATACAGGGATGAGTTTGAGAAACACCGAATTTTGAATCCACACCAACAGCATGGCACCGATGATACCGCCGAGCAGACCCAATAGCAAAGACAGTCGTAAACCATGCGGATGCGTGCGCAACTCACGCCGATAGGCGACCACCGCCAAAGCGTGCCCAGGCCAAACGGCGATGGCATTCGAGGCGTTCGCCACGATAGGGGGCAAACCTGCGGCTAAAAACACGGGAAAGGTGAAAAACGTCCCGCCGCCCGCCGTGGCATTGCAAATACCTGCCATGATGCCTGAGCCGAACAACAAGGTGAAAATCAAAATATCGTGCATGGTGTGAATGAATGTGTGACTGAGCTGGCAGTGTACTATGAATTGTTGGTCATGAAGGACTTGTGTTATCAAGCCAGATTATTAAACACATTTTAAGAATCGAATGAAAACCCATGTGATGGGCATTTCATCGTGATTTACCCTCGATTTTCAGTTAAAATAAACTTTTTTCGAATCCACCGATTGTAAAGCCCGTTATGACTGAAAAGAACACCTACCCCGTTAATTTATTGGATACACCATTCCCGATGCGGGGTGATTTGGCCAAACGCGAACCGCAATGGGTTGCGGCTTGGCAAGCGCAAAAACGCTACGAAACCATCCGCGCGGCGGTCACGGGTCGTCCGAAATTCATTCTGCACGATGGTCCGCCGTATGCCAACGGCGACATTCACATCGGTCACGCAGTCAATAAAATCCTCAAAGACATTATTGTCAAGTCCAAAACCATGGCGGGATTTGACGCGCCGTATGTGCCTGGGTGGGATTGTCACGGTATGCCGATTGAAAACAAAATCGAGTCGATTCACGGGCGTGGTTTGCCCACGCGCGAAGTGCAGGAAAAATCCCGCGCCTATGCAGGCGAGCAAATCGAAAGCCAAAAAATTGACTTCATGCGCTTGGGCGTTTTGGGCGAATGGGACAATCCGTACAAAACCATGAACTTTGCCAATGAAGCCAACGAAATTCGCGCGCTCGGTAAAATCCTCGAAAAAGGCTATGTCTATCGCGGTTTGAAGCCCGTGAATTGGTGTTTCGATTGCGAATCGGCGTTGGCTGAAGCCGAAGTGGAATACGCAGATAAAACCGACCCCGCGATTGACGTGGGTTTTGGCTTTGCCGAGCACGACAAATTGTCCAACGCCTTTGGCGTGACCGTGGCACAAAAAGGCTATGTGGTTATTTGGACCACCACGCCGTGGACGATTCCCGCCAATCAGGCTTTGAACGTGCATCCCGAAGTGGTTTATGCCTTGGTCAATACCGATAAAGGTCAGCTGATTTTGGCACAGGATTTGGTGGCATCTTGTTTGGAACGCTATGGCTTAGTTGGTGAAATCGTGGCGACGACCACGGGCGACAAACTTGATCACATTGCGTTTAAACATCCTTTCTACGATGCGGATGCAGGTTTTGCACGTCTATCACCGATTTATTTGGGCGAATACGTGACCACCGATGCAGGGACGGGCATTGTGCATTCCGCGCCTGCGTATGGCGTGGATGACTTTATTTCCTGCACCTCACACGGCGTGGCGAACGACGATATTTTGACCCCCGTGATGGGCAACGGCGTGTATGCGTCTGATTTGCCATTTTTTGGTGGGATGCACATTTGGAAAGCCAATCCAGTGATTGTTGAAAAACTCACCGAGGTTGGCGCGCTGTTTAAAGTGGTGAACGCACCGCACAGTTACATGCACTGCTGGCGACACAAATCCCCCTTGATTTTCCGCGCAACCACCCAGTGGTTTGCCAGTATGGATAAACCCGTCAATGGGGAATCCTTGCGCGAGACCGCGCTCAAAGGTGTTGAAGCGACACAGTTTTTCCCCGCGTGGGGCAAGGCGCGTTTGCACGCGATGATTGCCAATCGCCCCGACTGGACGCTGTCGCGTCAACGCCAATGGGGCGTGCCGATGCCGTTTTTCCTGCACAAAGCCACAGGGCAGTTGCATCCAAATACACCGGAGTTGCTCGAACGTGTGGCGCAATTGGTCGAGACAGGTGGGATTGAGTCTTGGCAAACCTTGGACATCAATGAATTCCTCGGAGCGGATGCGAATGATTATGTGAAAAACAAAGACACGCTGGACGTGTGGTTCGACTCAGGCACAACGCATTTTCATGTGTTGCGTGGCTCACACGCCGAGCAGTTGGCGTATCCAGCGGATTTGTACCTTGAAGGCTCGGATCAGCACCGTGGTTGGTTCCATTCGTCTTTGTTGACTGGCTCAATGCTCGATGGTCGTGCACCGTACAAGGCTTTGCTCACCCACGGTTTTGTGGTCGATGGGCAAGGGCGCAAGATGAGTAAATCGGTCGGCAACATCGTCGCACCGCAAACTGTGGCGAATAAAATGGGCGCGGAAATCATCCGCCTGTGGTGCGCTTCAACCGATTATTCAGGCGAACTCTCGATTTCAGATGAAATCCTCAAACGAGTGTCTGAAGGCTATCGCCGCATTCGCAATACCTTGCGTTTTTTACTGGCGAATATTTCGGATTTTGATGCCAAAACGCAGTTATTGGATGTCAACGATTTGCTCGAGATTGACCAATACGCCTTAGTGAAAACACAAGAATGGCAAGCCGATTTGCTCGCCCATGCGGATAAATACGAGTTTCACCCAATGGTGGCAAAAATCCAAAACTTTTGCTCAGAGGATTTGGGTGGCTTCTATTTGGACATTCTCAAAGACCGCTTGTACACCAACGCACCTGACTCCAAAACCCGTCGCTCGGCGCAAACTGCGTTGTGGCACATCACCCAGTCGCTCGTGCGCGTGATGGCACCGATTTTGAGTTTCACCGCTGAGGAAGCATGGGCGGTGATGACGGGGGACGAGACGCAAACGATTTTCACCGAGTTGTATCACGACATTCCTGTGCCTACGAATAGCGCGCAATTACTGAGCGACTGGACGCGCATTCGTGCACTGCGTGATGATGTCAATAAAGCCTTGGAAGATGCGCGAGGCGCAGAACAGATTGGTTCGGCTTTGCAAGCGACGGTGCGCATCAGCGCGCCGAGTGCAGACGCGCAACTGCTGCAACGTTTGGGCAATGATTTGAAATTTGTATTGATTACATCGGGGGCAAGTGTGACTGAGGGCGATGCGAATGTGACAGTTGAATTGGCGCAAGGCGAAAAATGCGAGCGTTGCTGGCATGTGAGTGTGGATGTGGGCGCGAATACGGAGCATCCAACGCTGTGTCCACGTTGTATCAGTAATTTGTTTGGACAAGGTGAAGCGCGTCAGTTTGCCTGATGTTCGCTGTCATTGGCTGTCATTGCGAGTGGAGGTTCATCAACGAAGCAATCCACGCCGCGTTAAACGAATGATTGACATGGATTGCTTCGCGGTCAAACTGCTCGCAATGACGGTGTCGATTAATTTAACGCCACGGTTATAAGCAGTATCTTTGTGTTGTCATTGCGAGTGAAGGTTCATCAACGAAGCAATCCACGCTGCGTTAAACGAATGATTGAGCATGGATTGCTTCGCGGTCAAACTGCTCGCAATGACGGTGTCGATTAATTTAACACCACGCCATCAGTATGTGATTTTTGCACCATTGTGTGTTTCGCAATGGATTTATTAAAAGGTTTGCTTGTGTCAAATAATTCTCAACCCCCCACCCATGTGTCCACACCACGCAGCCTTTGGTTTTACTATGCGCTGATGGTGTTGGTGATTGTGCTGGATCAAATCACTAAATTCGCGATTGAAGCGCGTTATGCGTTTCACGAGTTTGAGCCCATCACCTCGTTTTTCAATTTGGGTTTGACCTATAACCCTGGTGCGGCGTTTAGTTTTTTAGCCGACCACAATGGTTGGCAAAAATGGCTGTTCACCGCTTTGGCGATTGGCGCGTCGATATTTCTGGTGATGCAAATTCATGCCAACCGTGAAAAGACTCTGCAAAACATAGGTTTTGCCATGATTGCAGGCGGGGCATTGGGCAATATGATAGACCGTCTGCGCATTGGTATGGTGGTTGATTTTTTGGATTTTCATTGGCAGGGCGTGCATTGGCCTGCGTTTAATATCGCGGATTCGGCGATTTTTATCGGGGTGTTTTTGGTCATCTGGCAGGAATTTTCCCGCAAAAAATAATAGAGGTTTTTTATGCGCAACCACCCATCCACGCAGACTTATTCAGCGGAGTATTATCAAGCCACACGGCAAAGTTATTTGGATGAGTATGTTGCATCCTCCGCGCCAACACGTGCGGTGCATCGGCTGATACGCAAACTCACCGCGCTGACCGATGCAGTGGTACAAGCGCGTTGGCACAGTTCGGTGATGCAGGTTTTGCCTCCAGAGTTATTACCCCATGTGTCTTTGGCGGCGGTTGGTGGTTATGGGCGTGGTGAATTATTGCCCAACTCCGATGTCGATGTTTTGGTCTTGATTGATGACAAAAAATTGTCAGAACAAGGACGTGAGTCCATCAATACGGCCATCGAGCAATGGCTCGGCTCCTTGTGGGACTCAGGACTTGCGCCATCGCACAGTGTGCGCACCATCAGCGAATGTTTGCAATTTTGTCACGAAGACTTGGCAACTGAAACCGCAATTATTGAAGGGCGTTGGCTGATTGGTGATAAAAGCGTATTCGATGCTTTTTACGCCCAATTTTATAAGGGTTTTCAGGCGCGCACTTTTTGGCGCAATAAAATCGCT
>RRZU012258486.1_pt1 | contig 10951 bp, 12 predicted proteins | sample 2165561 | NCBI WGS metagenome assembly RRZU01 (sample SAMN10456909, study PRJNA506462) | wastewater metagenome | isolation source: wastewater sludge | place: USA: Moscow, Idaho | reverse complement strand
GCAAAGTCCCGCGCGGTGGCGTTGTCGTACAGCGTGGCGGTGGCCACCTGGCCATCAACCGTCAGGCGAATCTTCATGGCAGCCTCCTGTGTGGGTGCGGGCGGGTCGCTGTCGGGCGACGCAGTTGCCGAAGCGCCGCCACCGCATGCAGCGAGTACCAGGGCCGAGCCGGTCAGCAAGATCAAGGTCTTGCGCCTCAGCCAATTCAGGGACATCGGTATTGACTTCTTCATGCCCTGAATATTGGCGCGTACAAGTCAACTCGACTAGCTAATGAAACCTTATAAGGCATAGTAGCTTTGCTAATCAATCGGTCGCCTGTAGCTGCCGCCATGGTCGAACAGCAGATGGAGGTTCGGAGTTGATTCCGACGCTCCGAAGTTCAGGTGTAGGCGAGGAGCCGACCGGCGAAGATCACGCCTGTCCATGCGATCAGTGACACGCTTGCCCCAGCGCGGGCGGCGATCGGGGTCGCGGCCGCATCCGTCCACTCATTGACGCGGCGGTAAATGCCGCGGTGGAACACCAGCACGTTGACGCAGGCGAGGATAAGCAGGCCGAACTTCCACGGCGCAGCGCCGGTGCCAGCGACCACGGTCGCCTGCGAACTGAGCAGTGCAATGCCCGTGATCATGACGATGGCAAAGCCGATGTGGGAGACGGGCAGAAGATGGCGCGCTGCTGTGGTGACCGGCACGATGCGGTGGCCGAATCCCAGCACTCGGAGGTCGAAGGTGAAAGCCGGGCCGACCAGGAGAGCGATTCCAAGGATGTGGCTGGCTTCCAGTACGGGATAGAGGAGTTCGGCGTTGCGTACCGTCTCCCCGAGCGCAGAGTCCTGCAGCAGCCTCAGTAGCGAGTTGAGCAATTCAGGCATGGGCCATTCCATTCCGGCGGGTGCGATGGCGCAGGGGGTCACCCGCCTGTACCTGTCGCGCAAGCCTTATTTCGGCAGCGGCGCCCGTACCGGGAGCGTGTTGCCCAGCACCTGGTTCACGGGCACTGCGTCATTGCCGTACCAGAACACCACGGGCCGAAACAGGCCTTCGTCTGTCCGGTTGATGTAGCCGACTGCCTGGACACGCTCACCGATCTTCAGCGGGCGGTCCAGACCCCACCGGCCTGACCAGGCCGGCGGCGCGATGATGATCTTCAGTTCCTTGCGGGAGCCTTTGTACGAGGGGGCGGCATTGACCCGGATACTGTCCTCGGGATGTTGCAACTCCTTCGGGATCGTCAGTGTGGGCGTGCGGGCAGGCAGGTTGCTGTCCACGGTGATGTCGAAGAGCGAGTGCGGATTGCCCCATACCCCTTCCGAGGAAACCGTTCCCGCCACGTAGATGAGGCGGTCGGTGTCGAAGCCGGGCCATCCGTGATGCGCGAACGCCGGTACGGCCGGCAAAAGCGAGGCCGCTGCCAGCGCGGCAGCGCCGAGGACCACGCGCCGGCGGCTGCGCGATGCGGCTTCATTCCCATGGATGCGTTGTCGGTCGGTATTGGCCATTCTTCATTTCTCCGCTTTCATCGGTTGCACCACGACGAGACCGGCAGGGCTTGGCACCTTGGCCTACCCAGCGCATCGGTATCGACTTCTTCAGACCTCGAATGTTGGGGCCTGGAAGTCAGCTTGACTAGCTAATAAAATCTTAAAAGGCATATAAGGGGCACTAATCAATACCCCATGGGAAACTAGCGTCATGGTCAAACGTAACCTCAACGATTTGCTGTACTTCGTGACGGTGGCGCGGGAAGGCAGCTTCACGCGCGCCGCCTCGTTGCTGGGTGTCACGCAATCGGCCCTCAGCCAGTCCATCAGTGGCCTGGAAGCACGGCTGGATATTCGGCTGCTCACGCGCACCACGCGCAGCGTTTCGCCCACGGCTGCCGGCGAGCGCCTGCTCAATGCCATCGGGCATCGACTTGATGAGATCGACTCGGAACTCGATGAGCTGACCGAGATGCGGGACAAGCCGGCCGGCACGGTGCGTATCACCTGCGGCGAACACATCCTTCGGACCACGCTGCTGCCCAAGGTCACGCCCCTGCTGCTCGAATACCCCGACATCAAGGTCGAGTTCGACATCAACTATGGATTCCGGGACATCGTGGCCGACCGCTTCGATGCGGGCGTGCGGATGGGCGACACCATCGACAAGGACATGATCGCGGTGCCGATCGGGCCGCAGTTGCGCATGGCGATCGCGGCTTCGCCCGCGTATTTCGAGAAGCATTCCATCCCCAAGACGCCGCGCGACCTGCTCAAGCACAACTGCATCAACATGCGCATGCAGACCGCGGGCGGCCTCTACGTCTGGGACTTCGAGCGTCGGGGCCAAGCGTTGAACGTGCGGGTGGATGGGCAGCTCATCTTCAACACCTCGCCTAGCATGGTGGATGCGGCAGTGGCGGGGTTGGGTATCGCTTCCCTGCCTGAAGAAGAGTTCGCGCCCCACATTCACGAGGGGCGACTGGTGCGCGTGCTAGAGGATTGGTGCCCCCCGTTCCCGGGCTACTACCTTTACTACCCGAGCCGCCGGCAGCCTTCGCCCGCGTTCTCGCTGGTGCTCAATGCGCTTCGCTACAGCGAGGCCAGCCCAGGAAGGAACCAGCTCGGCGGTCGCACCAGGAAGGCTGGACCACAGGTGAAAACCTCTACGAAATAAGCTCGTTTCGGTCTGGGTACCAGGCGCTGAGGGCGTCGGCACCTCTCTTGAAATAGTGAAAGATCGGGGATTGTCCGGCGGTGTCTGGTGTCTGCCCTCTACGCCAGCATGCCTCCATGACACCACGCGCGTCCTGGCCCACCGACGGCCTAACGCAGGCGGTGACCGAAACCAGCTATAGAAACTACTCGCGCAACCTTGCCGCCAGGGCTTGCTGATATCCGCGCAGGGCATTGGCATCGCTGGACGCACCGAAGAACGCCAAAGGCTTGGCGAACTTCATGCCGGTGTACTTCGCACTGGCGCGAAGCGGCGTCAGCACCTCCTCGATCGTGAAACCAAGGCGGCCGTTGGGCGAATAGGCATCCTCGCCACCGGCGGTCGTCGTCACGACGAGCAATTCCTTGCCCCGAAGTTCGGGCGGGGCTCCCACCCACCAGACCTCGTTCATGTAGGCTTTGAGCATGGGCGTTAGGTTGAACCAGTGGATCGGGAAGATGAAGACGAGTCGCTCCATCTGTTCATAGAGCCTGCGCTCGGCAGCGCGATCAAAGCTACGCATGTTGTCGCCATAGACGGATTCCAGGTTTCTGAACAAGGCGCCTTCAGCCTTCTGTGCCACCTCCCACAATGCCTTGTTGACGACAGATCGATCGGGATAGGGATGGGAGGCGACGATCAACGTCTTTGCGCCGCTGCCCATGGTTTGGGCCTGAGCGTTCGTACTGGCAATGAGTGAGGGCATGGCTGCGCCAATGGTGATTGCCGCTCCGGCCTTCAGCACGTCGCGCCGGCCAACATTGGCAACGCAGTCGTCATCCAGCATCTCAGGCGGGGAAGCGCTATGGTCGGTCATGTTTTCTCCTGCAAATAGTTGAATCTCATTCAGTGGGCAGCGTGCGGATGCCATCTGGTCACAAGGTGATCTAGGTGCTCTCGGGCGTCTCGGATGAACCGGATGACTGAAGGCGCGTTCCCACGGCCGCGGTGATCAGGGCGATGCCAGCCGCCAGGATCAAGCTGGTGCGCATTCCTGCCATGAAACTGGACGCCTGCGTCAGCAGCGCGCCGAAGACCGCCACCGCCAGCGCACCGCCCACTTGGCGGCTGGTGTTGAACACTCCGCTGGCCGTGCCCGCCAGCGCCGCCGGTACGCTGGACAGCAGCACCGCCGTCACCGGCGGCGCAACGAACGGGCCGGCCAGGCCCACCAGCACCATCAGCGCGGCGATCCAGGCGACCGGCGCCGACACCGGCAGTGCTGCCACGGCCGCCAGCCCGACGGCCATGCTCATCAGCCCGCTCACGATCATGGTGCGCGCGCCGAAGCGACGCACCAGCCTCGCACTGAACGGCGTCAGCAAGAGCCCAATCAACATCATCGGCAGGAAGGCGATCCCCGTCGCTGGCGCCGACAGGCCGCGCTGCTGTTGCAAGTACAGGCTCATCACGAACGGCAGACCGAAGTAGCCGACCATGAACGTGAAGCCCACCGCCATGGAAATCCGGGCATTGCGTGGCGCCAGCAGGCCCGAGGGCACCATGGGGTGCGCCCCACGGCGTTGCGACCACACGAAGGCACCCAGCGCCAGCAATGCCAGCGCGAAGGCGAGCCACACCGGCGTTGCACCCAGCCCCTGCGCACCCGCCTCGATGGCCCCGTAGATCAACGCCCCCATGGCGAGTACAGCCGTCATCTGTCCCGCCGCATCAAAGGGCGCGGGACGCCGCGGTGACGCTGGTGTGCGCGCCAGGAATATCAGGGTCAGCAGGCCGACGGGAAGATTGATGAAGAAGATCCAGCGCCAGTCCAGCGAAACCAGCCAGCCACCGATCACCGGGCCGGATGTGGCCGCCACGGAGCCGCCCATGGCCCACAGGGCTACCGCATGACCGCGCCGAACCGGGTCTGGATACGCTTGGCGGATCAGCGCCATGGAGGCCGGCATCATCGCCGCTGCGCCGACGCCTTGTGCCAGGCGTGCCGCGACCAATACCGCCAGAGTCGGCGCCCATCCACAGGCCAGCGAGGCCACGACGAACACCGCCAGACCGATGCCGAAGGCTCGGCGTGCGCCGATGCGGTCAGCCAGCGCGCCGGCCGAAAGCAGCAGCGCGCCGAACATCAGCGTGTAGCCATCAACGACCCATTGGAGCCCGTCCACGCTGGCGCCAAGATCGTGGGCCAACGTTGGCAGGGCGACGTTGACCACCACCGCATCCAGGGTGATGACGAAGAACCCCAGGAGTGCCGCAGTCAGTGTCGCCTGTGCGCGGCGCCGTTCCGTTGACGCCAAGGCATCCGCTGCATGCGTGAACCCACCGCTCGGCTTTAGCGACATTACGGCATCAGCAGCGTCTTGATGGCGCGGCGCTCATCCATGGCCTGGTAGCCCTCGGCCACCTGCGCCAGCGGCAAGGTCAGATCGAACACCTGGCCGGGACGGATCTTGCCATCCAGCGTCAGCCCGATCAGGTTCGGCAGGTACTGGCGCACCGGCGCCGGGCCACCGTGCAGATGCACGTGCTCGAAGAACAGTTCCTCGCCCTTGAGTTCTACGCCGTGGGGCACGCCCACGTAGCCCACATGGCCGCCCACGCGCGTGGCATGGATGGCCTGCCACAGGGACTCTTGCGTGCCCACGCATTCGATGGTGCAGTCCACGCCCAGCCCTTCGGTCATGTCCTGGATGCGTGCAACACCTTCGTCGCCGCGCTCTTCCACGATGTCGGTGGCGCCAAAGCTGCGTGCCAGTTGCTGGCGCGCTGCGTGCCGGCTCATGGCGATGATGCGCTCGGCTCCCATTTGCCTGGCGGACAGCACCGCCAGCAGGCCCACCGCCCCATCGCCCACCACGGCCACCGTGGAGCCGGGCTGAACCTGAGCCGCTGCCGCGCCGAACCAACCCGTGCCCATCACATCGGACAGAGCCAGCAAGTCAGGCAGCATGGCCTGCGAGGGCATCGACGGGGTGGCGACCAGCGTGCCATCGGCCAGCGGCACGCGCAGGAGCGGCGCCTGGGCGCCACCGACGAATTCGGCCTGCTGGCAGGACGACTGGTAGCCATGGTTGCAGACCGGGCATGCGTTGTCGGAGGCGAAGAAAGAGCCGATGACGAACTGGCCGGGCTTGACGCTGCGCACGGCGCTGCCCACATCCTCGACCACGCCGCAATACTCATGGCCCATCGGCATGGGATCGGGCGTGGACTGAATGCCCCGGTAGGGCCACAGATCGGAGCCGCACACGCAGGTGGCAGCAATGCGCACGATGGCGTCGGTCGGTTTGAGAATGGCCGGGTCGGGCCGCTCCTCGAAGCGGATGTCGCGCGGCCCGTACAGCATGGTGGCTTTCATGGTTGTTTGCTCCCCAACGTTTGCATGCGGGCATAGGTAAAGACGAAGTCATTGCGGGCCTGCGGCTTGTGGCAGGCCATGCAGCGGGCCAGGTCTTCGCTGCGGTTGATGCGGCGATCCGGCCCGAAGGACTGGAAGGCCCAGTCCCCGGTGCGCACGTCCTCTGGTTGCGCATCACCATAGCCAGCCCGCTTTTCCATAGCGATGTAGCGCAGCAGCTTGCCGTCGCGGTAGTCCTCCGTGAAAATCACCGTCCCATCGGGCAACGGCTGGTTCTTGCTGGCAGCCTCGATGGCTTCGCGGCTGGTATAGATTTCCTCGCGCACGTTGCCGCGCTCCACGGTGGCGTAGTGGACGCCTTGCTTGTAGTTCTCGGGGAACTGCACGGGACTGGATATCTCGCTGGCCCACACCGCCATTCCCACGGCGGCGCCCGCTGTCAGGCCACCCGCCCATCCGAGCCGGCGTTGGATGGGGGATGCCATGTTCACTTCCCCTTCGTGGTCGCCAGATGGCGATCCAATGCCGCGCTCGCACGGCGAGCCATTTCGGCATCCACTCGCGCAGCCAGCACCTGGGTGAGTTGCCGCAATTGACCGGCCGTGAGGCCCACGTTCATGCTGATGCGCATGTGCGCCTGCAGTTGCGAATCGGCCCCGGGCAGTGCCGAGAGCATGCCCACGGTGGCCAGCTCGCGGCTTTGCCAATCGAGGTTGTCCCGCTCGAAGATGTCGCCGAACAGGTGGGTGCGCAGGTACTCGTTCGCCGTCGGCGCGAAATCGAACAGCGGCCCTTCGACTGGCCCGCCCGACAGCTTGGTCTGGTTGGCCGTGCCCGCGGCCAGCAGTGCGTCGCCCTTCGGGATGGGACGGCTGGGCGCGCTGCCCGGCGCATCCTGGATGCCGCGCTGCTTGCGGGCCTCCAGCACCTTCATCAGCTCACCCAGCGCATTGAGGCTGCGCGGAAAGCCGGCATAGGCGTAGAGTTGCACGAGGATCTCACGGGCGTCGCTCACCGTCATGCCGGCGTCCAACCCTTGGTTGAGCGCGGCATTCAGCTTGGCCATGTCCCCTGCGGCAGCAAATGCCGCAATGGGCACGATGGCCTGCTGGCGTGCAGTAAGGGTTTCGGAAGCGCTGGGCGCGCTGGCGGGTGCTGGGTTCATCGGCTGGGTCTCCTGTGCATGGGATGCGTGGCTCAATGCGGCGGTCAGCGCCAAGGCCAGCACACCGGCACGAGCCCGCGTCCCACGGTGTTTAGCGTGCGTTGTATTGCTCATCGGTGACTTTCTCCATCCATGTGACGTTCTTTCCATCCACCGTGCCGGTGACGGCCAGATGGCTCATGGCCGTGCCGGGCACTGCGCCGTGCCAGTGCTTGACGCCGGGCGGGCACCACACGACGTCGCCGGGGCGGATGACCTGCACCGGCTTGCCCCATTCCTGCGTCAGCCCGACGCCGGAGGTCACGACCAGTCGCTGTCCCGCTGGATGGGTGTGCCAAGCCGAACGCGCGCCGGGCTCGAAAGTGACCAGGCCGCCAGAGGCATTGATGTTCTTGTCGGCGGGCCAGACAGGATCGACCCGCACGCGGCCGGTGAAGAATTCGGCGGGGCCAGCAGCCGAGGGCTGGTCGCCCGCGCGCGTGATCTGCTGCACATCAGCGGACGTGTTGGCCTGCGGCTCCGCAGCCAAGGCCATCGTGGCCTGCAGAGCGGTCGCGCATAGAGCGAGTTTGAGGAACGAGTGCATGAGTTTCCTTTCCTGAAGTAAGACGGCTCAGCCGCGCGGCCCGGCGAGGTACTGATCGTCGGTGACGTGTTCCATCCATTCGACGTTCTTGCCATCCAGGGCTTCCTGGATCGCGATGTGCGTCATGGCCGTGGTCGGCGAAGCGCCATGCCAGTGCCGATGACCGGGCGGACACCAGATGACATCGCCTGCGCGGATCTCCACGATGGGCTCGCCCTCGCACTGCGTCCAGCCGCAGCCGGCGGTGACGATCAGCGTCTGCCCCAGCGGATGGCTGTGCCAGGCCGTGCGTGCGCCCGGCTCGAAGGTGACGGCAGCGCACGACACGCGGGCCGGCGCGGGCGGGTTGTTCAGCGGGTCGATGCGAACCGTGCCGGTGAACCACTCGGCAGGCCCTTTGGTGGAAGGCTGAGATCCAGCGCGTTTGAGTTCCATGGCTGTTCCTTTCAATGTTTGAGGGTGAGCGTTGGCCGGCGCATCAGTCTTTCCCGACGGCCTCGATTCGAGCGTTCAACGGGCCGCGGCCACGTAGCACCTGGATGTCGCCTTCGATGCGGCCGAGCTTGACCAAGCCATTGGCATGGCCGAAGCCCTTGTAGAAGATGGCGAGGTTGCCCCAGGGGGCGTAGTAGGTGATGTCGCCAACGGAAGGTGTGATACCCGCTGGCGCTCCAGCCGTGGAGAGTTTCTTGGGCAACTGCGCGATCTTTTCGGTAGAGGCGTAGTCCTCCAAGTCCAGCGTCAACGGCAGCAAGCCGAGAAAGTCGCGCGCAGCGGCGTTGTCCTCCAAGGTCGCGGAGAGCACCTGTCCGTTGATCGTCAAACTGATATTCATCGAGCTGGCTCCTTGATTCGGTGTTGCTGAACGCTGCGCGGGCATGGACCGAGGTGCATCCGTCCCTTTTTCGGCATGTGCCAGCGTGATTGCCCCCGCCAATGCCAATAGCAAAGCCGCAGATGCGCAGCGAGATCGCATCGGTTTCCTCCTGGTTTGATCGAGGCCTGCGTTGGCAAATGCGGAACACCCAAGCAGGGTCTCGCTCGTGGCCTGTAATTGCCAAGGAATCCCTCGACAGCTCACTGCCTTTGGCAGGCAATATCGTCCGTATGGAACTGTAGTGCTCTCTTCATTGGTTGAGAAGACCGTAAAATTGATATACGGTGGTGCAAAGGATTCACCAATGGAAAAAGAGAACCTCAACGACCTGCAAGCGTTCGTCGCCGTGGCCCGTGAACGCAGCTTCACCCGGGCCGCGGCGCAACTGGGACTGTCCCGCTCTGCGCTGAGCCACGCCATGCTGGCCCTGGAGGCCCGCTTGGGCGTGCGGCTTCTGACGCGAACCACCCGCAGCGTGTCCACCACGGAGGCCGGCGCGCGGCTGCTGGATGCAGTGGCGCCCCGACTTGACGAGATCGAACTGGAGTTGGGCTCGCTCAGCGCCATGCGCGACAAGCCAGCCGGCACGGTGCGTATCACGGCGCACGACCACGCCATCTCCACCGTCCTCTGGCCTCGGTTGCTGCCGCTGCTGAAGGACTACCCCGACGTCCACGTCGAGTTCAGCGTGGACTATGCGTTCACCGACATCGCGGCGCACCGCTTCGACGCTGGGGTGCGCATAGGCGACCGCGTGGACAAGGATATGATCGCCGTGCGCATCGCGCCGAATCTGCGCATGGCGGTGGCCGCATCCCCCGAGTACCTCGCCGGCAAGCCGCTGCCAGTCACGCCGCATGACTTGACCGACCATCGCTGCATCAATCTACGGCTACCAACCCACGGGGGCCTGTATGCGTGGGACTTCGAGAAGGATGGGCAGTCGATCAATGTGCGCGTGGGCGGCCAGACCACGTTCAACAACACCTTCCTGATGCTCCGGGCCGCTTTGGATGGCATGGGCTTCGCCTTTGTGCCCCTCGACATCATGCAGCCGCACATTGATGAGGGCCGGTTGGTACCGGTGCTGCAGGAGTGGTGGCCGTCGTTTCCGGGCTATCACTTGTACTACGCGAACCGCAAGCAGATTTCACCGGCGCTTGCGTTGGTGATCGAGGCATTGCGATGGCGTGAAGGCCACGCTGATGCAGTCACATAGTCGCATCTAGCCGCGGACCCTCTCTCATCAGGCTTCTCCGAAATGATTCATCCTTCCTTGGCCAATGAAAGATAGGGGTTGTTTGGCGGTATCTCGGCGAATACAAGGGAAGCATCCTTCAGCAGATACCCATGCAGTTGGCGGGACTTTCTTGGGCCCGAGACGTCAGAGGTCCAGATATTCAGGCCATTGGGATGCTTGCGATGTAGCTGCAGCCGCTCAAAGCGCTTTTGTACCCATTGCCAATCCTGCTGGCTTTCCTGCTTGGCCAACGTGCCCACCAGCGGATGCTCCTGTGCGTAGCGTTGGAACACGCCTGGACTGACCAGGTACGCGGTATCGCTCACGGTATGCACGAGCGCCTTCGCGTCGTTGATGATGAGCTTGCGCGACGCGACCCCTTGGTGCAGCCACTCCATGAAATGCTCACCGGACGGCTGTGCGCTCAAGGATGGCGACGCAGCTATGGGTGCAAGCGATGGTGGCGAGGTCACGGCAGTCGTCGGCATGGGTACTTGGGAGCGTGCGGTAGCAACTTTGGCTGAATCGGTCTGCTCATCCCGGAGAACGTCGGGCGTGTCGCTCATGCCCACCATGACCAGCATGTCCTCCATCACATCAGGCATGGGCTGGGCGGTGGGCGGCGACGCGGTGACGACGGTGTTGCCACCCTCCCATGGCGGCGTCTCCTGGCCCTCCGGGGCTGGCGGCGCTCCAGCCACAGGTGGCGTGGCCGGTGCACCGACGTCGTTTTCTGCGGGTGTCGCATCGACCGCTACCGTGCCCACAAAGGCCGTCGGCCGCTCGCCGGCTTCCCAGATCAGCGCGGGAGCGAGGCGCAGCAGGGTGAACGAGTGGGACCAGCCGGTCGCACTGGTCACGGTCGCGCGCCAGACCGCCTTGTCGTCCGGCGTGGGCTGCAACATGCCATGCTCCTGCAGCACGTTGAAGACGGCGGTGTTGCTCGCGGGGATGCCGTCGATGCCCTGAGACAGCAGGTGCGCGCGCAGCTTGTCCGAGACCGTCTTGCTCACCAGCCACAAGCTGTCCTCGGTGAGCCAGCCATCGGAGGCTTCCGGCTGG
>RRZU010401138.1_pt1 | contig 10951 bp, 10 predicted proteins | sample 2165561 | NCBI WGS metagenome assembly RRZU01 (sample SAMN10456909, study PRJNA506462) | wastewater metagenome | isolation source: wastewater sludge | place: USA: Moscow, Idaho | reverse complement strand
TGCGCAGAAAAAGCTGATGACATAGAAAATAAGCGCGAGAGTTTGACTGATGACGAAAAGACAAGAGTTAAGGAGGAACACCCTGATTGGCCGGATGAAATAATAGACGCTATCGGTTCATGGAAGGAATACGAAATATATAACGAGGCTAACTTGAAAGTTGAAAACATCAATGGGAAACCATGCCTTGTGCGTACTGATATTGACATGGAACAAACTGACGTAAAAGGGCGTACAAATAGCGAACGAATGAAAGATGGGCTTGCGCCTTTAGATAAAAACGGTAAGCCAATAGAACTTCATCATATCGGGCAAAAGGCAGATGCGCCGCTCGCAGAATTGACATTTGACGAACATCATTGCGGTGGTAACGACGGTGTCCTGCACGATAAGAAGAAGGAAACCGAAGTTCACGGCGAAGGCAATAACTGGGACAAAGAACGAGAGAAACATTGGGAAACCCATCCGCAAACGAATTAGAGGGAGGTCAAATTGATGTCTAACATAATTGAAATAATCCGCTCATTGCCTAAATTCTCCGGGTATAAAAAACCAAGCAGTATTGAGATTTCAGATGCTGAAATTCAGCTCTGTTTGCGTTTCGCCGATGAGTACAAAGAGTATCTTGCCGAATTCGGAGAGGCAAGCGCAAAAGGAATAGAGTTGACGGGCATTATTGATGCCGACTACATTAATGTGGTTAGCGCAACAAAAGAAAAATGGGCGTTATACCCGCAGATACCACATAATATGTATGTCATTGAAGATGCAACTATTGATGGGATAATCATATGGCAGGATGGGGAGGGGATTATATATAAATCGACACCAAGAACGGATGCCGTGAAAATAGCTGACTCACTTACAGAATATTTAACAGAAAGATTCGAAATGTAATGGTTTGATTTTATGACCATCAGGAGGTAGTCGCCAAATCACCCGCGCTTACAAATATCCATATCACAGTGCAAGCTGATCTTTCTGTGGTTCTTCTTATTTTTGTGATTAGTGTTTATTGTGTGTTACGGTTACAACACAAGAGAGAAGCCCCCGAGGCAACAGGTGTCGTTGCCTCGGGGGTTATGCGCAACCGCTTCCCCTTCACCCCAACCTCGAGCACACCTTCTCCGCCAAGAACCCTGTGCCCCAACCGGAGATCAGCCCGGTAAGGATAAGCATCGGCAGATAGTAGATGATGCGGGGTTCTTGCAGGATAAGCCCGACGGTTACGATTTGCGCCAGATTAAAGGCCGTGGCGCTGGTGGCACTGATCCAGGGGAGGCTGAAAAGATCTTTGCGGCGATAGAGTAGTGCGGCTGTTGTCATCGCAGCGAGGCCCCCAAAGAGGCTGCAGGCGAAGGCGAAAAAGTTGGCGGAGAGCAACACGCCTAAAAAGATACGCAATAACGTGACGGTGAAAGCGGCTCGCGCATCGAATAACACGAGTGCCGCTAACCCAAAGACGTTCGCAAGGCCAAGCCGTACGCCGGGTAGAGGTAAAGGAACGCTCCCCTCCAGCACATTGACGGCGAGAGCGAGTGTTGTCAAAAGAGCGCAGAGGGCGAGGCGTTTAGAAGGAGAGTGCATCGAGCAGCCCCTTTTCGTCCGTTCCGTCGGTGATTTTGAGGATGGAGCGGTACGGCAGGCAGACGGCGATGCTCCCCGGCTGTGTCAACCATCCTGTTCGCACGCAGTCCTGATCCGCGCAGTCCGAGTGCAGAATGCGCGCGCGCCCCAGCTCTACCGCTATTTCATGATGTTTTCCGACGCGCCATCGCTTGTTTGTCTGCACCGCGTTCAAATCCACGCGCTCCACGCGCTTTCCGTCTATCCAGAACTCCGCGTAGACGGTGCCCTGATGAGGCCGAAGCGAGAGGAAAAAGGGGATGGTGGACGCGGCTAAAATCATTCCCAATAGAGCGATGAGGAAAAAATCGCCGCGTTTCATCGCTTCAACAGAGAGACCGCGGCTGTTTTATCCAGAAGGGTAAAGCGGTCGAACAGCCCCTCTGTGATCTCTATCCGGTAACGATCCTTTTCGCGCCGGACGAAGAGAACCTCAATATCGGGCAACTCCTTTAATAATTCCGTTGCTTTTTGAATCCCCATCACGAAGAACGCTGTTGAGAGGGCGTCGCCGTCTACGGATCGCTCAGAGACAACCGTAACGGATTCCAAGCCGGATACGGCGGGAGCTCCCGTTTTGGGGGAGAGGATGTGGTGGTAGCGCCTGCCGTTTACTTCAAAAAATCGCTCGTAGGTTCCCGAGGTCACCACGGAGCGATCGGTGACGCTGACGAATCCAAGGGCGTTGCCGCGGGGCAAGCCCGGGTTTTGGATGCCGATGTTCCACGGCGTTTTGTCTTTTTTAGAACCGATGGTGACCACGTTGCCTCCCAAGTCGATGAGTGCGGAATCTACATGATGGCTTCGCAGAAATGCGGCCACTTTGTCCGCTGCGTACCCCTTTGCAATGCCTCCGAGGTCTACCCCTTGTCCTGTACGCTTTAAAAAAACGGTATCTCCGGAAATTTCAATGTCTCGATAGCCGACGAGTCCGCTTGCTTTTTTTAACTCTTTATCCGTGGGGATTCGCGGGTGTTCCCCCCCTATACCCCAAAGTTGAACGATTGGGGCGACGGCCGGGTCAAAGGCTCCATGGGTTGCTTTCGCCCATTGGATCGCGATTTGAAGGAGCTCTAATGTCTCGGGGGACACAGGAACGGCTTTTTTCCCCGCTTGCGCGTTTAACCGCGCGATCTGTGAATCGGGGCGGGTGAGGGAAAGAGTCGCATCCAGACGTGCGATGATTTCCATGCTTTCATTCAGCCGTGTTTTCGTGCGGCTATCCCCGTAAGCGGAAAGACGGATAAAGGTACCCATGAGGAAATTTTCCTGTTCCAGCAGCTTGGGGCGTGTTGAAAAAAAGAGGGTGAGAAGGGCTCCGGCGAGTACAAGCGATGCCAGAGCCCATTTTATCGATTGTTTCAAGCTCTGCGCAGCACTCCTTGCAGGTAACGCGCTGCCTGCTGTACGGGATCCCACACAGGGGAGAAGGGGGGAGCGTAGGCGAGATCCATGTCCACCAGATTATCCAGCGTCATTCCCGCTGTAATGGCTGCGGCCAGCGTGTTGATGCGGTGCGCCGCTCCCTCCGTGCCGACTATTTGTGCGCCCAGAAGCTTGTGGGACGCACGGTCTGCCAGCAGTTTTACCGTCATTTCACCGGCTCCGGGCATATAGCCGGCCCGTGTCTCGCTTTCGATCGTACCGGTGGCGTAATCGATGCCGAGTTCTTTTAACTCGCGTTCCATCAAGCCGGTACGCGTCACTTCGTACTGGCAGATACGGCATGCCGCTGTCCCCAGCACTCCGGGGAAGCGAACATCGGCACCGCCCATGCTGAAACCGGCGATGCGCCCCTGTTTGTTGGCGACAGTTCCCAGGGCGATGTACATCGGTTTACCGCTGATCAGATTGATGGATTGCACGCAATCTCCTGCGGCCCACACATCGGAAATGGGGGTGCGCAGCTGCTCATCAACGACGAGAGCATTGCGAACGCCCGTCGGCAAGCCTGCTTCTATAGCCAAGCGCGTGTTCGGGCTGACTCCAAGCCCCAGAATGACGAGGTCTGCCGGGATCGTACGTTTATCCGTTTTTACGCCGGTGGCTTTTCCGTTAACGGTGATGATTTCCAGGAGAGATTCCTCTAAATAGAGGGTAATGCCCACCTTGCGAAGCATTTCCGATACCAAGGCTCCCATATCCGGATCCAGAGTCCCCATCACTTGAGGGCCCCGCTCCACTAAGGAGACGTTGAGTCCGAGATGGCAGTTCATGGCCTCCGCCATTTCAATGCCGATATACCCCCCTCCGATGACGACAATGTTTTGCGGGCGGTGCTCCTCAACCCATTTTTTCAGGAGGATACCGCTGTCAAGAGTATCGACTCCCATGACGCCGTCTGCTTGAATTCCGGGAACGGGGGGGCGCATGGGGACGGACCCCGTTGCGATCAGAAGTTTGTCCCACGGCTCTGTAACAGTTTTTCCCGATTCAAGATCGGTCACTTCCAAAGTCTTGCCGGCCGTGTCTATTTTTTTAACCTCATGACGCAACTGAACGTGTATGTTATTTTGTTCAAATTCCTCTTTGGTTCGGGAGATCATGTTGTGCCAGTTATCCACGAGGTTGCCCACGTAGTAGGGGATCCCGCAGGAGGAGTAGGAAACGTGCGTTCCCTTTTCGAAGACGATAATCTCCGTCTCTTTTTTCATTCTGCGCAATTGGGATGCCGCAGACATCCCTGCCGCATTGCCGCCGATTACAAGAACCTTTTCAGACATGTCGTTCTCTCCTCTCCTGTTTGCGTATCTTGTTGTATTATAGACTAAACGGTATATTTTTGAAGATATTCCTGTATTGTAGATCCTGATAAGATAAATCATTTTTGGTGTTATTTTGTACCGTTAAAGAAAGATCGGAGAGATGGAGCATGGACATGACCAAGAACTATCTCGTTCAAGGGTTTATTGATGCCAGAGATGAAAGGCAGGGGGCTCTCTCTATCTCATTATTGGCCGTGGCAACGCGGAGAGATCTTCTCAGCATTGATATTTTAGTATCGGATGGGACAATCAATAAAAGTTTGAGCTGGGAGGAAATGTTGCCGATCCTTCGCGCCCCGAAGGCTCCGGATAGGCCTCCGCAGTATGAAAAAATAGAGAACGATTTGAAGGATTTTATTGATTTAGGGCGGCATTTGCAAAATATTGCAAAGAACAGGAACACAAAACCGGTGGAGCAGGCCATTAGCCGTTATTGCGGGGATCGTTTTAATTTAAAGGCCGTGACATTCCTGAACTCCACGGAAATCAGCAGTGATGCATTAGCCCTTATTTTAGAAAAAAAGGAATCCGAAGAGCCGAAGAACAAGCCGAAAACAGGAGGAAAAAAAGAAGAGACTAATACCAATGCCGATACCGGAACCGAGACGGAAGCGGAGACGGCCGGCGAAGAGAAGAAGGAATTACAGGGGATTTTCATTCGCTGTGAGCCTCTGCTTGATCCGGTGCATGGTATTGCGATGATGGATCTTCACCCGGGGGATGTCGTTTTTGCGACTCTTCCGGCGGACTCCGTTTTTTATAAATTATTTCTCAATCAATTTCCGCAATTTGACGGAACGATTAATGCGGAGATAACAGGGATTGTCCACAATGACACCGGATCGGCTACGGTCAGCATGAATATCGCAGAGGATATCTCCGGGTTGATGAAACTGACGGGGCGTGTTCGTATTAAAGTGCTCCGGCGTTGGAATGAAAATAAAGACGGGGATCCCAATGGAAAGTCTCCCCCTGCCCCCGGGCGGTTTGCGATGGGCAAAGATGAGTGGCTGTTTGGGATTATCGGAGGGCTCATGCTTCTGGTGCTTTTCTGGTTGATGTTCTCTGTCCTGAATTAAAAAAGGGAAAGATCACAGAGGAGAGGTTTCTCTTGCCTTTTCATGGCGGAGACCTCTCCTCTTTAGTAACGACAGATGGGAGTGGCAGGGATGTGGGTCCTCATAGGTGGGGCGGTAGTCGCCGGTGCGGCAATAATGGGGCTTTTTATTATGTTGGGGAGATTGAGCGAGAACACCGCGGCAATGGGGCAGGCGACGCGAGAGCTCCTGAACCGCTTTCAAAGTGTCGAGGTGCGTCTGGATCAAAGTGAGAAAATATTGAACGACGGTTTGCGAACCCTTCGTGATGAGATTCGGGATTCCTCACGGGAGGGGCGGGAGGAATCGGCGCGCAGCGTGAATCGCTTTGGAGAGGGTATTATCTCTCAACATCAGCTGTTGGTGGATCAGCTGGGGCAGTTGATGCGGCTGAACGATGGCCGAATGGTGTCCATTCAGCAAACCGTAGAGGATCGTTTGCGCGACCTGCAAACGGGGAATGAAGAGCGGCTTGAGAAGATGCGCGCGTTGGTGGATGAAAAACTGCACGCGACCCTTGAAAAGAGACTGGGGGAGGCGTTTGCGTCCGTTTCGGAGCGCCTTGAAAAGGTCCACCAGGGGTTGGGAGAGATGAAAGCCCTTACGGCTGATATGGGGGATCTGAAAAAAGTTCTTACCAACGTAAAAGCGCGCGGAACGTGGGGGGAAATTCAATTGGGGGCTCTTTTGGATCAAATCCTGACGCCGGAACAGTATGGGAAAAATGTCGCCACGCGCCCGGGTAAGAGTGAGCGCGTGGAGTTTGCGATTCGCTTACCCGGTGTTCAGGAAGGCACTCCCGTTTGGATGCCGATTGACTCCAAGTTTCCGCAGGAGGACTATCTGCGAATCATCGCCGCCTCTGAAGCTGCGGATGCGGAGGCCTTGGCGGAGTCGACCAAGGCGCTGGAGCGAAGAGTGGTGGCGGAGGCAAAATCCATCCATGAAAAATACATCGAGCCGCCGCACACCACGGATTTTGCGATTCTCTACCTGCCTGTAGAGGGGCTCTATGCGGAGGTCTTGCGCATGAACGGATTGTGCGAACGCCTGACTCGGGAGTACCGCGTGGTGATCGCGGGGCCGACGACGATAGCCGCTCTTCTGAACAGCCTTCAGATGGGTTTTCGAACGCTTGCGATAGAGAAGCGATCCAGCGAGGTCTGGGTGCTCTTGGGGCAGGTGAAGACGGAGTTCGGCAAGTTTGGGGACGTGCTGGAAAAAGCCCGCATCATAATTGAGCAGGTGGGCAAGGAGCTTGGAAACGCACAGGTGCGCACGCGCTCCATCGAAAGGCGCCTTCGCCAGGTACAAGAGCTGCCGGGGGGAATTGAGGAGGACGCTTTGGGTGAGGTAAATATGCTTGATACCGCTGAGGATGTGTCGCAAGTCTGAATTGATGGGTACTATCATTTTGCGCCCGTTTCGTTATGTTCTATAATCGTTAGGGTTCTCTATCATTGTTGGGGATCTTCGGTTGGTGTTTATCGTAAGGAGTGTGCTGCATGATGGATAAAAATGGATTCCTTGGTCAGGATATGCAGAAGAGCAAGCCCAAGACTCCCATCAGTTTGACGCGTGTGGGAATCACAAATTTACGCCGCATGATTCGCATTGCCTCGCCCGGACATGATACGCTCTTTTTTGCGGAAATGGATCTGTACGCACATTTGAGCGCATCCAGAGCCGGGGTGCATATGTCCCGTTTTTTGGAGAATATAGAAAAAATTGCCATTGAAATGGCAACGGAATCGACCCCGAGCATTGAATCCCTTGCGGAGCGCATGGCGCTTGCGATTGCGCAGACGCAGGATACGAGGCGATCGGAGGTGCGGATTCGGGCGCAATTCCCGGAGCGCAAGGTTACTCCCGTGAGTCAGGTTGAAGTGGAAAACCTCTACACCTTTATAGGCATTGCGGCAAGCGACGGCGTTCAGACACGGCATGTCATCGGTGTAGAGGTGGATGGACTTACCGTTTGCCCCTGTGCCCGAGAGATGGTCGCGGAGCAGTCGCGAAAGGCGCTTGAACAGGAGGGGTATTCCGCGCAGGAGGCCGCCCGTATTGTCGATCTTTTGCCCTTGGCGTCACATAACCAGCGAGGCAGAGGAACGCTTCTACTGGGCACCGATAGAAAACTACAGGCGGAGCAGCTGGTTCGTTTGGCGGAGGCCTCGATGAGCTCCGATATTTATGAACTTCTCAAGCGGCCCGATGAACTTTATATTGTGGATCGAGCCCATCGCAATCCTCGCTTTGTAGAAGATGTCGCGCGGGAAATGATTCATAATGTCTTAAAAGCCTTTCCCGATTTAAGCGATGAAACGTTTCTTTTAGCGCGGCAGGAAAATTTTGAGAGTATCCACGTGCATAACGCTTGTGCGGAAAGATACGGGCTCTTGGGCGAGATGCGCTCGGAACTGAGCGGAAACGCCGCCCCCTGTCCCCCTGTTTCCATGGATGAGTGGCTTGCACAGCTCTTCTAAGCTTTGTTGGGTTATTACCGGAGCGGGGCATTTTTTAGAGGAGACGCTCTCCACGATGGAGCTTGTTTCCCCTGTCGATGTTTTTTTAACTCGGGCTGCCGTGGAGGTTTTGCGGATGTACGGTGTTCGCGAGCGTTTGGAACGAATCGCGCAGAGTGTCACGGAGGAGACGGGGTACAGCGCTCTGCCCTCCGTGCGTTTTGCCGGAGGGCATTATCGTGCGCTGGTGATTGCTCCTGCAACGGCAAATAGTGTTGCCAAATTTTCTTTGGGCATCGCGGACAGTTTGGCCAGTAGTTTTTTTGCTCAGGCGGGAAAATCTAAGGTGCCCGCGTTCATACTCCCCACGGATTTGGAACCGGAAATGGTGACGAGAACTTCGTCGGGGAGGCTTATTCCCGTTTATCCTCGCCCCGTGGATCTGTGGCATCTCGAAAGACTCAAAGATTTTACGGACGTCCGCCTTTGTCTCTCTCCGGAGGAGCTGTTGGAAAATCTTCGCCTCTTGCCGTAATGGTCTTGTAATGGTAAATTGTTCAAATTGTCGGATTAAATAAACACTCTTGAAAAAAATCAAAATTAATGCAAACTATAGGTGTGCGCCGCTAAGGGCGAATGGTGTTGTTTTGCGCAGAGGGTAGAGGCATTTGGGGATCCCATCCGAGGGACACAATACGAGTAAGGGGAGGCAGCTTTATGGCGACTCAGGGGTACTTCAAGGATGCGGTCAGTTTTAAGAAATTCAATTCTACACCGCTGCGAACCACCATTGAAACAGCTTTTTATGGGAACAATGTTTTTTGCGTGACCGATGTGGGAATGGCTTATGAGTTGGCAAAAGAAAGTCCCGGTACTATTGAGCTGACGGGGATGCCTGTGATGCACACCGAAGAATTGGGTCTTCCCGAGGGGGCCAATGTTCTGTTGTTTAACGATGGAACGGTTGTCGGAAGGTGTTCTGCAGCAAGGCGCATTGTGGGGCATCCCGGAGTGAATGCATCTGATCTTTCCACTGTTCTCCGCGAGGCCGTTTATGCCGCGCGCTTTCGGACGATGTATTGCGGCGAGGCTGTGGTGGGGCTGGATGAGGATTTTATGATCAAGGCACGGATTCTTATCCCTGAGGGATTTGAAAATAACCTGTACAGCTGGATGAACAATTTTCAGTATTTGAACGAGGAGTATACAGCGCGGTATGCGCAATCGCGAGAGATTGCCGATGCGGACATCCTTGTCTTTGTGGATCCGGATTGGACGCACCCCGATTACCCCTATGGGCTGGCGGTCTTTTCGCCGGAACAAAATTGCGCAGCCGTATTGGGTATGCGTTATTTTGGCGAGATCAAAAAGGGAACCCTGACGCTTGCATGGGGTACGGCTGTTCGAAACGGCTACGCTTCCTGCCACGGCGGCCTCAAACGATACGCCCTTAAGGGGGATAAAAAGGAAGATTTTGTCCTCGCGGTCTTTGGGCTTTCCGGTTCCGGGAAATCCACCATCACGCACGCCAAACACGGCGGTAAGTACGATATCACGGTGCTCCACGATGACGCATTGATCGTGAATGTTCGCGATAAATACGCTATTGCAATGGAACCCGCTTATTTTGATAAGCTGCAGGATTACCCGATGGGGTGCGACGATAATAAATATTTAATCTCCGTGCAGAACTGCGGATGTGTCCGTACGGAGGACGGTAAAAAAGTGGTGGTTACGGAGGATGTGCGCAACGGAAACGGCAGGGCGATGAAGTCCAAACACTGGACACCCAATCGCGTGGATCGCATCGACGAACCGTTGAACGCCATCTGCTGGCTCATGAAGGACCCCACACTCCCTCCTGTGGTCAAGCTTACCGGAGCGTCTCTTGCTGCTGTCATGGGGGCGACTTTGGCGACGAAGCGTACCTCAGCAGAACACCTTACGCCCGGCATCGATCCGAACCTTTTGATTATCGAAAGTTATGCCAATCCTTTCAGAACCTATCCTTTGGCTTTGGATTATGAACGCTTCAAGCAGTTGATTGAGGATGGGGTGGATTGCTATATTCTCAACACAGGTGATTTTATGGGTAAGAAAGTACAGCCCGCGCATACGTTGGGAATCATCGAGGCCATTGTTGAACACCGGGCGGTTTTTACGCCCTTTGCGACTATCCCGGGGATAGAATATCTTCCGTTATCGGATTTCCCCGTGGATTTTACGGACGCAGCCTATGTTGCGGAGCTGTGCAATCGTTTTAAAGATCGCGTGGATTTCGTCTTTTCTCGTGACAATCAAAAGGGCGGCATTGATAAACTTCCGGGAGATGCAAAAGATGCGACTCAGGCAGTATTAACCGCATTGATCGCTATGAAGGAAAAGCTGCAGGCTTAAAACTTTATTTGCGTGTCAAACACGAGGAGGAGTCGAGCCGATCAGCTCAACTCCTCCTCGTGTTTTTGTTTATCTGATATATTGGAGTGCATAGGTGAAATCTAAATGTTATTTTTTCTCTTTAAGGAGGGGGACCGATGAAACAGACAGAAGGACAGGATGGAAAAGAAAACGTATTCGCAAAGCTGCGCGGAAAACTCTTGTTTTTGTTCGGGGGGGGAATGCTGGCTCTATCCTTATGGGTTTTGCGATCGGAAATGGCCCACCTTTCTTTGTCGGAATTACGCGACAGTGTGCATGCTTTCTCTTCTCAATCGATTCTGCTGGCTCTTTTTTTTGTTGCCGCTAACTACTTTATTCTTACACTGAACGATTGGATGGCGATAAAGCATGTAGGAGAGAAGGTTTCCTACCGGCGGGTTGCTTTTGCTTCGTTCGTCTCAAACGCTATTGGTTTAAACCTTGGAATGTCTCTGGTGACAGGGGGATCTGTCCGGTATCGAATCTATTCCGTACTTGGCATAAGCCCTATTGCCATTGCCAAATTGATCGCGTTCTGCGACCTCTCCGTCTCGCTTGGAATCAGCGCTTTGATCGGCAC
>RRZU010584396.1_pt1 | contig 10953 bp, 9 predicted proteins | sample 2165561 | NCBI WGS metagenome assembly RRZU01 (sample SAMN10456909, study PRJNA506462) | wastewater metagenome | isolation source: wastewater sludge | place: USA: Moscow, Idaho | reverse complement strand
ACTCTACCAGCTAAAAACTCGAAAATATTATTGTAGGCATTTGCGTTTTGATTATCGTTTATAAAATCTACTACAGTTTCATTAATACTCCTGAACATACCAGTACTTAATTGATCATTTAACTTTTTAGTTTTGATATCTTTTTGCGCTTGTACAACAACTTCTTTTAGACGAATAGTTTTATCATTTACAATTTTATTGATTTTTATTTGTTCAGTTTGTGCTTTAATTTCATTCTGCTTATCAGCGCTAACTTCTGATAAGATGTATCCATTTGAAGGAAAATCTGAATTGTATTTTTTATTTTCAAATAAAGGTAAAACAGATAGTATAATTTTATCATCTTGTTTTTTTGTCTTTTGTGCTTGATTGTTTAGGTAATAAAAAATATTGAAATTGTCATACGATACAAGATTGTCTAACTGGAAATTACCGTTAGAATCTGTTGAGGTTGGAATTAAAACTTTCTCTGTTTCTGGTGTTTCTATAAAAAGATTCAAATCTGCGTTTTTTAAATCTTGTCCGTTTATATAAGCTTTCCCTTTGTAAGATAAATACGGATTAATTGCAGAATTAGGTACTTTTCTCGGATTATTCATAACCTCATTCCAATTAAATCTCTTCCAGTTTTCTGATAATAGTAAAGCATCCAAAGCCTCTGGATTGTTCTTTTCCTGAAAATATTGAGTTGGATTGGAGATATTATCTGTAAAATCTTGCGTTAACCAAAGCGAAGAAAGTAAATTATCTTTTTGATTATTTTGACGATTAATTACTGCTGTCAAATCTTGAGGAAATTCATCTTTTAATGTAATCGTATTGATTGATCTTGCATCATGATTGGTGTCAAAATCTAATTCGGGTTTTGATATTTTTTTAGAATGATTGATAAACGTCAAACGTTGAGCGACAATATTGTCATTCGCATCAAAAACACTGAGTTGTAAAATTCCGTTCTCGTCACTTAAACTATCATATTTTATTTTTTGAGAAATTGTTTGAATTTCTTTTGTGAATTTTGCTGTATAAACGACAGAGTTATTAAGCGTTCCAATTACTTTGTAATTCTTTAATTGTTGCGGAATACCAACACTCCTTAGTTGATAACCAATGTTATTGTCTTCGTTAATAACTTTAAGAGTGATACCGGATTTGCGTGTAATAGGGAGATCAACTATCTGTTGATTTCCATTTTCATCATTTATTTGTACTTGATATAATTTGTTTGGTTCGGCTTTAAAATAGAACGATGCAATGTTTTCGTCAAGATTATTAAACTGTAATATTTTGGTTGAAGGATTATTTTTTTCGGAAATAAATCCGTTCCATTTTTTAGGTAAATCACCAGCAGATTTTAATCTTACTGCAAACTTAGTCGTTTGATTTTCGATTAAATTTCCACCTTCTGTGTAAACTTCAGCCTTCCATTTTATATTTTCATCTTTAATCAATTTTAATTTTGATGTAGGATTATGTACTAAAACAGGTTTAACGTACTGAAAATTTTCAGAAAAATAAGTCATGTAAGTCGTATAAGCACGGACATAATAAACATCTTCTTGCAAATCTTCTTTTAATGTGAAACTTCCATCACTTTGTCCTCTTAAAATTGGAAGTAATTTTTTATCGATTAATTTTTTGTTTTTATCGTACAATTCGACAAAAAGATTAGTCGAAATAGTACTCTGTTTATATCCGTCAAATACAAATGCTTTGAACCAAATGTTTTCTCCAGCAATGTAATCTTCTTTATTGTATAAAATGTAAATCTTTTCTTGCGCGTAATTTTCGTCAAGATTTTTTAGAGCAGTATCTAATTTTGTTTGTGCTGTCAAATTATAAGTGAAGCAAGAAACAATAATTAAGAATAAATATTTTATCATAGCAGTGTTAATTGTTTGATTACGTTAAGATAGAATAAAAATCAATACATATAAAGACTAACTTTAGATTTTAATTTTCATACAAAAATGATGGATAAATTACGCCAATACATTAATAAAATTACAGTTGTATCTGATAAAAGCTATCTCAGTTTAGAAAAATTATTTGTTCAAAAAAAATTAAAAAAAGGAGAGTTGTTTTGCAATGCTGGAGAGATTTCTAAAGAGATTGGATTTTTAGAAGATGGAATTTTAAGAGGTTTTTATAGAGCAAGTAATGGAACAGAATACAACAAACATTTTTTTGTGAATTCTTGTTTTATTGGTGGATATGCGTCTTTGATAACTGGTAAACCAAATCAAATTATACAGCAAGCGCTAACTGACTGTACAATTTGGGTAGCTAATTATAATAATTTTCAACAATTTTATGAAGAACATCAAGACATTGAACGTTTAGCGCGAAAATTAGCCGAACTCTTTTTTGTACAAAAAGAACAACGAGAAATTGATATCGTACTTTTAGATGCGGATAAGCGCTATCTACTTTTTCAGAAAGAATTTCCTGGTTTAGAAAATATGATTCCACAATATCACATAGCTTCATATTTAGGTATTACACCAACGCAATTAAGCCGAATCAGAAAAAAAATAGTTAAAAGTTGATTTATCAACCTATGTAAATGGAATTGATTGTAGATGTTCTAAAATTTGTAACTAAATATTACAAAGATGAAAACATTAATAATCTTATTCTTTTTACCTATTATGATCTATGCTCAGAAAACAAATTCAGCCGTTAAAGAACAGCCTTATACCATATTGATTCTTATGAATGCAACACCAGAATGGTTAAGTCTTACGCGCAACGAGAGAAGTATTTTTTTTGAGAAAGAAGTAATTCCAATTTTCGGAAAAGTTGGCAATTCTGTTAATGTTAAATTGTGCGATAGCGAATATTTTAATGCGCAAGTTTCGGATTTTATGATATTAGAAACAACCAATTTAGATGATTACAAGTATTTAATCGAAAAATTGCGCGACACTAAAGTTTATGGAATTCCTTATTTTATTATTAAAGATATTATAATCGGGCAACAAAATCTTTTCGAAAGTTTTAATGAAACATTTAAAACTGAGAAATAATGAAAGTACAAGATAATGTTATTTTAATTACTGGGGGAACTTCTGGAATTGGTTTAACCTTAATGAAACGTTTTATAGCAGAAGGAAATAAAGTAATTATTACGGGAAGAAATCTAACAAAACTGAATGAATTAAAAGCTTCTCATTAAAACTTAGATATTTTTTGTGGAGATTTATCAGAAGCAAATGTGATTGATGATTTGGTCAATTTTATTCAATCCAACCATTCTAATTTAAATATCTTGATCAATAATGCTGGTGTTCAGTTTAATTACCATTTTATCTCAGAAAAGGAAGTCGCACAGAAAATAAAATATGAAATAGCAACCAATTTTATTGCACCAATTTTGCTTAACACCAAGTTATTACCAATTTTGAAGAAAAATTCAGAATCTTCAATAGTGAATGTTAGTAGCGGTCTTTTTTTAGCGCCAAAAGAGTCAGCTTCTGTATATTGCGCTACAAAATCAGCTTTGCATACGTATACCAAAACATTGCGCTATCAGTTAGAATCAGAAGGAATTAAGGTTTTTGAAATAATTCCGGCATTGATAGAAACTCCGATGACAGCAGGTCGCGGAAAAAATAAAATGTCGACAGAAGAATTGGTAGATGAGTTTTTTAAAAATTTCCGAAACAATCATTTTGAAATTTATATTGGAAAAACAAAATTACTGAAGTTCTTGAGTCGTTTTTTGCCTAATATTGCTGACAATATGATGAGAAAAGGCTTGTAAATAAAAAGGCAACTTCAAAAGAAGTTGCCTTTTATATAGTTGTCTTGTTTCAGAAATTAAATTCCGTCAACAATTGCATTTAATGTTGCAGATGGACGCATTGCAGCAGTCGTTTTTGTAAAGTCTGCTTTGTAATAACCACCAATATCTTGTGGTTTACCTTGCGCACCAATTAACTCTTCGTTAATTTTCGCTTCGTTTTCTTGCATTGCTTTTGCAACTGGAGCAAATTTAGCAGCTAAATCAGCATCTTTTGTTTGATTTGCTAAAGCCTCTGCCCAATACATAGCCAAGTAGAAATGAGAACCACGGTTATCGATAGTTCCTAATTTACGACCTGGAGATTTATCAGTCGCTAAGAATTTAGCATTTGCTTCATCTAAAGCATCAGCTAAAATTTGAGCTTTTGCATTTCCTTGTGTTTGAGAAACGTGCTCTAAAGAAGCTTGTAATGCTAAGAATTCACCTAAAGAATCCCAACGTAAGTAACCTTCTTCTACGAATTGTTCGATGTGTTTTGGAGCAGATCCTCCCGCACCAGTTTCGAATAATCCACCTCCGTTCATTAATGGAACAATAGATAACATTTTAGCAGAAGTTACTAATTCTAAAATTGGGAATAAATCTGTTAAGTAGTCACGTAAAACGTTACCAGAAACAGAAATAGTATCTTTTCCTTCTCTTGCACGGCTTAAAGTTTCTTTCATCGCGTCTTTAACGTCCATGATACGAATATCTAAACCTGTTGTGTCGTGATCAGCTAAGTATTTTTCAACTTTTTTGATGATTTGTTGATCGTGAGCTCTTCCTTTATCTAACCAGAAAATTGCTGGAGTATCAGATAAACGAGATCTATTAACCGCTAATTTAACCCAGTCTTGAATAGGAGCGTCTTTCGTTTGAGACATTCTGAAAATATCAGAAGTTTCAACTTTTTGCTCTAATAAAGTGTTTCCGTTTGCGTCTTCAACTTTGATTGTTCCGTTTGCAGGAGCTTGGAAAGTTTTATCGTGAGAACCATATTCTTCCGCTTTTTGAGCCATTAATCCAACATTAGGAACTGAACCCATTGTTGTAGGATCTAAAGCTCCGTTAGCTTTCATTTCGTCTACAACAGCTTCGTAGAAACCAGCGTAAGAACGGTCTGGAATGATCGCTACAGTATCTTCTTCAGCACCATCTTTGTTCCACATTTTACCTCCGTTTCTTACCAATGCAGCCATAGATGCGTCAACAATAATATCAGAAGGAACATGGAAGTTCGTAATTCCTTTATCAGAATTAACCATTGCTACACGTGGTCCGTTTGCTAAATCAGCTTCAATTGCAGCTTTGATTTCTGCTTCTTGAGGTTGACCTTTTATTTTTTCGAATAAATCTGCTAAACCATTGTTTGGATTAATATCTAATGCTTTGAAAGTATCAGCATATTTTACGAAAACATCTTTGAAGAAAGTTTCAACGATTGCTCCAAAAATAACTGGATCAGAAACTTTCATCATTGTTGCTTTTAAGTGAGCAGACAATAATACGTTTTTATCTTTTGCTTCTTGAATTGCTTCTTGAACAAATGATCTTAAAGAGTTTAAGTTCATTACAGAAGAATCAATTACTTCACCAGCTTTTAAAGGCGCTGCTGATTTTAATTCTTGTACAGAACCATCTTCTCCGTAAAATTTGATTGTATATTCAGTTGCGTTTTCTAACGTAGTAGAATTTTCAGTACCGTAAAAATCACCAGATTTCATATAAGCAACTTCTGTTTTGCTATCTGTAGCCCAAGCTCCCATTTTGTGAGGATTAGCTTTTGCATAGTTTTTAACAGCTTTTGGTGCACGACGGTCAGAGTTTCCTTCACGTAAAACTGGGTTTACAGCAGAACCTAAAACTTTTCCGTATCTAGCTTTGATTGCTTTTTCATCTTCATTTTTTGGTTCAGCTGGATAATTTGGTACAGCAAAACCTTTCGCTTGCAATTCAGCAATCGCTTCGTCTAACTGAGGAACAGAAGCCGAAATATTAGGTAACTTAATGATATTTGCTTCCGGAGTAGTCGCCAAAGCTCCTAATTCTGCTAAAGCATCAGGAATTCTTTGTTCTTCTTTTAAGAATTCTGGGAAGTTAGCTAAAATACGTCCAGCTAAAGAAATATCTGGAACTTCGATTGTAATATCAGCTGTTTTCGTGAATCCTTGTACGATTGGCAAAAATGAGTGAGTTGCCAACATCGGAGCTTCATCCGTAAGTGTGTAATGAATTTTTGACATTATGTTTTAAATTTTTTTGAGACTATTTTAATAATAGTCAATTAAAAATACATCTTTTCAATTTTGAATGCAGATACTGCAAACTTTGCAAATATACAATATTTAGCAGATTAAGTTGACCATAAATCAATCATTTACACTAATTTTAGTATAATTTTTAACATGATTTTTGATAGGTCGTCAAGTTGATAATTTATTGAAAGAAAATTGTTCAAGTTGATAATTTTTGATTGATTTTTTTTTCAACTTCATGTATAAGTTCACTTTTGAGAAAATCATCTTTTTAATTCTTCTTAAGAAACCAATTTTTATAAACTTAGTTTCTTTCTTAATTTTGCATAAAACAATTCTTTTGAAACAAAATTTAGCGATAATCACATTTTATAATGTCGAAAATTTTTATTCTAAATCTTCAGATGAATCTTTTTTGCCTAGTAATTTTATCAAATGGAAAGATAATCGTTACGATACAAAGGTAAATAAGATTGCATTTTGCATCTCTAAAATTGGCAAATTAGAAACGAACGAATTACCTTATTTGGTTGGATTGGCTGAGGTTGAAAATGAAGAGGTTTTGCAAGATTTGATTCAAAATGATTTTTTGAAAGATGGCGATTATAAAACACTTTTATATGAATCATTAGACGAACGAAAAATAAATGTTGGATTAATTTATCGTCAACAATTTTTTGAAGTTTTAGAAAGCGAACCAATTAGATTTATCTTTAAAGATCAGTATGATACAAAGTCTTATACACGTGATATTTTATATGTAAAAGGAAATTTAGTTGGCGAAATTGTTCATCTTTTTATTGTTCATTTACCTTCTAAAATTGATAAAGAAATCAATCAATTAAAACGTCAACATATTTTTAAAACAATTCGAAAAAGAATTAACGATTTATTAACCGAAAATTATTCGGAGAAAATTGTTGTGATGGGAGATTTTAATGATTCTCCAACAAATTCTGACTTAATTGATGAATTGGATACACGTTCCAAACAAGAAGAGATAAACCGAAACGAATTATTCAATCCAATGGTCAGTCTACAATCGTATAAAAGGGGTTCGATGATTTTTAAAAAACAATGGATGTTGTTTGATCAACAGCTTTTTTCGAAAGGATTTTTTGCTTCTCAATCAAATTTAGAATATATAAAAACAGATATTTTTGATGCTGATTTTTTGAAGAATACAGGCGGAAAATCAACTGGTTTGCCATTCAGAACTTTTGTTGGCGGAAAATATTTCGGTGGATATAGCGACCATTTTCCCGTTTATACCATTTTAAAATATTAAATTTGTAGCGGTATAATTTTTAGAATAGGTGAGAATCCACGAAAATGGTCAGGTTGAGATTGACGGAATCGATAAGTTGATTCTGAATGCCTTTATGGATAATGCGAATATACCTGTTTCGCAATTAGCAAAAGAATTAGGTATATCAAATACGGCAGTTCATCAACGCATTAAGAAATTAGAGGCTTCTGGTGTGATTGATTCGACAAAAGTAATTGTAAATCCTGCAATTTTAGGCTATTCAACGATGTCATTCGTTGGTGTTTTTATGGACAAACCTTCTTCTTATAAATTAGTTGTGAAAGCTTTGGAAGAAATTCCAGAAGTGGTGGAAGCTCATTTTACAACAGGAAATTATGGGATTTTCCTTAAAATTTTGAGTCGTGATAATCTACATTTAATGAATGTGTTGAACAAAAAAATTCAGCAAATTGATGGGGTTACACGTACAGAAACTATAATTTCGTTGGAGCAACCAATAGATAGACAAATAAAACTTTAATATACAAAGATGAATATTAATCAATATTTAGACTCGACGTATCTTAAAACACCTGAACAAGCAGGTATTTCGAATTCTGATACATTAGATATGGTGCACAAGTTGGCACAAGAAGCTATTGATAATGATATCTATGCAGTAATGATTCGTCCTGATTATGTGAGATCAGTTCGTGAATTATTGGATGAGAAAAAATCGAATGTTGTTTTAGGGACTGTAATTGGTTTTCCTGAAGGGACTTACGATTTGAATGAAAAGTTGAGAGAAGCGCAAAAAGCAATTGCTGATGGAGCCGATGAATTAGATTTTGTAGTCAACTACGAAGCATTCAAAAAAGGTGATAGCGATAAAGTAAAAGAAGAAGTAGAAGCTGCAACATTAGTCGCATTGCGTGAAGGTAAAGTTGTAAAATGGATTATCGAAACTGCTGCTTTAACAGATGATCAGATTGTTGGTATAACACAATTAATTCGTGATACTGTTTTAGAAAAAGCAGGTGAAGAAAATGCATCAAAAGTTTTTGTAAAATCTTCTACAGGTTTTTATAAAACTGAAAATGGAGAACCAAATGGAGCAAACGAGCATGTTATTAAATTAATGCTTGAAAATTCAGGTTCGCTTCCAGTGAAAGCTTCTGGCGGAGTTCGCACAACAGAAGAAGCTGAAAAAATGATCGCTTTAGGCGTGAAAAGAATTGGAACTTCGTCTGCTTTGGCGATTGTAAAAGGAGAGCAAGGAGCAGAAGGTTATTAGAAAATTTCTACATTATAATACGTTTAAAAGTCTCAATATTTATTGGGACTTTTTTTATTCATTAAAAATAAGCTTCCTTTTTTAGTTAATTTCTAAAAATACTTAAATAGCATATTGTATTTTATTATTTTTGGAGCCCTAAAATTATAACTTGATTTATATCAAGTGATTTGATTAAAAATGGTCGTAATTTTGCATAGATAACATTGATAAAATAGTATAGACGTATGTTGTTGAATAGTCGTAATGTTTATAATAAGTTGATTTTTGATGTAGGTATAACTGCATTTGAATTGAATGATATCCTACAAATAGAGGAATTGAGAAAAGAGTTATCCGTTGATGAGTATTTTGGAATAATCTGGTCTGGTTCTAAAAAATTTATTCATAAAATAAATGGAAAAGAATATTCGATTCCTAAAAACCATTTTCTTTTTATAGCTCCCAATATCTCTCAAGATTTTGTGAAACAAACTAGTCGTACTGATGCTTATTATATTGTTTTTAAACAAGAATTTTATTCGAAATCAATCGAAGAGAACTTGAAGTTAGAAAATTCTACACTTTTTTCGCGAGATATCATAAATATTGTTGAGAATACAATTTGTTCTGCGCCAATTTTTGAGGCTAATTATTTGCAATATTTCTTTACTGCATTCGAAAATGAATTAGATATGAAGCTTGCTCATAATCTTTTGGAACGCATTATTATCAATGGTCAAATGGAAACATTTGATATGCAGAGCCAATTTATACAAGATGATTTTGATGTAGAGTTGGCAACTAAATTCAAAAAACTATTGCAAGAAAATGTCAATGAAAACAAACAAGTATCTTTTTACATTGATAAACTTTTTATTACAAAAAGAAGGTTAGATAAAGCAACTCAAATCGTTTTTGGAAAAACAGCAAAAGAAATGATTGTGGAAGAATTGATGAAAAATGCAAAGATTTTATTAGTCAACTCAAAAATGTCAATAAAAGACATTGCGCTGGAACTCAATTTCCTCCAAGAGACCAATTTTACGGCGTTTTTCAAAAAAATACTGGGATTTCTCCGACTAAATTCAGACAAAGTACTCCGAATTAAATAGTTAGAAATGTCGTTTTTCATCATCTTTTGGTATGATTTAATCTTTTAAGAACAAAAACATCTTCTACATTTGCAATCGCATTTGAGAATAACCAATCTTAAATATATAAACTACCAGATTATTTAACAAATATTTTTTAATAAATTTTTAACAAATTATAAAATGATGAAAAAATTAGCATTTATTTTAACGATTTTCTGTGCATTAGTTTCTGGAATGGCTTTAGCTCAAAAAACAGCTTCAGCAACATTGAATGTAAAATTATACCCAATTCAAACTATTCTTATTGGTACTGATAATACAGTTAACTTAGAATATCAAACAAAAGAAGATTATTCTAACGGTGTTACAAAAACTATGAACGACCACTTAATTGTATATAGTACTGGTGGTTTTGCTGTAAAAGTAAAATCTGAAAATGAAAACTTAGTTTTTACAAAAGGTTCTACAACAGATAACATTGCAGCTAATACAATTAATTTACAAGCGACTTTAGGTACTGGAAATGTATTAAATTCATCTTCTTTCAGTAAAGTTGTTTTAGATAAATCAGACAAAAACTTGATTTCTAGTACAGTTGGTGGTACAGATTTAAAATTCAACGTTGCGTATAACGGAAAAGGAAACAACGATTATGTAAACAAATATTACAATGTTGAGAATCCTAACGTGTATACAACTACTGTAACTTACACAATAGAAGCACAATAAATATAAAAAAATAGGTAGTGGTATTGAAAAATACCACTTCTCTTTTTGCTTATGAAAGTTCTTCGTTTTTTAACAATCGTTTCTTTTTTAGCATTAATCATTTCAACTAAGATTAGTGCACAATCAGGTATTTCTGTAAGTCCACCAAGGACTTATTTTGCGTTAAATCCTGGTGAGTCTGAGCGTAAAAAGATTTTGGTAACCAATGTAAGCGATGTGCATACATTAGAGTTGTCTGTTTCTTTTAAAGATTGGAAGTATGATGAATTTGGAGCTAATGTAGTTTCTGAAATCAATACTTTGCCAACAAGTAATGCAAACTGGATCACAGTTTTACCAAGTAATACATTTACACTTTTGCCAAGAGAATCGAAAGAAATAGAAGTTCTGATGCAAGTTCCTGAAAAGATAAATGCTGAGAGTGTGCATACTACGATGATGTACATCACGCAAACAAATCCGATCGATGGACAAAACAAAAGTGGAGAAAATATTAAAATCTCGATTCGTACAGGTGTCAAAATTTATCAACGATTAAATATTGCGCGTGATACAAATGT
>RRZU011196311.1_pt1 | contig 10955 bp, 11 predicted proteins | sample 2165561 | NCBI WGS metagenome assembly RRZU01 (sample SAMN10456909, study PRJNA506462) | wastewater metagenome | isolation source: wastewater sludge | place: USA: Moscow, Idaho | reverse complement strand
GGCGCCCCGCGCCGCACGCGGAGATTCTAGAACTCAAGTGGGCAAATCCGGTTCCCTTCGCAGAAGGATTTGCCCCGTTGCTGTCCACCCAAGTATTTCCGGCGCTCGCACAGTAGTTCCTTGGGGTTGTGGCTATGAGGCGGGGCTTGCCGCCTTTATTGGCGGTGTGGCCGCTGTGGTAGCTACTGGTCCCACGGTGGCAAACTAGAGACATGCGCATCCTGCTTGTCTCTGACTGCTTTGCTCCCCGGCTTGGAGGGATTGAGTCCCAGGTCCACGACTTAGCACAGGTCCTCCAGGCTAAAGGGCATGAAGTCCTCATCGTGACGGCAACTCCTACGAAGCCGCACAGTGCGCCGGAGCTGGAGATCGTTGATGGGATCCGCGTTCTGCGCCTGACAAGTAGACTCATTGGCTCGACTCCCATCAATCCATTCGCTGGGCCGCGCCTGCGCACTCTTTTCGCCAGCGCCGACGTGGTTCATGTGCACACGGGCGTCATTTCGCCTTTTGCGCAGCATGCGATGATGATCGCCGGGGCATTGCGGGTACCGACGTCCGTCACCTGGCACTGCATGCTTGGGCCGTGGTGGCCGCTCTTCCATGTGCTCCGCTTCGCCCAGTGGACAGCCGCGCGCGGTGTCACAATGAACGCGGTGTCCTCGCAGCTTGCACCTACTATCCAGCGCATCGTGGGGGAGCGAACCGACGTCCATATTCTCCACAACGGTATGGATCCATCGGATTGGACTGGTGTTGCGCGGCGCCGGTTGGCGCGCGCGCAGGCTACCGGACATTTGGGAATTGATGCGACACCAGTAAGAATTGTCGCCTCACGCCGGCTCGAGCCGCGCAAAAGAAACGACGTGTTGATCCGCCTCGCCGTCGCCGCTCAGAAGCAAGCCGGAGTCCCTGTGGAACTGACGATCTTCGGTGAGGGTGCCGAGCGGAAAGAACTTGAGGCGCTCGTGCGGAAGCTTGATGCTCCGTGGATCACACTCCCAGGGCGCGTGGACCGCGAGGCTCTTCGCCAGGCGTACGAGGACGCAGACATATACTTCTCCACCGCACTCATGGAATCCTTCGGCATTGCCACGTTGGAGGGACGGACGGCGGGGCTGCCCGTCGTCGCCCCGGATAAGACGGGAGTGGTCGACTTCTGTGAGCACGGTGTGGACGGGCTTCTTGGCGACGGCGACGCCGCCCTGCGTGACTGCCTGGCCCAGATGATTGCGGATACGGAGCTGCGGGAGAAGATCGCGCGGCACAATGCCGAGAATCTTCCCCCGCAGAACTGGGACACGATCGCTGAGGCAACACTCGCGGAATATGAGCGAGCCCGGCGCGCGCAGGGTTTGTGATTCTGAATGAGATGGTGGTGAGGTAAAGGTGTCACAGCTACTGGGAGAGGCAACGTCTACAAGATGTGGCCTCTCCACGTATGTGTGGCCTCTCCAGCAATTACATGCTGTGAGGAGCGAGTCCCTCGGTGGTCTGGAGGACATCGGTCAGGCGCTTGGCGGCAGTGACGACGGCGGCCGCATGCTGGCGACCGGGCTGACGGCCCATACGCTCGATCGGGCCGGAGATGGAGACTGCGGCAATAACGCGGCCCGAAGGCCCACGTACCGGAGCGGAGATTGAGGCCACGCCGGGCTCGCGCTCGCCGACGGACTGGGACCAGCCGCGGCGGCGCACGGCGGAAAGATTCGTGGCGGTGAAGCTGGCGCCGTGCAGGCCACGGTGGAGGCGATCAGGTTCCTCCCACGCGAGCAGGACCTGGGCGGCGGAGCCAGCCTTCATGGAGAGCGTTGCCCCCACGGGAATCGAATCGCGCAGGCCCATCGTCCGTTCGGCGGCGGCCACGCAGATGCGCTGATCACCCTGGCGGCGGAAAAGTTGTGCGGATTCACCGGTGTGGTCGCGCAGTGCCACAAGAACCGGGGTAGCGGCAGCGAGCAGACGATCTTCTCCGGCGGCGGAGGCAAGCTCGCCAAGACGCGGTCCCAGGACGAAACGGCCCTGCATGTCGCGAGCGACGAGCCGGTGATACTCCAGGGCTACGGCGAGGCGATGCGCCGTCGGACGAGCCAGGTGAGTGGCGGTCACTAGTTGGGCAAGCGTTTGCGGACCAGATTCAAGCGCGCCGAGAACTGCGGCGGCTTTATCAAGAACGCCAACGCCTGAGCCGGATTCGTCTGAAGGTGAGGTAGAAGATACTGCCGATGTGTCCATGTCTTGATATTGTCATCCCAACAGGTGAGATGCAACTGCAAGCCACTGTGAGATAGCGCGAATGTTATGGGACGAGAGAAGGAGTCACGCATGAGCCGCACTCTTGCCGAAAAGGTATGGAGCGATCACATCGTCAAACACGGGGAGAACGGTACCCCCGATTTGTTGTACATTGACCTGCAACTGTGCCATGAAGTCACCAGTCCGCAGGCTTTTGAGGGACTGCGCCTCGCAGGCCGTCCCGTCCGCCGTCCAGACCAGACTCTGGCCACTGAGGATCACAACACACCGACCCTCAACATCGATCTTCCTATCGCGGACGTGACGTCGCGCACTCAGATTCTTCAGCTTCGAAAGAACTGTGAAGAATTTGGTGTGCCCATCTACTCGCTTGGCAATGCCGATCAGGGCATCGTGCACGTTGTGGGCCCGCAGCTGGGCATCACCCAGCCTGGCATGACGATTGTTTGTGGAGACTCGCACACCTCAACCCACGGCGCCTTCGGTGCGCTGGCCTTTGGCATCGGTACCTCCGAGGTAGAGCACGTGCTCGCCACTCAGACGTTGCCGCTGTCCCCCTTCAAGACCATGGCTATCAATGTGCATGGCAAGCTCAAGCCCGGCACAACGGCGAAGGACATCATCCTTGCCATTATCGCCAAGATCGGTACCAACGGTGCCCAGGGTCATGTCATCGAGTACCGTGGCGAGGCGATTCGTGCGCTCTCCATGGAAGCCCGCATGACGATCTGCAACATGTCGATTGAAGCTGGTGCCCGCGCCGGTATGGTCGCTCCAGATGAAACCACCTTCGAGTACATCAAGGGCCGCCCGAACGCCCCCGAGGACTGGGACGCGGCAGTCGAATACTGGAGCACCCTGGTGACCGACGACGACGCCGTGTTTGACACCGTCGTCGATCTTGACGCCTCCGATCTTGATCCGTTCGTAACCTGGGGCACCAACCCGGGTCAGGGCGTCCAGATTTCCGAGACCGTTCCTGAGCCGTCCGAGATCGCGGACGAGACCGAGCGTCGTGCTGCCGAGCAGGCCATTGAATATATGGGTCTGACGCCCGGAACTCCGATGCGTGATATCGCCGTGGATACTGTCTTCATCGGTTCGTGCACCAACGGTCGCATCGAGGATCTGCGTGCGGTGGCGGACGTCATCAAGGATCGCCCGAAGGCGAAGGATGTTCGCGTTCTCGTCGTGCCCGGTTCGGCTCGTGTCCGCTTGCAGGCTGAGGCCGAGGGTCTGGACAAGATTTTCCTCGATTTTGGTGCCGAGTGGCGTAACGCTGGTTGCTCGATGTGTCTGGGCATGAACCCGGATCAGCTGACACCGGGTGAGCGCGCTGCCTCCACCTCGAACCGTAACTTCATGGGCCGCCAGGGCCCGGGTGGACGCACCCACCTGGTGTCTCCGCTGGTCGCAGCCGCAACCGCTATTCGTGGCACGCTCTCTACCCCGGCTGATCTGGACTGAAAGGACGCATAAACATGGAGAAGTTTTCCTCTCATACCGGAATTGGCGTCCCACTGCGTCGCAGTGAGGTAGACACCGATCAGATCATTCCCGCCGTTTACCTCAAGCGTATTTCCCGCACCGGCTTTGAGGACGCCCTGTTCTCCTCACTGCGCAAGGACCCCAATTTCGTCCTCAACCAGGAGGAGTACTCGCGCGGTTCGGTACTGATAGCCGGCCCAGATTTCGGTACAGGTTCTTCCCGCGAGCACGCGGTGTGGGCGCTCAAGGACTACGGTTTCAAGGCCGTCCTTGCTCCCCGCTTCGCAGATATCTTCCGTGGGAACTCGGGCAAGCAGGGTTTGGTTGCTGGCGTCGTCTCCCAGGAAGATGTCGAGCAGCTGTGGAAGCTGCTGGAGAATGAGCCCGGACTCGAAGTGACCGTGGATCTCGTGAACCGCCTGGTGCACTGCGGTGGTTTCACCTGTGAGTTTCAGCTCGATGACTACACCCGCTGGCGCCTCATGGAAGGCCTCGACGATATCGGCCTCACGCTACAGGACGAGGCTGCGATCACTGCTTTTGAAGCGAAGCGCCCTTCCTTTAAGCCCAAGACGCTTCCGAAGAAGCATCTGCCTTCCGTGCAGATTATTTCGGCACGTCCGGTTGATGAAGAAGCTCCGCTGAGCTGACAACTCTTCTCAAAGAAGGCGGCCCGGGATTCTCGGGTCGCCTTCTTCTGTGCGCGATTGTGAGGCACATCAGGTGCCTAACGTGTACATGGTCAGATACTCTAGGTTAGCTAAGTGGAAATAGAGGGGACAGTTATGACTTCGAAACTGCGGGTTGTTGGCGGAACGCCGTTGACGGGTGAGATTTCGGTACGTGGCGCCAAGAACTTCGTATCGAAGGCGATGGTTGCTGCACTGCTGACCTCGGATACCTCGGTCCTGCGTAACGTACCGTTGATTCGCGACGTCGACGTCGTCACCGACCTGTTGCGTCTGCATGGGGTTGAGGTGGATTATGACCAGGAGGCGGGCCATCTCGCCATCACTCCGGGTGAAATCCATATCCCAGGCGATCCGGTAGAGATGGATCGCCTGGCCGGTTCTTCGCGCATCCCGATCTTGTTCGCGGGTCCGCTTCTCCACAACCTTGGCGAGGCGTTTATCCCGGATCTGGGTGGCTGCCATATCGGCGACCGTCCGGTGGACTTCCACATGCGTATACTGGAGGACTTCGGTGCCAAGCGCACCCAAGCCGAGGGCGGTATGCACCTGGTGGCCCCTAAGGGACTGACAGCAAAGCCAGTTCGTCTCCCGTATCCTTCCGTGGGTGCCACCGAGCAGACGCTGCTCACCGCAGTGATGGCCAAGGGCATTACCGAGCTGTCGAATGCTGCAACCGAGCCCGAGATCATGGATCTCATTGCCGTCTTGCAAAAGATGGGTGCCATCATTTCGGTGGATACCGATCGCACCATCCGTATCGAGGGTGTGGACAAGCTGACCGGCTACGCACACACCGCTCTGCCCGATCGCATTGAGGCAGGATCTTGGGCGTGTGCCGCACTCGCTACCGGTGGTGACATCTTCGTCCACGGTGCCGAGCAGCAGGCCATGATGAGCTTCCTCAACGTATTCCGCAAGGTTGGCGGTGCCTTCGAGGTCCGCGACGAGGGTATCCGTTTCTGGCATCCGGGCGGCGAACTCAACTCCATCTCGTTGCAAACGGATGTTCATCCGGGACTGATGACGGACTGGCAGCAGCCCCTCGTCGTCGCCCTGACCCAGGCCACCGGAATTTCCATCATCCACGAAACCGTCTACGAGAACCGCTTCGGTTTCACTGAGGCGCTTGTGGAGATGGGCGCGCATATCCAAACCTACCGCGAGTGCCTCGGTGGCTTGCCGTGCCGTTTTGGTCAGCGTAATTTCTACCATTCCGCTGTTATTCAGGGGCCCACGCCGCTGTACGCCGCAGATATTGACGTTCCTGATCTGCGCGGTGGTTTCTCACATCTCATCGCGGCTCTCGCCGCCGAAGGTACGTCGGTGGTCTCCGGCATCGATATCATTGATCGTGGCTACGAGCACTTCATGCAAAAGCTGCGGTGCCTTGGGGCAAACGTCGAGAAGCTCTAAGGTGCGTGCTCCACTTCTCATGCGGCTGATCGCCCCGCTTCTCAACGGGGCGATCAAGGCCACTCAACGCGTTGAGATTTATGGTGACGTACCCCGGACGGGGCCTATCATAATCGCGGCGAACCATACCAACCATCTTGATGGGCCGGTGCTTGGCGTTGAGCTGTACAAGCGTGGGAGGGTACCGTGCGCGGCGACGCGCGCTGATCTCTTTCGGACTCCCGTACTTGGATGGGCGTTAAAGAATCTCGGGCAAATTCCCGTCTACCGTCCCGATGTGGCGTCCACACCAACCGGTGGGGACGGACTCTCTTCCCTGCGCGCCCTGTCTGCCGCGCTCGACGACGGCGCCTGCATCGTCCTGTTTCCCGAAGGCACCTTCACGAAGGACCCGGAGCAGTGGCCGATGAAAGGAAAGACAGGCGTGGCTCGCCTGGCTCTCGCACATCCTGACGTTCAGGTGATTCCTACCGCGCACTGGGGTAATGAGCGGCTGGTGGAAGGTGGTAAGTTACGGTGGCGCGAGTTCGGCCGGAGAAAGACGCGTGTTGACGTGCGTTTCGGTGAACCACTGGATTTCGGTGCTTTTCGGGGCCGCGAGGTGACGCACGAATTGCTCACAGAGGCGACGGCCTTTGTCATGGAGGCGATCACCGCGCAGTTGCGCGAACTGCGGTAGTGAACGTTGTGCAAGCCACAAGGTAACCCATGCCATAGTTGGTGAAGTGCAGGGTTTGTACAGAAAGTCGCGGCTATTTGCCGGGGTGTCGTGTATAGACCCTGCACCTCGTAGATCCTGGCTGCATTACAGCGAGGCGTGCACTGCCTTTAGCGCCTGATCGAGATCACGCCAGAGGTCCTCAATATCTTCGATTCCTACGCTGACACGCAGCAAGTCCTCCGGGACCGTGGGGGCTTCCGAATCAAAGCGACGGCGTCGTTCGAAGGAGGACTCTACGCCGCCCAGTGAGGTGGCGGGTAGCCACAGATCCGCAAACTTTCCAAGATTCTCCGCGGCCTCGACTCCGCCGACCGGACGCATCGTGAGAACACCTCCGAAACAGGACATCAGTTCCTTGGCGCGTTCATGCTGCGCGTGCGAGGGGAGCGAGGGGTGCGACACCTCCGCAATGAGCGGATGCGTGGCCAAACGTGCCGCCAGTTCCGCCGCGTTCTCCCAGATGCGCTCCATGCGCAGGCTGAGTGTACGCATACCGCGCAGCAGCAGCCAGGCCTCGAACGGGCCTGCGATGCCACCGGATTCGGTGCGCTCGTTTTGTAGCTGGAGTTGAAGCTCCTCGCTGTTGGTGACGGTTGCCCCCAGGACGACGTCGGAGTGACCAGACAGGTACTTGGTTGCCGAGTGGATGACGACGTCGACGCCCATGTCCAGGGGATTCTGACCCAACGGCGTGGCGAAGGTGTTGTCCACACCGACGAGTGCTCCTGCGTCGTGCGCAGCGGCGACGATAGTGGGAATGTCTGCAATCTCCAACATCGGATTGGTGGGGGACTCGACCCACACCATGCCGGGGGAGGTGTTCGTGATAGCGGCGATGACAGATTCGGTATCCGCGATGTCTACCTCAACCACACGGCCACCCTCGCGACGGGTGCGATCGTAGGCGACCAAAAGTGAGGCATGGTAGGCATGGCGAGGGACAATGATGGTACTTCCTGCCGGAGCCAAATGCAGTGCGTTAGCTACAGCCGCCATTCCTGAGGCGTGGAGCAGAGCGGGAAAGGCAGCATGTTCTAAACGACCAATGAGTTCCTCAGCTGGATGCCAGGACTCGTTGGTCCAACGGGCGTAGAGCATGGAACCATCCGGGGCACCCATGTTGTAGTACGTCGATGAGATCGTGATTGGCGGATTGACCGGCGATCCTTGGGTACGTGCTGGGCGTGCGGTGGACGCCACTATGGTTGCGGGCTCAAATTTGGCTTGTAGGGCAGATGAGTACTCCATACCCGCTAGGCTACTTCTTGTTGACACAATGCCGAGGAAAGGTCTGAACTGTGGCATCGAAGATTCGTGTAGCGCTCATCTATGGCGGAGCCTCGGGAGAGCATTCTGTCTCTTGCCTCACGGCGGCCTCGGTCATGCGTGCACTTAACCCGGACACATACGATGTTCTTCCTATTGGTATTCGTCGCGACGGCACGTGGGTTCCTGGAGTAGCCGATCCTGCTGAGCTGGAGGCTGCCGGCCCTCATGGCGAAGTAGGAGAATCTGGCGAACATGTGGTCATCGGAATTCGTGACAACAAGGTCTACTCGGTGGGCGCCGATGCTAGCCTGACAACCCTGGGGGAGATCGACGTTGCCTTCCCGTTGCTGCACGGCCCGTTTGGCGAGGACGGCACGATCCAAGGCATGCTGGAAATGGCCGGTATCCCCTATGTTGGGCCCGGAGTTTTTGCGTCTGCGGCAGGCATGGACAAGCACTTCATGAAGGTCGTGCTGGAATCTGCGAACATTCCCGTGGCGCCCTACGTTCTGGTCACGGCAAAGCGTTGGCGTACCGATGCCGCGGAGGTGACAGCTGAGGTGAACGACAAGCTTGTCTACCCCGTTTTCGTCAAGCCGGCACGCGCCGGTTCTTCACTGGGCATCACCAAGGTGGATCGCGACGAGGATTTGGCCGCGGCCATGGAGATCGCCCAGCAGACGGATCCCAAGGTGATTGTGGAGCAGGGCGTCGTCGGCCGCGAAATTGAGTGCGCAGTCCTCGGCGGTCACGGTGATGATTCCGCGCGGGCTTCGGTGCTTGGTGAGGTCGTCATGGACATCGATACCTGGTACGACTACTCCACGAAGTATGTACAGACCGAAGGTTTCCATATGGAGGTCCCGGCACACGTTCCCGAAGATGCGGCGGCACGCATGCGCGTGATGGCCGTCGAGGTTTTTGACGCCTTCGACTGCGAGGGAATGACCCGCGTGGACTTCTTCTTGACCCAGGACGGAGACGTCCTGGTCAATGAGCACAACACGATCCCCGGATTTACCCAGTTCTCCATGTATCCAGTGCTCTGGGAGAAGACGGGCCTGCCCTACTCGAAGCTGCTGGATGAGTTGATCTCGTTGGCTCTCGAACGTCCAGTGGGGTTACGGTAAATTCCTGTGCGCGTAGCTGACCTTTCCGAGGACGATCTTCTCGCCATTATCCTTCCCCATCTGCCGCAGGCGGAGGGAATTATTGTGCCTTCTGGCGATGACAGCGCGGTGCTCCCCGCCCCGGACGGGCGCTTCACCGTGTCCACCGATATGTTGGTGGAGGACCGCCACTTCAAGCGGCAATGGTCCACCGGGGAGGATGTGGGCTGGCGCGCTGCCATGCAGAATCTTGCGGATTCGGTGGCGATGGGGGCGCGGCCTCGCTCGATCGTCGTAGCCATGGAGTTGCCAGGCGATTTGCCCGCTTCGTGGGTGAGCGGTTTTGCTGCGGGTATGGCCGAGGCCTGCCGGACAGTTGAGTGTGGCGTGGACGGGGGAGATCTCGTGGGTGGGAACGCTATTGCGGTGTCTGTCACCGTGATGGGCGACCTAGAAGGGCGACGCCCCCGTCTGCGTAGTGGTGCTCAGCCGGGGCACGCACTGTTGCATACCGGAGTGCTGGGACACGGCGCCGCAGGGTTGGCTTTGCTGGAGCGTGGCTACACACGGGAACGCTCCGCATTGCCCGCCGCGGATTCGTTGCTCATTGATGACTTCCTGCGGCCCAAGCCGCCTCTGACACAGGCGCTCGATGCGTGCCGCGACAACCGTATCGGGGCCCTGATGGACGTATCAGATGGGCTGGTGCGTGATGCGCGCCGCATGGCGAAAGCCTCGGGGGTGTGGATTGACATTCAGTCCCCGCTGCTGGCTAGGCACTTGGAGACTCTGATTCCAGTGGCGCGCCGGCTCGGCTTCTCCGATCCATGGGAATGGGCATTGCAGGCCGTACTGACCGGGGGAGAAGATCACGGTTTCCTTGCCACTATGCGCCAGCCAGCTGAGCGTGCCTGGGGGCCGGGGCTACCCTCACTACCGGAGGGGTTTTCCTGTATTGGGCGAGTACGTGACGCGTGCGAGGGTGGCCGCGTAACGATCGATGGAAAGACCGTGTCCGAAGGCGGCGGTTGGGACCACTTCAAAGCGTAGTTCAAGGCAGTAGAAAGAGGAGAAATATGCATATTCGTCATGCTGTCCCCGAGGACTTGGAAGCAATTCGCGATATCTACAATGACGCGGTGGAGAGCACTGTCGCGATCTGGAATGAGCAGACCGTGGATCTGCAGAACCGGAGAGAATGGCTGATCCAGCACCAGGACCAGGAGTATCCGGTTCTTGTTGCAGTAGACGATAGCGATGACGTCCTCGGCTACGCGACGTTTGGAGACTGGCGGCCCTGGGAGGGCTATCGGTATTCGGTCGAGCACTCCGTCTATGTCCGAGCAGACCAGCGTGGCCGAGGTGTCGGGCGGTTGCTTATGACCGCACTCATCGACCACGCCCGGGAAGCGGGCAAGCACGTCATGGTGGCGGGTATCGAGGCCTCGAACCAGGGTTCGATCCACCTTCATGAGAAGCTTGGATTCCAAGAGACGGGAACGCTACGCGAGGTGGGGACCAAGTTTGGCCGTTGGCTCGATCTGACCTTCATGCAACTGATTCTCGACGACGCCGTGAATCCCGCCGATTGATCCTTTCGGGTGCACAGCCACGTGATTCATCTGCAATTGATCCTTCAAATGTAGCCCGAGCCCCGCACAAACGGGTAGAGCACAACCCAGGCAAAGCAAAGGGCCGCACCCAGACGGGTGCGGCCCTTAACAGCTTGCGGGAACAACGCTCAGATGGCGCGCTCAACCTTTCCAGCCTTGAGGCAAGAGGTGCAAACATTCAGTCGCTTCGGAGCGCCCTTGACGATGGCGCGCACACGCTGAATGTTCGGGTTCCAACGGCGGCTGGTACGCACGTGGGAGTGCGAGACGCTCTTACCGAAGGAAGGGTGCTTGCCGCAGACCTCACATACAGATGCCACGGTTCTCTCCTTTAATCGCTGACGGGACGCCAGCGGCGTCTCCTGACCACCAGCCTCTCGACTGGCAACCTAAG
>RRZU011007623.1_pt1 | contig 10955 bp, 8 predicted proteins | sample 2165561 | NCBI WGS metagenome assembly RRZU01 (sample SAMN10456909, study PRJNA506462) | wastewater metagenome | isolation source: wastewater sludge | place: USA: Moscow, Idaho | reverse complement strand
GGCAGTTTCAGCTCCCAGTGGCCCGCCTCGTTCATCACGAAACGGCTCTCCAGCTCGCCGGCCAGCGTCCCTTTCAGCTCAGGCAACAGCCCGGCCGGATTGATCCCCTTGAACAGGGTGGTTCCCGGCCACTCGATCCCCTTGTTCCAGGCCAGCTTGCCATCGAGCTTCAGCCCCCCTTTGAGGGCGTTGAGCTGCAAGGCGATCTTGCTGAGCCGCTCCAGATCCCCCTTCCCGTCCAGCGCAAGCTTGAAGGGGGGGACATCGGTCCCCTTGCCGGAGGTATTGAGGGCAAACTGGTAGCCGGAGAGCTTGCCCTTGGCGGTCAGGCTCCCTTTATCCAGCCGATAGCTCGGCTCATCTTTGGCAGGCTTATGAAAGGGCCAACCGAGGCTCTTCCAGTCGAGGGCCAAATCAAAAGGGAGATCCGGGTCGAGGGCGGCCAGAGAACCCTTGAGATTGGCGGCGACCGGCCCCTTGGCCGACAACACCAGCCCCAGCTTGCCGACTGAACCGCTCAGCGCCAGCGTGGCCTGCTCACCCTGCAACTCGCCATCCAGCAGCCCCTTGCGGGCCTTGGCATCCAGCGTCACCGCCAGCGGGTAGTCGTCACTGAGCTGGATGTGGCCCTTGAGCGCCAGATCAGCCATGGCGTGGCGCAGCGAGAGCTCGCGCACCTCGATGCGATCATCGGCGGCAGTGGCCGACAGCAGCAACTTGTCGAGCCCTTCGATCAGCTCGCCCTGCTTATATTGCACCCGGGTCGCATTGACCCCTTCCAGCTGAATGGGGAAAGGAAGGTGAATGGCGGGCAGGACAATGGGGGCAGCCTTTGCAGGTTTTGCAACTGGCGCCCCTTTGCCCTGTTTGGCGGCCTCGGCACTGGCCTTGTCGGTGCGAGCAACTGCAGTCCCGGCTCGCTTCTCTTTAGCGCTCTTTGCATTAACGGTCTGCTCGGTAACGGTCTTGGCGTTCGCAGCGGCTGGCTGCTTGGCTGATTTTGCCTCTGCGTTAGCGGGCGCCGCGTCGTCCAGCGTCACTTTCAGGTTATCGAGCACCGGGCCGCGCACAATCAGCCCCTTGCGATTGAGGCTAGCGCCGATATCGAGGGACCCCAGGGTCACGGCCACGCCGGGCAACGCCAGATCGAGATCCGCTACCTTGAGGCTGTCAACTTGGATCTTGAGCGGCAGCGGGTGCCAGACAAAGGGTTCGGAAGGCTCTTCCGGTGTCGGCTCGGAGTCGGTTACCTTGACCACCGGATGGGTCACCGCCAGGGATTTTATCCAGAGCTTGCCCTGCAATAACTTGCCAAGATCCCAGTCGAGCACGGCGCGATCGACCGTGACTTCCACCAACTCATCCTGCCAGCCCACCCCTTCCAGAGTCCAGCCGTAGCCAAGCTGACCGGCCACCAGCTCCCCCTTGAGAGAGGGCAACGCCCCCTTGGCCTGTTGCCACAACCACTTGTTGCCCTGATGGGTAAAGCCCAGCAGGCTGACGCCGATCAGCAGCAGGAACACCAGCCCCATCAGCCAGAGAAAAATGCGTTTTAGCCAGATCACAATGCAGCCCCCCGCGCAAGATACAGCCGCAGCGGCCAAAGAAAAAAGCGTTTAGACAACATCATAATTCAGGCCCCAATGCGAAATGCAGCCGCAAGGGCTTATCCTCCTCCGATACCCCGACCGCCAGATCCAGCCTGACCTGACCGATGGGAGTCACCCAGCGCACACCGACGCCAGTACCTATTTTCCAGGGTTCGCTGTAATCGGTGGTGGAGGTGCCGCCATCCACAAACATGGCCCCCAGCCACTTCTCGCTGAAGCGGTAGTTGTATTCCAGACTCGCCACGCTGGTGTAGCGGCCACCGGTCAGCTTGCCATCCGACCCGGTGGGGGAGATGGTCTCATAACCAAAGCCACGCACCGTCTGATCACCACCGGTAAAGAACCGTAACGACGGCGGCACCAGCGAGAAGCTGTCACCTATGATGGCCCCCTGCTCGGCCCGCATCAGGAATCTGTGGTTATCCCCGAGGGTACGCAGCCACTTGCTGCGCCCCCACACCCGCATAAAGCTGATGTCGGAGCCCCATCTGGGGTCGGAGAACTCCAGCGTCAACTGCTGGCGATCGCCCCAGTCCGGCACCAATCCGCCGCGTACCCGCAGCCGGGACCAGGAGACCCCCGGGATCAGCAGCAAGCTGTTCCCCTCGTCGGCGCCCTGGGTATAGATCTCGTTCTCCAGCCGGATAAAAACGTCCCGATCCCAGCTCTCCGGTCGCCGCGTCCAGCGGTGCACACCGATAGCCGTCAGATCGGAGCGGGTATCGTTGTTGTCCTTGTACTGGTAACCGGCCTGTACCGAGTAGTAGTCTCGCAGCGGGTTGCCCACCGGGATCTGGTAGTCGAAACTGAGTTCAGACTCCGGCGCCGACACCTTGGCGGTGGCAAAGAGGCGGTGGCCGTAGTGGTTGACCCAGGGCTTCTCCCAGGTGGCACTCAATCTTGGCCCCACGTCGGTGGCGTAACCGATACCGGTCTCGATTTCGTGATCGACCCGGTTATCCAGTGTCACCGCGATGGGCACCCGATAGTTGCTCGCCTCGCTCAATACCGGCTTGATATCGACCTGACGGAACAGCTTGGTGGAGGAGACATCCTGCGACATCTCGGCCAGCCGGATGGCGAGATAGGGGTCACCGCTCTTGATGTTGATAAGCGGGCGGATCAGGTGGAGCGCTTCGGGAGTGGCATCGTAGCGGATCTCGCCGAAACGGTAGCGATGGCCCGATTCGAACAGGATGAAGATCTCCGCCGTCCCCTTGTCCTGGAACACCTTGACCTGACTCCTGCTCAGCTTGGCATCAAAGTAACCGCGGGCCAGCCCGAGGCTGCCAAGATCCGCCTTGATCGATTCATATTTGGCGTGGTTGAGAGGCTCCCCCTCTTTCAGCGGTAACTTGTCCAGCAGGGCGCTGTAGAGCTCGTCGCTGCCCGCATCCCCCTCCAGCAGAATATCGAGGCGGGAGACGATGACCGGCTCCCCCTTGTCCACCTCAATCACCACTTTGGACGGGGTTTTCTTGTCGCGACTCAGGGTGATTTTCGGCTGGTAGTAGCCATAAACTTGCAGCGCTTTTTGCACGCTCTCGGTGATCCTGGCGCGGGCCGGGCGGTATTGCCGCTCCTGATAGACCGGCAGGGCATTGAGGTAGGCTTCAACGTTATCCTTGTTCTCCCCTTTCAACCCCTTGACCTGATAGGTGAGCTTGGCGGCAAACGCGGGCGAAGCCAGCAGCGACAGCAACAGGCCCACCCCCAGTACCAACAGGCCGCGGCGAAACGCAGAGCCAGACAGCGAACGCCCTGCCAGCAGGGATGAAATGCATCCTGTCAAAGGTCAATATTCCTGAATCTGTGGTGAAGGAAACCAGCGCCCTTTCGGGCCAACCCCGAAAGCGGCGCAGCACGCCATGCAGTGCATGGCCGTGACACAATAATGCGCGCCAGAAAAATGGCGAACCTTATCCTAACATAGGCATCGGCCAGCGACAGCGCGGTGCCATTGGCAAATTCGCCATATCTTTTAAGAGGTTGACCACAAATCACACATTTTGGTGACAATGACGACGCCCGCTTTCCCGATGAGGGCGAGCTGACCTGCCCTGAACATGCTTCACCCCGTCGTCAGGCACCATTTGTCACCTCTCCCCCTCTCTTTACCACCAGAAACCCACCACGACAGAGTTTGTCGGCATCGCCCCACCCTCACGGTTTAGCAGGCCCGGCACACGCCAAAGCCCGCCGTAGCGGGTGATTAAGAATTGCTCGTTCAGCGCAATCGAATTATCCCGCTGCCTTTGCAGACGTCACTCCCTCACACTTGAACCATCAACTGAAGGAGACACATCATGCATGCACGTAGCGAACAGATGGCTGACTATATTGCCGATCGTCTCGAGTTCATCACCTTCCTCGCCTGTTGCAGCGCCCTGCTGGCCCTGCTGACCGGCATGAGTGGCCAACAGGCACTGGCCTTTACCGCCCTGAATCTGCCGTTTGGCCTCGGTATTCTGCTGGCGATGGCGATGCTGGCCCCGCTGCCCGCCCACTGGCGGCTGCCAGGCATCACCTTGCTGCTGGCAGGTTGCGCCCTGATGACCCTGCAACTGGGGGGCGAGTGGCTCAATCCGCTGGCCATCTGGAGCCTCTACGCCCTGCTCGGGCTGGAGATCATCTGGCAAGCTCGCCCCCGCGCCGTGCTAGCCACCCGCGCTCGCCAATAATAGGGCTGACCAGCGCCGGTAAACGGCGGGCTGTGATGGCTGACGCCGGTGGCAAATTGGGGTACTCTTGCGCCCCCATTTGCCACCACACTTGGCATTAACAACCTTCGCCATCACGCCCAGGAGCGCCCCGATGAAAAAAGCCTGTGCCCAGCACATTCTGGTCAAGACCGAAAAACAGTGTATGGAGATCAAGGAGAAGATCGAGAAGGGAGCCGACTTCGGCCAGATGGCCAAGCGCTTCTCCACCTGCGCCTCTGCAAAACGTAGCGGCGATCTGGGGGAGTTCAATAAAGGGGATATGGTCAAGCCCTTCGACGATGCCGTATTCAAGGGCGAACTGCTCAAGGTACTGGGGCCGGTGCGCACCAAGTTCGGCTTCCATCTGATCAAAGTGCTCTATCGCAATTAAACCATCGCAACTGACCATTCTCTCGGTGAAGCTCCCATCAGGCGGGCTTCACCGACCTCCTCATCCTCCCTCGCAAAACTGGCTGAAACAACGCCAAACTCGCATCAATTTACTAACGTTATCAGACAATTAAGTTTATCCTTCTCGGCATTGTCCACATTCGACGATGGATCCCGTGCTATGCCCCGCTCTTGCTTGTGGCCCCTGCTGGCCTGGTTACTCCCGCTCGCTGGCGCCCTCGGCAGCCGCTTCCATCTCTGGCCCTGGTGGATAGGTTTTGCGATCTGTCTCATCGGAGCGCTTGTCTCCCTTATCCTGCTGGTGCGCCTGCCCTGGAGCCGCAACCGCTACGCCAACGGCTTTGGCGCCTTGCCGCTGTTGCTGCCGCTGCTCTTTGTGGTGCAGGCGCTGCGCATGCCGCTGATCAACGATGTGAGTACCGATCCCTACAATCCCCCCCTGCTGCGCTGGGCGGCGGAGCTTAGAACCGAGCAGGATCTGCCAATTAATAGCGCCCCGCTGAAAGCAGTTGAGGCAAAACCCGGTCCTCTCTTTACCAGGGCCTCCCCTGCCGAAGTGGTGATTGAAGCCAGCGAACTGATGCAGGAGCTGGGCTGGCAGGTACGACCGAGCCCGGATGGTCTGGATGCAGTGGTCACCACCGGCTGGTTCGGCTTTCAGGATGATGTGGCGCTGCGGGTCTTTGCCGGCCCGAAAGAGACTCGCATCGATATGCGATCGGCCTCCCGTCAGGGGCGCAGCGACTTGGGTACCAACCGGGCGCGGATCGAGGATTTTCTGATCCGCCTGAACGAGCGACTCGGTCAGGCCTACAAACCCAATTTGAAACCTTGACATCCTCCCCGCCCTAAAGGACGGGGATTCCTACTGCGGTTAGGCGATTACGCTTAATTCGCTTCGGTGGGTTCCTGCTGCTGGCGGCCTTATTGCACCACTCACTTCACAGGCTAACTGGGCGTGTCCCGCCCTTAACACATTGATCGCGCCGACTAGATCGGCATTTTCTTTAAAGCCACACTCCACACATTCGAACGTAGCTTGTGTTTGACGATTATCAGCTGAGATATGCCCGCAACATGGGCACGTTCGGCTGGTGTTCTTCGGCGACACCGCTATCAAATGCCCGCCATTCCAAGCCAGCTTGTAGTCGAGCTGACGCCGAAACTCGCCCCAGCCTTGATCTAAAATAGCCTTATTCAGGCCCGACTTGGCTCGCACGTTGCGCCCAGGCGTGTCAGTTGTGCCCGCCGCTGACTTGGACATATTTCGCACCTGCAAATCTTCGACACATACCAGCGCGTGGTTTTTGCTGATGGCGGTCGAGATCTTATGCAAGTAGTCGCGGCGGGCACTGCCGATATGAGTCTGGATGCGCTGAATACGGGCTTTCGCTTTCTTCCAATTGCGGCTGAATATGACTTTGCGGCTCATCGCCTGCTGCGCTTTGCGCAAGGCTTTTTCGTGAGCCTTGAAGCTGTTGAGTGGGTCTTTGTGGCTGCCATCTGACAGGGTGACAAAGCGTTTAATCCCCATATCGAGGCCAACAGCTGTGCCTTGATGAACGGGCACATCAACCTCTCGCTCGGTCTGGATAGCGGCATACCACTTACCGCTTGATTGGCTCACGGTGATGTTCTTGATCACCCCGAGCACATCCCGACTGTTGCGGTAGCGTAGCCAACCCAACTTAGGCAGGAACAGACGGCTATTGGCCTGATCGAGCTTGAAACCTTGCGGATAGCGGAAGCTATCGGATAAACCCTTCTTTTTGAAGCGAGGGAAATCGGCGCGTTTGGCGAAGAAGTTAGTGTAGGCTCGCTCCAGATCTTTTAGCGTTTGCTGCAAGGGTTGGGAGGGCGTTTCGGCAAGCCAAGCGGTTGAGTCTTCCGACTTCCATTGGGTGAGCTGTTTACACAGCTCCGCATAGCCGAGCTTCTTCTCGCCCTGTTCAAAGCGCTCCTGCTGCAACGCCAGCGCCTTGTTGAACACGAAACGGCATGAACCAGCGAAGCGGCGCATTCGCAGCTGTTGCTGGCCGTCTGGCCGAAGTTCATATTTGAAGGCTTGAAGTCGTTGCATGGCTATAATATACTTTGGTCTATGAGCAAAATCAATGACATTAGAACTGGCAGACACTGCGTTTTCTCTATGCATGTTCATTTGGTCTTTGTGACGAAATATCGCAGAAGAGTATTCGACAATGCCGCCATCGACCGCCTTAGAGAGCTGTTCTCCAAGATCTGCGCTGACTTTGAGGCAGAGCTAAAAGAGATGGATGGAGAGGTTGATCATGTTCACCTGCTGGTGAATTACCCGCCAAAAGTGGCAGTATCGGCGCTGGTGAACAGCCTAAAAGGGGCATCCAGTCGGGTGCTGCGAAAAGAGCGGCCAGACATCGCCGCCAAGTTCTACTACAAGGGCATGTTGTGGTCGCCATCTTACTTTGCATCGAGTTGTGGCGGCGCTCCGATAGAGATCATCCGGCAGTACATCGAGCAACAGCAAACACCTCATTAACCATGGAACGGCTACGCCATTCACACCTTATATCCCCGCCATGAATGACGGGGCTTTACGGTGCTTTTGGGTAAGTGTGAAACAACAAGAAGGTAACTGATGCGCGTTGAGGTCAAACCCGACCGGGAATATGCCTGGTTTATCCGCCCCTTTTTCTGGCTGCAAAAGCGCAACTATGGTCAGGTGCTTATTCCGGGCAAATGCTGGGGCCGCTCGCCGCGCCTGTTTGCCGCCGTCGCTACCCTCTACGGGGTCATCAACCGCAAGCGATCCCCCATCGACCCCGTGCTGCGCTCGCTGGTGACGGTGCGGGTCTCCCAGCTCAACTGGTGTCGTTTTTGCGTCGACATCAATGCCATGACCCTGGTAAAGAGAGCCGGCTCCAGCGAGAAGGTGGAGGCGCTGGCCAACTGGCGCGAAAGCCCGCTGTTCGATGAACGGGAGAAAGCAGTGCTCGACTACACCGAAGCGATGACCGGGCTGGATGGGGTTAGCGATGAACAGGCGGCCCGCCTCAAGCCCTGGTTCGACGACGACGCCATGGTTGAGCTGACCGGCCTTATCGCCTTCCAGAACATGTCGGCCAAGTTCAACGCCGCCCTCGATATCGCGCCGCAGGGCTTCTGCCAACTACCGGTGCAACCGGAACGCCCCGCCCAGCCAGACAGCAAGGACGCCTGATGAACCGGACCCGCCTGCTGCTTGCGCTGGTGATGGGGGGCCTCATCGGCACCTTTTTTACCCTCGATCTTGGCCGTTACCTCACTCTGGGCGCCTTGCAGGCCCAGCAGGCGGCACTGGCGCAATGGGTCGACAGCCACTTTGTCTCGGCCAGCCTGCTGTTCGTGCTTATCTATGTGCTGAGCACAGCCCTCTCCCTGCCCGGTGCCAGCCTGCTCACCCTGGGTGGCAGCGCGGTGTTCGGCGTCGCCTGGGGGCTGCTGCTGGTCTCCTTTGCCAGCTCCATCGGCGCGACCCTGGCCTTTCTCAGCGCCCGCTTTCTGCTGCGCGACTGGGTCACGGCCCGCTTTGGTGACAAGCTGACCACCTTTCACTCCGGCATGGCGAAGGAGGGTGCCTTCTATCTGCTCAGCCTGCGCCTCATCCCCGTATTCCCCTTCTTTCTGGTCAATCTGCTGATGGGGCTCACCCCCATCAGAGTCAGCACCTACTACTGGGTGAGCCAGCTTGGCATGCTGCCCGGCACCTTCGTCTATGTGCTGGCGGGCAGCGAGCTTGGCCAGTTAACCAGCACCGGCAATATCCTCTCTCCCGGCCTGATGATGGCGCTGACCCTGCTGGGGCTGATGCCCTGGCTGGTCAAGAAATTGACCGCACACCTCGCCCAGCGGCGCCTGCTCGCCACCTACCGCAAACCCGCTCGCTATGACTACAACCTGCTGGTGATAGGTGCCGGGGCCGGTGGACTGGTCACCAGCTATATCGCCGCAGCGGTGAAGGCCAAGGTGGCGCTCATCGAGAAGCACAAGATGGGGGGCGATTGCCTCAACAGCGGCTGCGTCCCCTCCAAGGCATTGATCCGCTGCGCCCGCTTTGCCGCAGAGCAGCGCAAGGCCGACGAGCTGGGCTTTAGCCCAAGCCACTCCCGCGCCGATTTTGCCGCTGTGATGGAGCGGGTGGCTGAGGTTATCAAGGCGGTCGAGCCCCACGATTCCATCGAGCGCTATCAGGGGCTTGGGGTCGAGTGCATCGAAGGAGAGGCGCGGCTGGTCTCCCCCTGGGAGGTCGAAGTCAATGGCCAGCGCCTTGCCAGCCGCCATATCGTTATTGCCACCGGCGCCCGGCCGCTGGTGCCCAAGCTGCCGGGGCTGGATCAGGTGCCTTACCTCACCTCGGATAGCCTCTGGCAACTGCGCACCCCGCCGCGCCGCCTGCTGGTGCTGGGCGGCGGCCCCATCGGCTGCGAGCTGGCCCAAAGCTTCGCCCAGCTCGGCATTCCCGTGACCTTGGTGGAGCTCTCGGAGCAGCTGCTGCCCCGCGAAGATAGGGAAGTGGCCGACGCGCTGGCCGGGCAGATGAGCCGCGATGGCGTGCGGCTACTCACCGGCTGGCGCGCCGAGCGAGCCGACTACCTGCCCGCAGCCGAGGGGGATCTGCCCATCCGGCTGCAACTGCGCCGGGGCGATGAGACGCAGGTGATTGAAGGGGATCAACTGCTGCTGGCACTGGGTCGGGTCGCCAATGTGAGCGGCTTCGGGCTCGAAGCGTTGGGAGTCGAGCTTGCCCCCCGCGGCACCATAGCGGTCGATGGCTTTCTTGCCACCAACTTCCCCAGCATACTGGCAGTGGGAGACGTAGCGGGCCCTTACCAGTTCACCCACTTCGCCGCCCATCAGGCCTGGTATGCGGCGGTCAATGCCCTATTTGGCCAGTTCAAGCGCTTTCGGGCCGACTATCGGGTCATTCCGGCGGCCACCTACACCACTCCGGAGATTGCCCGGGTCGGCCTCAATCGCAAGGAGGCAGAGGCGCAGGGGATTCCCTTCGAGGCGACCCGCTTCGAGCTGGCCGAGCTGGATCGCGCCATTGCCGATGGTGAGCGCCACGGTTTTGTCGAGGTGCTGACCGTGCCGGGCAAGGATACTATCCTTGGCGCCACCATAGTGGGCACTCACGCCGGTGAGCGGATTGCCGAGTTCGTGCTCGCCATGCGTCACCGCCTCGGCCTTGGCAAGATCCTCGGCACCATTCACGCCTATCCCACCCTGATGGAGGGAAACAAATACGTGGCAGGTGAATGGAAACGGGCCCACCAGCCCACCCGGGTGCTGGCGTTGCTGGCCCGTTATCACCGCTGGCGCCGTGGCGCCTGACAATCAGGGAAACGTTTATGCTCAAGCCATTCTCACTGCTCGGCTCACACCTCAGATCACGCCAGAACTCTCGGCTTAAACGGCGGCTCAACGCCCTGCTGTGCGCCCTGCCACTGCTGGCCAGTGGCCCGCTGTTGGCGGCCAATCCAGACGACGGCTGGCAACAGACCCTTGAGGAGGCGAAAGGGCAGACCGTCTACTTCAACGCCTGGGGCGGCAGCCCGGAGATCAACGCCTATCTGGTGTGGGCCGGGCAGGAGCTGGCGCGCGACTATCAGGTCAAGCTGGTGCAGGTGAAGGTAGATGACATCGCCCAGAGCGTCAGCCAGCTGCTGGCCAACAAGCAGGCGGGTAAGCAAGCTGGCGGCCCCATCGATCTGCTGTGGGTCAACGGTGAGAACTTCAAGGCGCTCAAGGAACAGGGGCTGCTTGGCGCACCCTTTACCACTGAGCTGCCCAACATGGCGCTGGTAGACAGCAGCCTGCCGGTGAGTGAGGACTTCACCCTGCCGGTGGAAGGGCTGGAAGCCCCCTGGGGCATCGGCCAGCTCAATCTGATGGTCGACACCGAAGAGGTCGCCAGCCCGCCCACCTCGGCTGCTGCCCTGCTTGCGTGGGCCAAGGCCCATCCCGGCCGTTTCACCTATCCCAAGCCGCCCCAGTTCCATGGCTCCAGCTTTCTCAAGCAGATCTTGCTGGAGTTGACGCCAAACCCCGCCCCCCTCTATCGGGAAGCGACCGAGAGCGACTTTACCAAGCTCACCGCCCCGCTCTGGGCCTGGCTCGATGAGCTGCATCCGGCACTCTGGCGCAAGGGCAAGCTGTTCCCCACCAGCGCCGCCGAAACCCGCCAACTGCTCGATGATGGCGAACTGGCCAT
>RRZU012768536.1_pt1 | contig 10960 bp, 3 predicted proteins | sample 2165561 | NCBI WGS metagenome assembly RRZU01 (sample SAMN10456909, study PRJNA506462) | wastewater metagenome | isolation source: wastewater sludge | place: USA: Moscow, Idaho | reverse complement strand
GTGCGCCTGGCCGACCGAAGCAGACGCCATGTTCCCAAAGTCGCACCGCCTTGTGCATCCGTATTTTGTGCAAGAAGCGGCGGGAAATACGGAGTTGCGGAATAGGGTTCAGAGGATCTTCGGGCTGCAGCTTACGACCCACAACGGCCGGTCGAGTCGAGCGAAGTTCAGCGGCCGCTGCCGGACCGGTGCGGTCGCTTGCAATTGCTTTATACAGACACAGGAAGAAGAATGCTGTGGATCGCGACCGCTGGCGCAACAAACGGAAATCCAGTTTCCACAATGTGGAACTCGACACGTCGTCGTGAACGTTCGATCAGTTCAAGCGCGGGTAAATGCAGGCCGATACCTTCTGGTTTGTCTGGTCGCTGAAGCTTCGTCGCGTTCAGAGTATTCAGTACATCAACATCCCGAACGACCTTAGCTTCACCATCAATGGGATGCTCAACTCCTAGAAGAAGACGCTTCACCTGCCCCTTTCCTGTTGTCACACGTTCAAACGCGAGACAGATGACCAAAATACACGCAAGACCAGATACTGCAGCCACTTTTACATCAAAATCCTTCGCCTGTTGCAGAGCGTGGTCAATCAGCGGATGACCAACACCAAGAATCCTGGACTGTGCGTCCTTCCCCTTAACATCACGACAGAAAGCCATCCGCTCGTACCGTCGCAATACCGACGGCAATGTCCTCCAAGCATCGGGCGTTACAAATGAGATGCCGTCTTCGTTCGCTTCAGGCCGCTTGCCATTGAGACGCAACATACTTAGGAAAAAAGGCTCCAGGTCGGGAAGATCGGCACGGGGCACCTGCTTCAACCCGGAAAGATCGAAGCTGGCAGCGTGCCCGACCAGGGACACGACCGTATCTACCGCTTCATGCCCACCGAAATTCTGGGTCTTGTGATCGAACCATTGATCAAACCCCTCGCGAGGTACATCCACCCCCTCTTGAAAGAGGCTATCGAACAATCCAGGCTGGGTCATGCCTAGAACTAACTGAAGTAGATCCTCGGGTTCATCCATTGCGGCGCCAAGGTCGCGCATGATGTTTCCCAGCTTTTCTTCAAGCTTGCTCCAGATACGAGATTCAACCGTATCCGGATTGCGCAGTGAAACGACTTGTACCTGTCGGGTTTGCCCAAACCGGTTGACTCGCCCAACCCGCTGATGCAAGCGCATGGGGTTCCACGGAAGGTCAACGTGTATCAAACAGTGGCACTGCTGTTGGAGATCGATGCCTTCACCGCCAGCTTCAGTTGAAATAAGAAAACGTATCTGACCGTTGTTGAACTTCTCGGCCATATCCTCCCTAGCTACCGATGGAGAGGCTATACGTCCATCGGGATACGACACGCCGTTGAGTCTTCCATCCCCATTGATGAATCCAACGCTGTTCTCACCGTAACGCCGCATCAAGGCACTGAAAATTAGGGCTTGCGTCGCCTTATACTCAGTGAAGAGAAGAACGGATTGCTCATTGAAGCGTTTATCAATGATCTCCAGAACGCGTTCTACACGGCTTTCCACCACGACTTTTTCTGCGGCAAACAACAATTTTTCCAGATGAAGGATTTCGTCATCCATGAGCTGAAGAGAGCGCTTTCGCTCAGCTGCCATCCACCGCATCAAGGCATCATGGTCATCTGTCTCTTCGCCCGACGAAACCACATCGTTGGCATCAAACCGTAGAGTTGCAGCGGTATCGTGAATTCGAGCTAAGCGTGTTCTCAAGGCGCCGCGAACGGCCGCCACTGAACTTGACGCGAGCTTCTGAAGCGCGATCAAGACCAGCATGACCTGGCCGCGCCCTTGGGAACTCAAGGTCGACGCATACGCTTTCCCAGACGCAACGAAGGTCGTCATCATTCGATAAAACTCGGACTCCTCTTCTAAGTATTGAAAGGTTTCTGGAAATTGCAAAACAGGCTGAAACAGCCTTCTACCTTCCATATCGACAACTTTCTGCTTGGCGTTCCTGATTAGTCTTTCGGGAAGCTTCTTCAGCATCGTTGCATGAGTTTTATTGGGCCCAAACGAATCAGCATCCACAAGACTCATCAGCGACCAGAATCCGAAATCCTTTCCACGATGTGGTGTTGCGGTAAACAGAACGCATGAGGAAATTTTTCCCAAGCGCTTCATCTTCTCGATGAGCTGGAAGCCCAATGTCTTGCCGGTACTTTCATCGGCATGAAGATGATGTGCCTCGTCTATGATCACCATATCCCAGCCGGGCGCATCGAGAAGGCGTTCATGACGGTCATTGCGATCCAATCTCATGGTGGGTAAAGACGCAACGACCTGTTGGTGGACATTCCAGAAGTCGCGCTTGCCTTGATCCAACTCTGGCTGATAGATCGATAGGCGAATGTCGAACATCTGACGCATGCGGAACTGCCACTGTTCGACGAGGGAGGCAGGCGTAAGAATCAACAAGCGACGAATTACACCGCGTGCAATCAACGGCCAAAGGATGAGGCCGGCTTCAACTGTCTTACCCAGACCGACATCGTCAGCGATCAGCAGTCGTACCGGCCACTCCCGCAACGCACGGTGACAGACCCATAGTTGGTGAGGGAGGAGCGAAATCCTCGATCTGGAAAAAACACCCCAAGCATCATTAAGCGACGAGATTGCAGCAGCTTGCACGCGGGCAACCGCTTCGGCAGGCGAGCCTAGGCTCATTTCCTCCAATGCGGCTTCGGCCGTTACCGTTGTCCGAATTTCACTGGCTAGAACCTCTTCAATACCGTGTTCAAAGCGCACAACCAGTGTTGCACCGTTGTTGACAAGAACACTGCCCTGGCCGAACGACGGGTGATGGATCTGTTTGCTGCTCACGCGAACACCTCAAACACTTCCGGATCGTCGTCCAGGATCGATGCACTACATACTTCCATCAACAGATCGTTGTCCTCCGCAAGAACAAGTAGCGGAATGTCAAAGTCGCCGCCAAAGATGGCACCGTCTTCGCCCAACTCGTCGCTCAGGACCTTCCAGATACCCTTGTTCGACTCTTCAGGTAAATGGATACCGATCGCATCGAACAACTGGAGCACTCGATTGACCGGCATGTATGCCAAATGGTGAGCGACCGGATTCACGATCACCTTGTGCCTGAGCAGCTCCCTGACTACCAGATGCACACCAATCTTCATGGTGCGATCAATCGCAGGCGCCCCCCATCCACCCCCCTGCAAACTCGGATCCGAGTATGGTTTCAGGAACAAATCCGGATCAAGCTGCTGACCAGAACGGCAGTTGATCCCTTCGAAGAGATCAACGTACTGATCCAGCCAGTAAGCGAGCTGATACAGACGCGGGAAGGCGTCCAGCCAGTGATCGTACTCCTGGCCAGCCTGCCAATCTTCGGCAAACTGCTTCAGGATTTCCAGCCACCTGTCTCCGTGCTCTTCGGGATGGTTCTCGCATATCACTTCCCACCACCCCTTTCGCTGCATGTACTGGATAAATCCTCGCGTCTGATACGAACGCACCCGTCCCAGCCGTTGGAAGGCCCCCAATCCAAAAAGCGTCATCCAGGGCTTCCGATTAACGCTGCCGCTCTCCAGGCTCAATCCGGTCAATCTTCCATCGGGATATAGATGATTAAGGTAGCGCTGTCGGTGCTCCCCTGATTCGCGTTCCCACCACTGCTGAATTCGCACCAGTGCATCCGGGCCGCGATAGGAATGCGTCGATAGAGTTGGCGTGGGTTGCCACGGCTCGGCGAACACAGCCTCCGGGGCCAACAAGCGCCATATCGCTGTACTCAACTCCGGACCAAACGAAGCGACCAACGGGTGCTGACGCGACGTAATATCACTGATCCAGCCCCTGTCGTTACTCTTGCGGATGGAATCAGCAACCTCCCTGCAAAGTTGCCCCTCACCAATGTAGCGCAACGCAGCTGCTCTGCGCGTATTGTCCTTGCAGTCGAGTGCCCATCGTACTAGCGTTTCCGTCGGGGCCTGCATCCGCTCACGGCAACGCATGAAGAACGCGATGGCTTCGCGCGAGTAGGCGTGATCCAACCGATTTGCTTCAGGCGCAAAGTCAAATCTAAGTTTTTCGTCAGCGTGTTCAGGCATGTCAGATGCGCACAAGACATCCTGCGGCGGACACCACCGACCGTTCTCAACCTTGAATCTCAGCTTTGATCCTGACTTGAAGGAAATCTGTGCAGTGCTGTCGTTCCGTTCAAGCTCAGCCATGAAGCGTTCCAGCGCTGCTGCAACCTCGGGTCCGCACTGTTCATTGGTACATACCGAGACGACAAGACTGTCGAGATCGAAGCTCGGAATCGTAGCCTGAAGGCCGGACTTGCGTAGCAGGTTCGCCATGAAGCGGCTGGTCAGATGGACCGAAGCAGCACTGAAGCCCGGCACTTCCCAGAGCCTTCTCAGCACATCGACACCTGACCACGTATCAGGAAGCTGCCGCAATTCACGCCCTGTCGGAACCAGAGCTGAAAACGTTCCTGGCAGCCCGTTTGGTATTGGTCCGCCACGCTCACACCATCCAACAAAGGCCTCAATAACCAACTCTCCCGCCAGTTTCTGCAGATCACTACTTTCTGCCCCTGCCAGCGTGCGTTTGCTCAATGTCTGCCAGATCGAAGCAAGGAACTGTGCAGGTGTGCAATCCATTACGAGACCCAGCTCCGCCCGCCTTGATGCCCAAGTGTTCGGATCGTCGTGTGCTTGAAGTAGGTAGTACAGGCGCTCTCCAATCTCTCGACCGATCTCGCGCATCATCAACACGTTGCTCGATTGATTACCGGCCAGACGGCCACGACCGGCATCGAGTTGGAAGGCTCCGTTGATCACGAATCCGATCTGGTCAGACTCCCTCGTCGGAACGGTCACCCAGACTGGAGCGACTTCACTCTCAATCACTTCACATCCGTGCGCTCCCAGCTTTAGCGCGACTGCGCCGTTTTTGGCACGCAACACCAACAGTCTGGAGATCTGGCTCGGGGTGCCGGGTATGTTTGTCTCGCCAACCTCGACACCTTCAACGGGTTTCATGGGTAGCCAGTCAATCACTCTGTTTCCGTCCTTCATATCCAGGTGAACGCTGCGCAACGCCCTGGAAAATACAGCGACCAGACCTGCATAGCGCGCAAATCGGCCTACCACGTCGGCCAGATTGCCATGATCAACCGCAAGCTCAATCAAAGTCCCTCTGTACAGGCGATCTTGTGCGTACTTATTCAACAGCTCGATAGCGCGCCCTGCATCACTCCAGGGCTTTGGGAGGATCCCGCCACAGATTTCCACCTGTAAGTCGCCGCTGACGATTCGCGGTTTATCGCAGACGAGAAACACGCTCTTGAAGCCCAGCCCAAAACGCCCTGTCACCGTTTCGTCATCCGGTTTGTCTGATGCGGACAGGATCAGCATCTTCTCAAGATCGTCGCCAAAACCCGACCAACGATCCGGCAAGTTGCTCGGGCCGCGATAATTGATCAAACGTCCCCAATGGAGAACTCGGACGTGGGACCCGTTCGTTTCAATCACGAAGCGACGCGCAGGCTCCGGAATCTCGATTTCGGCACCAAGTGTTTCGCAACGACCTAACTCGACGGCTGCATCATCTGCGTTCTGGAACAGCTCGAAGAGCACTCCGTCGCGCTCGTACTGAAACTCCTCGAGCTTTCGACGCAGCTGCGAGAGCACTATCCTATGTGCATCTGGATCAGTGTCGAGGCACTCGGCCAGCTCCAAGGATCGTCGACGGTATAAATTGCTCGCCTTGTCACGAGCAGATTGGCTTTCTTTCTGAACCTCAGCTTCCGTTTTTCGGTTATGGGCCTCGTTAAGCAGATTCAGCTTTTCCTTGACCGGCTTCTCGCGATGCGCCCCGAGCTGCCTCAGATAAGGCGGCAGATGGTCCAAAATTTTCTGACGGACAATCGCCAGCTCAAGTTGATCGCTGCCATTTAGTTCGTTCCACAAAGCGTCCACATTGTCGTGCTTGGCCTTGTGTATGGTTGTCAAGATAAATCGAGTCGAACGGCGGAGTGTCTCGCTTAATTGGTGCCCGTCCATCCGCTCATACAGATCACGAGGAGCGAGCTGCACTAGGAATCCCAGCCCCTGCCCACGCCAGTCTTTGATTCGACGCGGCGCGCCCACCACGATCTGTTCCGGATCTTGTTCAACTGGAAACGCTTGAAGATCGCCAAGAAGGTTGTGAGCTTCAACCTTCGCGTCCGTTACAACAGTGACTACAACCTTGACGGTTTCGATCGACTGCCCAAGGACCGAACAATCTGGCCACCGCCCCTGTTCGGATGAATAGTCACAAAGCTTTTGTCGAGTATGCTCAAGCGATTGCGGCCTCAGATAGTCGCGCGCGAGTTGCTCAAGGGAACTTCCCAGCGTCGCGAGAAACGACCCCACTGCGGAACCCTTCGTCCGTGCATCCCAGCCACGGAAGTAGCTTTCCGCGAGACCGGGGGTAGCCTTGCGAAGGGTGTCCAGTCTGGCTAAATCAACAGGGTTTGCAGCGTCACGCTCGCCCTGAACGCCAGCGGCGGAGAACACCTTATCCCTGAGCGCAATTGCCTGCTCCTTGTCGAGAAGGTACTGCCGTCTGATCCCGGTAGCATCTGCACAAAGCCCCTCGGCGGGAACCCAGGCACCGTCGAGCGTGCGAAGCTTCAGCTTGGCGACATGCGATCGATCGCAGCCTGGGTTCGCATTGAAGGATTTGAGATACAGCCGATGTGCGGCCAGGGCAGCAGGTTCGCTCGAGCCCGCCAATTCGTTCAGCACATCCACGAGAACCTGAGGTTCGAGTGGTACCGTGGAGTGCTCAAGCAGGACATTCCACACTGTGTCATCCAGCCCTGCAGCCACGGTAGCGAGCAGTCGCCATGCGTGAAGACGCTGCACTTTGCATAGTGCAGGAAGCGCCTTGTTGATCTCGTCAATCGCTTCGCGAGGGAACGTGCCGACCGAGTAACTCGGAAGCTCGACCAGCATGCGCACGAGGGTCTCGAACGACGCCTTGCCTTGAGGAACAATCGTATCCAGTAGCTGGGGTAAGCGCGGGTGCTCCCTCAACGAGGAGCAGAGGCCCTTGACGGTAGTGAATCGGTATCCGGTTTCCGATGCCAATCGTTCGAGTTCGTCCTCAAGGTCAGGAACATGGATGACATTGCCGGGCTCAGCCGCCTTGCCGCTCGACAAGGGTAACCAAGGTGTCCTGCGGAGTACGGCTTCAAGCTCCAAATCACCACCTCCCAAAACATCAAGCAGCAATCGCCAGTGCTTATGGGGGGCAGCTGAGTCCAGCGCGATTCTCGCAATAACGACTGACGAAAGCTCCGGCACCCAATTCCGTTGCTGCTGGCTCAGCGCGGGATCGCTTGCCTCCATGAGTAAGCGAACCTTTCCAGCCAAATCCGTGGGAAGCTCGACATCGCCCGGAAGGTAGCCCCCCTCATCTATATGCCCAAAGGTTCTGTCAGCGAACTCATGTAGAGGCAGCTTGCACCAGAGTGCCTTATCCTGGATGACCCCAAGAATCTCGGCACGCTCTTCCCTTGAGAAGGAGGCAGGGTCGAGTCGAGCAGGTTCGGTTTCACTCAGATACTTGATGGCCTCATTACGATCAATCCTCCGGACATTCAAACGCGGCAGATCGCCGCTTTTCAAGAGGTCGCTGATGGAGTCGTCCAGAATCTGCCATGGCTCTACCGTCTGTAGTTGCCCCCAGAGCTTCTTCCAGGCAAGGCTGGTGTGTGGATCTCGCACCCAGAGCGGATCGTCACTGTAGCGATGAGCACGCTCGCCATGCAGCAGATAGCGCATCCCCCCGCGAATCTTCGTCCATCGCGCTCCATCGACAGCTGACCATGCCGGCAGGTTCAAACTGTTGATGAGGTTTCGCCTGGCTTCGATTGCTCCAAAGGAGCTGCCAGACGCAGCAACACAGAGGAGAATTCCAGCTGCATCATCCGGGGAAGGAAGCCGAGTTTCCGGGCCAAAAACCGTATCTTGGTTCTCCCTTGTCAGTTGAAACAGCAACTGGTTCGGAATCGACTCGCTGAGCATCTTCAGCAGATTGGATGCAGCAGGGGTGGCACTACCTGCAGCAAACAGGGCATGCTGCTCGCGGAACTCCTCGATCTGGCGCCACGATAGTGGCTCGTCTCGACCTGTCCGCACATTTCGTGCGGCAATGACGCGTATATCCTTGTTTTGCTCCAAGAAGCTCTTGCGGCTGGCAGGATCAAGAGTATTGAGTAGCTCCCGGCAGGTAGTCATGGTAGCTACGCCGAGGGAGCGATCGTTCAGGAGCGGTTGTACAGCCTCAAGCCATCGAAATAGATCGTGCTCGCGAGGCTTGGCGTTCGACCCTTGAATGAACAAATCCTGCGGAACAAGAAGTAAATCGGAATCCACCGACCAGAGCGCCTGAAAGACGGCATCCGGTACTGATGTCGCTGAGGAAGTATCGCGGGCACCTAGCCCGATGCAACGTTGTTCGTCCAAGGCTGAGAGCGCATTGGAAAAACTCCTGGCAAACCTGCGCACTTTCCCAAGACCGCCTCTCTGCAGACCTGTGCGGAGCACACGTACCATTGCGGTCTGGACCTCGCGGTTTCGGCAATACGGCAGCCTTCCGGTAAGGCGCATCCCAAACCAGTCGCCGAGGTAGTCGAACCCAGCTTTTGAAAACAGGGCATCGACCTGAATCGACTGCACTGCGGCTAGCGTCTCGCGCTCGCCCCATTGCAGTGAGCTCTCACTAACATCAGGTGCATCGGCGTCGATGACCGTACCGTGCTCGTCGAGCGCGCTGAATATCTCCCACGGGCGTTGTGGTTCTGAAGCTGGCGGAGCCGGCATGGGAAGCAATGTCACGGCGTCACTCACCAGCGACCATGCCCCGCCACGAGCGGTGAGAATCCGCACCCAGGATCGTTTCTGGCAAATCAACGATAGCAATTTGCCTTGGGGAAGCTTGTGACGAAGCTGGTTTATCCAATCTTTGAGCGCTTGGGTAAGTTGGCGTGTGTCCGTGTCCTTCACCGCATACGCTTGGGTGTAGTGCTCCAGGGCAGGTAGCAGAAGTGGAAGTACCACCTGTTCAACCAGTGCTCGATTCCATCCGTTACGTAGTGCGGACTCGCTGCTGCTGTCGGCGGATTGGTCGGCTACTTGAAACCAGTTATCCAGACCCACCATGCCTTTGCGGCCAGCATCGACGAAGAACTGCCCATGCAAGGTAATTCGGTAGTGCCGAGAGGAGTTCGGAATTCGAACGATTGATGGCTCGCCAAGCGGCAGGAAGACGGCCCATTCCATCGTGAGCTGCCCGACGTCACCGTCGATGTGACTGACGATTACCGCCCCTTCAGCGCGCGATTTGTCCTTTGCGATCTCTTCAAATCCCGTCACTGGGTTGCGGTAAAACGATCGCGGCCAGGCAGGTGAGTTCCTGAACCCGGCGAAGGGCTCAACACTGTCCTCAGACGGGCGATGCCTAGCCGCAACTTTGAGCTTTTGATGCGCCCCGATGACTAGGCTCGCGGATTCTTCAGGTGCGTTTTCTCGCCCCAGTGCGAGACGGTTGCCCCCAGCGGATTGCTGCAGTTTCAGATGAAAACCGTAAGTGGGGTCGGAAAAGTTGATTTCCTCAAGATGAGGAAGCATCGCAAGGACAGCCGCAAGCCGCCCAGCCAGTGACTGTTCGCGAAGGAAGTCCAGTTCCTTGCTGTCGGGTTCGCCCGGAAAGCAGCGGATGATGGGACCTTTACCATCAAGCAATGCGTGCGTGCGCAGCGGCAACCAAAGAAAAAATCCAGAGGCGTCGGCAGGCTGCTTCAGGGTCGCAACCTGCTGTTCCAGCGTCTGCCACACCACCTCGGAAACATCGTTCCAGTCGGAGTGGAGGTGATCGGGGCGCTTGTTATCCCATGGGTTGATAATTTCCCGGACGACATCGCCAGAGCCAGAGAACCCCAGATAGAGAAACGCCTCACCCAGATGAAAGACGCTCTTCATTCCGAGACCGAACTTGCCGATCGTCGACGCGTCGCCAGCTTTGCTATTGATGCCGAAACTGCGAATTGCTTCCCGATCATCCGGCTTAAAACGTCCGTTATTGAAGAACCATAAGGCAGGACCTGTCGTTAGCGGGTGATCCGTATCATGCGGGAAGCCGGGGTGTTGGCCAAAAACGATCCGTGTCGCCTGCGCATCATCCGCGTTCTGGACTAGTTCCTTGATCACCGGAAACCCACTGTCGTAGCGGTCGCGTAGATTGTCCGCAATCAGGTTGATGATGCTGGATTCGTAGCCACTCATAGAAATTTTCCTGGAATGCGGAAGCGCAAACTGATAGCTGGTGGGGCACCCACGATGGATTCAAGACATATGTCACTTGACTCATTCTTCTTGAAGCAGTTAGCAGGGTCAAGTTGGTTCTTGCGGTCCTGCCGCGAGGCGCTTGATGTGTCCCACGCCATCCTTGCCTTCAACCGATCGACCTTCTGCTTGCCCAGTGCGGGACCAAGATGATGACCGATCTTCAACTATGGAACTGAACGGCATCCGTGGATCGGGGACTGCACACCTTTGGACTGAGTTGGGTGATCGGCCGTGGCGGCCGATCAAGAGGCGAGCGTCCCGACAGCGACAGCGGCAGGTTAGTTAGTGGAGCAGTCGTTGATCTGACCGCCTCGGCCCGCAGGTCAACGGCCGCTGATGGCCGACTGCCGCTTGTCAGGCATCCGATCAGGATGCGTGATCGTTGAACTCGATCAGCGCCTCGACCAGGCGGGCGGTCAGTTCGAGATTGTCGATGCGCAGGCTTTCCTTGCAGCTGTGTACGTCGGTCATGCCGATCGACAGGTCGACGGCTTTCATTCCGTGCCGGTTGAAGACGTTGCAGTCGCTGCCGCCGCCGGTTGAGGTGAGCGTCGGGGTGAGTCCCAG
>RRZU012692090.1_pt1 | contig 10960 bp, 7 predicted proteins | sample 2165561 | NCBI WGS metagenome assembly RRZU01 (sample SAMN10456909, study PRJNA506462) | wastewater metagenome | isolation source: wastewater sludge | place: USA: Moscow, Idaho | reverse complement strand
TCACATATTTAATAAAGAAATCAGCTATATCATCGAGATTATGGAAAATAATGAGCTGGGTAATCTGTATTATGGAAAAAGACTAAAAGACCAAGAGTCATTTTCTTATCTTCATCAGGAAGAGGCAAGACCGCTGGCTGCACTTGCGGGAGAAACGCCTTCAAAACTTTGTCTGCAATATGCAAGGCAGGAATATCCCACTTATGGGAAAGGGGATTACAGATACGGCGCATTTATTATAGAACAGCAAAATGGGAGCAAGATCACAAAATTTGAGTATGTATCACATACAATCTATGCCGGTAAAAAAGAGATCAAGCCACTGCCTTCTACTTATGTAGAACAGGAAGAAGAGGCAACCAGTATTGAAATTATACTGTATGATAAAGTGATCGATACAGAATTGATCCTGACATATACAATATTTGAAGACAGACCTGTCATAACAAGAAATACAAGATTTATAAATAAAAGTGATCAGGGGCTGACGATTCAGAGTGCCATGAGTGCGTGTATTGACTTTCCGGATCAAGAATATGAAATGCTTCATTTGTCAGGGGCCTGGGCGAGAGAACGTCATGTGAAAACACGTAAACTGGAGCAGGGAATACAATCTGTTTATAGTATGCGTGGAGCAAGCAGCGCTGAACATAATCCATTTCTCGCAATCAAAAGAGCTGGAACTACAGAAGATTTTGGTGAAATTTTTGGATTCAGTCTTGTTTATAGTGGTAGTTTTCTGGGACAGGTCGAAGTCTGTTCACATAATACAACTCGTATTATTATGGGCATTCACCCTGATAATTTTTCATGGGTCTTAAATGGAGGGCAGGACTTTCAGACACCGGAACTGGTCATGGTATATTCAGACAGTGGGATGAATAAAATGAGTCAGACCTATCATGAATTATATCGAACAAGACTTGTAAGGGGATACTGGAGGGATAAGGAAAGACCAGTCTTATTGAATAACTGGGAAGCTACCTACATGGATTTTACAGAAGAAAGCATTATCCAGTTGGCAAGGAAGGCGAAAGACATCGGCGTCGAGTTATTTGTCCTGGATGATGGGTGGTTTGGAACCAGAGATGATGACACGCAGGGACTGGGAGACTGGTATGTGAACCTGAATAAACTTCCTGATGGAATTAGCGGACTGTCAAGAAAAGTGGAAGAGCTTGGTTTGAAATTTGGATTGTGGATCGAGCCTGAGATGGTAAATAAAAATAGTGAACTATATCGATCTCATCCCGATTGGATTTTGTCGACACCGGATCGTTTTGAAAGTCCGAGCAGATACCAGCATGTACTTGACTATTCAAGACCAGAAGTCGTAGACGCGATCTTTAGCATGCTGAATCAGTTGCTTTCCACATCAAAAATTTCATACATCAAATGGGATATGAACCGATACATTACAGAGTGTTATTCCAGAGCAGCATCTTCTGAAGAGCAGGGGATGGTAATGCACAAATATATTATGGGTGTATACGATCTGTATTCCAGGCTTCTGGATCAGTATCCAGAACTTTTGTTTGAGTCCTGTTCTAGTGGTGGAGCGCGTTTTGACCCAGGAATGCTACATTATTCTCCACAGGTCTGGTGTAGTGACAACACGGATGCTGTAGAGAGACAGAAAATACAGTATGGCACCAGTATGGTATATCCGTTATCAACTATGGGAGCACATGTTTCAGCAGTCCCAAATCATCAGGTGAATCGAATCACACCATTAAATACAAGAGGTAATGTTGCTTATTTTGGTGCCTTTGGATATGAGCTGGATCTTAACCTATTATCAAATGAGGAACAAGCGGAAGTAAAAGAGCAGATCATACAATACAAAAAGTATAGAAAACTAATTCACCAGGGAAGATTTTATCGAATTGAGAGTCCATTTGAACAGGAAGACACAGCATGGATTGTTGTATCAGAAGATAAAAAAGAGGCAATTGCAGTCTATTTCTTTAATCTGCATCATGCAAATGTTGGCTGGCTCCGTTTCAGGTTAAAAGGACTAGACGCTGAAAAACAATATGTACTGTCACTGAATGATAAAGAAGTTAGTATGTCAGGCAGTGAATTAATGTATGCAGGCATACCGTTAGACAGGAATAAAGAAGGTAAGAAATATGGTGATTTTTCATCGCTGTTATTCTATATCAGGGAAGAAGAATAGGAATAAGGATCATAACAGTAACACAGGAGAACAGTACTGTTCTCCTGTGTTACTGTGTTAAAGCAATTAATTATACAAATTCAATATATTGCTTGAATTAATTAATTATTCGTGTATAATCAGAAATGAGTTTATTGAATATTTATACAGTTTATGAATATTTAATAATGTAATCAATCTATTTTGACATCAATGATGATTAAAACACGAAGGAGATAAGGAAATGAATGGATTAGTAGTAATGCTGATTGCAATTGTTGTACTTGGAGCGGGTTATCTTGTATATGGCAGATGGCTTGCAAAAACATGGGGAATTGATCCCGAAGCAAAAACACCGGCGTATGAGTTAAGAGATGGTGTGGATTATGAGCCGGCTGATACACAGGTCGTATTTGGACATCAGTTCGCATCAATTGCTGGGGCAGGACCGATTAATGGACCAATTCAGGCAGCCGTGTTTGGATGGGTTCCGGTTTTGTTATGGTTATTGATTGGAGGAGTATTTTTTGGAGCAGTTCAGGATTTTGCTGCTATGTATGCGTCTGTTAAAAACAAAGGAAGAACGATCGGTTATATAATAGAGCAGTATATTGGTAAATTTGGAAAGAAATTATTTTTACTATTTTGCTGGCTTTTTTGTATCTTAGTTGTTGCAGCATTTGCGGATGTAGTAGATGGGACTTTTATGGGATTTGCAGAAGACGGATCACAAATTGTCGCAAATGGCTCCGTAGCAATGACCTCTGTGCTATTTATTTTCGAGGCAGTTGCACTTGGGTTCATATTAAAATATGCTAAATTAGGGAAAGCTGTAAATACAGCACTAGCAGTGGTTCTTCTGGTAGCAGGGGTTACAATAGGTCTTAATTTTCCAATATTTATTGATAAAGGGACATGGCAGATCATTGTTTTTCTGTATATTGCAATAGCTTCAATAACACCAGTGTGGGCGCTTTTACAGCCTAGAGACTACTTGAATAGTTATTTATTAGTAATCATGATCTTAATGGCAGTTGTAGGCGTAATTGTGACAAATCCAAGCATTAATCTACCTGCTTTTACAAGTTTTTATGTAGAAGGAACAGGAACAATGTTCCCAATTTTATTTGTTACGATTGCATGTGGTGCAGTTTCGGGATTTCACTCGCTTGTTGCTTCAGGAACAGCCTCTAAACAGATAAACAATGAAAAAGCAATGTTGCCGGTTTCATATGGAGCAATGGTATTAGAATCTTTACTGGGAGTTATTTCACTGATTGCAGTCGCAAGTTTTGCTTCAGGGGCGGCAGCAGAAGCCGGTTACAATACACCACCCCAAATCTTTGCAGGAGCAGTTGCGAACTTTTTGGTGGAGTTAGGTCTGCCACATAACGTAATCTTTACACTTATAAATCTTTCGGTATCCGCATTTGCACTTACAAGCCTTGATTCGGTTGCAAGAATTGGCAGACTTTCTTTTCAGGAGTTATTTCTTGATTCGGATATCAAGGATGAAGAGATGCCGTTATGGAGAAAAGTAGTTACTAATAAATACTTTGCAACGTTTATGACATTGATCTTTGCTTATATTCTTGCTAAAGCAGGTTATAAAAATATTTGGCCGTTATTTGGATCAGCGAATCAGCTTTTATCAGCATTGGCATTGATTGCGTGTGCGGTTTATCTCAAGCGGACGAACCGCAAGGGATGGATGTTATGGCTTCCTATGATTATCATGCTGGGAGTAACAATGACAGCATTGGTTCAGAGAATTTTGGCACTTTTAAAAGATCTCACAGCAGGGAATATCCTGCAGCTTGCATTTGCAGTCTCATTGATGATTTTGGGACTTATTGTAGCAATTGAAGGGTTAAAGAAATTAGTTCTTAAAGAAGAAACAGCGTAATATGAAAATTATTATCTCACCAGCTAAAAAAATGAATCAGAATACAGACATATTGCCGTGGAGAAATCTTCCACGGCTTTTGCCATATTCAAAGACAATTCTGAAATACCTGTCGGGAAGGGAAGAACAGGAACTGAAACAGATCTGGAAATGCAGTGATGCTATAGTTGAAGAAAATAGGAAAAGACTTTTGACAATGGATCTTGAAAACAGACTCTCGCCAGCTATTTTTTCGTATGAAGGAATTCAATATCAATATTTGGCACCTCAGATCATGACGAAATGTCAACTAGATTATCTGGAAGAAAATCTAAGGATATTATCCGGACTTTACGGAATTCTTCGTCCTTTTGATGGGGTAAGACCTTACAGACTTGAAATGCAGAGTAAGATTCCGAAATTTCAAACGAAAACACTTTATGCGTTTTGGAACAGAGAAATATATGATATACTGACAGAAAATGATTCTATTATTTTAAACCTGGCATCCAAAGAATACAGTAAAGTAATAGAACCTTATCTGGAACCTGGAACAAAATATGTAACCTGTATTTTTGGTGAGTGGGTCAATGGTAAATTAAAAGAAAAAGGTACCTATGCAAAAATGGCAAGAGGTGAAATGGTACGTTTCCTGGCCGAAACACAGGCGAAATCATTAAATGAAGTGAAACAGTTTCAGGGTCTTGGTTACCGATATGAAAAGATATTGTCAACAGAAAATGAATTTGTCTTTGTGAAAGGAGAGTAAACGTATGTTAGAAGCAGGAATGAAAGCACCGGAATTTACACTACAGGATAAAGATGGGAAAGAAGTTTCACTGTCAAATTTCACTGGTAAGAAAGTGATCATTTATTTTTATCCTAAGGATGATACACCGGGGTGTACCAGACAGGCTTGTGCTTTTGCAGGTAGTTATGCAGAGTTTGGAAGGCTTGGCGTAGTCGTGATTGGTATCAGTAAAGACAGCGTTGCATCTCATCAGAAATTTGCTGAGAAATATGAACTGCCATTTCTTTTGCTCGCTGATCCGGAAAGAGTTGCAATAGAGGCATATGATGTATGGCAGGAAAAGAAAAATTATGGAAAAGTCAGCATGGGAGTTGTAAGAACGACTTATATTATAGATGAAAACGGTATGATTGAGAAAGTTATGAAAAATGCAAAACCCGATACAAATGCACAGGAAATATTGGAGTATCTAAAGTAGTAAATGAGTAAAAGAAGAAAGAATCAAAACATAGTTGCGGGAAGTCTGAAATGGATTCTCAAAGGTAAAAGTAAAAAACAAAAAATACTGATATTGCTGGCAGTCTCAATTACACTTACTTTAAGTATGCTTCCAGAAGAGAACTTTAAAATCCAGGAACAGGATTTGCAAGTGCATTTTCTGGATGTAGGTCAGGGAGACGCAACACTCATCACAAATGATGGACAATCCATGTTGATCGATGCCGGTGACAATACAATGGGAACAAAAGTTCAACTTTATCTTCAGAAACAGAATATCAAAAAACTGGATTATCTGATTGGCACACATCCTGATGCAGATCATATAGGGGGACTGGATGTAATCATTACAAAATTTGAATGTGATACGATATTTATGCCGGGTGTAGAAAAAGATACACAGACCTATAACGATGTAGTTGAAGCGATTGATCGTAAGGGGTATCAATACTTAGAGCCAGATGTGGGTGAACGATTTACGCTGGGTGATGCAAGTATAACAGTGATCGCACCTAATAGTATTTACGAGGATATGAATAATGCATCTATAGGCATCTTAATTGAGCATGGTGAAAATTCCTTTTTATTTACAGGTGATGCTGAAGAAGAGGCAGAGTATGATATGCTGAATAATGGTCTTGATCTGAATGCTGATGTTTATAAAGTGGGACATCATGGCAGCAGCAGTTCCACATGTAGGGAATTTTTGAAAGCAATCGATCCAGACTATGCCGTAATCAGTTGTGGCGCTGAGAATGATTATGGACATCCGCATTCTGAGACACTGAACAAACTTAGAGAACAGGGTATTCAGGTCTTCAGAACAGATGAACAGGGGACAATTGTTGCAGCCTCTGATGGTCAGAAAGTTGTCTTTAACATGGCACCAAGTGATAGCTGGATGAGCGGAAGGTAATCCAGGCTCCAATAATTGTCAAAAATAATACAAATTCCTTTTTGTTTCTTGGTAGCTTCATAAAAAAATCCATAAATATTCTCCTTTTTTGAGGTGCGATAAAAAAGAAAGCACGGGACTATTGCCTAGTCCCGTGCTGATTTCTTATACGCACTTTTTTTATTCATAAGTTGCATTTTATATGATAGGAACAAAAAAAGGCAAGAAATTATTTTTTTCAATTAAATTTTTAATCTCCATAAAATCTCCATATAGATTCATTATGATGAGTTCAGATAAAGAAAGTATTGTTTTTTTATCCGGATTGGGAGGTAGTCATGATGAAAAGCGAAATAGCAAAACAGCTTAAGATCAGCGGTATGGTATGCAGTGGATGTGAAATAAATATTGAAAAAAAGGTAGGCTCGATTCCAGGAGTTAAAAAAGTAAAAGCCAGTTATAAAAATGGAACTGCCAATGTTATTTATGATGAGAGCAGAGTGAAATTACCTGAAATTAAAAGACAGATCGAAGAAATGGAATATCAGGTGACTGGAGTTGGTTTTGATCCCAAAGAATATGAAAAAATAAATTATTCCCAGCTTTTTCTGATATTGGTCATTCTGACAGGTGCTTTTATTATTATTGATCGTTTGGGTGGATTTACATTATTTAACTTTTTCCCTGAAGCAAAAGAAGGAATGGGATATGCAACACTATTTGTAATAGGACTGCTGACTTCTGTCCACTGTATTGGAATGTGTGGTGGAATTAATCTGTCACAATGTATTAATGTAACAGGTGACAGCAAGCTGGAACGGTTAAGACCAAGTTTTCTTTACAATCTGGGAAGAGTCATATCGTATACGGTGATTGGTGGTATCGTTGGTGGGATTGGATCGGTCATTAGCTTTAATGGAGCTATGAGAGGAGCCGTAGCTTTATTTGCCGGTGTGTTCATGATCATTATGGGATTGAATATGCTTCATATTTTCCCCTGGCTAAGAAGGTTCAGTTTAAGAATGCCAAAATTTTTATTCAAGAATATGAGAGGAAAAAGTAACAGTCCTCTTTATGTTGGTATCTTAAATGGACTTATGCCATGTGGTCCACTGCAGGCAATGCAACTGTTTGCACTTTCAACAGAAGATCCGATCAAAGGTGCACTTTCTATGATGGCTTTTAGTATAGGTACCGTGCCTTTGATGTTTGCATTTGGAGCGTTAAGTTCTTTTGTTTCAAAAAAACTGACAGCAAAATTCATGATGTTCTCAGCCGTTCTTGTTATGATCTTAGGACTTGGAATGTTAAATACCGGACTTTCCATGGCAGGTTTTGTAGCGTTTGGAACAAAGACGGCTCAGACAGAAGAATTTGAACCAGTAATAGAAGATGGATATCAGATCGTTACGGTAGAAGTGACTTCAAGATCCTATGAACCAATTACTGTACAGAGTGGAATACCTGCAAAAATCAATTTTCATGTTGAAGAAGGCGATTTAAATGGATGTAACAATGCAATTATCATACCTGAATATGGAATACAGCTTCCTTTAGAAGTTGGTGATAATATTGTGGAATTCACCCCTGATAAAACTGGAGTGATACCATATAGCTGCTGGATGAATATGATCAGAAGCACAATAACAGTTATTGAATAATAAAAATTACAGGAGTGGAAAAATGATGAAGGAAAAGAAAAAAAAATTTTTTGGTGTATTAGTTGTGATAGCTGTATTGGTGGTGTTTGCAGGGTTCGTGGTCAGCAATCGAAATGGACTTGAGAGTGCCCAGGCAAAAGCATCAGAATCCGCAATAGAGAGCGAACTGATAGATGCAACCGGAGAAATTCAGGAAATTAACAGTGAAATGGATTCTTATTTTTATCCTGAAATTACTGTAAAAAAAGGCGTGCCGGTCAGATGGACCATTACAGCAGAGGAAGCAGATCTTAATTTTTGCAATAATAAAATATCCATTCCGGGTCTTGGCATTACAAAAAGCCTGACGGCAGGAGAAAATGTAATCGAGTTCACACCAACAGAATCTGGAACGATAACTTACAGCTGCTGGATGGGTATGATCCAGTCAAAGATCACAGTTCTGGAGAATGGAGATACAGTTTTAGAAACACCAGAACCTGATACAGCAGAGGATGTGGAAGAATCAGAAACAGGATTGCCGGCTGCCGGTGGATGTTGTGGCGCAGGTAGTTTATAAACCAAAAAGAAAGAGGAGGAAGATCAGATGCATGCAACAATGAAAATAATAGGAATGACCTGCGCAGCATGCTCGGCCAGAATTGAAAGAGTCGTTGCAAAAGTAGAAGGGGTGGAATCGGTTTCCGTAAATCTTGCCACAGAAATATTAAATTGTGACTTTGATGAAAACAGGATCAGTGTTGATATTGTGAAACAGGCTGTGGAAAAAGCAGGGTATCAGTGGGCAGAACTGGTGAAAAAGGGAGCCGTTGATGAGGATAAGATCAGAAAAGAAAAAGAGATCAGGATACTCTGGAGAAAATTCACGGTTTCGACAATTTTTGTAATACCACTTTTATATATTGCAATGGGAACTATGATCTCATGGATCAATGCTCCGGTTCCGACGGTGATCGAACCGATGGCATATCCGCTTAACTTTGCACTGATCCAGATTCTTCTTGTCATTCCGATTCTGATCGCAGGTCATCGTTTTTATTATGTGGGTTTTCGAGCAATCTGGCTTAGATCACCAAATATGGATTCCTTAATTGCAATCGGTACTACTGCTGCGATTATTTATAGTGGATATGCAACGGTACAGATCGCATTGGGACAACTGGCATATGTTGAAAGCCTTTATTTCGAGTCGGCAGGTGTCATTATAACACTTATTCTTCTTGGTAAATCACTTGAGGCAGTATCAAAAGGAAGAACCAGTGAAGCAATCAAAAAATTGATGGGTCTTGCACCAAAAACTGCAATTGTAATTAAAAATGATAGGGAATATGAGATCCCGATAGAAGAAGTTGTTCCAGATGATATTATCCTTGTAAAACCGGGTGGTAAGATTCCTGTTGATGGTGTTGTAGTGGAAGGAACTACAGCTATTGATGAGGCAATGCTTACTGGTGAAAGTCTTCCTGTTGAAAAGCAGGCAGGTGATAAGGTATATGCTGCAAGCCTGAATAAGAATGGTGTGATTCGATTTCGTGCTACAAAAGTTGGATCTGACACTGCACTTGCGCAAATCATAAAACTGGTAGAGGATGCACAGGGATCCAAAGCACCAATTGCCCAGATCGCGGATGTAGTATCGGGATATTTTGTTCCAGTAGTATTTGTCATCGCTGTTCTGGCATTTGCAGCATGGATGCTTAGTGGGCAGTCGCTTGTGTTCTCGCTTAAAATATTTATTGCGATATTAGTGATTGCATGCCCCTGTGCACTTGGGCTCGCAACGCCTACTGCGATTATGGTCGGGACAGGAAAAGGAGCTGAGAACGGCATTCTGATAAAAAGTGGTGGTGCACTGGAACTGACACATAAAATTCAGACAATTGTATTTGACAAAACAGGGACGATCACAGAAGGGAAACCGGAAGTGACTGATATTGTAGCCTATGATGGTTACGAACGGACGAAACTTCTTCAGATGGCCGCTTCTGCAGAAAAAGGAAGTGAACATCCACTGGCTGATGCAATCGTAAAAGGAGCAGAACGTGAAAAAATCGAGCTCCTGACAGGGAAAGAATTTGAGGCGATACCGGGGCAGGGAATCAAAGTAAGAATAGAAAATGATCTGATTCTGATTGGAAACAAAAAACTCATGGATGAACAAAAAATTGAATCAGGGTATGTGTTAAATGATGCCAACAGACTTGCAGGGGAAGGAAAAACACCAATGTATATTGTTGTGAATCATAAGCTTGCCGGAATGATCGCAGTTGCAGACGTTGTAAAGAGCAACAGTGCCAGGGCGATCAAAAAGTTAACAGATATGGGGATTGAAGTAGTCATGATTACGGGTGATAACAGTAGAACAGCAGATGCGATCGCAGCACAGGTAGGTATTCGCAGAGTGCTCTCTGAAGTACTCCCGCAGGACAAGTCCAATGAAGTGAAAAAGCTACAGTCAGAAGGGAAAAAGGTCGCAATGGTAGGAGATGGTATCAATGATGCACCCGCACTTGCACAGGCAGATATCGGAATTGCCATTGGAAGTGGAACAGATGTTGCCATGGAAAGCGCAGATATTGTTTTAATGCACAGTGATCTGATGGATGTTCCAACGGCAATCCTTCTTTCAAAACACACCATTCGCAACATCAGGCAGAACCTTTTCTGGGCATTTGCATATAACGTTACAGGAATACCGGTAGCGGCAGGTATTTTATATCTGTTTGGAGGACCACTCTTAACGCCTATGTTCGCAGCAGCAGCAATGAGTCTTTCAAGTGTATCAGTACTAAGCAATGCTCTTAGATTAAAAAGATTTAAAGCACAACATTAATTCACCGCACGAAATGTGCAGATCGGAGATTTTATGAAAAAATTAATTGTGATAGCGCTTTCCGCTTCCCTGCTTCTTGGCCTTACCGGATGTGCACAGACCGACGTAGTCGCAAAAACAGCAGTCACTTCATTTGTAAGTATTTTAGATAAAAATAGTGATAAAATTTATGAAGAAGAGGATGGATATGCATTTACTTCGCCTTCAGAACTGGAAGCCTTCCATATTGGTGAAGATATTGCCATTTCCTTTGAACTTGCACCATTTGTAGAGGCAGGG
>RRZU012854051.1_pt1 | contig 10961 bp, 8 predicted proteins | sample 2165561 | NCBI WGS metagenome assembly RRZU01 (sample SAMN10456909, study PRJNA506462) | wastewater metagenome | isolation source: wastewater sludge | place: USA: Moscow, Idaho | reverse complement strand
GCCGAGCGTTTCACCGCGCACGACGTGATCGTCGGGGCTGGCGAGCATGGTGTCGGTGAGGTGCAGGTAGATCGTGGTGCGGGGCAGGTATCGCTTGTCGTCACGACCTTGGAGTAGAGCAAGAGCTCGTGCGGGGGTGGCGAGTATGCCGAGCGCTTTCGAACGGCGCACATCGAGTTCGTCGGTGTCTCCTTGGGCGGCCAGGTTCTTGGCGATGGCGGCGATGGTGGTGTCGAGTTGTTGCGCATCGGCGGTGTCGAGCCGTGCCCACAACTCAGTCACGACTGGCTGTTCGGTGGTGGCGGTGCGCACGTAGCGTTCGGCGCGGGCTTGGTCGGCGGCTGCTTGCACGGCGTCGGCGGCGATGATCGCGATCAGCCCACGCGCGAGCCGCATCAACCGGGCCCAGCCGATACGGCCGTACTTCGACGCGAGTCGTTGATCGAGATCATGGGACTGCTCGACGTTCAGGTCGTAACGGGCAGCCAACTGAGTGAGCTGAAACGCCCGGTACGGCTGAACCTGGCCCTTCTGCACAGAACTCCACAGCATCGGGTGCCGGTCGTGCAGGTTCAGCACGTCACGAATCAACCAGGTCGCGGCAGCCACTGAGATCGCCTTGATCGCTGCCACTTCGAGGGGCAGGAACTCACCGACGAGTGCGGTGCCGTCGGCACCGATACGCACGGCCCGTTCACCGGTCACGTCGAACTCGTCATTGGTGGTCCAGCCATGCTCGCAAGCCAGGTCTGCGACCGCTTGCAGTTCGATCGCGTCGGCTTGCCGGCGGAGGTCTTGAGCATGGCGCAGCCGTTGCACCGCTGACTGCGGCACCCCCTCAACAACTACGCTCACGTGTTCGATTATAGATGTATATAGCGTACCAATCAAGCATTCTGCTCATACTTATCCATTCATCATCTTGGCCGCGGTGCCTGTGGGCTGGCAATGCTCGCCGGGGCGGTCGTCCTGGGGACCGCAGCCTGTCGCGGGCCGGCGCGCGGGCGGTCGTTCGTAGTGTGACGGCGGCCTTTACGGCCCGCTCGTCGCGAGGCGATAGTGGCGAGTCTGGCTATCAGGTCGTTGAGTCGTAGAGGCAATGTGGATGTCGTGCTAGCCGCCAGGCGGCCGGGTGATGACGGCCACTGGGTTCAGCGGATCGTGCACAACTCAGACAACTGGCTCGCACGAGTCGTGCCACGCGGCGGCCGCGATCTCGAGCCGGTGGTTGAGCAGTTCAGATCTTTGGGTTGCGAAGCCCAAGCCACTCGATATGGACTGGTCACGATCACGCTGCCGGTCGAGGTCGACGTCTCGACAATCATCGACCTGCTACGCGACGGCCAGGAGCGCGCCGGTTCGTGGTACTTCGACTTGGCGTCGCGCCGCCGGCGTGACGGGCATGAGCGTCGATGCGCGTGACGCTGATGAGATTGCCCATCGCTGGCACCAGCACGTTGGTTGACGCCGGGCGTGGTTAGTCGTCCGAGGCCTGCCACGCGTCGTCGGCAAGATCGACCGGCGGCTCGGTGGTAATCGCCGTCCGCCGCGTCTCACCGCGCCACGTTGTCGTGGTCGCTCGCGGTGCCTGACTTCCGCGTGCAAGGTCGATCCCCACCGTTATGCGCTCAGTCGAGCACGTCCCGCAGGCTCGCCTCGGGCAGGTCGCTGAAGGCGTCACCGACGCCCTTGCAGGTGACCGCCCCGCCGACGGTGTTCAGCCCCAGGGCCAGCGCCTTCGACTCGGCACACGCCTGCCGCCAGCCCTTGCCGGCCAGGTGCACCGAATAGGGCAGCGTCGCGTTGGTGAGGCCCCAGGTGGACGTGTTCGGCACCGCGCCCGGCATGTTCGCCACGCAGTAGAACACGGAGTTGTGCACCCGAAACGTGGGGTCGGCGTGGGTGGTGGGGTGCGAGTCTTCGAAGCAGCCGCCCTGGTCGATCGCCACGTCGACCAGCACCGAGCCCGGCTTCATCTGCGCCACCATGTCGTTGGTCACCAGCTTGGGTGCCTTGGCCCCCGGAATCAGCACCGTGCCGATCACCAGGTCGGCGCTCAGCACCTGCTCGCGCACGCTCAGCGCGGTCGACACGATGCCCTGAATGCGGTTGTCGTAGCGCCAGAAGGTCATGCGCAGCTTCTCAAGATCTGTGTCGAGAATCGTCACGTTGGCGCCCATGCCCAGCGCGATGTTGGCCGCGTTCTGGCCGGCCACGCCGCCGCCGAGCACGACCACCTTGGCGTTCGGCACGCCGCCCACGGCACCCATCAGCACGCCGCGGCCGCCCTCGGCCTTCATCATGGCGTGCGCCCCCACCTGCGGCGCCAGGCAGCCGGCCACCTCAGACATCGGGTACAGCAGCGGCAACATGCCGTTGGGCAGCTGCACGGTTTCGTAGGCGAGCGCGGTGGTGCCCGAGTTCAGCAGCGCCTCGGTGAGTGGACGGTCGGCCGCCAGGTGCAGGTAGGTGAACAGCAGCAGATCGTCACGCAGGTAGCCGTACTCGGCCGCGATCGGCTCCTTCACCTTCATCACCATCTCGCCCTCGGCCCAGGTGGCGTCGGCGTCGGGCAGAATCGTGGCGCCCTGCGCGACATACTCCTCGTCGGTGATGGACGACCCCAGCCCGGCCCCCGACTGCACGAACACCTGATGCCCGCGGCGGACCAGTTCGTTCACTCCCACCGGGGTGATGGCCACCCGGTACTCGTGATTCTTGACCTCGGTGGGAATGGCGATCTTCATCGATGCTCCTTCGCGCGACTCTGCCCGTGGATGAGTCTAGGGCTACGCTGCCCGTCATGCTGACCTGGGCAGACCTCGCCGCCCGCACCCTGGCCAGGCAGTTTCCGGCCGAGCTCGAGCCGGGGGACGTCGCGGGCCTGATCGACCTGGTCGGGCCGATTCAGAGCCAAACGGCACGGTCGGTGTTCATCGGCTCCGCAGCTCGGCTGCCCGGCGTCACCCGGCAGCAGATCACCGACGCCTACACCTCGGGTGCCATCGTGCGGGGCAGCACGCTGCGGGGCACGGTGCACACCAGCACCGCCGCCCTGCACCCGCTGCTCGAGGTCGCCACCCGCCTGGGGCAGCGGACGCTCTGGCATCGCACCCTCAAGCTGTCGGACACCACCCTCGAGCACGTCTGGGCGGCGATCGAGACCTACGCCGAACACCAGTGGCGCACTCCCGCCGAGCTCGCGGCCCACCTGCTCGACTGGCTGCAGCGCAACGATCCGGCGTCCGCGCCCCGGTTCGCCGGCACCCAGGGCCGCTACTTCGCCTTCGGGCACGGCGGCCTGGTGCGCCGTCCGATCAGAGGTGACTGGACGGGCCAGGCCGCACCCGAGTACCGCACGGCGGCCGCCGTGCTGGCCGATACCGCCCATCGCACAGCTGCGCTGAACGCACCCGACGCGGCGGTTGCGGCAATGTTTCGGCACCAACTCGCTGCGGCCGGCCCGCTCAGCCGGCACGATCTGGCCTGGTGGTCGGGGCTGGGCCTGACCCGCGTCGACGCGGCCCTGGCGAGCCTGGATCTCACCACCAACGAGGGCCCCGACGGGCGCGTCTATCACGACCTGCCGGACGCGCCCCCGCCCGCGACCCTGGCCGGAGTGCATCTGCTGCCCGAGTTCGACGCCTTGTTCTGCGCCTTCGACCCCGCCGGACGCGCCCGCTTCGTCGACCCCGAGCACTACGACGTGCTGTGGAAGCAGGAGAACGGACTGCTACTCGCCCCCGTGCTGCTCGACGACCGGCTGCGCGGCCACTGGCGGCTCACCGGCACCGGCCCCCGGCGGGCCCTGCACGTCACCTTGTTCCCCGGCACGCGCGACCTCGAGGACGACGACCTGACCGGCCCGATCGTGGCGCTCGAACTGGCGCTGGGCATCACCATCGACGACGTGCGGTTGAACTGACACCGTGCGCTGGCGAAAGCGCGAATATTCATCGGGCGCGGCGGAATCAATTGCTGGTGAATGACACCTAGGCTGCCCGCAACCGTCGCAACGTCTGCGCCGGGGAACAGGAGAGCAATCGTGAGCTCTGCCAACGAGCCACCAACAAAGGACGATCCCGAGCGGCATCTACCGCCCCACCACAACCCACTGCCCGAACTCACCGGCGAACACCACGCCGAGATCAGCCAGGCCGCCTTCGAACGGGTACACACCTCGGAGGACTTCGACCGGCTGCGCACCACCTTTCGAAAGTTCGCCTTTCCGATGACCGCGGTCTTCGTGGTCTGGTACTTCCTCTACGTGCTGCTGTCGACCTACGCCCACGGCTTCATGTCGACGCCGTTCATCGGCTACATCAACGTCGGCATGGCGATGGGCCTGGCGCAGTTCGTCACCACGTTTCTGATCACCTGGCTGTACGTGCGGCACGCCAACCGCAACCTCGACCCGCTGGCCGGGCAACTGCGCGACGAACTCGAAGGGGGCAGCCATGCAAATGGGTAATCCGCTGTTGAACATGGCCATCTTCGGCATCTTCGTGCTGTTCACGTTGTTCATCGTGATTCGGGTCGCCACCCGCGGCAGCAAGTCCGCCTCGGACTTCTACGCCGGTGGACGCAGCTTCGACGGCCGCCAGAACGGCATCGCCATCGCCGGCGACTACCTGTCGGCGGCATCCTTTCTCGGCATCGCCGGAGCCGTCGCGGTGTACGGCTACGACGGGCTGCTGTACTCGATCGGCTTCTTGGTGGCCTGGCTGGTGGCCCTGCTGCTGGTGGCCGAACCGTTGCGCAACACCGGTAAGTACACGATGGCCGACGTGCTGAGCTTTCGCATGCAGCAGCGTCCCGTTCGGACGGCCGCGGCGACGTCCACCTTGGCGGTGTCGTTCTTCTACCTGCTGGCCCAGATGGCCGGCGCAGGCGGCCTGGTGGCCCTGCTGCTGGGCATCACCGACAAGACCCAGCAGGGCCTGGTGATCGCGCTGGTGGGCGTGCTGATGATCACCTACGTGCTGGTGGGCGGCATGAAGGGCACCACCTGGGTGCAGATCATCAAGGCCGTGCTGCTGATTCTGGGTGCCGGCTTCATCACCGTGATGGTGATGTGGAACTTCGGGTTCAACCTGTCGAACCTGCTCGGCGCGGCGTCGCAGGCCAGCCCCGATGGAGTGAAGGTGTTGGAGCCGATGCTGCAGTACGGCAAGGATCCGCTCAGTTTCGTGTCGTTGTCGATCGCGCTGATCTTCGGCGCCGCCGGCCTGCCGCACGTGCTCATGCGGTTCTACACCGTGCCCACCGCCAAAGAGGCCCGGCGCTCGGTGTCGTGGGCCATCGGCCTGATCGGCGCCTTCTACCTGTTCACGCTGATTCTGGGTTACGGGGCCGCCGTCTTCGTCGGCAAGGACGCCATTCTGGCCGCTCCGGGCGGAGTGAACTCGGCTGCACCGGCACTGGCGTACCACCTGGGCGGTGAGATTCTGCTCGGCGTGATCGCCGGCGTCGCCTTCGCGACGATTCTCGCCGTGGTGGCGGGCCTGACCATCACCGCGGCCGCTTCGTTCGCCCACGACATCTACAACTCGGTGCTCAAGAACGGTGAGGCGACCCCCGAGAAAGAGGTGCAGGTGGCCCGCACCACCGCCATCGTGATCGGCGTCATCTCGATCATCGGAGGCATTGCGGCCAACGGTCAGAACGTCGCGTTCCTGGTGTCGCTGGCGTTCGCGGTGGCGGCCAGCGCCAACCTGCCGTCCATTCTGTACTCGCTGTACTGGAAGCGGTTCAACACCCGCGGCTCGGTGTGGTCGATCTACGGTGGGCTGATCTCGGCGGTGGGTCTGATCGCGTTCTCGCCGGTGGTGTCGGGGCTGAAGACCTCGATGTTCCCGGCGGTGAACTTCGCGTGGTTCCCCCTCACCAACCCGGCGCTGATCTCGGTACCGCTGGGCTTCTTCCTGGGGTGGCTGGGCACGGTCACCAGCAAGGAGTTCGACGCCGCCAAGCAGGCCGAGATGGAGGTTCGCTCGATGACCGGTGCCGGCGCCGAGAAAGCAGTCACGCACTGAACTGATCAGCTTTTCGGCTCAGGTTCCGGTGACTGTGAGTCGGAGTGGCCGAGCGACATCGTGGGGGCCACCAGGTCGCGCACCAGGCGTTTCAACACGGCAATCTCAGGAAAGCCGCCGTCGGTCTTGCGGTTCCACACCGTCACCTCGCCCACCTCGATGCGAAACATGGCGCCGCTGGACGGCACCAGCAGCACCCCGCCGAGCACGTCGCCGAAGGTCTGCAGCAGTTCGCCCTGGTACCACTGGGCGCGCAGCAGCCAGCGACACCCGGTGCAGTAGCGAATGGTGACGATCGGAGGTTCTTCGCGGGTCGGCACAGCCATGATTCTGCCGGACGCCGGCGCCTGGCCTGAACGGCGCAGTGCGCGACGCCCGGTCGGCCGGGCCCTATCCCCCGAAAAGGTCCGGCCGACCGGTGCGTCGCGCACCATGCGTTTCCCCCGTTGAAGCCGCACCGCCGATTCGTCCCCCCAGCACCCTCGGGATCAGCGACTTCAACGACTAGGTGCGCGACCGGCCGGACCTGATACAACCTTTTCGAAGAGTTCTTTTCGGGGTGGTTTTCAGGCCTTCAGCCACACCGTGGTGTCCGCCGGCAGCTGGCCGTCGACCAGTTCACCTGAGCTGATCAGCACCTCGCCCGCGGGCAGCGCGACCGGCTCGCTGCCGAAGTTCGTCCAGCTCTGAAACTCGGCACCCCCGCCGCCGCCGGGCCGGCTGTAGGCTAGCACCTGCGCCGGGGCGTCCAGCCAGGTCAGCGTGCCGTCACCCAGTTCGGGCAGCTGCCGACGCAGCGCGAGCGCGTCGCGGTAGAGCGTCAGCGTCGACCCGGGCACGCCGGCCTGCGCGTCGGCGGCCAGCTCGGCCCATTCGGCGGGCTGAGGCAGCCAGGGGGCTTGGCCGCCCTCGGGCGAGAAGCCGTAGTCGTAGCCCTCGCTCGTCCAGGGCAACGGCACCCGGCACCCGTCGCGGCCCTTGTCGGTGTGGCCCGACATGGTCCAGACCGGATCCTGCAACTGGTCGGCCGGAATGTCCTCGGCCTCGGGCAGGCCGAGCTCTTCGCCCTCGTACACGTACGAGCTGCCGGGCAGGCCGAACATCAGCAGCGCCGCGGCGCGGGCGCGGCGACGGCCCAGATCGACGTCGGCGGGGATGCCCTCGAAGTGGATCAGGTTGCGGGCGCCGTGCACCAGGCCGACCTGCTCGCGGGCGTAGCGCGACACCGGCCTCATCACGTCGTGGTTGCCGAGCACCCAGGTGGCCGGCGCGCCGACAGCCGCGTGGTTGGCGATGGTCGAGTCGATCACCGAGCGCAGCTGGTCGGGCAGCCACGGCGCCATCAAGAACTCGAAGTTGAACGCGGTGTGCAGTTCGTCGGGGCGCAGGTAGGCGGCCAGTCGGTGCGGACGGCCCACCCAGATCTCGCCGCAGAACGCGCGCGACGGCTGGTACTCATCAGCAATGGCCCGCCACTCGCGAAAGATGTCGTGCACCGCCGGCTGGTCCCAGTGCGGGTGGTCGTACTCGACGCCCTCTTCGAGCGGGAACAGCAGGCCCTTGAGGTCGGGCAGGTTCCAGTCCTTCTCGAGGCCGTGCGCCACGTCGATGCGGAAGCCGTCGATGCCGCGGTCGAACCAGAACCGCAGGGTCTTGGCGAACTCGTCCTTGATCGCCTGGTTGCGCCAGTTCACGTCGGGCTGTTCCGGCGTGAACAGGTGCAGGTACCACTGGCCGTCCGACACCCGGGTCCAGGCCGGGCCGCCGAACGTGCTCTGCCAGTCGTTGGGCGGCAACTCGCCGTCGGTGCCGCGGCCGTCACGAAACACGAACAGGTCCCGCTCGGGCGAGCCGGGGGCCGCGGCCAACGCCTGCTGAAACAGCACGTGCTGGTCAGAGGTGTGGTTGGGCACGATGTCGATGATCACCTTGATGCCGGCGGCGTGGGCCTCGGCGATCAGGGCGTCGGCCTCGGGCAGCGTGCCGAACACGGGCTCGATGTCGCGGTAGTCGCTGACGTCGTAGCCGGCGTCCTTCATCGGCGACGGATACCAGGGGCTGATCCAGATGGCGTCGACGCCGAGCGCCGCCAGGTGCGGAATCTTGCTGCGCATGCCCGCCACGTCGCCCACGCCGTCGCCGTTGGCGTCGGCGAAGCTGCGCGGATAGATCTGGTACACCACCGCGTGCCGCCACCAGTCGTCGCCTGCGTTCCGCCCGTTCATGCTGCCCCTTTACCGGTATAGTCTGTACCGGTAAAGTTAGTGCAACGGACGTCCGCACACAACTCGAGGAGGGGCATGGCGAGGGTCACTTTGCAGTCGATCGCCGACCGGGTCGGGGTCAGCCGCATGACGGTGTCGAACGCCTACTCGCGGCCCGATCAGCTCTCGGCCGACCTGCGCGACCGCATTCTCGCCGAGGCCGCCGCCCTCGGCTACCACGGCCCCGATCCGGCCGCCCGCTCGCTGGCCACCGGTACCAGCGGTGCGATCGGGGTGCTCTGGACGCAGCCGCTGCGGCTCGCCCTGTCGGACGCGGTCACCGCCCACTTTCTGGGCGCCTTGGCCGACGAGCTCGCCGGCGACGGCCTGGCGCTCACCCTGCTGCCGCCCACCGTGCCCGCCCACGACGTGCCCATGGACGGTGCCGTGGCCTACTCGTCATCGGCGAAGGCCGAGGCCATGCAGTGGCTGCACGGCCGCGGCGTGCCCGTGGTGGGCGTCGACATGGAGTGGCCGGACGGCCCGCACGTCGCCATCGACGATCGCGGCGGCGCCCGAGACGCCGCGGCGCACGTGGCCGAGCTGGGCCACCGCACCGTGCTGGTACTCACCGGGGGAGCGGCGGGGGATGGTCATGGGGTGCCGGACGAACGCCTGGCGGGCTGGATCGACGGGCTCGGCGGCATCAAGCCGGTGGTGGGGTTCGTCGACCCGTACGGCGACAACTCCGCCGCCATCGCCGACCTGCTGCGCCGGGTGCGGCCCACGGCGGTGCTCTGCGTCACCGACCTGGTGGCCGCCCAGACCCTGGCGGTAGCGGCCGACCTCGGCCTCGACGTGCCGGGGGAGTTGTCGGTGATCGGCTTCGACGACCATCCGGTGGCCGCGGGCCTCGGGCTCACCACCGTGGCGCAAGACGTCGACGCCAAGGGCCGGGCGGCGGCCCGGCTGCTGCGCCAGGCCATGGCGCACCGTAGCGACGCGGTGGCCCCCGAGCCGGCCGACGTGCTGCTGCCGGTGCGGCTGGTGGTTCGGCGCACCACCGGGCCGGTGTCGTAGTGACCGCGTAGTGTCCAACACCATGGACGCACCCCGGCCCGCCGCGCCGCGCACCCGTCGTCCGGTCTGGATGTGGTGGTTCGTGGGCGCCCTGGCCGTGGTGCTGGCCGCCGGCGGGGGATTCTTCGCCTGGCGCACCATCAACGACCAGACCGGCCCGGCCACCGTGGCCGCCCAGCGGGCTGTTGACGCTCTGACGAATCACACCATCGGCGACGGCGCGTTCGCCGCGACCGTGGGTCCGAACGAGATCGACGACCTGGCCGCCACGCTGCGCGGCATGGGCACCCTGAAGCCGGTGGTCACCGTGCAGAACGTGCAGCTCGACGACCAGCAACGCCGCGGCACGGCCCGGCTGCAGGCCGACTGGACGATTCATCAGGGCAAGCCGCACTGGGTTCAAGACGCCTACCTGCAGCTCGCCCGCGGCGCCGACGGGTGGACCGCGGTGTGGAGCCGCGACCTGATCGCGTCGGGGCTGCAGCCGGGCGACCGGCTGCGGGCCGTCCGGCTGGCGCCGGTGCGCGGCGAGGTGATCGGCGCCGACGACGAGCGGCTGGTCTGGAATCAGGACGCCCGGCGCATCGGTCTCGAGAAGCCCCAGCTGCCCGCCGACCGGCAGCCCGCCGCGGCGCGAGCCCTGGCCAAGGCGGTCGGCATCGACCCCGACGCCTACGTGGCCAAGGTGGCCGCGTACGGTCCGAAGGCTTTCGTCGAGGCCGCGGTGGTGCGCTCGGTGGGCTCCGAGGCGTGGTCGGTGCTGGCCAAGGTGGCGAATGTGCCGGGCGTGCGGGTGCTCGACGCGGTGCGTCCGTTGGCGCGCACCGGCAGCTTCGCGCGGGCTCTGCTCGGCAGCGTCGGCGAGGCCACCGGCGACATCATCAAGGCCTCCGGGGGCACGATCCGCGAGGGTGACCTGGTGGGCCTGGGCGGGTTGCAGAAGTCGCGCAACGCCTCGCTGATGGGCATCACCGGATTCGTCGTACAGGCCTACCCCGACGGCCACTCCGAGGCGGCGAGGGACCTGTTCCGGGTGCCTGCGGTGAACGGCGAGGCGCTGCGCATCACCTTGTCGCAGCCCATGCAGCAGCGGGCCGAAGCGCTGATCGGCAGCATCGGACGACGCGCCGTGGTCGTCGTGCGGCCCTCGGACGGCGCGCTGCTGGTGCTGGCCAGCACGCCGGGCACGACCGCGGCGACCACCCGCCGCATCTACCCCGACGCGTTCGCACCGGTCGATGTCGTGGCGAGACTGCGGGCCGACGGGTTGCCGGCCGCCGTCGCGGCGCTGGGGCTTGACGGTCAGGCCCGCATCGGTGTTCCGGTGTTCTTGGCAGCAACCGACGGCGGTTCGCTGCGGCTCTCGGCCTTCTCGCTGGCATCCGCCATGGCGTCGGTGGGCGCCGGCGAGAGCAGGCGCCCACACCTGTTCGCCGACGAGCAACAGCCCGCTATCGCCGACGGGCTGCGGCCCGGCGAGGTGGCGGCGATCAAGCGCGGGTTGAAGGCGGGGGCGGCGGGCGACGGCAGGCTCTGGACCGCGGTGCTGCGCGGCGACCTGGCTGTGGCCGTGTACGACTCGACGGGTCACGCCGACGCCCTCATGAAGCGCTATCTCGATGGCTCCTAGACTGGCTGCATG
>RRZU012417262.1_pt1 | contig 10962 bp, 11 predicted proteins | sample 2165561 | NCBI WGS metagenome assembly RRZU01 (sample SAMN10456909, study PRJNA506462) | wastewater metagenome | isolation source: wastewater sludge | place: USA: Moscow, Idaho | reverse complement strand
GGATGCCGATCAGCACCAGCCACACCCAGCGGTACTCGCTGCGGGTCGCCACGTCCGCTTGCCGACGGACGAAGTCCTCCACGGCAAGCCGCGTCCGGACGTAGGTCTCCAACATGATGACTCCTCTCCGCGCCGGGCGATCGTCGCCTCGGCGCCGCTCGGCCGTTGCCCACCAACGACCGTGACCAGTTCAGGCCGGACACCGGCCGCTCGACAATGCCCGGCGGACAACATGCAACTTTGGGAGACACCGAACGTCTCCGAAAGGTGTCGGCCGACGGGGGCCCCCGCCCTGGCTCGCGTCCGCTGCCTAGCTTGTGAGCGCAGTACCACCTCGGGAGCAAAGGAGCACCTCATGCGCACATTCGTGATCGCGATCGCGTTCGGACTCGCCCTGGCCATCGGGCTGACCGCCGGCGTGCCGCTCGGCCGGCCGAGCGTGCCGGCGGCCAGCACCGGCAGTTCGACCCACGTCATTCCCTGGCTGTGCCGGATCTTCGGGCTCTGTTGCGAGCGTTGAGCGGACGCCAACCCGAAGTGCTGACACAATTGGCCCTGTGGCAGCACCCCCCGCACCCACGACGCCATCGGCAGCGCGACTGAACCGCCTGTTGAGTCACCTTCCGATCGAGGCGATCCTGGCTGCACTGCTGCTGTGCACCGCCCTGGTCACCAGCTCCGAGGAGTCCGGCTGGGCGAAAGCCTTTAACGTCGTCGCCTGCGTGGCCGGCGGCCTCGCCCGCACCCGTCCCGTCTTCGCCGCCGTGTTGGCGGCGTTGGCCCTGGTACTGCTGCTGGCAACCGGAACCGTACCCGGCATCGGCCTGCTGGGCGTGCATCTGGTGGTGCTCTCGTGGGCTGCCCAGGGCCGTCGGGGCACGGTGCCGTTGGCGCTGGCCCTGCTGATGCTCAGCCTGCCGCCGGTGGCCCTGTGGCCCGAGAACGGGCGGCACACGCTGACCAGCGTCGTCTTCTTCACGGTGCTGATGGCCGGCACCGTGCTGCTGGGTGTGACCTGGCGGGTACTGGAGCTTCGCCTGATCGCAGCCGAGCGGGCCCGAGCCGAGGCCGTCCGAGACGTGCGGCGCAGCATCGCGCAGGACCTGCACGACACGGTGGCCCAGACCGACACCCTGATCGCCATGCGGGCTGATGGGGCGCTGGAGGAGCCGGACGTGCCGCCGCAGGTCGAAGCCGCGCTGCGCGAGATTGCCGAACTGGCCCGCGATTCCATTCAGGACCTGCGCGCCATGCTGCACGTGCTGCGGGCCGAGACCGATCGTCCTGCCTGGCAGGTCACCGATCTCGGCGAGTTTCTGGACGCCCAGCGCGACCGGCTGCAGCGCAGCGGCTTTCCGGTCGACCTGCAGTACCAACCGGTGCCCGCCTCGCTCCGTCCGGCGCTGCGCCAGGCGGTCGCCAAGTTCCTGGTCGAGGGGGTCAACAACATCGTCCGGCACGCCACCCCCGGCGGACGCTGCCTGGTCGCCCTCACCCACGACGCCGAGCAGGTGCAGGTCACCATGGTCAACGACGCCGAACCGGGTCGGGCGATCAACCGCGACGGGCTGGGCCTGATGGGCGCCCGCGAACGCATCGAGGCGCTGGGAGGTCAGGTGGCGATCTCGACTGCGGATGGTCGCTGGAGCCTTCGGGCCGCCCTGCCGATCGCGTAACAGGGCGGGAATAGCCGGGTCGCGGTCCTCGTTTCTCGGGTAGATGCCACCGCCGGTTAGGCTGTGGGTCGTCCACCACACGCAAGGAACTGCATGTCTGAGGTTCGCGAAGTCATCATCATCGGGTCCGGTCCGTCCGGCTACACCGCCGCCATCTACGCAGCGCGTGCCGACCTTCGTCCGCTGGTGTTCGAGGGGGCCCTCGAGTCGGGCGGTGCCCTGATGAACACCACCGATGTGGAGAACTTTCCCGGCTTTCCCGAGGGCATCATGGGGCCCGACCTGATGGGCAACCTACGCAGCCCGGCCGAACGGTTCGGCGCCGAGATCGTCACCGACGACATCGTTGAGGTCGACCTCACCGGCGTGATCAAGTCGGTGACCGACTCCGAGGGCGGCGTGCACCGGGCCAAGGCCGTGATCCTGGCCATGGGATCGGGCTATCGTCGCCTCGGCGTGCCCGGCGAGGACGAACTCAGCGGCCGCGGGGTCAGCTGGTGCGCGACCTGCGCCGGCTTCTTCTTCCGCGATACGGACATCGCGGTGGACGGCGGCGGCGACTCGGCGCTCCAGCGGGCCACGTTCCTGTCCCGGTTCGCCAGTTCGGTCACCGTGGTGCATCGCCGCGACGAGCTGCGCGCGTCCAAGATCATGATCGCGCGAGCCGAACTCGACCCCAAGATCAGCTTCGCCTGGAACTGCCGGGTGGTGTCGCTGAACGGCAACCCGTCGCTCACCTCGGTCACGCTGGCCGACGGCATCAGCGGCGAGCAGCGCGAACTCGAGGTGCAGGGCTGCTTCATCGCGATCGGCCACGATCCCCGCTCGGCCCTGGTTCAGGGCCAGGTCGACACCGATGCCGCCGGCTACGTACTGGTGCAGCCGGGCACCACGCATACCAACCTGCCGGGCGTCTTCGCCGCCGGTGACCTGGTCGACCACACCTACCGTCAGGCGATCACCGCCGCCGGTACGGGTTGCTCAGCGGCCCTGGACGCCGAGCGCTACCTGGCCGAACTGACCGACCTCGCCGAGTTGGCCGAACTGTCCGAGCTCAGCGCTAACGTCTGACTTCGTCCCGCAACACCCCGAAACCAACCGAGAGGATCCCCCGATGGCCGAAGTCAGCGCTGTCACCGACGACACGTTCGAATCGCTGGTGGTGCGGTCGCCCAAGCCCGTGCTGGTCGACTACTGGGCCGACTGGTGCGCCCCCTGCCGCCAGATCTCGCCGATCATCGACGAGTTGGCCGGCGAGTTCGGCGACCGCATGGGCTTCTACAAGCTCGACACCAACACCAACCCGCGAATTCCTACCGAGCAGGGCGTGCTGGGCCTACCGACGATCCAGATCTTCTCCGGCGGCGAAGTGGTCAAGTCATTCACCGGCGGCAAGACCAAGGCCGCGCTGATCCGGGCGATCGAAGAGTTCATCTGAGCCGTTTGCCCCCATCACCTGTGGCGCTCCGCTCACCTGCGGCGCTCCGCTCACCTGCGGCGCTCCGCTCACCTGCGGCGCTCCGCTCACCTGCGGCGCTCGGCTCACCCGCCGCGCTCCCCTCAGCGGGGCGGTACGACGCCGTTGTGCGCCGGTTCCGGTGGGGCCAGCGGACCCACCGACTGCACCAGACGGCCCAGCCGATCCAGCACCGACGGCTTGGCCGCACGCACCGCGGTGGTCAGGTCGAGCGCCCACAATGGTGCGGCGGCCTGGGCGGCGAAGCCCGTGGCGGCCAGAAAGCCGGCCGGTAGCGCCGCACAGCCCAGCGCCACGTCCGCCCGTGCCAGCACCACGGTGGCTCGTGCCTTGAGCAGGCCACCTGCGACGCCACGCACCAGAGCACGACCCACGCCCGAAGCGCAGTGGCCGGGCGCCACCCAGCCGGTCGTGATGCGGGCAGCCGCCCGTCCGCGCCACTCAATGGGTGCCACCAGCACCAGACCGATCACGTGACCGTTCTCTCGGGCCAGCCCTGCGCAGAACCCCCACGCCGAGTGCGCGGCCCGCATGCCGTCGATGTCGCGCGGCATCGGACGACAGCAGTAGGGGCAAACCAGTGTGGCGATCGACACCGGGGTCACCAACTCGGCGCTGACCACGGCGGCCTCCTGCTCTCACGACTGCTGTCGCGAGTCTAGGGCGTGTCGGATAACCGTGGGCGTTCGGCGAGGACGTGCCCAGCGCGTCTGATCGCATGGCGGACGACGAGTCGACGTGGGTCCTGTCGCCGAGGATGACGCTGCAGCCAGCGGGCGTAGTGGGTGCGCCGCGGCGCGGTCAGGGTGATGCGACGGACCCTGGACGGTGCGGCGTGGCCGTCACCGTTGTGCTGACGGTGCGCCCGGGGTGCTCAGCACCCGCCAACGAGGATCCACCATCCATGGCGTTTCGCTCAACTGGCCGGACGGAGGCGCTCCGCAGGCCTGCCCAGACAGGGGACGCCAGGCCCCTTGGAAGTAGGCACCAGCCAGTGGATCGCATGTTCGGGAGGCACATCTGGCCGAGGACCACGCCCTAAGCTGGGCAGGTGAGCCTGCCGGAACCCGTCCAACGTCGTGACACGGTCTTCGACCCGTGGATCGACACCTACGCCGAGCGCACCCACGGGCTCACCGTGTCGGCCGTGCGGGCGTTGTTCTCGGTGGCCAACCGGCCCGAGGTGGTCTCGTTGGCGGGCGGCATGCCCAACATCGCCGATCTGCCGCGCGAGGCGATCGGCGAGGCGATCGCCACGTTGATCCGTGATCGCGGCCCCCAGGCCATGCAGTACGGCTCGGGGCAGGGCGCGCCGTTCATGCGCGAACACATCGCCGAAGTGATGGCCGAAGAGGGCATCGTCGCTCATCCGGACGATGTGGTGGTCACGTGCGGCTCGCAGCAGGCGCTCGACCTGGTCACGCGCACGTTCTGCGACCCCGGCGACGTGATTCTCGCCGAGGCACCCTCATATGTCGGGGCGATCGGCACCTTTCGCGCCTACCAGGTGCAGATCGTCCAGGTGGCGATGGACGAGTTCGGCATCGTGCCGCAGGCCTTGCGTGAGGCGGTCGCAGCGTGTCGTGCCGCTGGCAAGCGGGTCAAGTTCCTGTACACGATTCCCAACTTTCAAAACCCGACGGGCGTGACCCAGACCCTTCCGCGCCGCCGCGAACTGATTGCACTGGCACACGAGCTCGACCTGCTGATCGTCGAGGACAACCCGTACGGACTGCTCACCATCGAGGGCGAGCCGCTGCCGGCGCTGCGCTCGATGGACGACGAGCGGGTGATCTATCTCGGTTCGTTCTCGAAGACCTTCGCGCCCGGGTTTCGGATCGGCTGGGCACTGGCGCCGCACGCCGTCCGCGAGAAACTGACCCTGGCGCAGGAGTCGGCGACCCTGGCTCCCCCGGTGTTCAGCCAGTACGCGATCGCCACCTACCTGCACGAGTTCGACTGGCGCGCCCAGATCGTCGCCTACCGCGATATGTACCGGGGGCGACGCGACGCGATGCTGCGCGGTCTGGTCGACAACATGCCGGCCGGCTGCACGTGGACCCGTCCCACCGGCGGCTTCTTCGTCTGGCTGACCATGCCGGACGGCCTGGACTCGCAGGCGATGCTGCCGCGTGCCGTCTCGGCCCGGGTCGCGTACGTGCCGGGTACCGCGTTCTACGCCGACGGGTTGGGCAGCCGCAACCTGAGGCTGTCGTACTGCTTTCCCAGTGAGGAGCGCATACTCGAAGGCACCCGGCGCCTGGGCGAGGTGCTGCACGACGAACTCGACCTGCTGCACACGTTCGGCATCGGCTCGGCTGAGCACCTGTACCGCGACATCACTGCCGGCCCGGCCCCCGACATCTCGTGAAGGATCACCCATGAGCAGCGACATCGGCAGCATCGTCGTTCTGGCCGGCGGCCTGTCCCACGAGCGCGACGTGTCGTTGCGCTCCGGACGGCGGGTGGTCCAGGCCCTGCGCGACGCGGGACAGGTGGTGATCGAGGCCGACGTCACTGGGGGACTCGCCGACCTGCTCGCCGGCACCGACGACCCGGTGGTGTTTCCGGTGCTGCACGGCGGCGACGGCGAAGACGGGTCGCTGCGCCAGGTACTGGATCTGTTCGCGGTCCCCTATGTGGGCAGCACCGGACCCGCCTCGCAACGAGCCTTCGACAAGTCGATCTGCACCCCCCTGCTGGACGTGCGCGCGCCCGCTCAGGTGGCGTTGCCCAACTCGGTGTTTCGCGAGCTGGGCGCACGGGCTCTGGTGCAGGCCGTCGCCGAACGGCTCGGACTACCGGTGATGGTCAAGCCCAGCCGCAGCGGATCGGCGCTCGGGTGCACCAGGGTCGATCGGGTCGAGGCGCTCCCCGGTGCGCTCATGGCTGCCTACGCCTACGGCGAGATGGCCGTGATCGAACAGTTCATCGAAGGCGTCGAGGTGGCGGTCACGGTGATCGACACCGGCGAGGGGCCGCGGGCGTTGCCTGCGGTCGAGATCCGTCCACGCTCAGGGGTGTACGACTACACCGCCCGCTACACCGCCGGCGAGACGCGCTTTCTCTGCCCCGCCGAGATCTCGGACGCCGACGCCCGAGCCTGTGCCGATCTCGCGCTCAGCGTGCACGGGAAGCTGGGGCTGCGCGACCTGTCTCGAACCGACATCATCATCGGCGCCCAGGGGCCCACCTTCATCGAAACCAACGTCTCCCCCGGCATGACCGAAACCTCTCTCGTACCGCTGTCGGTCGAGGCGGCCGGGCTGAACTTCGGCGAGCTGTGCGTGGCCCTGGTGCGTCAGGCGCATCGTCGGGGTGCGTCGGCGCACGGACGCTGAGATGTCACTTCGTTTTCGACAGGCACTGATAGTCGCGCTGGGCATCGTCGCCGCCGCGGTGATGACGTGGCTGGGGTTCTGGCAGCTGCAGGTGTTCACCGACCAGGGCAACGCCTCGGTTCAGGCGCGGGCCGAGCAACCCGCCGTACCGCTGATCGACCAGGTGGGCGCCGACGGCACGGTCGGCGACATCTACGGCAAGCCGGTGATCGCGAACGGTCACTACCTGGCCGGTCGGCAGCAGCGGGTACTCGACGAGCAGGGCGTGGTACGCGTGCTCTCGGCCTTCCAGTTGGCCGACGGACGGGTGCTGCCGGTGGTCCGCGGCGTCATTGCACAAGGCGTGGACGCTCCGCCCGCACCGGCCGGGCACCTCACCCAGACCGGACTGTTCCTGGCCTCCGAGGCCGGCGCGGGCCATGCCCTGGCAAGGGGGTATGACCTGGGCTCGGTGCGTCTGGCGCAGCTCGCGCAGCTGTGGCCCGAACCCTTGATCCCGGGATTCATCACGCTCGACTCGGCGGAGGCGGCACGGCAGGGCCTTCAACCGGCCGCCGTGAACCTCCCCACCGGTGAGGGCTCGTGGCGCAACAGTGGGTATGCCCTGCAATGGTGGGTGTTCGCCTTGTTCGCACTCGGCATGACGATCAAGATCGCCCAAGGCATGGGCAAGCGCGAGCGAACCCGTCAATCAAGCCAGTAGCGATGTCGAGATCGCTGTGCGGTGGCGGGAAGGCCGTCCGCTTTCGGGTTGCAACACGAAATCGGCGAGGTATCCCGCCATCGAGCGGCGATGTCGAGATCGCCTGGCAACAGGGGCTCGCTGCGAGCTCGACCAGCGGATCGCGCACCTGCGCAGTGCGTCCGTCGCTGATCCACCGACGACAGCCTGGTACACGCCCGTCCGGACGTACTGGCTGCGCCTGCCCGCTCACTGACGCCGACCGGATGCGGGCTCAGCCCATGATGGGGCGATCAGCCCGCGGGCCGCTCGAGTTCGGCGTCGCTCGGCTGCGGGTAGCCATCACTGGTCACCTCAGCCAGCCTGCGATGCACGTCTTTGGTCGCGTAGCGCTCGGCGACAAACGAAAGGAACGGGACGGTTCCTGCCAGTGCGATCAGTATCAGGCGTAGCCAGGGCCAGTTCACCCGACGGCCCAGGTCGTACGCGGTGATCAGCAGAATCATGTACAGCCAGCCGTGCGGCACACCCGTCCACGTCACCACGGCGTCGTTGTGACCCAGGTACTTCAGCGGCACGCCGACGCAGACCAGCACGACCAGCAGTACCCCGACCACCCAGGCCATGATTCGATAGCGCAAGAGGGCGGCGCGGACGGCGGGCACTTCGGCAGCGGTGATCACCCGATCGAGGCTACCGGTCCACGCAGGCCGTGATTCGCCATTCCCAGGGAGGCGAGGACGCTCAGCCTGACCAGAAATATCGATAAAGCGTCAAGACTATTTATCGGTAATCTTGGTGGGTGTCGCGGCTCTCGATCACATACCTCGCCTCGCCCAACACCTGTGCGAGTGTGTCCAAACCTGGGCTCGTCCAACCTGTGCGAGCGCGTCCAAACCTGGCCTCGAACAAACTGTACGAGCGCGTCCAAGCCCGGGCTCGTCCAACCTGTGCGAGCGCGTCCAAACCTGGCCTCGACCGGCTCGCGACCTGAGCGCTCCTGGTTTTCGACACGCTCACCAACGGATCGTTGGTCGGCTCTTTCCTAGCTCGGTTGATCGCCACCGAGCAGCGCGGCCACGCGATTCAGGTCGTCCTCGCCCGCGAAGTCGATCACGATGCGTCCCTTGCCCTTGGCGCCCATCACGACATTGACTCTGGTGTCCAACCGCTCGATCAACCGGTCGGCCAGCGCGCTCGCCCGCTCACTCGGCTCGCGCGCCACGCGCGCGCGAGTGCGCGCCGGCTGACCGCCGTCGCCCAGCGCAACGATCTCTTCGACGGTACGCACCGACAGGTTTTCTGCCACCACCCGTTGCGCGAGACGCTCCATCGCCAGTGGATCGCCCAGACCCAGAATTGCTCGGGCATGCCCGGCGCTCAGCACCCCGGCGGCGACCCGACGTTGAACCGGCGCCGGCAACTGAAGCAACCGGATGGTGTTGCTGATATGAGGACGACTGCGCTTGATGCGGGTCGAGAGTTCTTCTTGGGTGCAGTCGAAGTCGGTCAGCAACTGTTGATAGGCCGCCGCCTCTTCCAGCGGGTTCAACTGGGCCCGGTGCAGGTTCTCGAGCAACGCGTCACGCAGCAGGTCGTGCTCCTGGGTCGGCCGGACGATGGCCGGAATGGTCGACAGCCCCGCCGCCTGCGTTGCGCGCAGACGCCGCTCCCCCATCACCAGTTCGTAGCCGCCCTCGTCCAATGGCCGCACGACCACGGGTTGCAGCAACCCCACCTCGCGGATCGACTCGACGAGTTCGGCCAGGGCGTCCTCGTCGAACACTTGGCGGGGCTGCTTGGGGTTGGGACGGATCTCGGTGACGGCGACATCCGCGTAGTAGCTGCCCTGCGGTGGCTCGACGGCGAGCGGCGCCGCGCGCTCCGGTTCCAGGCTCGGGTCGGTGCGGTGAATCAGGTCGCCGAGGCCACGGCCCAAGCCGGGACGGGGTTTCGTCGAGTTCATGCGCGCACCCTGTCTGCAATGCTGCGGTTCGCGATCTCTTCGGCTACGGAAAGGTACGCCTGCGATCCGGCGGAGGCCTGATCGTAGGTGATCACCGTCCGTCCATAGCTGGGCGCTTCGGACACTCGCACCGAACGGGGAATCGCCGTGCGCAGCGTCTCGGTCGCGAAGTGGGCGCGCACCTCAGCCGCGACCTGTGCCGAGAGTCGGGTGCGCGCGTCATACATGGTGAGCACGATCGTCGAGAGGCTGAGTCGGTCGTTCATGGAGCCCTTCACCAGGTCGATGGTGCGCACCAGCTGTGACACTCCCTCGAGGGCGTAGTACTCGCACTGAATGGGCACCAGCAGTTCTTCGGCCGCGACCAACGCGTTGAGGGTGAGGAGGCCGAGGGAGGGAGGGCAGTCGATGAAGACGTAGTCAAGACTGTGCACAGCCAGTAGCTGATCGAGGGCCCGCAGTAGGCGGCTCTCGCGACCTCGCACGTCGACCAGACCGATTTCTGCACCGGCCAGGTCGATGGTGGCGGGCAGCACCCACAGGTTGTCAGCCTCGGGCGAGGGCTGCACGTGCTCTTCGATCGGCGCACCGTCGATCAGCACCTCATAGGTACCGGCGACGCCGGCCTCGTGATCAATGCCCAGCGCCGTCGAAGCGTTGCCCTGGGGGTCGAGGTCGATCACCAGCACCCGGAGCCCGCCTCGGGCGAGTGCGGCAGCGATGTTCACCGCCGACGTGGTCTTGCCGACCCCACCCTTCTGATTGGCGATGACGAAGACGCGGGTGGAGCCGGGTACGGGGAGCGGAACCGTTTCACGTGGAACAGTGGGGGAGGGCAAATCGGCCGTCACGATGGCAAACTCGTCCTCGTCGTAGGCGATCCGGCGGGGGACCGCTGACTGAGTCATCGGTGCACCCGCTGACCGACGGCTGTTTCACGTGAAACCAGCAAAGTTCGACAAACCAGCACAGCTGCAACCTCTTCGCGCTCGTACGACGTCGATTACCGACCCTATCGGTGTGCAAAGCCAACACCGGGTACATCGGCAGCGAGTCTGAGAGGCGAGTGCGCTCGCATCGCTCCTGTAGCCGGTTGCGGGTGCGCGGAGCGGGTCGGACGGACTTGCCAGTGTGGGCACCGAATCACCCGCCGCAGAGATAGGCCCGGTAGGGGAGCGTATATGTCCCGGTCTAGCCGGGTCTAGCCGGGTCGACTCGCGCTACGCGCCTTCGCCGTGGCTGAGTCCAGGCCAGGGGCTGGGGGAGCGCCATCAATGGCGACCCCTGAGCTTGTTTGAAGCCCCGGTCGCTTTGTCCCGATGAGTTCGACCAGAGGCGTCGCCGAATGCCGGGGCTAGCCGGGGCTAGCCGGGACTAGCCGGGACTAGCCGGGGCTAGCCGCGGGATCTCAGCACACCCAGAGATCCCGGCATGCGCCGGGACGACTGCGGCGGACGAGATCCCGGCATGCGCCGGGATGACGGGGGAGGACGACATCCCGGCACGCGCCGGGACGACGGGGAGGACGAGATCCCGGCATTCGCCGGGATGACGGGGGGGACGAGATCCCGGCATTCGCCGGGATGACGGGGGGGGACGACATCCCGGCACGCGCCGGAAGACATCCCGGCACGCGCCTGGCGACGGGGAGGACGACATCCCGGCGACGGCAAGACCGACAGTCAGCGAATACGCACCACCCAGGTCGGCTCAGCAGCTGGATCGGCGCGGACCAACAGCACCTCACCCGTCAACCGACGGGATCGCAGCACACCCTGCACGTCCAGTAGCTCCTGCTCGGCGTTCTCGCCCTTGATGGC
>RRZU010419923.1_pt1 | contig 10962 bp, 12 predicted proteins | sample 2165561 | NCBI WGS metagenome assembly RRZU01 (sample SAMN10456909, study PRJNA506462) | wastewater metagenome | isolation source: wastewater sludge | place: USA: Moscow, Idaho | reverse complement strand
TATATAAAAAGAAGAATAGAATTAGAATTCTAAAACTTCTTCTCCAGAACTATTTGTCATTTGTTGATATTGTGTATCTATTTCAGGTAGTGGTGACTTATCTGTGTAATACTCTTCTTTACCGTTTACAACAGAAGTATAAACATTTTGTGGTTTTGTAAAATTTCTTGTTAATTCAGGATGTAATTCTAAATATTTTTTGAAGAACTCTGAAAATACAGGCGCTGCAATTTTACCACCAGTTTCTGTTTTTCTCATAGGTACATTATTATCATTTCCAAACCAAACAATTGTTTGAATTGAAGGTGAATATCCACAGAACCATGCATCAACGTTATTATTAGTAGTTCCTGTTTTACCAGCTAATTCAATACCATTAACTTGGGCAGTTTTTCCAGTTCCTCTTGTAACTACATCAGATAAAATTGAAGTTATTAAATAAGTTTGTTCAGGTTTTAAAATCTCTTTTGTTTGAGGTTCAAAAGTTACTGATTGACCATCTTTATTTATAACTTGTTCAATAATATATGGTTTTACTTGAATTCCATTATTTGAAAAAATACTATATGCTTCACTAAATTCAATTAGTGATACACTCATAGAACCAAGAGTAATTGATAAGTTATCAACTAAATCTTTAAATCCGAATTTTTTTAATTCTTCTGTTGTAAGACCAACTCCAACATCTGTTACAAGATTTAGAGTAGATAAATTTCTTGAAAAAGTTAGGGAATCTCTAAGACTTACAATTCCTTCAAAATTTCCACCATAATTTTTAGGTTGCCATTTTTTTTGAACACCACCAACTGTATAATCATAAGTTCTTGAAATATCAATTAATTGAGAGGCAGGATTATACCCTTCATTTAAAGCAATTTGATATAAAAATGGCTTAATTGCACTTCCTGCTTGTCTTTTTGATTGATATGCTCTATTAAATACAGATTGATTGTAATCTACTCCACCTATAAGAGCTAAGATTTTTCCAGTACTACTTTCCATTGAAACGATTGCACCATTTAATTCTTTAACATAAGAGTCATCATTTAGATTTTTCGAAGATTTTCTCATATCCAAATCTCTTTTAATTGCTTCATCATAAGATTTTTTAAGAGCAACTCTTGCAATTTCTTGTGCATCTGAATCGATTGTTAAATATACTTTATATCCACCATATTGGATATCTGGAATTTGTTCAACTAATTGACTAATCGCATAATCAATTGCATAAGGTGAACTATTTCTTGTTAATGTTTGATTATAAATCGTTGGAACTTCTTTCATTGAACTTTCATATTGTTCTTTATTAATCCAACCTAATGTATCTAATCTTGTAATTACTTGATTAGCTCTAGCAAGGGAAATTTGTAAATTTTTCGTAGGGTCATAAAAACTAGGAGCTCTTGGAAGTCCAACTAATATTGCAATCTCTTTTAAAGATAATTCATATAAATCTTTATCAAAATATCCTTTTGCAGCAGTTTTGATTCCATAATAACCATGACCAAAATATACATGATTTAGATATCTTTCAAGAATTTCTTCTTTTGTTAAGATAGTTTCAAGTCTAATAGCAAGTAGGGCTTCTTTTACTTTTCTAATTAATTTTTTTTCTCTAGTAAGTACTAGCATTTTAATTAATTGTTGAGTTAATGTACTAGCACCTTCTACATAAGCACCTGCTTTAATATTTTTAATCATAGCACGGCTAATTGCATCAGGATTTACACCATAGTGTTCAAAAAATTGAGTATCTTCAATTGCAACAAGACCTTCAATTATTCTTGCAGGGATATCATCATATTTTACGTAATCTCTATTTTCATCTTTAAATGTATTTGCAATTAATTTTCCATCTTTATCAAAAAATTGTGTACTTTGTTTTGGAGAGTAATTAATTACAGCATCAACTTCATGTTTTATTTCATCATATAAATTATAAAGCCAACCAAATGTAGCTATACCAATTATTATAGATAGTCCAAAAATATATTTCATCATTTTTTATTTCCTAAAATCTTTGTTTTTAAAAGTAGAATCAATCAATTTTTTTGTATATGATTCTTTGGGAGAGTTTAAAATTTCTTGTGTTAAACCTTTTTCAATAATTTTTCCATTTTTTAAAATGATAATTTCATCACAAATATTTTTTATTGAGTCAATATCATGGGTAACAAATAGTATTAAAATATTTAATCGTTTTTTTAAATCATTAATTAAATTTATAATATTTTTTTTATTCTTTTCATCAAGTGCAGTTGTAGGTTCATCAAGAAGTAAAAGTTTAATATTTCTACTTAAAGCAATAGCAATAACTACTCTTTGAATTTGTCCACCACTTAATTGTGATGGGAATTTATTTAATAGTGAAATATCTAAATCAACTAATTTTAATACTTCCTCTTTTTTTTCTTGGCTACAAAAGAATTGATTTTTAATTTTTGTCATAGAAGATAAAGATGTGAAAGGATTTTGAGGTATAAAACCAATCGAATCATAATTTAGTTCAAAATCTGAATTTATCTCTTTTTTTAAATTCATAAAAGATGGTAATAAATTCAATAGAGCTTTAAGTGTAAGGGATTTTCCACTTCCACTCTCTCCAATTAAAGCTGTTGAACTAGTAATATCAAAAGAGATATTTACTAATTCTTTTTCTTGTATTTTAATAGTTAAATTGTTTATTGTAATATTTGACACAATTTTTCTTTATATTAATGGTTCATCCATATCAGCAGGAATATCAACATTCATCAATTTTAATACTGTTGGAGCAATATTATTTAAACTTCCAGTTTTAACTTCTGTTACATTATTTGCAATTACAAAACAATAAACATCTCCAACTGTGTGATTAGTTAAAACATTTCCTTCATCATCTTTCATCATTTCACAGTTTCCATGATCAGATGTTAAAATGATATTATAATTTTGTTTTTTAGCAACTTCTAAAATTTGACCTAATTCAAAATCCACAGCCTCAACAGCTTTAACAGCTGCATCAAAAACTCCTGTATGTCCAACCATATCACCATTTGCAAAATTTACAACAATAAAATCAATGTTATTGTTCATGGCAGTTCTTACTGCATCTCCAACTTGTGGAGCTGACATTTCAGGTTGTAAATCATAAGTTGCAACTTGTGGTGAAGGTATTAAAACTCTTGATTCATTTAATACAGGTTCTTCAACTCCACCATTAAAGAAGAATGTTACGTGAGCATATTTCTCAGTTTCAGCTGTATGAAGTTGAGATAATCCTGCATTTGAAATAACTTCTGCAAGTGTATTTTTTGGAGACTCTTTTGGGAATAAAATTGGAAGAGGAGTATTTTTATCATATTGAGTCATTGTTGCTAGATTTAAATTTACTTTTGTTGTCTCAAATTCTTTAAAATCTTTATTTGCAAAAACTGATGATATTTCTCTCATTCTATCACTTCTAAAATTACAGAAGATTATTCCATCATTCTCTTTTAGACCTTCATAACCTTCAAAAGCAGTTGGAACAATAAATTCATCAAAAATCTCATTTTTGTATGACTCATTTAAATATGCTAATATATCAGAGTTTGATATTGGATTTGCAAATGAAATAGCATCGTAACCCTTTTTCACTCTATCCCATCTATTATCTCTATCCATAGTATAGTATCTTCCTGCAATTGTTGCAATCTTAATATCTTCATCACAAATATTCATAATTTGTTCAATATATTTTTGCGCACAATCAGGAGCAACATCTCTACCATCTGTAATAATATGGATGAAAACTTTTTTATTTGAATTTTTTGCAATTTTTGCCATAGCAATTATGTGGTCGATGTGAGAGTGAACTCCACCGTCACTTAATAATCCTAATAAATGAATATTATTAGAAGAAGAAATTGTATTTTTTAATACATCGTTATCTTTTAATGTATCATTTTCAATTGCTATATTTACTTTTACTAAATCTTGATATAAAACTCTTCCACTACCAATAGTCATATGTCCAACTTCACTATTTCCCATTTGTCCATCAGGAAGCCCAACATATTTACCATATGTATGAATTAGAGAATAAGGCACATTTTCAAATAAATAATCATAAGTTGGAGTATTTGCTGTAAAAAAAGCATTATAATTATTTGAAGTGTTATGTCCTATTCCATCTGTTATTACAAGAAGTGTTTTATTTGTCATTCTTTAAACCTTTTAAAAAGTATAATGTATTATAATCGCGCCTATTATATCAAATTTAAGGTTCAATTTTGTTTTACTGGTTATATAGACATCTAGATATCAATATTTTTCAATACATTTCGGTTCGTGCAGGAATTAGTTTTTTTATTGCTTTTGTATTAACAATGTATTTGATGCCAAAGTTTATTAGGTGGGCTAGGGCAAAGAAAGCTTCTCAACCAATATATGAATTAGCTCCTGAAGCTCATAGAGCAAAAGCAGGAACACCAACAATGGGTGGAGTAGTATTTATATTTTCAACAATTGTTGCAACACTATTAACTGCGAAATTGAGTAATTTCTATGTAATTGGTGGATTATTGTCTTTAGCATTATTCTCATTAATCGGCATTCAAGATGACTATTCAAAAATTTCAAAAGCGAAAAATTCAGCTGGATTAAGTGCTAGAGGAAAATTAGTATTACAATTTTTATCAGCTGCAATAATAGGTTGTTTAATATATTTTTATGGACATACAACAGATTTATATACACCATTTTATAAATTTCCTTTATTTGAAATGGGTGTATTTTCAATAGTATTTTGGATGTTTATTATGGTTGGTTCATCAAATGCTACAAACTTAACTGATGGATTAGATGGACTAGCAACTGTCCCCTCAATTATGGCATTTTTCACATTGTCAATTTTAGTTTATATTACAGGACACGCAATATTTGCTTCATATTTATTATTACCAAATATTCAAATTGTTGGTGAATTGGCTATTATTGGAAGTGCAATCTGTGGTGCTTTAATTGCATTCTTATGGTTTAATTCACATCCAGCTGAAGTATTTATGGGAGATTCAGGTTCACTTCCTTTAGGTGCATTAATGGGTTATATGGCAATTGTTGCAAAATCAGAAATTCTATTATTAGCAATAGGATTTATATTTGTATTAGAAACAGTTTCTGTAATACTTCAAGTTGGTTCTTATAAACTAAGAAAGAAAAGGGTTTTTCTAATGGCACCAATACATCATCACTTTGAACAAAAAGGATGGAAAGAGAATAAAATTATTGTTAGATTCTGGATTATCGCATTTATGACAAATCTAATAGCATTGTTAAGTTTAAAAATCAGATAAAGAGTGAATATGATAATTGATAATAGAGAAATAAGAGTTTTAGGAAAAGGTAAAACGGCATTAGCATTAAAGGATAAATTCCCTAATGCAACACTATATGATGATTCTGATTTTAATACTTATGATTTAGAAAGTGATGAACTAACAGTAGTTAGTCCAGGAATTCCACCATATAATAATATGGTAGTTAATTCAAAAAATATTGTTAGTGATTATGATTTATTTTATGATGTAATGCCATTTTCAATTTGGATAACTGGAACTAATGGCAAAACTACAACAACTCAAATGTGTCAATACTTATTAGAAGAGTATAATTCAGTTTGTGGGGGAAATATTGGAATTCCATTAAGTCATTTAGATGAGAAGAAACCTATATGGATTTTGGAAACATCTTCTTTTACATTACACTATACAAAAAAAGCAAAGCCAAATATTTTTATTTTGTTACCTATATCAGAAGATCATATAACTTGGCATGGTTCATTTGAAGAGTATAAGTTATCAAAATTAAAGCCATTAGCATTGATGAATGAAAATGATATTGCAATAATACCAGATGAATTTTCAAATTTTAAAACTAATGCACATGTAGTAACATATAAAAATAGTGATGAATTATGTGATAAGTTTGGTTTTAATAAATCAGAAATTAATTTTAAAGAACCTTTTTTATTAGATGCAATATTAGCAATGACAACAAGAAAAATTATATTTGATGAGGTTAATTATGAATTAATTAATTCATTTAAAATTGACAAACATAAAGTTGAAGAGTTTAAAGATAAGAAAAATAGATTGTGGATTGACGATAGTAAAGCAACAAATGTAGATGCAACTATCAATGCTTTAGTTCCATATAAAGAGAAAAACATTCACATTATATTAGGTGGAGATGATAAAGGTGCAAATCTAGAACCATTATTTCAAAACATTAAAGATTTAGATATAACAGTTTATGCAATTGGTTCTAATACAAAAAAAATAGTAGAATATTGTAAAGAATTTTCTATAAATGTTCATGAATGCGAATATTTAGGTATTGCAGTAAGTAAAATTGATTCAAATATGAATAACGAAAGTATTGGTATTTTGTCACCAGCTGCGGCATCATTAGACCAATTTAAATCTTATGCGCATAGAGGTGAAGAATTTAAAAAAAATGTAAATAATTTAAGTTTAAATTAATATATATAAATGTATAATCACACTCCAAATTTGATGGTTCGGTAGCTCAGTCGGTAGAGCAAAGGATTGAAAATCCTTGTGTCGACAGTTCGATTCTGTCTCGAACCACCACTTTTGTTTGGCGCTGGTGTAGCTCAGTTGGCTAGAGCAGCTGATTTGTAATCAGCAGGTCGGGGGTTCAAGTCCCTTCACCAGCTCCATTTTTTTGTCGTGCGTAATCTATAATAAAGAACAGCGCTTGACCAGAACAATAATAATTTTTCAACGGTGAGGTTGGAGAGTGGTCAAATCCTGCGGACTGTAAATCCGCCGCCTACGGCTTCGAAGGTTCGAATCCTTCTCTCACCACCACTAATGTTGCGGGAGTAGCTCAGTTGGCTAGAGCTTCTGCCTTCCAAGCAGATTGTCGCGAGTTCGAGTCTCGTCTCCCGCTCCATTATTTTATTGATTACTGGGAGCTGAGTTATAAGCACAAAATCTTTTATAACTCTACATAATATAACTCCCATTAAAGTTTTTTTTAGTTTAAATTAAATATAATGACGACGCAATTTTTATTGATTAGTCAAATAATAAAAATCCCCTCTGAATAGAGAAGCCCAAGGGCTTATCTACTCAGAGGGCAATAACCAAAAATTTAGAAGGGGAAATTCTATGGCAAAAGAAAAATTTTCAAGAAATAAGCCACACGTTAACATTGGTACAATTGGACACGTTGACCACGGTAAAACTACTTTAACAGCTGCTATTTCTGCAGTTTTAGCAGTTAAATATGGTGGAGAGATGAAAGATTACGATCAAATCGACAACGCTCCAGAAGAAAGAGAAAGAGGTATTACAATTGCTACTTCTCACATTGAGTATGAAACAGACAAAAGACACTATGCACACGTAGATTGTCCAGGTCACGCGGATTATGTTAAAAACATGATTACTGGTGCTGCTCAAATGGACGGAGCTATCTTAGTTATCGCTGCTACTGATGGACCAATGGCACAAACAAGAGAGCACATCTTATTATCTAAGCAAGTAGGTGTACCTTACATCGTTGTTTTCTTAAATAAGGAAGATCAATTAGATGAAGAAGACAGAGAAGAGATGTTAGAATTAGTTGAAATGGAAATTAGAGAATTATTATCTATGTATGATTTCCCAGGTGATGATACACCAATTATCGCTGGTTCTGCATTCCAAGCATTAGAAGAAGCTAAAGCTGGTACTGTTGGTTCATGGGGAGAGAAAGTAGTTGCATTAATGTCAGCTGTTGATGAGTATATCCCAACTCCAGAAAGAGATGTTGATCAAGATTTCTTAATGCCTGTAGAAGATGTTTTCTCTATTTCAGGAAGAGGAACTGTTGTTACTGGAAGAATTGAAAAAGGTACAATTAAAGTTGGTGAGACTGTAGAAATCGTTGGATTCTCTGATACAAAAACAACTACTGTTACTGGTGTTGAGATGTTTAGAAAAGAAATGGATCAAGGTCAAGCTGGAGACAATTGTGGTATCTTATTAAGAGGTATTAAAAAAGAAGACGTTGAGAGAGGTCAAGTTTTATGTAAACCAAAATCGATCACTCCTCATACAAAAATCAGATGTGAAGTGTATATCCTTTCTAAAGAGGAAGGTGGAAGACATACTCCATTCTTCTCGGGTTATAGACCACAGTTCTATGTAAGAACAACAGACGTTACTGGTTCTTGTACATTACCTGAAGGTGTAGAAATGGTTATGCCTGGTGACAACGTAGAAATGACAGTTGAATTAGTTGCTCCAATTGCTCTAGACAAAGGTACAAAGTTTGCTATTAGAGAAGGTGGTAGAACTGTAGGTGCTGGAGTTGTTGCTGAAATCATCGAATAAGGATAATTTATGGCAAAAGGTGCAGTAAGAATTAAAATAGGATTAAAATGTCAAGAGTGTGGTGATATTAACTACACTACTTGGAAAAATCCAAAAACTCACACTGAAAAGTTTGAGGTTAAAAAATATAGTCCGAGATTAAAAAAACATACTTTACATAAAGAAGTTAAATTAAAATCGTAATTTTTTGAACTTGTAGTTTTTCTACAAGTTCTTTTTATAAAATAGGTCAGTAGCTCCAATGGTAGAGCGCCGGATTCCAAATCCGACGGTTGTGGGTTCGAATCCCCCCTGGCCTGCCACTAAATTTTTTTAAAAGAAGAACTCTCTTTTTTTGAAAGAATTTACAAGCTAAATAAACATCAGCATTCAAAAATCGGAGTTAACAATGGATAGATTAAAAAATTATTATTTAAATGCTAAATCTGAGTTATTAAAAGTAATTTTCCCAATCAAAGAACAAATTAGATCGGCATATTTATCTGTTTTTATTGTTGTTACAGTAATAACTTTATTTTTAGCTCTAATTGATGGAATAATGTCACTTAGCTTATCTTCAATAATTAATTAAGGAATCGGATAAATGGCACATAAATGGTATGCGATACAAACTTATTCTGGTAGTGAATTATCAGTAAAAAAAGCATTAATGCAATTGGCTGAAGAGATGGCAGACGGAAGAATCGCAGAAGTTCTAGTTCCAACTGAAGATTTAATTGAAATTAAAAAAGGTAAAAAAACTATTGTTGAAAGACCTTTATATCCAGCTTATGCATTTGCTAAAATTGAATTAGATACTGGTTTATGGCATAGAATTCAATCAATGCCAAAAGTTGGAAGATTTATTGGTGAATCAAAAAAACCAACTGCTTTATCTGATAAAGATATAAATTTAATTTTAGAAAAAGTTAAAAATAGAGCAGCAGCAAAACCAAAAGTTTCTTTTGACGAAGGTGAAATGGTGAGAATTAATGAAGGACCATTCGCAAACTTTAATGGTATAGTTGAAGACTTTGACATGGTTTCTGGATTATTAAAACTTAATGTATCAATATTTGGAAGAAATACACCAGTCGAAATTTCATACACACAGGTTGAAAGAGTAGTTTGATGCCTACATATAGGCATTAGGCAAAAAAACTAGCTTCTAAATTTAGTTTTCTTGCCTAATGTCTAATCATTAAAATATTTTTTAAAGGAATAGCATGGCTAAAAAAGTACAAGGTTATATTAAATTACAGATACCTGCGGGTGCTGCAAATCCATCACCACCAGTTGGACCAGCTTTAGGTCAAAGAGGTGTTAATATTATGGAATTTTGTAAAGCTTTTAACGAAAAAACAAAAGAAAAAGCTGGATTTAAAATCCCAGTTATTATCACTGTTTATACAGATAAGAGTTTTACTTTTGAATTAAAACAACCACCAATGACAGATTTAATTAAAAAAATCTCAGGTGTAAAAGTTGGATCAAGTAATCCATTAAAACAAAAAGTTGGAAAACTTACTAAAGATCAAATCATGGAAATCGTTGATTTAAAAATCAAAGATTTAAATACAGATGATAGAGAAGTTGCAGCAAAAATTGTTGCTGGTTCAGCTAGATCAATTGGTATTGAAACAGAATTATAATATTCTGTTTCAAAATAGTCTTACCACCGGACTTATAATTGGCGGTAGCAAATAAAAAAATTGCGGAGATAATAAATGGCAAAAGTTTCAAAAAGATATAAAGCATTAGCTGAGAAAATTGAAAACAAAAAGTATTCTTTAGCTGAAGCTTGTAATAGTGTAAAAGAATTAAAATCAGCAAAATTTGACGAAAGTGTTGAAATCGCTTTAAACTTAAATGTTGATCCAAGACATGCTGATCAAATGATTAGAGGAGCTGTTGTTCTTCCAAATGGTACGGGAAAAACTGTAAGAGTTGCTGTTTTTGCTAAAGGTGTAAAAATGGATGAAGCAAAAGCTGCAGGTGCTGATATTGTTGGGAATGATGATTTAGCTGATGATATCCAAGCTGGAAAAATCAACTTTGATGTTTTAATTGCAACTCCTGATTGTATGGGAATTGTTGGTAAAGTTGGAAGAATTCTTGGGCCAAAAGGTTTAATGCCAAATCCAAAAACTGGAACAGTTACAATGGATGTTACAAAAGCAGTTAATGATGCTAAAGGTGGTCAAGTAACTTATAGAGTAGATAAAAAAGGTAATATGCAAGCAGCTATTGGAAAAGTTTCATTCTCTGCAGAAGCTATTAAAGAGAATGCAGAAGCATTCATCGGAGCTATCAATAAAGCAAAACCTTCAACTGCAAAAGGAAGATATATTACTAATGCAGCAATTAGCTTAACAATGAGTCCATCTGTTATTTTAGATAATATGGAATTATTAGAGATTAGATAAGGGTTTCCTTATCTAATTTTTTTGCATTCAAGAATATTGAAATTGTTCACTATTTTTGAGTGTTCAAAGCACTGAAATAAAACTGAAGACAGCTGGTAAAAGAACTCCTCGTTCTTTTGTAAGTCCCGCCTAGGATGATGTTTTGAAAGGAGGAAAATATAATGACTAGACAAGAAAAATCAGAAATTATT
>RRZU013161828.1_pt1 | contig 10964 bp, 4 predicted proteins | sample 2165561 | NCBI WGS metagenome assembly RRZU01 (sample SAMN10456909, study PRJNA506462) | wastewater metagenome | isolation source: wastewater sludge | place: USA: Moscow, Idaho | reverse complement strand
CTTCTCATGACTTTCGGCTTTTACATGAACCCGTTTATTATTCACAAACAAATCAATGCTACTGCCTTTAATATTCTGTATAAGAATTTGCTTCTTTTCAATCTTGACGCTCAATTGATTCTCACGAAAAACAATATTAAAGGCAAATGCATTCCATTTTTCGGGGATTTGTGGATTTAACTGCAGCATATCATCCTTTACCCGCATTCCGCCAAATCCTTTTACAATACTGAGCCATGTACCGGCCATACTTGTAATGTGCAATCCTTCAGCCACTTCATTGTTATAATCATCTAAATCGATACGCGCTGTACGTAAGTATAATTCATAAGCTTTTTGCTTATCTCCTATTTTACTCGCCACAATGGAGTGTATTCCCGGCGAAAGCGAAGATTCATGAACTGTCAATGGTTCGTAGAATTCAAAATTCTTGCGTATCGTTTCTATTGTAAAATCATTTTCGAAATAATAAAGTCCATGCACTACATCAGCCTGTTTGATAAACGAAGAACGTTGAATTCTATCCCATGTCCAATGTTGGTTTATTGGAAGCTGTGATTCTGGAATATCGGCTGCCGGGCTTAGTTCTTTATCCATAAACCCATCTTGCTGTAGAAACAGTCCTTTGTTTTTATTCTCGGGAAAATACATATTTTCAATAATGTCTTTCCAACGAAAAATCTCTTCATTGGAAAATTGAATGTTCTGAGCAAGATCTTCAAACTCTCTGAAACTATCCCTTTTCACCTTTTCAATACACTCGATAGTATATTTAAGGGTCCAAACAGCATTGTAATTTGTAAACCAGTTATTATTAACATTACTTTCATATTGATTGGGACCTGTAACTCCAAGGAGTACATATTTCTTGCTTGTATGCGACACACTGACCCGTTGTGACCAAAATCGAGCCACAGCAATAAGCACTCTCAACCCGTATTCTGCCAGATAAGTATCATCTGCCGTGTAATGAATGTAATTGTAGATGGCATACGCAATGGAGCCATTGCGGTGAATCTCCGCGAATGACAATTCCCATTCGTTATGCGTTTCATCACCATTGTAAGTGGCATTTGGATAGAGAGCGGCACCATTTGTAAATCCAAATTTCTCAGCATTTTGAATTGCTTTTTTCAAATGTCTATACCTATATAACAATAAATTACGCGCCACATTTTGTGGAGCTGTACAAAGATAAAACGGCAAATAGAGCGCTTCAGTATCCCAACGCGTTGCACCTGCATATTTTTCTCCCGTAAATCCTTTCGGACTGATATTTAAGCGGGGGTCGTTCCCATCGTAAGTTTGATTGAGCTGGAAAATGGCAAATCGGATGGCTTGCTGCGATTCAACATCACCTTCAATAATTATGTCGGAATGCAACCATTTTTCGGCCCATACAGCAGCATGCTCTTCAAACAACTTGTTCCAGCCTTTCGCTTTCGACCGCCGCGCAAGGGTTCTGGCTCTATCCGTTAGCTCATCGTAAGGGTGGTTCAGCGAACTTAAAACAGCCACGTATTTATTTATACAAACAGTGTCGCCAATTCGGACATCTGTACCAATGCTGTACCCCGCCGCTTTTTCTTTCTCTATCTTTGTTGGAATAATATTAAGTAGTTCATTATTCTTATAAAAAACAAAAGTCTGAGCGCAGCAAACATGAAAATCGATGCGACGGGTTTGTGCCCATAAGTGCGACACATCCTGATCGGTTTTTATTTGCAACACATTCCAGAATGGTTCATTGTAATTTGTCAGGTGATTTCGTACATCAGCATCAATCAGTGGCATAAACGAAATTCTACCTTCGTAATTTATCGACTTCACCGAATAACTTATGGCACCAACTTCCGATTCGGCCATGCTTAGGAAACGCTTTACCGAAACCTGAATTTTATGTCCTTTTTGCGAAATCGCTTCAAAAGTCCTTTCCAGATAGCCCTCGTGCATATTCAACACCCTCTTAAAATTATGAACATCCCATGTCCCCAAATCCAGTTGGTCGTCATTTAGCCGCACCACAATACCGGTCCAGTTCGGAGCATTAACTATTTTATCATTCGTGTCGGAATATCCGTTCTTCCAGTTACCACGCTCCGCTCTTTCGGGATAATAAATTCCTGCAATATAAGAACCCAACATAGTTTCGCCCGAATAAAACTCTTCGAAATTGGCACGTTGGCCCATATGACCGTTACCCAGGCTAAAAATACTCTCGGAAGCCAATTGTTTGTTTGAGTGAAATCCCTCTTCGACAATTGACCAGGGGTCGGTTTGTAAATATTTATTCATATGATTAAGAATTTCAAGATGTGATTGATCAAAAGGGAAGCATTATCTATTTACTTTATTAAATGGATCATCAATATCAGTTACCCAAAGTGTAAGTATTCCGGCTAAAATCATGGAGCAACCACCAAATACAATAGTATATATTGAATTTCCATCGAAAAGGTGTTTCGTAATACTACCAAGAATTGTAGCTGCTAATATTTGCGGCAACACTATGAAAAAATTAAAAATCCCCATGTAAATCCCCATTTTGCGAGCCGGCAAAGCACTTGTCAACATAGCGTATGGCATAGAAAGAATACTTGCCCATGCTACTCCAACTCCAAACATACTAATGATCAGATAATCGGGATTTTTGAAAAAATAGATAGATATTAATCCCAAACCACCCAGCAGCAAGGCTAGCAAATGGGTTGCTTTACGTGAAATCCGACGAGCCAAAACAGGTAAAAGAAAGGCCACTGCTGCTGCAAAAAAACTATAGGCTCCAAACAAAACACCCACCCAGTTAGCACCCGTATTGTATGCTTCCGACATTTTATCCGTTGCTCCAAAATGATAAGCAGTAACCGACGGAGTGGTATAGATCCACATAGAAAACAATGCCAACCATGTAAAAAACTGAACGACTGCCAATTGAATCATTGTTTTAGGCATATTCATTAAGTCGGTCATAACTTCCACTAAATCATTGTCCTTTTCTCGTCTTCGCATTTCACCGACCAACAGAAAAAGAAGTGCAATAAGCAGTAAAATTCCACTTAAAATATACAGTTGTTTATCGAGCGAAAAAGAGAATATAGACAATAAACTAATAATACCCAAAATAACAAATACGATTCCGGCAATAGAAAAACGACTGGAAGGCAGTTGCATAAGCAAGTCCTTATTTCCGATTCCATTTTTATCAGATATTTCAAATTCAAGCAATTCGTTTGGCGAATATTCCTTAGTACTCAACACAGTTACAAGTATCGTCAAAATAAATACACATCCACCTAAGTAAAATGACCATTTTACCGTATCCGGAATCAGAGCGTCGCCCACAGGTACATTCGAAATACCAATCCAATTAGCGAGTATATAGGGTAATACAGAACCTGCAACAGCGCCAATGCCAATAAAAAAGCTTTGCATAGAAAATCCCAAAGTGCGTTGTTCGGTTGGAAGCATATCACCTACAAACGCCCTAAACGGCTCCATTGAAACATTGATGGAAGCATCCATAATCCACAACATGCCGGCAGCCATCCATAAAGCTGATGAATTTGGCATAACAAACAGCGCCAAGGAAGCTAAAATGGCACCCATCAGAAAAAATGGCTTCCTCCGCCCAAAACGATTCCAGGTTTTATCACTCCAATGTCCAATAATTGGCTGGACAATCAAACCTGTAACAGGAGCGGCAATCCACAATAATGGAATTTTATCGACATCAGCACCTAAAGTTTCGAAAATGCGACTTGTATTGGCGTTTTGTAATGCAAATCCAAACTGAATTCCTAAAAATCCGAAACTCATATTCCAGATTTGAGTAAATGATAATCTTGGTTTCATCGATGGTTGTATTTTGCTGATAAAAAACTATTTAGTTGTACCTCTGACAATCAGATTCGTTTTCACAATTTTATTTGTATATTGCCCGTGAGTAATCCCATTAATTTTATCGAGAAGTAGTTGAGCCGCATTTTTTCCCATTTCATAGCCATGTTGCTCTACCGTACTTAATAATGGATCGCAGGCCTTAGCCAGTTCACCATCCGAAAAACCGAAAATAGCAATATCTTCGGGCACACGTAACTTGGCCAACTTTACAGCATACAAAATTCCTGCAGCACAGTGGTCATTAATGGCAAAAAAACCATCTGGTCTGTCCGGTCTATCAAGAATTTCGGGTGTAATAATGATAGCCTCCTCCCGCGTGTCACAAACCCTAATTAAAGATTCATCAACAGGAAGTCGGTATTTTCGCAACGCATCCAGATATCCGTTTTTTCTGTTTTTTGAGATTTCCAAATGAAAAGGGGAACTATAAAACGCTATGCGCTTACAACCGGTTTGAATTAAATACTCAACAGCTGCAAAGGCTCCCGCATAGTCATCAACTACCACGCGGTCGGTGATAATTCCGATACAGATTCGATCGAAAAAAACCAATGGAATGTCGCTATCTATAACTTCCTGAAAATGATCATAATTGGTGGTATATTTACACAAAGAAGCCAAAACACCCGAAACCCGGGTTGCGACAAGAGCTTTAGCATTTCTAACTTCTTTTTCATAATTTTCACTCGATTGACATAAAATAACATTAAAATCACCCTGGTTGGCTATTTCCTCAATACCTGAAAGAACGGATGAAAAAAAATAGTTATTTATTTCGGGAACGATTACACCAATTGTATTATTCTTACTCGTACGCAAGCTCAAAGCCAGTGTATTAGGCTTATAATTAAAATCTTTGGCATATTTATTTACGGCATCTTTTGTCGACTGGCTTATATCGGGATGATTCTTAAGCGCACGAGAAACCGTGGAAGGTGAAATATTGAGCGCGCGTCCAATATCCTTGATCGTTATTTGTGGTTTATTCATACGAGTGTGATTTAGGGTCGGAGCAAACGACATCGATATAAAAATCAGTACAAAACCGAAACCATTTAATTATAAGCGACTTAAAAATCAGAATAGCGGTTTTTCTTTCAAAATAAAATCGACATCATTATTGCTAATACAAAAGTATATTAGTTTAGCCGAATAAAAAATTATTTCCGCAAATATTAAAAATATATGTCGCAAACGTTTGCGGAGGTTTTTATAACTTTAATTATATTTTTAAGATAGTATTTAAGTATTTACCCTCTATTTTTGTCACATAAAATCACAGACAGATGTTCATTTTGAATTATAATTAGATCGTATCTAATTCATCTCGAATTACAATAACTATTTGTTTTTGATTTCAAACAAACCAATAATTATCAACCTTAAAAAACTCAATGCATGAAGTACACAAACTTTAAGCTAAAATTACGGGCATGTTTAGCCATTTTAGTGTTGTTTGTTTTTGCGGCTGCTGTCAATGCGCAACAAACATCCATTTCTGGAATAGTAAAAGATGCAAGTAATGGGGAACCTATCCTCGGAGCTAACATTCTAGAAAAAGGTACATCAAATGGTACAATTACCAATATTGATGGTCAGTTCACTCTCAAAGTAGCTGCCAATGCTACTTTAATTGTCAGATACATCGGATTCGCAACCGTCGAAGTTCCTGTAGCGGGTCAAAAAAACATTGTAATTCAAATTAAAGAAGATGCAGTGGCTTTAGGCGAAGTAGTAGCAATCGGATATGGCGTTGTAAAGAAAAACGACGCAACCGGTTCGGTTACTGCCATTAAACCCGACAAGCTCAACAAAGGTGTAACCACAAGTGCGCAAGACATGATTGTGGGTAAAATAGCCGGTGTTAGTGTAATCACAGGTGGAGGTACTCCCGGTAGTGGAGCTACTATTCGTATTCGTGGAGGTTCTTCATTGAGCGCAAGCAATGACCCATTAATCGTTATCGATGGATTAGCCATGGACAACGACGGAATTAAAGGGGTAGCCAATTACCTGAGCACCATTAACCCAAATGATATTGAAACATTTACTGTATTGAAAGATGCGTCTGCAACAGCTATTTATGGTTCTCGTGCATCTAACGGTGTAATTATCATCAACACAAAAAAAGGGCTAAAAAACTCTAAACCAAGAATTTCGTACGATGGAAACACCTCAGTCGGAATAGTTGGTAAAACACTAAAGGTATTAAGCGGTGACGAATTTCGCACTTACGCCAATTTACTCTATGCCGATCAACCTGCAGCGATTGCCAAACTTGGAACAGCAAACACAGACTGGCAAAGTCAAATTTTCCAAACAGCCATCAGCCATGACCACAACATCAGTGTAACAGGCGGAATTAAAAACATCCCTTACCGGGCATCTGTAGGCTATACAAATCAAGAGGGTATTATCAAAACATCGAATTTTGAACGTTATACCGGCGCCATCAGCTTGAGCCCTTCACTATTTGACGATCATTTAAAAATCAATTTAAATGCCAAAGGCATGTTAGTAAAGAATCAATATGCTGACAATGTTGTAGGAGCCGCTGCTGCTATGGATCCAACACAACCTGTAACTTCAACAGATGCTACCTATGCACCATTTGGAGGATATTGGCAATGGACTCAAACTAGCACTGATGGCCTGATACCAAATCCACAAGCAACAAAAAATCCGCTCGCAACACTGTTGCAAAAAAGTAATATCGCAAATTCCAGAGATTTAATTGGAAGTGCGGAATTCGACTACAAAGTACATTTTATGCCGGATTTACGCCTACACTTAAACTTAGGTATCGATGATGCTTATGGTAAACAAGTGTTGAATTTAAGCAAACAAGCTGCAAGTGATTTTCCACATGGTCGTACAGGTTGGGAAAAAGAATCAAAAACCAATTCTTCTTTAAACTATTATATGCAATATGGCAAAGAAGCTGGTGTTCATAGATACGATGTAATGGCCGGATATGAGTGGCAACACTTTTATCGCGAAGGAACTTCTGAGTTTGTTGGGTTAGATGGTTACAATCCGGTACCGAGTGTTTTCAAAACTGAAAGCTATTTGGTTTCATTCTTTGGACGTGTAAATTATACGCTTGCCGACAGATATTTATTTACAGCTACTGTACGTAATGACCGTTCTTCGCGCTTTGCTCCTGAAAACCGGAGTGCAATTTTCCCTGCATTCGCATTTGCTTGGAAAATAAACGAAGAGAGTTTCCTAAAGGACAACAACACTATATCTGATTTAAAATTGCGTTTAGGTTATGGTATTACCGGACAACAAAACTTATCGACAGGAGACTATCCATACTTACCCGTCTATACAACGAATAAAAATGGTGCATTTTATCCTTTCGGAACAACCTACTATAATACTTCAAGACCGGATGCATTCAACTCAAAACTGAAATGGGAAGAAACAACAACCTGGAATGCTGGTTTAGATTTCGGATTCTTTAAATCGCGGATTACAGGTTCGGTTGATTATTACTACCGCAATACTAAAGATTTAATAAATGTGGTACAGGTTCCTGCCGGAACAAACTTTAGAAATAGAGTAATCAGCAATGTTGGTACATTGAAAAATACTGGTGTTGAGTTTTCTCTAAATGTAAAAGCAATTTCCACAAAAGATTTAACTTGGGAAGTTGGGTACAATGCAACCATGAATAGGAATAAAATCACAAAACTTACCCTTGGTAATGTAGAAGGATATTATGTTCCACAAGGAGGTTTGTTTCAAGGTTTTGCGCAAGCTCACGCTGTTGGGTTCCCTGCTAGTTCATTCTATGTATACGAACAAATATACGATGCTAACCATAAACCAATCGAAGGTTTATACGTAGACCGTAATGGAGATCACGTTGTAAATGAAAAAGACAAATATTTCTATCATAATCCTAATGGAGATGTGATGATGGGTCTTTCGTCTAAAATCATTTATAAAAGTTGGGATTTTGGATTCTCACTTAGAGCAAGTATTGGTAACTATATGTGCAATGCCGTTGATGCAAGCAACCTAAATGTAGGTTCGGGGGGGGTATATTCTTCTCTTGGCTACTTCTCAAATAAACCTAAATCTGCATTTGACACTAACTTTAGCGGAGGAAGCAACACCTATCTTTCTGATTACTATGTCCAAGATGCGTCCTTCATTCGTTGCGATAACGTTACCATTGGATACTCATTCAAGGGTGCTAAAAAATCCAGTTTCAGCGGACGTGTTTACACCACATTCCAAAATCCATTTGTATTTACAAAATATAAAGGGTTAGATCCTGAAATTTCCGGAGGTATTGATAACAACATTTACCCTCGCCCAATTGTAACCATGTTAGGTTTAAGCCTTAATTTCTAATACTTAACCAATAAATTTAGCAATATGAACAACATAAATAAAAAATTGTTTTACTTCATCGCCCTGGGTGTTATTGCATTTAGTGCAAGCTCATGCCTCGATGATTTGAACGTGACCCCCATAAATCCTCAGGTAACTCAAACATTTGACCAGGAAGCTGTTTTTGCAAAAACATATGCAGCATTCGCATTATCCGGTCAGGAAGGGGCTGCCGGCAACAATGATATTGACATCACCGACGAAGGTCGTTTTTCGCTGACCCGTTGCTTATGGAACTGTAGTGAGTTACCCACCGATGAAGCATTATGCGCCTGGGGAGATAACGAAGTTGTGGAGTTGAACGCTAATACATGGCCTTCTACCAATTTGGCAACAGAAGGTTTGTACGCACGTTTGTACTTTATCGTTACCATCAGCAATCACTTCCTGGAACAAACTACTGGAAAAACAGATGCAGTCACAGTGAAAGAACGTGCTGAAGTACGATATCTCAGAGCATTAAGCTATTATTATTTAATGGATTTCTTTGGAAGTGTACCTTTTACCGAAAAAATTTCTGACGAATTTCCACCACAAATAAAAAGAGCTGATTTATTTACATACATCGAAAAAGAACTCACAGAGTGTGAACCTGATATGTACGAACCACGCCAGGCAGACAAACCATACTATCGTTTAGACAAAGCGGCCAACTGGATGTTAAAAGCAAGATTATATTTGAATGCTGAAGTATACACAGGAACCCAACGATGGGATGATGCTATAACTTATTCTAACAAAGTAATGACATCCGCTTACAAGTTGAACCCTAGCTACAAACAGTTATTTATGGCTGACAATGCCGGTACAGTCGACGGTTCCACTATAAACACCGCACCACAGGAAATCATTTTCCCTATTGCAGCCGATGGCGTAAAAACTAAAAGTTGGGGAGCATCTCTTTTCTTGATTGCCTCTACGCATACAAATGGCATGGCAGATTGGGGAAGTACCGAAGGTTGGGGTGGAAGCCGCGCCAGAGCAGCTCTGGTAAAGAAATTCTTCCCAAGTGGCGTTGTTCCCGCAGTTGCTGATTTGACAACCTCTGCTGTTGATGACCGTGCCATGATGAATGCTGTTGACAAAACGCTTGATATTACAAAAGTGACCGACTTTACCAAAGGTATATCGGTAGCAAAATACAGCAACAAACGCGCTGATGGTCTTGCTTCAAACGACACCCAATTTCCGGATATGGGTATTCCGTTCATGCGTGCCGCCGAAGCTTACTTGACTTATGCCGAGGCCAATCTACGTTCAACTGCCGGTAGTGCAACACTTGCATTAAAAGCTGTAAATGATCTTAGAGCAAGAGCACATGCAATTCCACTTACAGGACTTAGCAAAGACCAGGTATTGGATGAATGGGCACGCGAATTCTACTTCGAAGGTCGTCGTAGAACTGATTTAATTCGTTATGGATATTTTGGTGGAGGTACCTACAACTGGGATTGGAAAGGCGGAACTGCTGCCGGAACAAACTTTCCTGCCAAATTCAATTTAATGCCACTCCCTCCGGGAGATTTAAATGCAAATCCAAATTTGAAACAAAATCCAAATTATTAATTCGGCATTTATATACAACTAATAAAATAGGAACAATATGAAAAAATTAAATATATTATCTATTGTTTTGCTAAGTTTAATTGGATTTTCTTCGTGCGAAGATGCAAAAGATCCCGTAATAAACAGCGGAGCATTGGATGGGAGTTTGACATTCAAACTAAACCAAACCCGATATACAAATTCAACGTATGAACTAACTGATGCTAATTCTACATTGAGCATCGACTCACTTACCTGCGTTCAACCCAATTATGGATTTACAGCGGCAGTAACTTACACAGCACAGGTTTGCTTCGATGCAGATTTCGCTGCAGGTAAATTTCAAAGCCTACCAAGCACTGTGAATGGCGAAAAAGTGGCAATCAATGTAAAAGAATTAGACATTGCTATCATTGCACTTTATGGAGGAGCTTTACCTGATCCAATCGTAAAAAAAGACATATACATCAGATTGGTTGCAAATGTTAGCGGAGCAACTTCTACCCCGCTAGTAACAACTCCAACAGTAAAACCGTTATATTCAAATTCAGTTGTAATGAATATCAAACCTTACGTTTTACCATTATTCCCTTATACTGAGGTTAGTCCTAGACTATGGTATATCGTTGGATTGGGAGGAAACTGGGATAATTCAGTAGCCGGACTTGGCAGCTCTCTTGTTCCGCTTAGTTTATCTTCCGGTAAAAAATACAATTTGAATGGAGACGGCGAATTCAAATACACAGGTTACTTTAAAGCATCTGATGGATTCAAACTTCTTCGTAACATTGGCGACTGGGCAAATGACCTATGGGGCATGACGGGTTCTAGCTATGTTCACAACGGTGGTGGAAATATCAGCGTACCTAGTGATGGCTATTATACAATTACCTTAAACTCAATTGATAATAAATTGTCGATTGATAAAGCAACCGTAACTCCTGCCACTTATAACTCAGTAGGGTTAATAGGAGCATTTAATGACTGGGGCGGCGATGTAGCTCTAACAGGCAATGCAGCTACAAGCAAACACATTTGGTATACAACCTACACATTAACAGCCGACTCGCAATGTAAATCACGTGCCAACGGTGCATGGCATACAAACTGGG